>Ga0137375_10007224_pt1 | contig 13205 bp, 9 predicted proteins | sample SagtaG_24_FD_104936 | JGI IMG/M metagenome (GOLD analysis project Ga0137375, IMG submission 104936) | Vadose zone soil microbial communities from Sagehorn Ranch, Mendocino, California, USA - Sage1_R_113_16 metaG | ecosystem: Environmental > Terrestrial > Soil > Vadose zone | place: USA... | reverse complement strand
CGGGCGATCCAGGTCGTGGGCGACGCCCGGCGCAAGACCCGCGACTTCATCCACGTGAGCGATGCGGTCGGGGGCCTGGTGGCCGTCGCGGAGCGCGCCCAGCCCGGAGGGATCTTCAACGTCGGCTCCGGGACGGAGGTGTCGATGCGGGAGCTGGCGGAGCGCACCCAACGGGTGGCTGGTGGGACCGTGCGCGTTCGCGAACTGACGGACATCCAGGACGACACCCACCGCCTCGTTGCCGACATCTCCAGGCTCAGTCGGCTCGGCTACGCCCCCCGTGTGCCTCTGGACGAGGGCATCGCCGACCTGATCGAGGAACTGGGTGACCGGCCGGAGCTCCCCACAGGCGTCACGATCTTCCGACCGGGTCAGAGGGCGGAGGTGTGACCGAGGTCCGACGGCTCGATCGGGTCCGCGAGTGGCACAGCGATCCCCACAGCAGCTCTCCCTTGCGAGGTCCTGTCCGGACTCGGCGGGGGAAGGCCAGGCCCCCTTCGTTGAAGGCCCTCACGGTGGCCCGGGCGGACCCGGTTCGCCGGAACGTCGAGAACAGCGACCGGATGGCCTGTTGCACCTGCTGGTCGGGGTCGAGCACGACTCGGCTCGAGGGGTCGTACACAAGTCCAACTGGCAGCGGGGAGAGGAGCTCGCCGCGACGGGCTTTGGACACGATGCCACCGCGCAGTCTGGCCCGGAGCACGTGCAGCTCGGCCTCGCTCATGGTGCCCTTCAAGCCGAGCAACAGGCGGTCGTTGAACGCCGCGGGATCGTACAGGGCCGTCCTCGTCCAAGATGAGGGTCCCGGCCAGGGCGCAGATCTCGAGCAGGCGGTGCCAGTCGGCGTTGTTGCGGGCGAGGCGGGACACCTCCAGGCCGAGGACGATCCCCGCCCGGCCCATCCCCACCTCGGGCACCAGGCGCTGGAACCCCTCCCGGTCGGCGGCGGAGGCCCCGGAGTGGCCCTGGTCGGAGTCGATCACCACCACCTGCTCCTGGGCCCATCCCAAAGCGACGGCCCGCTGGCGGAGGGCGTACTGGCGCTTGGTGGATTCGGTGTTCTCCATCACCTGGCGGAGGGACTGCCTCACGTACAGGTACGCGTTCCGTCTGAGGTGCTCGGCGGTCACCTTGCCCGACGACACGGGTCCCATCACCTCACCCCCTCACAACGGCGGCCAGGGCCATCGCGGCCAGCACGTGGACCACCTCGGCGACGGTCCCATCCGCCACCGCACGCTCCGGGCGTGCGGGGGGCCTCCTCCGGGACCCGGGTGGCTCGACGCACCGGCTCCAGGCCTCGGCCCACGCGGCCATGCCCTCCCGCAGGAACAGGGCCAGTCCGAGGGTGCTCCCGGCAACCGACAAGTGGTCTCGTCAGGCCGCACTCCGGCCGCAAGAAACCGGGAAACAGCAAGAAACAGCAAGAGGCGCCGCGATCCGAAACTGCACGTCAGCATCCATCTTCGGGAGTTTCCGCTGGTCGATCATCAGGCTTGCCGAATTTTGCCAAGGTGGGGGTCGCGGGTTCGAATCCCGTCGTCCGCTCAAATCTGGAACTGACGGAGATCGTGTACACATCGGGTCCTCCGACCGAAGGGGGACTGATGACTGAGCGAGAGAGAGATCGGAAGGCGGCGCGTCGGCTGGCCATCCTCCGGCATGCCCGGGAGGTAACCGGCAACGTCTCCAGGACCTGCCGGTACTACGGGATCACCCGCCAGGCCTACTACACGTGGCTCAGGCGGTACGAGGAGCTCGGCCTCGAGGGCCTGCTGGACCGGTCACGTCGGCCCCTGGTGAGCCCCAACGGCACCGATGCCGAGGTGGTCGGCAAGATCGTCTACCTGCGCCGGCACTACCACTTCGGGCCCCACAAGATCGCGAGGTACCTCAAGCGCTACCACGACGTTCAGATCAGCCCCTCGGGAGTGTGGCGGATCCTCAAGCGCCTGGACATGAACAGGCTCCCGGCCTCCCAGCGGTACCGCCGCCACGTGGATCGGTGAAAGCGCTACGAGAAGCCCCTGCCCGGCCACCGGGTCCAGATCGACGTCAAGTTCATTGCCCCGCTCCCTGGCTCACGGCGGAAGCACTACCAGTTCACCGCGATCGACGACTGCACCAGGATCCGGGTCCTGCGCCTCTACGACCGGCTGGACCAGAAGAGGGCCATCCAGTTCGTGGACTACGTTCTGGAGAAGCTGCCGTTCCATGTCGAGGTGATCCAGACCGATCACGGGGCCGAGTTCGGGATCGCAGTTCCACTACCACGTCCTTGACCGGGGGATCGGCCACGTCTACATCAAGCCGGCCACCCCCAGGCTGAACGGCAAGGTGGAGCGGTCCCACCGCATCGACCAGGAGGAGTTCTACCGGATGCTCGAGGGGTCGTCATCGACCACACCGGACTCTTCAACGACCGCCTGCAGGAGTGGGAGAACTTCTACAACTTCAACCGACCGCACGGAGCGCTCGAGGGCCAGACCCCCTATGAGAGACTCCGACAGAAGACCACGGCCCCGGTGTGAACGAGGACCGTCAGCTCCACACCGTCGTCCGCTCAAAGAAAACGAATCTTTGACCTGCGGATTTCTGACCCCTCCATTTGGACCCCTCTCGGATGGGGCACGCCCTATGTTTCGCCCTATCCGTTCAGCCATGACCGGGCTGTCACTACTGGCCATGAGAATGGCCCTATGAGTGGAAACCGTCGTGCCCTGGAAGCCGAGGGGTAACGCGGTGTCCTCGCATAAGAGCAGCGTCTGAGGTCGCCAGTTCTCGGGGGCGGAGAGCGCGGCAGCACTCACCGAGGAGTGGCCACCAGGTTGGTTCGGCCTCCCGCAGGCGAAGAGATCACTGTCAGAGCAGCGGCGCACTGCGCGAGGAACTTTCACCCCGAAGGTTCTCCACTCCGCAGGAGCCACAGGTCACCGGCTCGCCTCCGCGGCGGCGGGTACCGAGGAGGCAACCGCATCGAGCCTGTCTAGCCATGGGCGGGCCTTCAGCTTCTCGAAGCTCGCTCGGCCCTCGGTCAGGAACGGTTCCGCTTCCGGGCGCCGACCACTCGAGAGCAGCCACTCGGCGTATTCCAGGAGTGTTACCGCCAGCCAGAAGGGCATGTTGAGCTCGCGGAAAGTCCCCACGGCCGACTTGAGCCATGCCTCGGCCGCGTCCGATTCTCCGCGGGCCTCGGCTAGGCGAGCCCCGAATCGGGCCCGCTGACCTTCGACGAAGGGCGGTCGCTGCCCCGGGTTCAGCCCGTCGATCAACGACACAACCTCCGAAACCCTGTTCAGGTCGTTCATGGCGAACGCTGCTTCTCCGGCCTGGACAACTCCCTCCTTCACGCCCGGGTATCCCCAGCCAACCTCGTGCGAGATGCTGATCGCGCGCTGGGCCGCCTCCCATGCTTCGGCAGGCCGCCCTCTGGCCAAGAGGATGGCGGCCCGAGCAGCTGCATGATTCGCCTGATATTGGACGTCTTCGGTCGTCTCCAGCTCAGCCGCCGATGCGAGAAGACCCTCGGCTTCCTCCAGAGCGTCTCGGTTGAGATGTATCCGAATGAGGGGCAACAGGTCCGAAGAAACGAACTGGATGGAGGCTAGATCGGGGGAACCTCGGATCTCCTCGCCGTGAGCCATGGCTTCATCCCACCGACCGGTCGAGACCAGCGGTGAGATCGTGCAGGCGATGAACACTCCTTCCCATGGCCGGTCCCCAACCTTCCTGGCAAGCTCCAGGGCCTGTTCATTCAAGCGAAGTCTCTCGTCGGCCCGATCGAGGCTGCTCTCGACCGTCTCACCGTGGTTGTAGTAGGCGCGGAGGGCGGCGGAGGATATCCCGTTCTCGAGGGCTATCGCCAGCGCGTGGTTGACGAGGGCTGCCTCCTCCTCGAGGCGACCCTGGTACGAGAGGATCCCGCCCTTGGTGATCAGGGCCTGGGAAAGGATCTCCGGGAGGCGAAGCTGCTGGGCGATGTCCAGTGCCAGGTCGATCCGCAGGGACGCCTTGTCGGTGTCTCCCTTCAGCCAGTGGAGGCGACCGAGCTGTGCGGCCAGGGCGGCAAGGTCCTCATCGGGCTCGTCGGAGGCCAGGACCTCGAAGGCCCGCTCCATCCTCTCCACCGCCGCTTCCAGACGATCGGCCGTCAGCTGCTCCAATTCCCCGAGCCGAGCCGATACCCTCGCCGCGGGATGAGTCAGCCCCTGGGACTCGAACAGCGCGATGGCCCGCTCGTAACGGTCCTTGGCTTCCTCCGCCCTCCCGCCCGTCCAAGCCATCCGGCCGGCCCGCTCGTACAGGTCGGCCTGGACATCCGGGCGATCGGTGAGCTCGATGGCCTGTTCGAAGTACCGCTGAGCCTCGCCGCTGGCAGCCAGCGACGCTGCCCTTTCCCCTGCCCGCCGGAGCATCCCCATTGCCTTTGACCTGATCTCCTCGGCATCCTCGGCTTCGGGCGCCGCCCGATAGGCCTGCAGGTAGTGGGACGCCACAATCTCGATGAACTCATCCTCGTCGGCCCCCCGAGTGGCCTCGATGAAGGCCGCCGCCGCGAGATGCTTCGCCTTGCGATCCCTCTTGGACAGCGTTTCGTAGGCCACCCTCTTGACCAGGTCCTGGAGGAACCCGTACTGCCCGCGCTCGGGAGAGCGGGGATCGGACTGGAGATTCAGGACCTCCTTACGAACCAAGGTGGACAGGGTGGCCTCGACTTCGCGCTCCGGCAGGCCGGATATCGCCGCCACCCCCTCCCTGAAGAACGTCTTGCCCAGGACGGAGGCATCCTGGATCAGCCGGCGCTCCTCCGGACCCAGACCGTCAAGCCGAGCCGCGATCAGCGCGTGAAGAGTCTCGGGGACCTCCAGCGTCTCGACGGGCCCGGTCGGGCGATAAGTGGCCTCTTCCTGGACCAGCAGCGCACGGTCCAACAGCATGCGCACCGTCTCGACCGCATAGAGTGGCACCCCTTCCGCCCGGTCGAGGATTCGGGCCTGAAGCTCGGCGGGGAGCCCCGGGACGAGGCCGGACAGGAGCTCGTCCATGGCCTCCGGTGGGAGGGCCTCCAGGGACAGAGAGGTGAAGTTGCGCCTGCCCGCTCCCCAGGTGGGCCGCCGATCCATCAGCTCGGGTCGAGCCAGCGCCAAGATGTAGAGGGGGTACTTCTTGGACCACTCCAACAGGTACTCGATGAAGTCGAGCAGTCCGTCGTCGGCCCACTGCATGTCCTCGAACACCAGGACGGTCGGCGCCCGTTCGGCCAGCCGCTCGAAGAATAGTCGCCACGCGGAGAACAGATCCTCCCGCGACGCCGTGCGCTCCTCCAAGCCAAGGAGGTGGGACAGGCGAGGCTCCAGCCACCGCCCCTCCTCGGGGTCCGGCACGTTGGCGGCGATGGACGACCTGAGCTTCTCAACGCCGGAAGGCTGAGCCTCGGACTCCAGGATGCCTGCTCGCATCCTGACCATCTCGGCAAGGGCCCAGTAGGCGACCCCTTCGCCGTAGGAGAGGCAACGGCCCCGGTGCCATAGGACCCGCTCAGCCAGCCCATCGATGTACTTGAAGAACTCCCACGACAACCTGGACTTGCCCATCCCTCCGGTCCCGACCACGGAGACGAGGTGCGCCTTGCGCTCCTCCGCGGCCGCGTGGAACAGCTCCTTGATCAGTCGGAGCTCCCGGTCTCTCCCCACGAAGGGAGGCTCCAATCCGGTTGACTTCATCGCTCCGCCCCGCAGGCCGACCACCCGGACGGCGCGCCACAGGGGGATCGGCTCCGCCTTGCCCTTTAACGTGTGAGAGCCAGCATCCTCATAGGCGATGGCCGCTTCCGTCGCTCGCTTCGTTGCTTCTCCAACGGCGACGGTTCCCGGGTCGGCCACCGATTGGACACGGGAGGCCGTGTTCACCAGATCGCCGGCGACCATCCCCTGGCCCTCGGCCCCGACGGTCACGGCGGCTTCCCCGCTGAGCACTCCGGCCCGAGCCTTCAACGCGGGAGCACCGACCTCCTGGCCCAGGGCCGCCACCGCGTTGGTGAGGTCCAGCGCCGCGCGGACGGCCCGCTCGGCATCGTCCTCTTGGGCCACAGGGGTTCCCCACACGGCCATGACGGCGTCGCCGATGAACTTCTCCACCGTCCCCCCGTAACGGCCGATGATCTGCCTCGCGGTGTCGAAGTACCGGGTCAGGAGGTCCCGGACCTCTTCAGCGTCCCGCGATTCCGACAGGGTCGTGAACCCCACCAGGTCGGCGAACAGCACCGAGATCAGACGGCGTTCGGTGGAATGACCGGTAGCTACCGGTCCCGGCGAGACGGCAGGTGTGCGGACGCCCAGGGCGGGGGTGGTCAAGACAGTCCCGCACTCACGGCAGAAACGAGTGCCGTCTTCGATCGGGGCGCCGCAGTTCCGACAGCTGAGCGAGAGCGAACTACCGCACTCCCCACAGAACCTGCTCCCCTGCGGATTCTGGGCGCCGCAGTTGCTGCATGTCACGGCTCAATCCCTGGGATCCGGAACACGGCCCCTCCCGGCGAGCACATCCGCCCTGCGAATCGCTCTGATGATACGCACAACGAGACCGAAGGTAGAGCCCGTCCCGGGTCAGTGCGTGATGAACGAATGGCGATGCCCGTTCGCCAGGCGGGAGACGAACGCATCCGGTTCGATGATCTCCTCGGGGGGCGACACATCCCGGACCCTTTGGCGCGAAACCCTAGTCGGACACAGACAATTCTCTTAAGGCGGAGGCCAGGAGTGATTCTGGTTTCTCTCGGTGGCAGACAGCGGAGGGAGATGCGCGCCGTAGAGAGTTCGCCCCATATTCTGCCCCAATCTCCTCTGTTCGCGGCCGTTCGCGGCGGTTCGCGGCTGGTCACGGTCCGCCATGACCACCGTCTCCTGCGAGGATGAACCGAGGCGAACGGCGGTGGACGGATGGAGCGCCTTTGCCAAGATGGGGGTCGCGGGTTCGAATCCCGTCGTCCGCTCGAAGCTTAGTCCTGTAGATCAGCGGTTTCTCCTTACTATCTCCTCAGGCCGACCCTCCGGTCTTGTCCATGAGTTGGACATGGCTCCGGTGGGGGGGCTGGTGGAAGGGGGTCAACTGTGAGCCAGGATCGCTGGAACTACAGAGCCAAGGAAGAGATTTCGTCTCGCGCGTTTCGCAAGGCTCAGGCACTCGGCCATAGCTGGTGCGGCATCGAGCACGTGCTGCTGGCCCTCCTCGATCCACCGAGAGCGACCGACGCTGCCGGCCTCCTCGCCGGGCTCGGCCTCACCCAAGAGGCCGTACAGGAGCGACTCGAGGCGCTCCCCTCAGCATCGAGTCCCGGTAGAGGGGTGGTTTCGAATCCAGCCCTTCATTCCCTCCTGGGAACGGCTACAGGCCTGGCCTTGGCGTTCGGGGCTCCGCAAGTGACCGACGAGCACGTCCTGCTGGCGCTCGTCTACGGACAGTACTCTCAGGTGCCGCCGCTCATCGTGAGTCTGGGCATCGACCCTGATGTGCTCGTCAGGAACCTTGCGGAACGGGGCAACCCGGTGCCGCCATGGTTGCCTCCCGAGAGTCCCCCGTCCCCCGGGCCTATGGGCCCCCGGATTTACTACCCGGCGAGTGACCACGCCGCCGTGGTGCAAGCCATGATTGAGCGGTTCCCTCCAGGGACAGCTCACTGGGGCTTCAACGTCTCGAGGTGGAAGCCAGGGTTCCACTGGATCGACGCCGAGGAGTCGTGCAATACGCTCGAAGTCATCCGTCCTGCCCTGAGCGATGCCTCGGCAGTAGAGGTACGGCCCATCGAGGAGGCCGCTTCCAGAGAGGCGGCGTCCCGTGGGCAGGGCCGAAGCTAATCCAACTATTACCCCAAGACCTGTCCCGGGACAAGTTTTCTGGACACTTACAGCCTGAGATAGGTTGAGGGGTACCCGGTTGCCAAGAGGGCTGACGAAGAATGTCTCGCCCTATTTCGCGCTGCTGACAGTCGCGGACGAGTTGTTCACTCTTCGACCTGCCAGCATGAACCGAGACGAACTTAAGTGGACGTTCGTTGCTTCATTGCCAAGGTGGGGGTCGCGGGTTCGAATCCCGTCGTCCGCTCCAGGTCAGAGGCGGTTTCCGGGTCGGGCTGGAGCGCTTCAGGTCACATTTTGGGTCACAATCCAGCCAGCAAGCGGTCCACCTGCGGCGCCTCGCTGAAGCTCGCTCACGACGTCCTGATACCTACCCAGGACCCTGGTGTCGCTGCCCCTCGTCCGCATGGCCCGTGTCAGGCACGCCGGCGTGGCTCAAACTGAGACACTACCGACTACTCGCGCTGTCCGAATCTCCGCGATCGCCGATCTGAGGCGGCTTCGGGACATAGGCGCGTGAGGCAGCCTATCGGCAGACTAGAGACCAGTTCCGGTGCGGATGCCGTTTCTGCAGTCGTGTCGGAGGGTCAGCATGCCCCCCAAGCCGTCGGGGGCGGTGAGGGTATAGTCGCGTTCGCCCCAGAGGATGCGGGACCAGGGCGTTTCCCAGCGCGGGAAGCGCTCGTCGCTGAATGGCTGGCCGTGCCAGCTTGGGTAACGGTCTTCGAGGTTGAGGGAGAGCCGGCGGCCGAAGGGGACGTCGTAGCTGCACTGGATGTCGACGAACGGGTTCGAGGGCTGGTAGACGCCCAATCCGACGTGGATGCGTGCCTTTGCGCAGGTCTCAACGAACTGTGAGAAGGACCCGTATCGCGCCTTTGTGCCGACTTGGCAGACGAAGATGTTGACGCGGTCCTCGCACAGGATCTCGCGGTCGGCCCACCGTCCCGTGCGGAGCAGCTCCGTTCCGTCTTTGGCGCTAAACAGTCCGACGTAGCAGTCGTTCCAGCGGCCGAACCACCAGGCGCCGCCACGGTCAGCGTTGAGGCCGAAGGGCTCTCGCCGCTCGGTCCCGGCGAGAAGGTCTTTGATCTGCACGTTGTCGTCGTCGTCCGGGTCGGGACGACGCACTTCCACCGCCTCGTGGAACATCTGCACCGGGAACCAAGCGTGGCTGCGGTACCCATAGGTGATGTGCGTGTAGCTGAACAAGTTCGAGTCGTGCACGCAGATGAGTGCATCGTCGTGTTGGACCACTCGCGGCTGGGCCGCGTTCCCGCACCACCACGAAGGACCGTCGCTGTCGGTCTCCGACGACTTGGCTGCCGGGTAGGTGCTCCAAACGGTGATGTAGGGGCCGAGGTTCGCCTGCCAGATCTGTGCCTGGCGGCCGACCTGGCCGAAGCGGAACTTCTGGGCGGAGGAAAGGGCGAGGTCGCCTTCCCGCCACAGGCAGAGGTTCGCCGTCGTGAGGCAGGAGCCGAGCGATTCCACCGACAGCTTGGTAGCCGCGGCCTCGAGGATGGGGTCTGGCAACAGGAGCAGCCCAGGCATGCTGTCGAACGGATCGACCTCCTCCACGTCCCAGGCGTCGGCAAGGTCCCTGGACCCGACGATCGTCTGTGGCGCGCCGAACCCGCCGCGTCCCCACCAATCGAGGATGTTGCGCTGACCGTAGAAGCCAATGCCGTAGTCGCGGGCGCCCTCGTCAAAGTCGATGGAAACGCGGCTTCTCTCGAAACGTCCCACGCCGTCGTGCGCATCGGCGTAGTGGAAGAGGATGCGGGGGATGCAGTAGCGCTGGCACGTTGCAAGCGAATGGGCGCCAACGGAGTCGGCGGCATTCCAGATATAGGACAGCGGAGTAGCGCGACGGCGGTCATGGAAGTCGAGCGGATGGGCCGACTCCCACGCGGCAGCCGCGGCATCGACTGCGGCGGCAACCGCATCGTCATTGAGGCCCTTGTCCTCAGCGGCGTCCTTGGCATCGGACTTCACTTGGGCGAGCTCCTCGGCGCGCCGGGCGGCCCGGCCCTCGAGGCGCCACGTCTCCATCACTTCCTCGGCACGCGGTTCGGTGTCCCACTGCCCGAACAGGATCTGCAGGGTGTCGCTCACCGAGGCACTCCAGCTTGTGTACTTGTGGGAGGGATAGGCGCGGCCCGCCGTACCGGGTCCGTGGCCGTGGCCGGCGAAGCGGGCCAGCTCCAGCAGCACCACATCGAGGACGATCGCAGCCTTGTCGGCGACCGCGTCGTCGTCACAGAAATCGACGAGGTTGAGCAGCGCCGCGATGTCGTAATCGAAGTAGACGGGGGACGTCCACTCGGAGAGACCGAACATCAACCGGTGATCGAGCCAGCGAACGAGTCGCCGATAGCCTCGCGCCATCCGCTCATCGGCGGACATCGACCAGCTTGAATCCGTGTACACGCTCCACTGAGTGCCGGACTTCTTGTGCACCCTGGATTGGAAGGTGGCGTCGGGCATCAGCTGGCCGGCGAGGTATTCGGCGGTGGCGAACAGGAGCTGGTGGTTCTCGGACCAGTACACCTCGGTGTGGCCCGGCGCATCTGGATGTCTGGCCGGCTCGTCGCCGAAGTACTTGTAGCCGAGCAACTGATCCACGGCATCCCACTGCAGATCGCATGGAACGACGGGTTCGACGCTGCTGGGGTGACTCGGGTCGGGCGCCCAGGTCTTGTCGGCGTAGAGGTAGAGCAGCCGCACCACGCCATTGGCCTGGAAGTCGGATGTCTCCTCCCATGTCTCGAGCGCCGACCGACCGTTGCCGCCATCGGGGTGTAGCACCTCGCGCAGGAGTTCCTCCCGACTGAGCCCCTGTTGCTGCGAAATGTCGGGGTGTGCGAAGTGCGCGAGCACCCGGTAGATGCCCATGGCCGAAGGGTTGCGCATGGATCGCGCCCCGTCTCCTGCCGTGGCGGCAGTCCAGTCCTTGGGGTCGCGGATCGTTGCCTGTTGATACGCAAACGCCCGCTCCGCAACATCGCCAGGCAGACCGTCGCAGCTGGGACGGTCTCGGACCCAACGATGAAACGTCGGGCAACCCGGCACCGCTGCGACGAACCACCCTGGGTGCTGCGCGGGTGGCCTGTCATTACTCCGAAGCGGGGGCGCGTCCGTTTCAGTCGGCTCTCCGCGTGGCGGGCCCTCGTCGCGGAGCCACGGCGCCAAGACATCGAGCGGGTCGTCAGGCAGCAGGTCGGCACCCGGAAGGTCAAGCCAAATGCCGTCAACCACTATGTCACTGATCTCCTGAACGCGTGCCTCAGCACGCTCAACGCCCTTCTTCGCCGCGCGCAGTGCGAAGTATGGCACTCCGCAACCATCCGGGGATAGCCGGCTTGGAGTCGGTACGGTGCGCCCCGCTGCTCGCCGGAACTGAGGTCTTGGTCGAGTTGTTCGACGACGACCCCATGCGGGAGGCGTGTCTCTTCGACGATGAGGCTGCGGGGGGTTGAGGACCGGGCGGGTCAGAATCCGTTCCAAAATCCAGCGAATCCGTTCCGAGAAGTCCGAGATCGGTCGTCCACCCGCAGGTCACCGGTTCCCTGCCAGTCCCACGAGGGCGAGGGCGCCGAGGGCTGAGTCCTTCCACCCATCTCCAAGGCTAGAGGATAGCCAGGCGGCAACCGCGCCGAGAGAGCTTTGCCGGGCGTGCGGGTGGAGACTGGGACTTCCGCGTTCGCACCGTCCTTCGAGCAGTTCTGCCTCTGCACTCGACGTGGGCAGGCGAAGTACGGCTCTGGCGAGGTCGATCTCGTGGGGAGTTGCGCCCGGAGCCGGTATGAACTCGGGGCGCGTTGCGACGTCCGGACCGACATGGCTTAGGGCCTAGCGGGATCGCGTGGCGAGGCAGTCTGGCACCCAAGCGTAGGATGCCCTGAAATGAGTGCCTATCAAGTGCCTTCCCGAATGCCAGACTCCTTCCTCTCCACTCGTCGTCTACCGTTTCTGACCGACTTCTCCGCTCGGGATCGACAGGCGGTCGAGGAAGCGGCCGAGCAACTGGACGAACGGCAACGCCAGGCCGACGCGGCGCGCCGTCAGGAAGCCGATGGAGTCCGTGAGGATCTCCACCGGCAACTGCACGATCTCCTCGGGGCCAACGGATTGGCAGAACTGCGGGAGGCAATCGAACGCGAGCGTCGCGTGTTCCGCGACCTCTGGCAACCGCCGGCCGGCTTGGATAGGGATGATGCGAAGGCGAAGAAAGCGGCCATTCGGAGAATCGATGCGCTGGTTCGAAAGCTTGGCACAACGTCTGCAAGACTCAGAGCGTTGGGCGCGGAGTACGACACGAGGCTCCTGAAGGTCCTTTCCAAGATCGATGGGAGAGTGACGCACGCGCTTTTGGATTCGTGCCCCCCGTCGCCGGCATCTTGCAGGTCGACGTCGATGTCCAATGTGTCGCAGGGAAGTACGAGCTGAACATCCGGGATAACCTCGGATTCTCGGATGCATATGCGCACCTGTACAACCACATCATCATCAGTCTGCTTCACCCAGATGAGCCCGAAACGCAGTTTCACCAGATGGACGAGTGCGCTGAGGGGACACGAGGCGACAACCTGAGTACCGAGCACATTCGTCTGTATCCCGTTCAGCACTACTTTGCTACCTTGTTCAGTTCCAAACCGGTTCGAGCGGACGAGTCGATTGTCGTCGCCGTTGGAACGCGTAATCTCGATATCGGGGCAGCGCAGGATATGGATCTACACAGCAGGTCGAACTACCAATGGTTTATCAGCTCGGTTGAAGTTCGTATCGTCCCTTAGCGACGTTGGAGCGCGGTTTCGAGCGGCTTCGCCAGGTCTGAGGCTTCCTGCAGGCGTCGTGACCGGTTTCCCTCGAGGAGCATCCGCTTATGCGACGAGTCTGGGGGATCGTGGTTCCAGCAGGTCGCCGCGTCTGGCAGCCCCCTACTGAACCCAGCCGCCAAGGCGAATGAACTGCACGCGTCACGGATTGCCTGGGAAACGCGTCTCGGATTCGCCAGAATCCGTCCCGAGGGCATGACAGAACGGACCCCTGAGCAGGCGATTTGAGGTTCTCTGCATGCCCAAACGTGTAGCCGGCGCCTCCGATCAGGGCCCTGGCAAGGGCGGGGCGTTCGGCGAGCCTCCGAGACAGACTAGTCACCTGTTTCTTTGCATTCTCGAGAGACAAAGTAGGAGGCTCGGCGCCGCGCGGAGCTCACCCCACTTCTCGCCCCATTGCCCTTGGTTCGGGCTGGTTCGCCGCCGTCCGCCACTGGCCGCGAGTGAGCTGGTATCCCTCTGAACTGGCAGGGTGAACCCAGGCGAACGGCCGTGGACAAACCAAGCTCCT
>Ga0137375_10007219_pt1 | contig 13211 bp, 12 predicted proteins | sample SagtaG_24_FD_104936 | JGI IMG/M metagenome (GOLD analysis project Ga0137375, IMG submission 104936) | Vadose zone soil microbial communities from Sagehorn Ranch, Mendocino, California, USA - Sage1_R_113_16 metaG | ecosystem: Environmental > Terrestrial > Soil > Vadose zone | place: USA... | reverse complement strand
GTGACGGGTTCGTGGTGGCGGCCGGCGAGCTGCGGTTCCTGGCCGACAACGTGGTGGTGGCGACCCCGAGCGACCTCGTGCCCTGGTCCCCGCCGTACGCCGCTGAGCTCGATCCCGGGCTGGTCCAGCTGCACTCGTTCAACTACCGCAACCCCGCCCAGCTGCAGGAGGGCCCGGTCGTGATCGTTGGCGCGGGCAACTCAGGCGCGGATATCGCCATCGAGGTGGTGAAGGAACACCCCACCTCGCTGTCGGGGCGACATCCGGGTCACATCCCGTTCCCCCTCAGCCGGGTCACGGCCGGGCTGCTCTACCCGTTGGTCCGCTTCGGCTTCCACCGCGTGCTCACCGTCCGCACCCCGATGGGTCGAAAGCTTCACGCCCATCTCGACGGTCACGGCAAGCCCCTCGTGCGGGTCAAGCCCAGCCACCTCGCCGCGGCCGGCGTCGACCGGGTGCCCCGCACCGTCGGCGTGCGAGACGGGCTCCCCCTGGTCGAGGACGGGCGCGTGCTCGAGGCAGCCAACGTCATCTGGTGCACCGGTTTCCGACCCGAGTTCTCGTGGATCGACCTGCCTGTCGTTGAAGGCGGGGCCGCACCCATCCACGAACGCGGGATCGTCCCCTCCGAACCGGGCCTCTACTTCGTCGGCCTCGACTTCCTCTACGCTGCGTCGTCCTCCCAGATCAACGGGGTCGGGCGGGACGCTGGGCACGTCGTGAAGTCGATCGCCGCACGGGTAGCTCATCGTCAACCCCGAGTATCGGAGATGGTGGGCGCGGCCGGCGGCGCCACCCGCGCGACGCAGGGAGGCAGTCATGAGTAGCCGGACGCAAGCGCGCGGGCGGCAGACCCATTCCATCGAGGTCCGACAGGTGTACGAACGCGTGCTGGCCCGAGCGTCGGTACGCAGCCGCGATGGCGAGTTGGGTGACGGCGATCGCGTCCATGTCCTCGAGAACGGTGCCGGGCCGCCGGTCGTGCTCCTCCACGGGACGACGGCCGCGGCGGGGATGTTCCTGCCGTTGCTGAACGAACTCCGCGGGGTCCGCGCCCTGGCCCCCGACCGGCCTGGGCACGGCCTGAGCGACCCGATCGACCTACCACGAAAGCGCTACCGGGAGACCGCGACCGGCTGGCTCGACCGCCTGTTCGACGCCCTCGAGTTGGACCGCGTGGCGCTGGTTGGCCATTCGGGCGGTGCGGTGTGGGCGCTGTGGTACGCGCTGGCTCACCCCGGCCGGGTCACGCGCCTGGTCCTCATCGGTCCGCCCGCGGTGCCGGGAACCCGCTGTCCGCTGCCGATCCGACTGATCGCCACCCCGGGAGCGGGCGAGTTGCTGTCGCGGCTGGTGCGGCCGAGTCGGAAGTCGGTGCTGCGCTTCGCCCGCTTCATGGGCGAGCAGGCGACCCTCGCCAACTACCCGGATCTGGTCGACCTGTTCGTGGCGACCCGCCGGGACCACATCGCCGACATGGCCGGCAGGGCCGAGATCCGTGCGCTGGCCTCGCCGTTCGCCCTGTTGTCGCCTTCTGGGTTTCGGCGTCGTTCACGCCTGCGACCCGACGAGCTGCGCGGCGTGGCCATGCCCACATTGGTGCTCTGGGGCGAGCACGAGCCGCTCGGGAATGCTTCGGTCGCCAAGGCACTGACCGAGTTCATCCCTGACTCACGACTGGAGGTACTGCCCACCGGGCATGCGCCATGGCTCGGGCAGCCGGTGCGTACCGCCGCCACCGTCGTGGACTTCTGTCGTGACGAGGTCAACGGGTCACGATGACCCCGGGCCCGAGAGTCTCGTGGCGGGTCCGCATGTTGACGAACTCGGGGCGGCCGGCGACGCAGAGGGGGGAAGACCACGCTCTTGCTGGCGGGCAGCGTGCCGCGCCGCGCTCCGCAGAAGGGAACGCCTGTGGCCGCCCGGGCCGCGTCGCGGGCGGAGCCGCGACAGATCGACGGATCGCATGCGCGACCGAGCGAACAGCACGACAGTCGGAGTGCAACGAAGTCCACCCACTGAAGCGGCGACAGGGCCCCTGGGCTTGGCGCGGCGCACAGAGAGCCGTATGGGGAGTCGCCCGCGCCACGCCGGTTCGTCATCGATCGACGGCTACGCGCTCGGCCTAGCGTCGTGGAGCCGCGCCAGAACTACGGCCGGTGCTCACCCGACGTAGGCCGCGCCCCATCCCGGTCCTGACGACACGGGCTACTGGCCGTAGTCGTTGGTCGCCGCCGAACGCCGGATCGGCGACGGTACATAGCTGCATGCACCCGCGCTCCCTGTTGGACGAGTGCTTGGGATCGCGTGGGGCGCGATGTTCGCTTGAAGATCACGAACCGTGAACTCGATCGTTCCGACGTGGTCGTAGGTAGCTGTCCCGCGCTCGAGCGTGTCGACGTCGACTCCGAACCGGTCAGTCCATGGCCGTGTTGCGAGGATGTAGTCGCGTAACGTCCCGTCGCTCACGGCGTTCTTGAGCAACCGGTGTACGACGATCACATCTCGGCCGATGAGTTCGGTGTGGCCGGCGATTCGATGCATCGCGAATTCGCCGTGATGCAGCACGAATTTCAGGCCGACGGTGCCGACGAGACCACAAGCCGGACACGGGCAGCCTCCTGCGTCTTCGATCAACGTCGTCTGGGCGCGGAATGCCTCGTAGGCAGAGCTCATGAGCTCGAGCGTGCCTTGGCCGTCGATGATCTCATCGTGTGCGTAACAGAACACCGCGTCGCCTTCAACCTTGGCGATGGTGAACGGCGTGAGCGCTTCGGCCACCTGGTCGAGGAGGCCGCACACCACGTGCGCGGTCTCCAAGTCGATCGACGTGAGATAGCGCGTGTAGCCCGATAAGTCCGCGATGAGGAGCGAACCGCGCTGAACGAGCGGCCGAGTCGACGCGTTCAGCCTGCCTCCGCCATGTTCTTCTCGACGACCTCGAGGGTCTGCTGCAGTTCCTTGGTCGGGCTGAACTCGATGACCTCGGTGCCGGCGTAGAGGATCGGCGTGTGTCCGGGACCGACGTAATAGGCGTCACCGGTCTCGAAGGTCTCGTCGCCGTCGACCGTCTTGAAGGTGAGCCTGCCCTTCACCACGTAGCCCCAGTGCCCGCACTGGCAGCGGTTGTCGGGCAGGCCGGCGAACAGCGGTGTGAGGTCGGCGTCGGCGGTGTAGGTCTCGAACCCGACGGTGTAGCCGCCGTCGAGGTTCTCGAAGTGGCCTTCGTAGCCGTCGAGGACCATCGACTCGGACGCGGTGGCCTTGGATGCCTTGGGCATGGCTGTTCCTTTCTCAGTCCGCGGTTTCGACGCGGGCACGTGAGTCGGTGTTCGTTACTTCGGGGTGCAGAACGCGGGGACGACCTCCCCGCCGAAGGTGCCGCCGACCTGGACGAGGGCGATCAGGTCGTCGACGGTGCCGCGCGGCAGGCCGTGCAACTCGGGCGCGAGCGTCCGGTCGTGGGCCTCGCTCACGGTGAGCTGGCCGTAGCCCTTGCAGCTGGTGTGCCCCGGAACGGCGCCACTGGGTGCGGCGGTGACGATCGCGGAAGCGGTTAGGCCGGCGGTCAGGAGCATCACTCGGGTGGCCTTTCGGACGGCGCCCATCACCAGCGCACCATCGGGGCTTCGGCGCCCTGGCGAGCGATCTGTTCGGGAGCCCAGCAACCGGTGCAGTACTGGCTGTGCTCGATCACGGTGTCGCCGTCGACGTGGAAGATGTCGACGGCCCGCCACAGGTATTCACCGTCGTCGCCGTCGAAGCGCATCTCCTCTTCGATGATCACCCCGGCGTCGGTGCGGAACACTCGGTGCTGGGTTGTGTGCAGGTTGGGGAGCCCCTTGGTCTGCTCGACCAGGTATTGGGCGACGGCGTCGCGGCCTTGGAGCTGGAACCGCCAGGTGGGCAGGTTCATGTCGAGGAGCACGTCGGGCGCGTAGGTCTCGGCGATCGCTTCCCAGTCGGCCTCGCGCATCGCGGTCACGAGCTTGTCGATGACCATGGTGGTCTGGGTCGTCATGTTCACCTCCGTGCGTAGCTCAGCGTTCGCTGGGCTCTAGAGAGGTGGCGTGAGACCGGGTCTTACGGTGTGAGCATCACCGAATGAGGGGTCTCACAGATCCCACGTCATGGGTTGTTCGGGGGCATACGAGCAGAATGTTCCGGTTCGGATCGAGCGGCGGAGATGACCGCCGAGCCCGGGGTGAGCGGTCTCGATGCGGGTGATCGCATCTCGGATGCGCTGCGTGACGGCAGAGCGGGCTCGCTCGGTGGAGTCGCTGCGCTTCCGCGTCCGTCCGCCGAGCCCGTAGGCGCCGGAGAGCTCGGAGATAAGCGCGTCGCGCTCGGCGTGCAATCGCTCGGACCGTGCCATGTCGGCATGCTCGTCGGCTTCGGCCAGGTCGGCTTCGATCTCGAGCAGCCGGGCGCTGTACTGGCGTCGTGCCACGTCGTCGATGGCGTCGCCCGCGGCGTCGGCCCGCAGCGTCGGACCCTCGGCGACGAGGTCGAGGACGGGAACCTCCGTGCCAGGCTTCGCCAGAAGCTGGGCGAGGTCGCGCATGCCCTTGGTGTCGCGCACGCGGGTGCTGGTTCCGCGGAGGCCGACCAGCCACACGTCGCCGTCGCGCCGGAAGACGTTGCCGGCGTGGCCCTCCGGCGGCGAGGCCGTCGCATCGGGCGGGGCATCGAGTCCGAGCGCCGAGTACTGCGCTGCCGCTTCCGCGAGCATCGCGGCGTCTTCGAGAGCTCGGCCCGCGTCACGGAGGGTTCCCGCGACGAGAAGCCGCGCGCCGATCTGTCGGTGCTGCTGCAGCGCGATGTCGAAGTGCTCGGTGGCGAGCGAGTTGTCGCCGCGGAGCGATGCGAGCATCCCGAGGGGCCGCTCGACACTGCCCATGTCGTAGCAACCGATGCCATCGATCGCGTGACGGGCACGGAAGGGCACCAGCGCTGTGTACAGCGGAGTTGCGAGAGACTCGGTGCGGGTGAGCGCGACGGCGTGGGCGAGCATGACGATCGAGGTCAGCCACTCCGAGCCGAGCGCATCGATCGAGTAGTCACCGACGTTCACAACCGCGAGGACCTCTTGTGCGCGCCGGAGGTCGCCGGAGGCGGCGTGGGCGTAGGCCAGCCCGGGACGAGCCATGATCGCCAGTCCGGGCCAGCGGACCATCACATCCTCGAAGAACGCCACCGCGGTCGGATCGCCGAGTTCGCACCGCAGCATCGCCTGCTGTGACCCGGTGAGCATGGCGGCGTTCTCGCTGTGCGCGGCTGCGCCCAGACGCACCGCCTCTCGACCGAAGCGGTACGCGTCCTCGAATCGCCCTTCCATGGTGGCGCGGAGCGCGCGCCACAGCGGCACGTACCAGGAGTACACGACCTGGCCGAGCCGGTCGGCGCGGTTGGCGAACGCGGCGATCTGCTCGTCGACTTTGGCGATGGCTCCTGCCTCGAGCAACGCGACGACGTTGAGACGCCGGCCGAGCAGCTCGAGGCGCGTGTCGTTCACTCTCGACGCGCAGTCCAGGATCTCCTCAATTGCGTCGAGTCGCCGCTCGACATCGGCGGGGCCGGCGATCACGTCGCACCACGCCGCCAACGCGTAGCCGAGTCCGAGGGTATCGTCGGCGTGACGCGCCGCCGCGATCGCCTCGTCGCACAAACTTGCGCGCCGGCGAGCATCAGCGTCGAGCGACAACGCCACAGAGAGCCGAGCGAGCAGCTGAGCCCGCAGCGATCCGTCGGCGACAGCGGCGGCCTCCTCCAGGAGCGCGATTTGTTCGTGGTCGAACGCGGGGACCTCGAATCCTCCGGGGCCGGAGCCCACCCCCAGCGCGGCGCGGGCGAGACGCTCGGGCCAATGGTGATCGCGTGCCAGTTGTGCCGCCGCCTCATATGCCGAACGTGCCGCTGGCAGATCGCCGGCGGCTGCGTGCGCGTCGCCGAGTTCGAGCAGGAGGTCGGCGCGCCTTGCGTCGTCGACCGAGCACAGCTCGAGCGCGGCGAGTGCGCGGCGGAGGTCCCTCGCCGCGTCCTCATAGGCGAGCTGGTCCATGCTCTCGCGGGCCGCGGCCGCGGCGTACTGCACCGCTTTGGCAGGGACACCCGCGGCGGCTGCGTTCGCGAACTGGTGGGCGAGATCAGCCGACGGAATGGCGATGCTCCTGTCGCGGAGACGTTCCAACGCCTCACCGACATCACGGTGGAGGCGCACCCGGTGGGGCAGCCCGGTGCTGCTGTAGCACGCCTCGGCCATCAGCGGATGCGAGAACTCCCACGAGCCGATCCCGGCGGTCCGGACAAGCCCAGCCAGACGCGCCTCGTCGACCAAACCGAGCACCGCCTCTGCATCCGCGCCCAGTGCCTCAACCAGCACGTCGACGCGGAAACGCCGTCCGATCACGCTCGCCGCCAACAGCATTTGCTGGCAGCTCGACGACACGCTCGCGAGGCGACCAGCGAACATGGCAACAGCGCGGGAGGCGACGCGGCCAGCCAGAACCGTTTCATCGACGACGCCCGGCTCCGAGCCCGCGAGCAGTTCTCTCGCGAACAGAACATTGCCCGCACTGCGGTCCCGAAGGCGCGCGACAGCCGACGGGGACAGCGCGCCTCCCGTCACCTCGACAGCCAGCTCGGCCAGCTCGGCCTCGGTCAGCGGCGGCACGACCAGACGGCGGCCAGCACGAGCCAACGCATCCAGCCGTGCGAACGACGGGTCGCCGTCCTCGCGGAAGGTCGCGACCAGACCGACGGGCGACGCCCGCAACGAGCCGACCAGCACCTCGATCGCGTGCAGCGAGAGCGGGTCGCACCACTGCAGGTCGTCCACGACCACCAGCGTCGGGCGCGCACCGATCGCCATTCGCAGCCGCGCGACGAGAGTGCGGACGAGCATTGCCCGCGCGACCTCCGGGTCAGCCTCGCCCGAGACGGCTTCGGGGAGTGGCGACATCGTCCCCCGCTCGTCGACCATCGACTGGAGGTCGAGCCACGTCGACAGCGGCACCGCGCCATTGCTCCAACACGTCGCCCATGCCACCGCCACGCCCGCGGCGGTCGCGAACGCGGCGGCTTCCTCCGCCAATCGGGTCTTGCCGGCACCGGCCTCGCCGGACAACACGACGAGGTTGCCACGGCCCGCGACGATCCCGTCGAGGAGCATGGTCAGCTCCCGAAGGTGCCGTTCTCGCCCCACCAGGGCCGGTCGTTCGCCCGACATCATTTCGCTCCTCGCCAGACAGTACGACGACCCCAACCCGCCGGCTCGCAGCCGGGAGCAGAACCAACACCATGAGCGCCGTAACAGCGGACGATGACACGGGCTGCTCAAGGGGCAGCCGCATGTCGTGCGGCTGCTACGTCGCGCGCTCACGATGGACACGAAGGAGTACGCGGCGGCCCTCGGCGTCAAGCGTGGGTTGGTCGAGGACATCGGAACGCTTCTTCGCCGGCCACGATGTGCTGCTCGCGCCCGTTTCCTATGGTCCGGCGTTCAAGCGCTGCAAGGAGGGCAGCGCAATCGATCTCGATGGCGCGATGCGACCCTAACAACGACTACTGCTGGCCCTACGTTGGACCGTTCAACGCGAGCGGCCACCCCGCACTAGTCATGCCGCTGGGCACGTCGAAGGATGCACGCCCCATCGGTGTCGGTCCCTACTGGTCGGAACCTGAGCTTCTGCATATCGCGAAGCAGTTGGCCCCGTTGACGAAGGGCTTCGTTACGCCGCGGGGCTTCTGACTCGACGCAGATCAGCGCCCCGGATGTGCGCGCACTCGCAGTGAGGACCGTTGCGAAACAGCCCGGGTGTAACGCGACACGGTACGTCGCAGACAAGTTGCTGAGGGAAACCTGTTGACGGCGAGGTGAAGGGGGTACGGGCATGCGAGCGTCTTTTCGCAGCGGGGGTGTGGTGGCGGCCGTCTTGTGCCTTTCGGGGGTGTCGGTGGCCACGAGTCGGGCGGATGACGTCCCAGCCTTCGAGGCGGTCCTCATCGAGAACCCCGAGCCCGTCGCGGGCGGCGGTTTCGGCCGCGCGGTGGAGGGGCTGGATGACCTCAACGGGGACGGCGTGGGGGACATCGCCGTCGGGGCTCCTGGCGCCGGCCTGGCGTGGTTGCTGTCGGGGGTTGACGGATCGGTGCTGCGGAGGCTTGAGGATCCCGATGACCTCACGGACACGCCTTGTGAGCCGACGGCGTCCGACCCGTCGCCGTGCTTGTTCGGTTGGTCAGTGGCGGGTGTCGCCGACGTCGATGGCGACGGTGTCGAGGATGTGGCGGTGGGCGCGCCCGGTCCCATCGGCGTGCTGACGATCCCGTGCATCTCCCAGGATTCCGAGCTCATGGCGAGGTGCGCCCGAGTGAAGGCCGGAGGTGTGTATGTGTTCTCCGGAGCGACGGGCGAGTTCGTGCGGTATCTGTTCCGTCCCGATGGCACGCCACCCGGGTTCGGGGTTTCGGTCCTGTCGGTCGGCGACGTCGACGGGGACGGGGTAGCCGACGCCGCGGTCGGCGCCCTCGGCAACAGCAACATCGGTGGTGCTGTCAACCTGTACTCCGGCGCGACGGGTGCGGCGCTGTGGACGAGGCTCGGCGCCCCCCCTTTGGTTGGAGATCTTTTCGGGCTGTACCTGGCGGCCCTCGGTGACGTGACTGGTGACAGCCGTCCTGATGTCCTTGTGGGATCGCCGGGGTACCGGCCCGATCCGGACAGCTTCGACTTCACACCGGGCCGGGCGTACGTGTTGTCGGGTGTCGACGGCACCTTTACGCGCACGCACGAGAACCCGGATCCGACCGACCAGGACGGCTTCGGGGCGGGGGTCGCCAGCATCGGGGACCTCACCGGTGACGACGTCGCCGAGTATGTGATCGCCGAGGCGGGCGCGCCCACGGCTGCCGGAAGTCTCGTGCACCTCTTCGATGGGGCCAGCGGCGATCTGATCCGGTCGATCCCCAGTCCAGTCGACCAGCGCAACCAAGGCACCAGCATCGGAGCGAAACTGGCGCTTGCCGGCGCGGGTGACCGTGACGGCGACGGTCTGCCTGACCTGTGGGTCGGCGGCAGCCGCAGCGGATCGGCGGTGCTCATCACCGCCACTGGGGCCACGTTGGCTACCGAGGCCGACTCGGTGGCAGGGTCGGGCTTCGGCGCAGTGGTTGTCCCGATCGCGTCCCGTACGGTCGGCGCCCACGACGTCGCGGTCGGCGCGCCGACGCGGCCGGTGGGCGCCGTCGGCGGGGCCGGTGCCGTGTTCCTCGTACGAGCCAATCACCCCCCGAACGCAGCCGATGATTCCTACGCCACCGCCGAGGACACCCCGCTCTCCGTCGCCGCGCCCGGGGTGCTGGCCAATGACACCGACGCGGACGGCGACACGTTGTCCGTGGTCGTGGTGGACGGCCCGGGCCACGGAACACTGACCCTCGACGCGAGTGGCTCGTTCGCGTACACGCCCGCCGCGAACTACGCCGGCCCCGACGCCTTCACTTATCGGGCTTCCGACGGCGTCGCCGTGTCGAACACGGCGACGGCGCACCTGACCGTCACCTCCGTCAACGACCCACCGACCGTGATCGTCGCCGCCGGCGGGGCATGTGGAAGCGATGACCGCTCGGGCACCATAAACCTGACCGTGGCCGACGTGGACACGCCGACAGACGGCCTGACGGTGAGCGTCGTCTCCTCGGACCCGGGGCTGGTACCCAGCGGCAACGTTGCCGTCGGCGGTAGCGGCGCGTCCCGGACGCTGACGGTTGCCGTGGTGTCCGGCCGCACCGGGACGGCCGACCTGAACATAACGGTCAGCGATGGACAGGACGTCGGTCATCTCACCGTCACGGTGCAAGCCGCCGGCACCGGCAACGATCTCCTGACCGGAACCGCCCACACCGATCTGCTCTTCGGTGAAAACGGCAACGACACGCTCGGCGGCCTGGGCGGGAACGACCTCCTGTGCGGCGGTGCGGGCAATGACACGCTGAACGGCGGCGAAGGAGACGACACCCTCGCCGGCGGCCTGGGCAACGATCAGCTCACTGGTGGGCCGGGCGCCGACTCGTTCAGCGGCGGTCCGGGCCGCGATACCGCCACCGACTTCGACCCTGCCGAAGCAGACACCGCCGACGGCACCATTCCCTGAACCGCGTGTCTCCTCGCTCATCGCCGACGACGCCACGGCCGTCGAACATTGGCGGATGTGGAAGCCTTGGCCGGCATGGATGTCGGACAGATCGCCCGCCGCACCCGCACGGTGACCGCCTGCGACATCGAGCTCTTCACCGAGCTGACCGGAGATCGCAATCCCCTGCATTACGACGCGCCGCACGCAGCGGCGAGCCGGTTCAGCGCATCATCGGGCAAGGCGGCTTCACCACCATGATCCGAGGCGACCGCGGCTTCGCCGCCATCCCCACCAACGACGGCCTCACCCTGGTGGTGGTCGGTTGCCCCTTCGCACAGGCCGGTGCGTTCCGAGCCGACGTCGAAGGTAACTTCATGCGAACCCTCGACACGGAGGCCGAGTTCGCCGAACCCGTGCGAGCGGCGACGCGTGAGGAGTGGTTCGTAGGGGGCGGTGTCCCCACCTTCGTCCGAAAGCCGTACGGCGCCGGGTGGGCGCTCGTCGGCGATGCCGCGTACACCAAGGACCCGATTACCGCACAGGGCATCACTGACGCGTTTCGCAGCGCCGAGGCGTACGCGACCACGATCGACGAGGCGTTCACCGGCGCCCGGAGCCACGAGGACGCCATGGAGCGGTCTCAGCAAGAGCGAGACGCGCGGGCCATGCCGATCTTCGAGTACACGACCCAGCTCGCCACGCTCGAACCGCCACCGCCCGAGGTGCAATAGCTCATGGGGGAGATGCAGGGCAACCAGGCGGCGATGGACGGTTTCGTCAGTGTCACCGCCGGCACGCTGTCACCCGTCGCCTTCTTCGCGCCCGACAACGTCGAGTCGATCATTGCCGCAGCCGCGACCATGTCGACGTCGTCCTGACCGCCAACTAAGGGAGACCCACCAATGGCATTCGTCCAGATCATCGAGTTCCGCACGTCGAAGTTTGATGAGGTGCAGCGGGTCGGCAACGAATGGGAAGCCGCCGCCGGCGACGACGGCACCGCTCGGCGGCGAGTGTTGTGCAAAGACCGCGACAACGATGACCGGTACCTCAACATCGTGTTCTTCGACTCGTATGAGGCGGCCATGGAGAACTCCAACATGCCGGTTACCCAGGAGTTCTCCCAGAAGATGATGGCCCTGACGGACGGACAACCGACCTTCTACAACCTCGACGTGGTCGACGACCGCAGCTACTGAGCGCGACCGTTAGGCCGCGTTGCCATTCATCACGTAACCGGCTGACCTCGGCGTCACGCTCGAGCGTCGATCGGTTGAGTCTCGCCAGCCTTGCCCGAGTCGAGATCGAGTGACCCAGGTCGCTAGTTGCGCGTGCCCATGGAGCGACGATCGACGAGCGGTTCGGGCGGCCCGGACTCCGTGCGCTCGACGACGGAGGGTCGGTCATCTCCCCGTGCGACGGCAAGGGCGACGAGCGGGAACAGCACGACGGAGAGCAGTCCGGCCGCGACGAGCGCGGCCGCCGTGACCGGAGCGATCGCCCCGATCGAGACACCGATCGAGGTGGCGGTGACGATGAACGGCAATGAGGTGGCTTGCAACAGCCCGGCGACAACCGCGCCCCGGCGGCCGAGGGTGGGGGCGTAGACGGCTGCCGGCACCGCGCGCACCACGAGCAGAGCGAGCAGGAAGAGCGGGACGCGGGCGAACGCCGATGGACTCGCCATCAGCGCGTCGAGATCGAACCGCACGCCGCTCGTCACGAAGAACACGGGGATCAGAAAGCCGTAGCCGACGGCGTCGAGCTTCATTCGGAAGTGGGGGTGGCTCATCGTGTCCTTGTCGACGAGGTTGAGCACCGTGCCGGCGATGAACGCACCGAGGATCGTTTCGAGCCCGACTTTGGCGGCGAGGGCGACGAAGCCGATGAGCAAGGCGACCGCAATGCGAACCCGGATCTCCGCGGTGGTGTCCTGGAGGCGGGTGAGGACCGCGTCGAGGCGCATGCTGCGACCGGCTCGAACGAGGGTGGCGGCGACGGCGAAGACCACGAGCGCGAATGCACCGAGGGTGATGAGCTTGCTGGCGGTTCCGCCTTCCGATTCCGAGAAGAACAGGGAGAGCAGGATGACGGCGCCGAAGTCGGCGACGGTGGCGCCGGCGATCGTGAGCTGCCCGACTGGTGATTCGGCGTGACCGGCGTCCTTGAGCACCGGCACGACCAGTCCCAACGACGTCGCCGTGAGGGCCACCGCCAAGAAGAAAGGACTGCGGACCCAGCCGACGGCGTGGAACACCGAGCCGGCGATCACCCCGAGCACCAGGGTGGCGACAAAGCCGACGAGCGCGAGTCGGAGCAGGTGTCCCTTGAGCCGCACGAGGTCGATCTCGAGACCGGCGAGAAACAGTAGAAAAGCGAGCCCGACGAGCGAGAGGATCTCGATCGGCGGGTCGACGTGCACCCAGCCGAGCACCGACGGTCCGACCACGATGCCGGCGACGATCTCGAGCACGACGCTGGGCAGCTTCAGCCAGCGCACGGTGGCGACCAACATCGGCGCGACGACGGCGATGCAGCTCAGGATGAGCAATCCGTTGAAGCTGATCTCCTTCACAGGCCGTATGCCTCGAGCAGCCGGAGCCAGACCTCGCTGACGGTGGGGAAGGACGGCACCGCGTGCCAGAGCTGATCGATGGTGACGCCGCCGGCGATGGCGACGGCGGCCGCGTGCAGCAGCTCCTGCACGCCGGGTCCCACGAACGTGGCGCCCACGATCACGCGACGCTTCTCATCGATGACGAGCTGGCTGGTGCCGGGGAACGATTGACCCAGTACGGACGCGCCAGCGACGGCGCCGGTCCCGTGCCGCACCGTGCGTACGTCAAGGCTCGCCTCGACGGCCTGCGCCTCGGTCAGCCCGACGGCCGCGACTTGCGGGTCGGTGAAGGTGACACGGGGGACATTGCCGTGATCGGCGGTGGCGGCCGCGTGCTTTCCCAGGATGACGTCCGCTGCGATCCGCGCGTGGTACTTGCCCATGTGGGTGAGCAGGGCGCGGCCGTTGCAGTCACCGATGGCGTAGAGCCAACCGCCGTCGACAGTGACGGCGCGCAG
>Ga0137375_10007216_pt1 | contig 13213 bp, 8 predicted proteins | sample SagtaG_24_FD_104936 | JGI IMG/M metagenome (GOLD analysis project Ga0137375, IMG submission 104936) | Vadose zone soil microbial communities from Sagehorn Ranch, Mendocino, California, USA - Sage1_R_113_16 metaG | ecosystem: Environmental > Terrestrial > Soil > Vadose zone | place: USA... | reverse complement strand
CGGCCGCAGCGCTGTGCGCGCTCTATGGTGTCCACTGCCTTGCCTGCAAGGAGGAGTGTATCTATGGCAACTTTTCCCCCGACTCTTTCCAACATCCCTGCTCATACTGACGCAGCCGAGTTGCTCCAGGCGGGTAATGAGCACGTCTGGCTCCATGCCTCGTCCTGGCGTGCGTTGGCTGCCAGTCATGAAGGCAAGCGCATCATGGTCGAAGGGCGTGGCTGTATCGTGAAGGATATTGATGGCCTGGCAGGCCTCTGGTTAGTCAACGTGGGGCATGGACGGAAAGAAATCGGGGAAGCCATGGCCGCGCAAGCCAGTACCCTGGCCTACGCCAGTTCAATCCAAACAACCACGGTGCCAGCGATTCAACTCGCCACGCTGCTGGCTGAGATGACGCCTGGCGATCTCTCCACCGTGTTTTTTTGCAGCGGAGGCTCAGAGGCGGTCGAGTCAGCGATCAAAATTGCCAGGCAATATCAGTATCTCGCCGGATTCCCAAAACGCTTCAAGATTATTGGGCGGCGTGGCTCCTACCATGGGGCCACGTTTGGCGCGATGAGCGTGAGCGGTACACGCCAGGCGACCGAACCCTATTATAGCCCGTTCATGAATGGCGCGTTGCACGTGGCGCCACCCTACTGTTACCGCTGTGATTATCGGCATACCTATCCCGCCTGTGATGTGTACTGCGTCGACGCCATTGCCCAGCTGATCGAGCATGAGGGGCCACAAACGGTCGCAGCCGTGATTGCCGAGCCTATCTCAGCGTCGAACGGGATCGTGATCCCACCGCCCGAGTATTTACCGCGCTTGCGTCAAATCTGCGATCACCATGGCGTGCTGTTGATCGTCGATGAGGTCATCACAGGTTTTGGACGCACAGGCAAGATGTTCGCCTCCGAGCACTGGAACCTTGTCGGTGACATCATGACGATGGCGAAAGGGCTGAGCAGCGGCTATGCCCCGATCGCTGCGGCCATTTGTCGCCCCAAAGTCGTTGAGCCCTTTGCCAGTGACACCGGGAAGAGGCTCTCGCACCTCTTGACCTTTGGCGGGCAGGCGGTCGCCTGCGCAGCAGCACTGGCGAATATCAATATTCTCCTGCAGGAACGCCTGGTGGACAATGCCGCCACGATGGGGGCGTATCTTCTCGAACAGTTACAGGGATTACGGCACCACCCCATCGTTGGCGATGTGCGTGGCATCGGACTGCTGGCTGCTGTGGAGCTGGTGAAAGACCGCACCACCAAAGAGCCATTCCCCATAGACGGGGAAGAAGTGCAAATGCTGAACACCCTTTTACTGGATAAAGGCTTGCTGACGCGGGCGACGCACATCATCATGCTCTCGCCACCGCTGTGCATCACACGCGCCGAGGTCGACCGTGTCGTCGAGATCATCGACAGCAGTCTGGCGGCGCTGGAGCGGCAGTATGGCTATGGTTAACGCCGTCGTCCTGGAGGGCAGGACCTGAGGACCACTGCGCCCATGTTGCCGTGTCATCGGCAAGGCTCTCTCTGTCGCGACCTATCTCGACATCATCTCAACGGCGGGCAACATGGGCGAAGGGTAGCGTAGTGGCCCACCAACAAGAATGCGTGAGCCTACCATCCATACGAAGGGCACTGGCACGCGGTTGGATGAGGCAGTAGCCACAACGCTGGAAACGGTTGAACAGGCAGTGCATACCATGTGCACCCCGCAGCTTACCACCACGTAGCACCATGAGAAGATGAAACAGGTCTGTGACAGCTTCTTTGGGAGCCTGAACCAAAGTAAACTCTGAGCGGACACTGTGTTATCTAGCACACTACGCCACCGGGTCAAAGTTGGTTTTGCTGTAGAACTGCCCAAATGTGTAGTAGAATAGAGGCAGAAACCTGAAGGGAACGGATATGGCAGCAGACTGAACGATGCGGAAGGAGGCGCGCATGCCCATACGGCGCCAGTTACGCAGTTTTTGGTGGTTCCTTGAGGGACGTGTAGGGGGGATGGGACGGCCGGGTTTTAATCAGTGTCATTGGTTTGAGCTGTCGTTTGAAGAGGGACTCCTCCTGAGCTGGCTGGGCAAACAGCACCTGCCTGCTCCAGCCCTGGATCACCTGTGGAGCTATCTCGACAGTTATGGTCCCAAGGTCGCGATGTTTTACGAGCTGTCCCCCAGCGCAGCCAGAGACCGCCTGAGCCGTTTGCGCGAGCGCCCTACCTTGCTGGCCATGGTCGAACGTATGAACGCCAAAACTGGCATTTTTGACGACGTGTCGTGGGTTGACGATGACGCGCAGCCGGCACTGCGGCTTCTCCCCAGTGCGCAGCGACGGCAACACGAGGTGGCGCTGCTCAAACAGCACAACGTCACGGTGTTGATCTCACTCCTCGAACAGCCTCTTGATCATCCCGAACTGGGCAACAATTTTGAACTCTACCACGTGCCAGTCGAGGACATCACCCCACCACGCCATGACCAGGTCTACGCCTTTGCTGAGACGCTTTGTAGCGTCCTGGCGGCTGATAAGACCGTGGTCACCCACTGCCTGGCGGGCATCGGACGCACTACCACCATGCTCATAGCAGCGTATCTGGTGTATGGCTTTTCCCTCCAGGAGCTCGCCGCCTGGGTTGGCGTATGCAATCCGCATTTTGTCTTTCGCGGGAGCCAGGCGGCTTTTCTGCAGGAACTCGCCGATGACGTCCGCTGTGGTCGTTTGCCCGTACTCTCCCCAGGGAGGAACCTGCCGCTATGCCAGTGACGCTTACCGTGCATGACTCCCAGTATCCTGACAGCGTGGCTGAGCAATTACGGCGCGGCTTACGTATGCGCAAACTCCCAGGCAAGTTTCTCTATGCATCTCCAGCCCAGGCCCAGCGTTGGTTGGCGTATCATCAGGCGTATGCGCCTTCCCGCACCGAGCCAGCGCTGCTCGCCCTCTACCAGCAGGCGTTTGCGGTAGCCTTGCAGGTCCTGTCGCCCAGCGCCTTGCACTACGTCAGTCTTGGGTGCGGTGGTGGCAATAAGGATACGCTGTTCTTGCAGCAAGCGAGGCTACGCTGTCCGTCGCTCATCTTCACACCAATGGATACGAGCGCGGCGCTGGTGGTGGGAACGATACTACGCATCCAGAGCACTGTACCGACGCTGACGACAGCACCTCTGGTGATTGATCTGGAAGGCGAGCCTGATCTGACCGCATGGCTCTCCCAACATGAGACCACTGTGCACCAACGACTCCTGGCGTGTTTTGGCATGCTCCCCAATTTCCCGTATCGCACCTTTTTGCCGTACGTCCGGAGTCTCATGCGCCCCGGCGACATGTTGCTCTTGTCTGCGAATCTCTCCCCTGGCCTGTACGCTGACGCTGTCGCCCGGATTCTGCCCCAGTATGACAACCCTATCGCACACGCCTGGTACACCGGGCTACTCGACAGCCTGGGATTTGCGGCCTCGCAGATACAGCTGGCGGTGCACACCCACCTCCTGCGGAGTGACGGCCATATCTGGCAAATCCGGACTGAAGCTAGAATGATGCAACCGGTACAGCTTACCCTCTACGGTGAAATGTTTTCCTTGACAGCGGGCGAGGTTCTCGAGGTGTTTTTCTCCAACCGCTTTACCCCCCAGGTGATGCCCGAGGTGCTCACCGCGGCAGGGCTCACGCTCGTCCAAACATTTCTCTTTGACTCGCAAGAGGAAGCGATTTACATGTGCACACGCTGAGGCGACGGGGTCGACAAACAAGGCGTTCAGGCGGCTTGCGTAGGAACCTTTTCTTCCATAACCCGCTGCAGGGCAGTGCGAAGGTCGGGAGGTCGGATGGGTTTAGTCACATAGGCATCCATGCCAGCGGCCAGACACTGTGCCTCATCGCCGGGCATGACATAGGCTGTGAGGGCGATAATCGGCACGTGGGTGCCGGTCATGTGCTCCTGAGCGCGAATGGCAGCGGTCGCTTGCAGACCGTCCATATCGGGCATTTGCACGTCCATCAGCACGAGGTCAAAGGGTTCCCGATCCAGGGCGCGGAGTACCTCTGTACCCGTACTTGCCAGCACGACGGTATGCCCCCACTTTTCCAGGAGTCTGGCGACCAGCTTTTGATTGACGATGTTGTCTTCGGCTACTAAGACATGCCAGGACTGGCCATGCTCTGGCACAGTGTGCTGGGGGAGCGGCGTCGAGGGTTGCGCTGTCGTCGCCACACTCGTCAGCAATGCTTCCCACAGCTCTGCTTCCAGGAGGGGTTTAGTCAGGTACGCTGTGATGCCGAGTTCCCGGGAGCGCCTGCTGTCCACACGTTGACCGCCAGAGGTCAACATCATGATGATGGCGCCAGCGCTGGGGAGATTCTGCTTGATGTGTCCAGTCAATGCAAAATCGTCCATTGCAGGCATCGTGGCATCGAGCAGCACCAGCGCATAGGGAGTGCTCAGCTCTTGTGCCTGCTTGAGCATCGCCATAGCGTCCTGCTCACTCGCAACCGCCGTTGGACGCATACCCCAGTGGGTGAGCAGCTCAGAGAGATGAGCACAGTGTGCAGCGTTATCATCGACAATCAAGACGGGAAGCCCTTGTATCTGTGCGATGTGTGCGAGCGGCGGAGACTCTATCACCTGGGTATGGATGCCGAAGCGCGCCGTGAAGTGGAAAGTACTCCCGTGTCCCACCACGCTCTCGACCCATAACTGTCCACCCAGCAGTTCGACCAGTTGCCTGGCGATGGCTAAGCCCAGCCCCGTCCCCCCATAGAGGCGTGTGGTGGAGCCATCAGACTGGGTGAATGGCTCAAAAATGAGGCGTCGCTTCTCGTCTGGGATGCCGATACCAGTATCACACACTGACACATGTAAGACGATGGCGTTGTCTGCGGTGACACGCTCTGCCCCCTCGACGGTGATGACGACCTCACCCTGATCAGTAAACTTGATGGCATTGCCGACAAGATTCACCAGTACCTGGCGCAAACGTCCTGGATCGCCCATCAGGTTGTCCGGCACCTCAGGATGCACGCGGTAGATGATCTCCAATCCCTTGTCGTGAGCTCGCAGAGCGAGCGCCTTGAGGGTGGTGCCGAGACTATGGCGCAGGTGAAAATCAATGCACTCGAGGGTGAGCTTGCCGGCCTCAATCTTCGAAAAGTCAAGAATATCGTTGATAATGTCCAGCAGCGCTTCCCCCGAGGTCTTGGCAGTCGTTAAAAACTCACGCTGTTCAGCGGTGAGGTCGGTCTCGAGGGCGAGTTCGGTCATGCCCAGGACACCGTTCATGGGGGTACGGATCTCGTGGCTCATATTGGCCAGGAATTCACTTTTCACGCGTGTTGCCAGTTCGGCTGCCCGACGGGCTTCGGCCTCATTGGCGTAAAGAGATGCGTTGCGGATAGCAACGGCGGCCTGGGCCACAAAGCTGTCCAGCAAAGCCTGGTCTTCGGGCTCCAAAGAGAATGGTTTCCGGCCCATGAGTACGAGCACGGCAAGCAAGGAGTCTTCAAGGAGGACAGGCACGGCATACAGACTGTTGAACCCGTGGCGCTGGTTCCAGTCAAAGGTGATAAAACGGGAAATGTCGGGCCTATGGAGAGGTTGGCGATGCGTTGCCACCCACCCCGCCGCAGTAGTCGGATCTATGAGCCGTTGTTTATCCGGATAGTCTTCCCCATCGCCGACGCAGGCACATAGCTCCAGGGTCTGGGTGGCCTCATCGACGAGCCAAAAGTTCACGTGTGGGACATCCATGAGCGTCGCCGCGGCTTTGGCGATCTCGCGGAGGACCTCATCCATGTCGAGCGAGCCAGAGATGAGACGATTGAGACGCGTGAGAGTTTGCAGACGCTCGAGCCGTGTTTCCAGGGTTTTATAGAGCCGGGCATGTTCCAGGGCAATGGCCGCCTGGTCGGCAAACGATGCCAGGTAGGTCAGTGCATCGGGGCTATACTCATGGGGATACGCCGTGTTGAAAGTCAGGACGCCAAGCACCTCATCGCGCACCTTGATAGGTAGTCCCAGGTAGGTGCAGATGCCCCGCTCGCGGTCGCGCTGCGCGGAAGGCGCGGAAGGATTATCGGGGTCGTTGGACGTATCGGCGATGAACAATGGCTGCCCGGTAGAAGCGACAATGCCCGAATGGGTGGAGTCCAGGGGGAGCAGCGTCCCCTCGGGCCACGCGTCGCCCAGCGAGGCACTGACGCGCAAGCTCTGGGCCTCCTGGTCGATGAGCGCAACCTTGACGTGTGGTGTCTTGGCGATGAGGGAAGCCTCCGCGGCGATACGCTCCAACATTTGGTGGAGATCCAGGCTCGTCATCACGGTTTGCGTCGCCCGTAAGAGCGCTCCCAACTCCTCGCCGTGTCGCACGGCAGCTCCGTGGAGGCGGGCATTCTCAATGGCGATAGCGGCCTGGGCGGCAAAGCACGAGAAGCTGTCGCAATCCGCAGTAGTAAACGGGCCATCGGTCTTGTCCCTATCGAGCCAGACTACACCGATGAGCTGGTCCCGGTAGAGCAGGGGCTCGGCCATAACGGTCAGCATGCTCAGTTGCTCTACAAAATCTGGGTGGGCGTAGGGTGAGCTCTGATAGTCCTCGATCAACAGCCCTGCACGGCGCTGTGCCACGGTGCCTGTAACCCCCTCACCCAACTTCAGGCAGAAGTTATCCACCCACTCTTCACGTCCGTACGAGGCATATCGCCTAAGGATTTGAGCTGTCTCGTCCCAGAACCAGACTATACCGCCTCTAGCATTGAGTATGGTCACAGCCCGTTGGAGGATGAGGCGGAGGAGTGTATCGAGATCCAATTCGCGGGTGATCTCTGTCGCTACATTCCGCACTGTTTCGAGCCGCTCTGTGCGTTCGGCAAGAGCGGTCTCAGCTCGGCGGCGCTCGGCAATTTCCGTGGCTAACACCATGTTGATGCGCGTGAGTTCCTGGGTACGGAGCGCCACCTCACGGCGCAACTTCACGGGCTGATGCACGAGTATGTAGACGAGGCACGCGACTAATACACTACTGGCGACGAGCAAGACCACGGCCACCGGGGAAGCGGTCAACGCCGGTTGGGGCTGCTGCGGTGCGATCGCCAGGGTCCAGTGCCCATTGGGTACCTGGATAGCAAAGGATAGCGCCTGGTGGAGCTCCGCCTTCCCTGAGCGCGCAAACACATGGGGCTCACTCGTCTCTGGATGCCGGCGGGAGAGGACATAATCATAGCCTTCTTCTACCAACTGCTGTAATGCACTCGCTGCCAGTATGTTGGACAGGCGTACGACGACGTTTGTGAATCCCCAGAAATGCTCATCACCTATCGCATCGGAGAGGAAGACCGGCAATCGTCCAACGATTGCCACATCACCCTGGACGCTGGTGAATGGCCCGGCCAGCGTCAAGGTTCTCGAAGCAATCGTCGCTAATGCCTCCGTACGGCGTTGCGGATCGTGCAGGAGGTCGAGACCAATGACCTGCTCTTGCCCGGTCGATGGATACATATATCGCACTACCCCGCCAGGGGCGAGGCCTATACGACTGATGCTGCTCCCGTAGCTCTTGAGGATCTCCACTGCAATGCTGTCAAAGTCCTCAATATCCTGATGCGTTCGCACCCAGGCTGCCAGGGCATATGTTGCAGCGAACGCGTGCTCCAATTGCCGCTCTAAAGAGGCGGCCTGGTTACTGCCAATGACTTGTAGTAGATGGCGTTGTATCTCAGCACGATGTGCCTCGTCATGCTTGATGAAGGCATGTCCCAGAGCCAGCACCACGAGACAGGAGACCACTGATATAAGGAGCGCTTGGCGTTGCATGACGGTTTGACATCTCCGAGCCAAAGCAGTGGAAGAGCACTGGCTGCATCGTATGGGTCCGCTGGCACTATGTGATGACCCTCTGGACGTATCGGACACCTGCAAGCATAACTTGAGAGGCTTCTGCGCGGCATCCCTTCATCTGTCGCCGCGCCAGGCTGGCACACTGTCCTGGCGTAGCAGCAGCCCGGTGGCCCCCAGGGGCAGTCTCGCCGCAGCATGGAGGCGCGTCCCGAGATCTGCCAGCATGAGGTCGCTGCCTGCCGGTTGGATGAGCGTGACGCCAGCGGGCAGTCCGTCGGCGCGTAGACAGGTGGGCACGGCCAGCGCCGCCAGGTCGAGTAGGTTCACGAAGTTGGTGTAGTAACCAAGGTTGCGATTCGTATGGTAGGGCTCGTCGAGGACCTGGGCGCGCGTGTATAGAGTTGGGACGGTAGGCACCACCAGCGCGTCGACAGCTGCCAGCCGCGGTGCGACGCGTTTTTTTAATCTCTCGATGCGGGTAAGGCCATCGAACAGGTCGGCGGCCGAGTAGCGTGCGCCTCCGCCAATGACGGTGCGTACCACCTCGTGCATGGCGTCGGCCTGGGATGCAAAAAACCCTCGGAGTGCGGCGAAGCGCTCGGCTACCCAGGGCCCTTCGTACAGTAGTGCAGCAGCCTCGAGGAACGGCGCGAAGTCGATCTCCACAGCCTCACCGCCGAGGGACTCGAGCAGGGCAACCGAGCGTTCAAATCCTGTCTGGGCCTGAGTATCGCCGAAAAATTCCGAGTGAGGAGCGTCGGGAATGCCAAAACAGAAACGTGCGGGGCAGGTATCCGGCGTGAGGTCTAACTGGCGTGCGTACGGGTCCTCACTGTCGAACCCGCGCACGACCTGCAGCACCGCCGTCGCGTCGGGCACGGTGAGCGCGAAGATCGAGACACAGTCAAGCGACTGGCAGGCAGGTACGACGCCACGGGTGCTGACCAACCCGCGGCTGGGTTTGAGGCCTACGATATTGTTCAACCCGGCCGGCACCCGGCCTGACCCGGCGGTATCGGTGCCCAGGGCAAAGTGCGCCAGCCCGCGCGCTACCGCGACTGCCGACCCTGCGCTGGAGCCCCCTGCAATGTACGCGGGGTTGAAGGCGTTGGGCACGGCGCCATAGGGCGAGCGTGTCCCTACCAGGCCGGTAGCAAATTGGTCCAGGTTCGTCTTGCCTACCAGGATTGCACCAGCCGCTTCCAGCCGCCTGACCACTGGTGCCGAATGGAGGGGTGTGTAAGCAAAGGCCGGGCAGGCGGCGGTGGTAGGCATGCCGGCTACGTCGATATTGTCCTTCACGGCAAACAGCACGCCGTATAGAGAGAGGCCGTCCATGTACTGTGCGTTAGCACGCAGCCGACTCTCCAACTCCTGTGCCTGCTGGCGCAGCTGGTCAGCGCTTACCTGCGAGATCCACAGTGTAGCCCAATCCGCATCCTCGCGCTGGGTCAGGAAGCGCTCGACCTGCTCTGTAGGCGAAGTCTCGCCGTGCCGATAGGCGCTACGCAGCGTGGCGATGTCCACCAGTCATTTCCATCATACAGCTCTTGTCAGGCATATTGACGCCTTGGCGTGATCTCGGACTCGGTATCTGGTGGCTCATATGCACGTGCCGGCACCGGGAAACCGCAGGAGGTGCCGTCGGTCACCTGCACCTGTTCTTCCCAGGGCAGTCGGTAGCACCCGGCTACGAGATCCTGCATGTACGTGTAGGGACAGTCACGTGCCCCATCCTTGACGGCCACGTAGCCACGATGACCGAATTGATAGATATTGTTCTCCACCCCCCAGTGCGCACGCGCCTCACGTACGAGATCAGGCCGGAGCTCACAGGTGATGATCTCGTCAGGGCGGCTGCCCCCTTCCACGAGGGGCGTGCCGTCGAAATTGACAAACATGCCCTCGCCCATGGAGTCGAAGGTGCCGTCTGAGCCACACATACACACGCTGGCGGTGTACATGAGGTTACAGAAAGCGTTGGCCTGGTTGGTAACCTTCCAGGTATGGCGGATGGGCGCGGTATAGCCAGCGGTACGGATCAAGATCTCAGCCCCCTTGTAGGCCGCCTCACGCGCCATCTCCGGGAACATACCGTCGTGACAGATGATGAGCGCGAGCTTCGCACCATTGGGTCCATCACACACCGGGATGCCCAGATTGCCCGGCTCCCAGGGCTCTACCGGCACCCAGGGATGCAGTTTACGGTAGTAGAGCTGGAGTTCGCCACGATCGTCGACAATGATCCCGCTGTTGTATGGACTCCCGTGCGGATTGTACTCCATAAGCGAGAAGCAACCCCAGATGCGGTGGTCGAGGCACGCATGCTTGAACGCAGCCACCTCCGGGCCATCCAGCCGGCACATGATGCGCGGATTGGTGTCCATGGAAAGCCCGTGCAGTGCATACTCAGGGAACACCACCAAATCCATACTCGGCATATTCCGGCGGGCCTGAGCCACCATGGCACAGATCTTGGCGGTCTGGCGCGCCAGATCCTCGGGGGTCTGGACCACCGGCAGCTGCAGCTGTACCAGGCCAAGCACCACCCCATGCAGCGATTTGTTCAGGCCTCCCAAGCCACTCATACTCGTCTCCCTCGTTTCGTTTCGTTTCGTTTCAATCCCTTCCAGGGCTTAACTCGCTTTGAGGCTCTTCTTCCTTGTACAGCAGCAGGAGGATAACAGGATACGCAGGAAATAGCACTGTGCAGTTCCAACCCTCTCGCTTAATACTCCACCGTAGGCAGCGCTGACAATAGCGCCCGGGTATAGGGATGGTCAGGACAGGCGAAGACGGTTTCGGCTGGGCCTTCTTCGACAATTTTGCCCCGGTACATGACGAGGACGCGGTCACTGAGCAACCGCACCACGTTCAGGTCGTGTGAGATGAACAGGTAGCTCATGCCCAGGCGCTGACGGAGCGCCGCCAGGAGGTGCAGAATGACGGCCTGGACTGATACGTCGAGCGCGGACGTGGGTTCGTCCAACACCAGAAGGGCGGGATGCAGAGCAATCGCACGGGCAATGCCGACGCGGGCTTTCTGGCCCCCGGAGAGCTGGTGCGGGAAGCGGTCCAACAGCTCGACCGGGAGGCCTACCAGATCGGCCAGTTCCTGCACGCGCTGGCGTACACGCTGGCGCTGGCGTATGCGGCCCAGACACCGTAAGGGCTCGGCGATCGCCGCAAAAGCAGTGAAACGTGGATTCAGACTGTCGGTTGGATCCTGAAAGACCAACTGCAGGCGAGCGCGCTCTGGGGTGCGGGCAAAGCGCCGGGCCGGGATAGTACCGATATCTTGTCCGTCAAAACGGATGGTGCCAGCCGTCGGGTCAAGCAGACGTGTCAGCACGCGCACCAGCGTTGACTTGCCGCTTCCGGATTCACCCACTAGGCCGACACATTCGCCTGGGGAAATCGTGAAGGAAACCTCATCGACCGCCCGCACAACCTGAGGGGGCGCCATGGGCTGCGTGTGGGAACGCACCCGCGTCCACAGCGACCCGAGCCCCCTGGGCGTGCCGAGCGGAAAATACTTCTGGAGCCCAGAGACTTCGAGCAATGGGGTCACAGCGGCCTCCAGCACGCTACCATGTGCCCTGGGGTAGATGCCGTGTAGGGCAAAGGGGCGGTATCGCAGGCCGGGCTGTAGCGCTCACACCGCGCACTGTAGCGACAGGGAGGCAGAGGACGACGTAGATCCGGTAAACTCCCCGGAATGGCAGCAAGGTCAGCCATTTTCATGGTGGCACGTGGGGTCGAGGCGATCAGCTTGGCAGTGTACGGATGCCGTGGGGCCGTGAACAGCTCCTTCGTGGCAGCCATCTCGACCACATGACCCGCATGCATGACCACAATGCGCTCACAGTAGCGTGTGGCCAGACCCAGGTCGTGGGTAATAAACAGGGTGGCCATACGCTGCAACAGCGCCAATTCTTTGATGAGATCCATGATCGTGGCCTGTGTGACCACGTCGAGACCTGTGGTGGGCTCATCGGCGATGAGCAGGGCTGGGGCGCACGCTAAGGCCATGGCGATCAAGATGCGTTGACACATCCCACCGGACAATTCGAAAGGATAGGCGGAGTAGCAGCGCTCGGGATCCGCAATCTGCACGCGTGCCAACATCTCCAGGCCACGGCTCTTGACGTCGGCGCGGACAATATTGGCGTGCCGCAGCAGCACATCCCCGATCTGCTTACCGACCGTACGGATCGGATTGAGGGCAGTGCGCGGATTCTGAAAGATCATGGACAACTCACGACCGCGCTGCTGCGCTAAATCCTCCTCCCCCGCGGTGACGACATCGAGCCCACCAAAGACAATCCGGCCACGCATGATGCGTGCGGCCGGGTCTAAGATACCCATCACTGCATAGGCCAGGACCGATTTGCCTGAACCGCTTTCCCCAACAATACCAACGGTTTCACCACGCATGACGTGCAGGTGCACCTGGTCGAGCGCATAGACAGTGCCCATGCGGGTGCGGAATTCCACTGCCAGCTCCTCGATCTCCAGAAGCGGCACGCGGGAGTCGGTCACGTGCGTCTCCGCGGGTCGATCAGGTCACGCAGACCATCGCCCAAAAGGTTGAAACAGAACACCGCGAGCATCAAGACCATGCCTGGGAACAGGGCCAGCCACCACTCACCAGAGACAATGAACGTGGCCCCCTCGGCCACCATGATGCCCCATTCCGGTGTGGGAGGACGCACCCCCAGGCCAATGAACGACAAACCGGCGGCGTTGAGGATCGCCCAGCTCATATTGAGCGATACCTGTACCATCATCGGCGGCAGGATATTGGGGATGAGATGCACTGCAAGCAGGCGCGCTTCGCTGTTGCCACAGAGCCGCGCCGCTTCGACAAAACCGGCGCTGCAACGCACGTTGACTTCCGATCGGGCTACCCGGGCATAAAACGGCAGATTGATAATAGCGGTGGCGTAGACGATGTTCGCGACCGTATTGCCCAAGGCAGCAACAATCCCCATGGCCAGGACAAACAGTGGGAAGGCCATGATCGTGTCGACCAGACGGCTGACCAGGCGATCGGTCCAACCACCGTAGAACCCGGCACACGCCCCGGCAGCGCACCCCACCACCAGCGACAGGCTGACTGCTGCCAGGGCAATACTCACATCCAGGCGGGTTGCCACCAGCACGCGGCTAAAAACATCGCGGCCCAGCTGATCTGTACCAAACCAGTGGGCCCACGACGGTGCTTGGAGCGCCCGCGCCGTATCGCTTGCCAGCGGGTCGTATGGCGCCAGCCACGCCCCACAGACGGCCCCAGCAATGATGCCTACGAAGAGCAGGAAGGCAACAAAGGTGAGCAGATTCTCGCGCACAATATAGCGTGCCTGTTGCAGAAACAGGTTCATGCTTCGATCCG
>Ga0137375_10007206_pt1 | contig 13219 bp, 10 predicted proteins | sample SagtaG_24_FD_104936 | JGI IMG/M metagenome (GOLD analysis project Ga0137375, IMG submission 104936) | Vadose zone soil microbial communities from Sagehorn Ranch, Mendocino, California, USA - Sage1_R_113_16 metaG | ecosystem: Environmental > Terrestrial > Soil > Vadose zone | place: USA... | reverse complement strand
CCCTTGAACCTGGAACCCTTGAACGTGGAACCCTTGAATCGTTGAACCTGGAACCCTTGAACCGTTGAACCTGGAACCCTTGAACCGTTGAACTTTTGAACCCTTGAACCTTTATCGCCGATTCAGCTTGTTCTGCGCGTCGCGATAGCGACGCGATTCCGGCGGAACCTTCGCGTAGGCATCGCGTGCTTTCGCCGGATCTCTGAGGCGCCGTTCGTAGAGCTCACCGAGACGAAACCAGGCGTCCGAAGCGCTGGGGAAGCGCGTCGCGAGATCGGTCAAGGTTTGCGCGGCGCGCTCGTACTGATTGACGTCTTCGTACAGCTCGGCGAGCCGATCGAGCGCGGACATCGACGGCGCTGCGGTCGGAAATTGCTCCGTCAGGGTTCGCAGACTCACGAGCAGCGACGGCACCTGAGCTCCTATGACCGGATCGACTTCACGAAACTTGCGGCGATCGTTCTCCAGCCGAATCTTCGATTGCAGCGCCTGCAGCGCCTGCGGTGAGCCGGGATGCTCGCGAACCACCTGATTGAGCAGCTCGCGGCCGGCGATTTCCCGGTTGGGCAAGCGCGAACGCATCGTCAAATCGGCGAGCCGAAGCTTGCTTTCCGCCGCACGGCGATCGTTGGCGTACCGTTTCAGAAATGCGGAGTGTGCGGCCATCGCCTCGTCGCTTCGTCCGGCTTTCTCGAGCAGCGTGCCCTGAAGAAACGCGGCCTCCGCCGCCGCTGGCGTGTTTGGATAGTCGTTGACGATCTGACGCAAATCTGCCAGCGCCGGCTCGATCGCGTTGCTCGCGATTTTCGCCTGCGCAGCTTCGAGATGCTGCGCGGCGAGAGTGTCCGGGGACGGAGGCGCCGGCGTGGGCGGCGGCGGGGGTGCGGGCGGCGCAGGCGCTTCGACGGGCTTCGCCGCGCCACGTCCATCCGCTGACGCCGCAGCCTGCGGCGTCTGGTTCCGTGACGGCCGGGTAGCGGCGACTGCGGGCGGCTTCGGTGTGCCGGGCGCAGGCGGAGCCGTATTGGCGCTGCTTGGAGGCGCGGGCAACGGCGGCGGCGCCGGTGCTGCGGCTGTTGCATTGGCCGGCACCGTTGTTGTCAGTGCGGTTGTCGTTGGCGCAGCAGCCTCTTGAGTTGCTTGTTCGGCGAGTTTGCCCTGGTTGCCGGACATCCATCTGACGGCGACGACAGTGGTGGCGATCAACAACAACGCGCCCAATGACCCGACAGCGATCAGCACCATGGCCGCGGTCGAGAGTCGCTTTTTCGGCACCGTCGGTGCGCCAGACGCGGCAGGTTTCATTGGCGGCGCTTCTACCGTTGCCGGCGGCGCTGCAGCCGTCGAATCGGGCGTTGCCGCCGGTCGTGATGCCAGAGGATCCACACTGACCGAGGAGACTGGCGCAGCACTCGCGGGAGTCGCTGCAGGAGGCGGAAGAGAGCCGGACTGATACGCTGCGGAAGGGGCCGCACCTTGCGGTGGTGGCACTATCACCGTGACAGCCGAATCCGCCGACGCAATCGGCAGGTTAGGCCCGCTTCGGGCCGAGGAATCGCGCCTCAGCCGCTGCAAATCGGCGCGCATATCCGCAGCGGTCTGATAGCGAAGCGTACGGTCTTTTTCAAGCGCTTTGAAGATGATTCGCTCGAGTTCCGGCGGCACGTTCGCGTTCAACGCGCGCACGGCGACGGGTTCCCGATTGAGAATGCCGTCGAACACGATGGCCGTCGTCGAGCCCACGAAGCTTTGCTTGCCCGTGGCCATCTCGTAGAGCACCACGCCAAACGAAAAGAGATCGGTTCGCGAGTCGAGCTCTTCGCCACGCGCTTGCTCGGGCGACATGTACGCGATCGTGCCGGCCGTCGTCCCCGCAACGCTCGTAAACAGGTTCGAGACGTTGGTGGCAGCGTCGCTGCGACCGGCAGCCAGCTTCGCGAGCCCGAAATCGAGCACCTTCACTTGATTGCGCTTCGTCAGAAAGATATTCGCGGGCTTGATGTCGCGATGCAGGATGCCTTCGGCGTGAGCCGCATCGAGCGCGTCGGTCACCTGCACACCGATATCGATCGCCGTGCGAATGTCGAGCGCTTTGCCTTCGATGCGTTTCTCGAGCGCGTCGCCCTCGAGCAGTTCCATGGCGAGCACAAACTGCCCTTCGTGCTCGAAGAAGCCGTAAATGGTGCAGATGTTCGGGTGATTGAGCGACGACGCGGTGCGCGCTTCACGCCGAAAGCGATCCACGGCCTCAGCGGTCGTCGCAGTTGCCGCGAGGAGTTTCAGCGCGACATATCGGCCGAGATTGAGATCCTGCGCCTTGTAGACCACGCCCATTCCGCCGGCACCGAGCTGCTCGATGACGCGGTAGTGGCCGAGCATTTGACCGATCAGGGAACTGGACACGAAAGCGCTCATCCTAACAAATCCTGGGGGCTGTGTTAGAGTCAGATATCTGAAAACGGTTTCCGTATAGTGGAAGAGAAGTCACCGCCCACCACCTCGATTGACAAGGCGCTGGAGGTCTGCGAGAAGCTGAGCGCCACCCCGCGCGGCATGAGTCTCACCGAGCTCGCCCGCGCGCTCCACCAGCCGCCGTCGACGATCCATCGGCTGCTCGGCGTCCTCAGACGCAAGGGATACGTCCGCCAGGACGACGAAACGCAGCGCTATTGCCTGACTTTGAAGATGCTCGACCTCAGTTTCAAGATCCTGGGACGGTCCGAGCTACGGCTTCACGCGTACCCGATCATTCGGGAATACGTGCTGCGCACGTCGCACCGGGGCTTTATCGCGATTCCGGCCTCCGGCGAAGTGACGTATCTCTGGGCGACCGGACCGGACGAAGTCGGCATGCATACGAGCTACGGCAAGGAAATGCCGAACCACTGCGCGCTCTATTTCTCGCCGCGGCAGGCCACGCGGCGTTTGACCTGTCTTCGCCTGGTGAAGGCGGACGATGTGACGCGCGCCGATTCGACGTTGGTTCGACTGGGTCCGCCGCCGGTCGCGCCCGACGCGATGCAGCGGCTGTTCTGCACGTGCGCGCCGGTTCGGGACTACACCGGCAACGAGGTCGCGCGCGTGGGATTTTTCGGCCATGGACCGGACGACCGGCCGATTCTGACCGAGCACCATAAGGGAGCCTGGGACCTCGCCCGCAGGATCTCGATGCGCCTGGGATACCTGGCGCCCAACGACAGCATGACGGCCTGATACGGAGGAGAAGACTTGGCCTACATCATCACGGAACCATGCATTGGTGTGAAGGATCACTCTTGCGTCGACGTCTGCCCGGTGGATTGCATCCATCCGCGAAAGGATGAATCGGACTTTGAATCGGAGCAGCAGCTGTTCATCCACCCGGACGAGTGCATCGACTGCGGCGCGTGCGTGCCGGCGTGTCCGGTCGAGGCGATCTTCGCGCTCGATGAGGTGCCGGATAAGTGGAAGAATTACATCGATATCAACGCGAAGCACTTCGAGAAGTGATATATAAGGCCTGCGGTGGCCGCTTCGCGTAGGCCTTTGGTAGGCGCTGCGCGTGGGGCGCTGGGCGTACGCCGCTGTCGGGCGCTTCGCGTGGGCCTTTGGGATGCGGGGCGCGGGGGCGCTTCGCGTAGGCATGCGGTAGGCGCGTCGCGTGGGCTGTTGGTTGGCGTTGCCGCCGCCATACCGAACGAAGTGAGGCCCGCCGCAAGGCCTCACCGAACGAAGTGAGGCCCACCGAGCGCCGCGAGGCCCAAACGAAGGCCTACCGAGTGTAGCGAGCCCTACCGAACGACGCGAGGCCTGATTCCGCGAGTGAGCGCCAACTCGCCTGTGATCGTGAGGTTGATGATGGTCATGTGGCGACGCGTGGTCCTTGGCTTTGCGGTTTCGGCTGGAGCGCTCGCGGGTCCTCTGGCGAGCGGTGCCGGCGATCCCGAGCTCCAGTTCCAACTCGCTTCGATCCTGTTCGACGAAACGCGGTATCAGGACGCAGCCGTCGCGTATCGCAACGCGATGAACACCGACGATCGCGACCTGCAACTCCGGGCGCGCATTGGTCTGGTCACCTCCGAGCTCCGCATCGGCCAGTTCGTCGACGCCCAGCGCGACGCGAAAGAGCTGCGCACGCTCGCGCCGAAGAACCCTGCGGCCATCACGTCGTATGGCGACGCGCTCTGGGCCGGCGGCCAGTTTGACGACGCCGAGCAGATGTGGCGCGATGCGCTCGCGCTGCAGCCCGATTCCTCGCGCGGACTGCATGGCCTCGCGCGCGCGCTTGCCTCCCAGTCCAAACTCGAAGAAGCGCTCAACGACGCACAAGCTGCCTTGAAGCTCGCTCCCCGGGACCCGGAAATCCATCACACCGTGGGCGCCATTTACGAGCGGATGAAACGGTACGAACAGGCCGCCGCCGCATATAACAACTACATCAACCTGCTTCCGAACAAAGATCACAGCGACAAGGCGGCGTGGTCCCGCTCGCAGGTGCGTTTTCTCAAGTCGTTCGGCGAAAACCAGCCGATTGAACTCGACGAGACGTCCGTGGGAAGGCTTCATACGGTGGACTTCCGCCTCATCGACGACAAAGTGATCGTCAAGGCGAAAGTCAACGGCGGTCGCTCGGTCGACTTCGTGCTCGACACGGGCTCCGAACAGACCACGCTGTCTCGCCAGACTGCGTCGGCTGCCTCCGTTCGCCCCGTCACCTATACGCTCAGCGCCGGCGTGGGCGAAGTGGGTTTGCGCGGATTACAGCTGGGGAAGATGGACAGCTTCGAAATCGGAACGCTCAAGTTGCGCAACGTGCCCGTCCTTATCAAAGCGCCGGCACTGCGCGGCATTCCGAAGCGCGAGACCGAAAGCTTCTCGCCGCTCGCGCTCGGCTTCTCGATGACGATCGACTACGCGGCCAAGAAGCTGACGATTGGCGAGAGCATTCCGCAAGAACCGTCCGAGTTTCGTCTGCCGCTGCGTCATCACCGTCTCGCGATGGTCAGAGGCCTCATCAACGGGACGCGAGCGACATATTTCGTCGTCGATACCGGCGGAGAAGTGATTTCGATCAGTACTGCAACAGCCGAAGCACTTGCTGCGCTGCCGCCGCGGAAGATCGCACTGAAGGTGTACGGCACCTCCGGGTGGGATCGTGATGCGTTTCTCCTGCCCGGCGTGAACTTGAACTTCAACAACATCGCCTACAACAATTTCTCCGTCGTCGTGCTCAATCTGCGCGCGCCGAGCGTCCTGCTCGGCTTTGAAGTCGGCGGCATCGTGGGCCACAAGTTCCTGAGCCCTTACCGCGTGTCGCTCGATCTCGCGCGCAGCGAGCTGAGGATGTCGCGGGCTGGGAACTAGTCACACGTACGGGCCGCAGAGACACCGAGGCACAGAGACTTTTCTGGAAGACAAGCGCGCGATGTAAGTGGCGGCCCTTCAGGGCCGCCGTCGGCGCGGCTGAAGCCGCGCCACTACACGCAAGACTCGAATACCCTCGGGTGAGAGACCCGTACGCGCCGACGCGATAGCGACACACACACACACACACACACACACACAGGTCTCTTGCAAAGTTGTCTCTGCGTCTGTGCCTCTGTGGCCCCGTACGTCGGCGTTGTTCTTGGATCACGGTGAAGGAGGAATCTTCCCGCGTCTCTTGAGCCGCTCCGCGCGCCGTGCATGCGCCTGGCGGCAGCGCTCCTGGTCGTCAGGCGTTTCGAGCGCGAGCGGCGGCACTTCTTTCGGTTTCCCGTTCGCGTCGAGCGAGACAAATGTCAAAAACGCGTGGCTCGTGAGCTTACGCTCGCCCGTCGTGATCTGCTCCGAATAGACCTCGACTTCGACTTCAACGGAGGTGTGAAACGTGCAGGTGACCCGCGACTTCAAAACCATCATGTCGCCGACCTTGACCGGATGCAGAAAGTCGACGCTGTCGACGCCCGCTGTAACTGCCAGGCTGTTGGTATGACGATGACACGCGATGGCGGCGGTGATGTCCATCATATGCATGACGGTGCCGCCGAGAACGTAGCCGAGCGGATTGGAGTCGTTCGGAAGGACGACCTGAACGGTCTCTGTAGCGGAATCCTGCCAGCGCTTGGGAGTAGAGGCCATAAGTTTCCAGTTTCCAGTTGCCAGTTCAAAGTTTAGTTGTCAGTTGCGTTGACGAACTGAAAACTAGAAGTTTGAACTGGGAACTGATAACTGGAAACTTCTCTTTAGAAATCGTACCCGATCCACACGGAAAACTTCGGTTTGCGGAACCACGAGCTGCCCGCTCCGCGAATTTGATCCGCGGTCGGCACGACGAGGCCTCGCAGATAAGGTTCGCCGAGCTTCTCGGCCAACCCCTGCTGCACGAAGAGGACATCCTCCCAGTCCCTGTTGAAGAGCGTCTTCCATGACCAGTCGAAGTGCACGGGGAAGCCGAGAGCAAACGTCTGCAAGCTCACGCCGTACGACGCGCGGGAATCAACCAGACGGAACCCATCGATGGGGGTCGCCGGTCCCGGAATCGCGACACCCGTTCGCGTGTAGCCGATAATCGGCTGCTCGATGGACGAACTGCTCGTCCACGCCTTGAACGGCTGGCTCTGCCACGAGGCGCCGCCAAGGTTGGCGAACAACGTCCCGCGTATCCCACCGAGAATGCCAATCGGCGTGGCCATCGCCTCGATCAACGGGAAGCGGAGCTCGCCGTTCAGGAAGAATGCGTCCTGTCCGACAAACGACAGGTAATCGTAGCCGCGCATTTCGGAGTTGCCGCCGAAATACATGAAGTCGGGATTGTCGCCCCAGCTGTGGAAGCCTTTCGCACGCATCGCCAGGAGGCCCGTGCCGCCGAGACGCAGGTAGCGGCGTGCGTCGACATCAACTGTCTGGCGTGACAGCATGCTGCCGATTTTCGGCGCCGCTTCATAGCCGATTCGCATGGTGCTGCCGGCAAGCGGTCCGAACTCGCGGAACACCGTGGTCTCCTGCGTGAACGCGAGGCCGAGCGGCATCATGGAGCCGTTGTTGAACAACTGCCGGCCGAATTGGGCCGCCTGATATTGCTGTGAATACTGCTCGAGCGCAGGATCGTCGAACGCCTCCTGGTAGTTGACGTACCCGCCGTAGAACTCGATGCGCCGGTAGCGGTTGAACGGATAAATGCCGAACGCTGTGCCGCCGCGAATGGTTCGCGTGGCAATGGCGAGATCGCGATCGATGAGGCCGCTGAACGACGGATCGTAGAAGATGTTTTCGAGCTGCCCGTAGAAGAACTGCGTCTGCGAGTAGCCCTGCACCGCCCACTGGAAGCGCCGCTCCAGGTTCAGGTAATTGAACGACATCGTCCGATACTGCGAGACGGATGCCGCAAACATGCTGAACTGCTGATCGCCCAGCACGTCGGTGAAAGAAATCTGCGTGCCGCCGAAGAAATCGCCGCCGCTCGTGACGCCCAGGTTCACCGGCGGACGACCATCGAGGTACAGCTTTTCGAATTTGCCCTTCTTGTGCTTGTTGCTGGCGACGAGCGTGTGCGTCATCGGTGCCTGGAAATCGATCACCGGCCCCGGCGCTCCGAAATCGGCGGATGCCGCCTTGTTCAACGGCTCCTTGCGCTCGAGCACGTGCAGGCCGTAGTCGCCCTTGTAGTACGTGACGAAGGCGATATGCGGCTGGTTGTTGGATTCGTGCAGCACGACGGGCGAGTAGTTGCCGGCGAGCGCGTCGGTGAACTGCTCCAGCTCGCCGGTCTTCATGTTCAGCGTCCAGACGTTGTGGACGTTGCCGTTCTTTGCGACCTCGGGGTCGATGGGCTTGGCAGGGTCGGTAGCAGTGGACGTGAACACGAGGGTGTCCGCGTCGACGAACTGTGCGCCGCCGTCGTCGTGCGTGCCGAAGGTGATCTGCTTGCTGTTACCGCTCGCCAGATCGAGCACGAAAAGCTTCTCGTTTCCGCTGACGCGCTTGAGATAGACGATCGACTTGCCGTCGGGCGACCAGGTCGGCGCGTAGTCCGCGAAATCGTCCTTCGTGAGATTGACGATCTCTTTCGTCTCCACATTGATCGTGTAGATATCGGAGATGACGCTGCGTGCCGCCGAAAACGCGATGAGCTTGCCATCAGGCGAAAAATCGGGCGACTCGGGCGCATCGACGCTGTTCATGGGAATGCGCACTTCGATCTTGCGTGTCAACACGTTCTGAAGAATCAGCGATCGATCCTTCTCGGTGCGAACGAAGTACGCCAGCCGATCTCCCTGAGGAGACCACGACATCCACGGCACGATGTTGAAGCGCATACCCGGCGTGGGGATGTACTCGAAACCTTTGTCCTGATCGAATCCGTTGGTCAGGTTGCGAATGATCTGACCGTCCTTGGTGGAGATCAGGACGATGTCGAGCTCGCGATCTTTGCGGTTGCCGGTCATGGCCGCGAGCAGATCGCCGGAGGGCGACGGCTCGATCGAGAGGATGTTGGTGAACTTCGATTTCTGCGGATTGGGTGCGAGATCGCGGCCGTAGTCGGCCGGACGTTCCTTGTCGCGAAACGGCTTGAAGCGTTCTTTGAGATAGCGATCGAACTGCTGGTCCCATTCGTCCGGCTTCATCTGAAACGCTTCTTCGAATGCGTTGTCGCCGCCGCCGATGACGCTCTTGCGAAGCGAGAAGACGAACTGGCGCACGCCCTCTTTGCCCCACCGCGCCTCGATGAACTCGAATGCGGCATGCCCGAGGTTGTAGATCATGCGCGCGTTGTTGAACTGCCCGTAGTCCTGCAGCTCGGTCATCTTCGGGACGATGTCGGCCACGGCGGCGTCGCGAACCGTCATCAGATCGATTGGCCGCCAGCTGCCGGTCTCGTAGTCCGCCATGCCTTCCATGACCCACAGCGGCATGTTCGATCGAATGAGCGAAGTGGGAATGATGTCGAACTGAAAGACGTGTGTGAGCTCGTGCGTGATCAAGCGATAGAGAAGATCCGACGGTTCGTCCATCGGCATCAGGATGCGATTGCGACTCGGCTCGGCAAACGCCCCGACGCCTTCCTGCGCCTGGCCTGGCAGCACGTTCTGCTGGAAGAACTCGCTTTGGGTGGAAAACAGAATGAGCGGCACCTTGAACGCGAGATCGTGCTTCAGCTCGGAGCTGACGTGCTGATAGGCGCTTTCGGCGTAGCCGGCGACCCGTTCGAGATGCGGCTCGATCTCGGGGTAGTAATAGATTTCGAAATGCTCGGTCGCGTAGATCTGCCAGTTGAAGTTGTCGTACTTGATCTGGTTCTTGCCGAAGTAGGGGACAAACTGGGTTTGCGCCCCCGCTTCGACAACACCGATCGTCAGCGCTGCGGCAACGACAGCAATGACTGGCAAACGGGACCGGCCACGCGGACTTGTGTGCATGGGCCTTACTCCTGGCAGGCTGAACGTCATCTTATAGTGGAAACCGCCTAAATGGCAGAGCGCGCGAGCAAGATTTGGTCCGGCGGCTGTTTGTCCTATGTCCGTGACAACCGGCGGGCCTGGCCGGCCCGTCACAGGTCTCTACTCGGGGACAAACGCCCGTAATTTGAGACATCACTTGCGGATCGCCGTAGCGGAAGGAGCGCGGCGCGCAAGGACCGGCTTCGCCGGAGGGACCGCATGCGCGGCGGGAACGAACGTTCCTTCCCGAAGGTCCCTCCCCGCGGGGTCCTTCTGCGAGCGTAAGCGAGCAGTCCTTCGGTGCGAAGCACCGCCTACGAAGCGAAGCGACGCCTACGGTGCGAAGCACCGCCTAATTGAGGCACAATAGAGCTATGAACCAGCCAAACAAGACGCTGCGCGTGGCTGCCGTGGCCGCAACTGCCATCGCGCTCATCGCGATCAGCATGCCGTTTGTGTGGCAGCGCCATGTGGAGGCCGAGCCGTCCCCGCCGCCGCCCGCGCTGGTTGCATCGCATGCGATGCCGCTGCCCGATGCGGCGCCGGCCACCGAAGCCGTCGCGGAGCCCGAAGGGGCCGTGCAAGCCGATGGCGCCGCGTGCATGGCCAACGCGAAACCGGCCAACTTCAATTTCACGGTGAAGACGCTCGAGGGCAAAGAGGTGTCGCTCGCCTCGTACAAAGGCAAAGTGCTCCTGCTGAACTTCTGGGCGACATGGTGCGGACCCTGCAAAGCCGAAATTCCCGGATTCGTCGAACTGCAGGCGAAGTACGGCGACAAGCTGACGATTCTCGGCTACTCGGTTGATGACACGGCTGAGAAGGCGCGCGCGTTCGCGCAAGAGTACAAGATGAATTATCCGATTCTGCTCGGCGAAGGACGCGAGGAAGTGCAGGACGCGTTTGGCCCTGTGTGGGGTATTCCCGCGTCGTTCCTGGTCAGCAAAGAGGGGATGATCTGCAAGAAGCACCTGGGCATCGCGGCGAAGAATACGTTCGACAAGGAGATTCAGGCGCTGCTTGGAACTTCATAGTATGATGCGCTCAGCACGATGCTCAAAGGTTTCACCCACGCTCGTCTCGCTTGCGGCTGCCGGCTCGCGTTTCGCGAAGGCACATCGGGAAGTCCTGTAACGGTCGTCCTCGATCAGGCGTCGCCCGGCTGCATCAACCCGCTGCACGTCAAAGATCTGCCGCTCTACGATTATCGCGAAGCGCTTCGTCCATCGACGCGCCTGGGTCCGATCATCGACGGCGAGTTCGAAGAAGAAGGATAAGATCACGCCGAAGGTCCGAAGGGACCGAAGGCACCGACGTCCGCGATAAATGCCGGCCACACGAGCCGGCTTTTATTTTGTGCGCGCCGCCGCGGAAAAAGGGCCTGCCCCATTTCGGAGTCGTGTCGGCCGGCTCCGGTCGAAAGGCAAAAAAGGAGGCCGGTTCTGAGTTGCTGCGCACCGTGTCCGACCACGACTACCGGGAAATGGGACAGGCCCGTTTCGCAAGCCTCTCTGGGCCCCTCAGAAAATGGGCAGGCCCTTTTCAGAAGCGGATTCTGAGGTCCGCGACCAGGGGCAGGTGATCGGAAGCCATCAGCGACATCCGATCTTTCGGCAGCCACACCTTGTCGATCTCGACGCGCGCGCCTTCGTAGTAGATGTGATCGAGGTGGACGAGCGGAAAGAATCCGGGATAGGTTCGCTTGCGCTTCAAGTGGCGTGTCAGATCGATGCTGTGCAGCTTTTCGGCCAGCACGTCGGTCGCAAGCCCGCGCGCCCACTCGTTGAAATCGCCGAGCACGATTTTCGGACCAGCGACACGCCGGTCGTGAACGATTGACGCGAGCCGCCGCGCCTGATCCCTTCGCTCCAGGAACGCGGTGCCGAGATGCACGTTGTAAAAGTGCAGCACATCGTCACCGTCAATCGCGAGGTCGACACGTTGTGCGAGCCGCGGCTCGCATGTCTTCCAACTCAGATCGTGCTGCTGGTGGTGCTTCACCGGAAAGCGGCTGAGGACGACGTTCCCGTAGAGCGCGGTGCGGAGATGTCTGGTCGGAGCCATGACCCACCCCATGCCCAACGCGGCGCCGATTTCAGCGGCTTGTCCGGGCTTCAGTGGGCTTGCGCCGACCACTTCCTGCAGCGCGATAATGTCCGCGTTGATGGTGGCCAGAACGGCCGCAATCCGCTCGTAGCGCGTGCGGCCGTCGAGACCGCGACACTTGTGGATGTTGTAGGTGACGATCCGAAGCGCGTGGCCCTTGGGGGCGGTCTCAGACGACATTCTGCGCGGGAACCGTCTGGCGACGGCCCGACAAGATCAGTGTACCCTGTAGCAAAGTTCAAAGGTTCAAGGGTTCAAGGGTTCAAGGGTTCAAGGGTTCAAGGGTTCAAGGGTTCGTGGGTTCAAGGGTTCGTGGGTTCGAGGGGTTCGAACGTTCGTTTCCGACGTTCACTGGCCGCTTGAACCCGTGAACTCTAGAACTATTGAACCTTTGTACAGGTTGAATCGTTGAACCCGCTTTGAACCAGAGAACTGTTGAACCTTTCTCGTTGTCATGTCGTTGAAGGAATTTTGTATGTCCAAGCTCAAGAGCGAGCGCGAGCTCACGTGTCCGTGCTGCGGTGCGATCCTGGTCGTCGATCTCAATCTTGGCCGGATCGTCGCGCACCAGGACCCGCCAAATCCCAATCGACCCGAGCTGAGTGAGGCCGATCGCATCATCGCGGAACAGGCAGCGCGGCGCGAGGCGCTCTTTCAGCAGTCCGTTCAAGACGAGAAGACCCGCGGCGATGCGCTGTCGAAGCGCTTCGAAGAGGCGCTGCAGAAGGCGAAGCAGGAGCCGGTCACCAAGCCGCTCCGCGGGTTCGATCTGGATTGACTAGCAGGCCTACGGTGGGCCTTCAGCAGGCCTACGGTGGGCCTACGGTGGGCCTGCGGTAGGCATGCGGCAGGCCTGCGGTAGGACTGCGGCTGGCGTCTGGGGACGCGGCGGTCTCATGGGCTTTGGCGAAAGGGTGATCTGATTCTCCGCGGTGTCTGCGGCCGGCATCGCGCGTGCGAGGAGACTCCCCGATGCGAAACGCACTCATTGTTGCAGCGGCAGCGCAGCTCTTGTTGGCCTGCTTCGTCCCCGCCCCTGCCTATGCGCAAGCCACTGGCGCGATTGCCGGCATCGTCTCCGATGCCACCGGTGGGGTCATTCCCGGCGTGACCATCGATGTCACCAACACAGCGACCAATCAGGTGCGCACGGCCGTCACCGGCGCCGATGGCTACTACTCGCTGGTGCAGTTACAGCCCGGCCCGTATCAGGTGAAGGCGACGCTCGCCGGCTTCAAAGCCGTCGTCCACGAGGGCGTTACCGTCTCAGTTGAAACGACCTCACGCGTGGATCTGCAGCTGTCGGTTGGCGCCGTTGCGGAGTCTGTCACGGTCACCGGCGACGCGCCGCTCGTCGAAACGCGCAGCGCGACACTCGGTACTGTCGTCGAGGGCGAGAAGATTTCGGAGCTTCCGCTGAACGGCCGAAATTTCGCGCAGCTCGGCACGATCATGCCCGGAGTTGTGGCGCCGCCCGCCGCGCTGGGGGGCGCCGCTGGCGATGCAACACCCGGCGGGTTCGGAGCCGTCACCTCCGGGTTCAGCGTCAACGGCATGCGGAACCAATCGAACAACTTCCTGCTGGATGGCGCCAGCAACAACGACACGTTCAACACGGGGTTCGTGCTCCGGCCTCCGCCGGACGCGATCCAGGAATTCAAAATCCTCACGCACTCGTACTCGGCCGAATACGGCCGCAGCGCGGGTTCCGTGAT
>Ga0137375_10007204_pt1 | contig 13219 bp, 14 predicted proteins | sample SagtaG_24_FD_104936 | JGI IMG/M metagenome (GOLD analysis project Ga0137375, IMG submission 104936) | Vadose zone soil microbial communities from Sagehorn Ranch, Mendocino, California, USA - Sage1_R_113_16 metaG | ecosystem: Environmental > Terrestrial > Soil > Vadose zone | place: USA... | reverse complement strand
TTGGCCAGGTGGTGCTGGCCGATGGCGCCGCGGCCCTCCCAGGCGTCGAGGAAGCGCGCGATGACGTCCCGCGTGTCGGCCGGGTGGATGACCTCGTGGACCAGGTGCCGGGCCGCGGCGCCGTAGGGCAGCGTGTCCCACTCCCACTGCTGGAGCAGCTCCTTGCGCCGCGCCGCGCGCTCGGCGGGCTCGAGCGATGCTAAGAGGGCGCCGTGGACCACGTTGACCCCCGTGTCGGGGTCCATGAAGGACATGTCGGCCGTGGGCCACGCCAGGAGCAGGTCCGAGTAATCGCCGCCGCCCATGTTGAAGTACGCCTGACCATAGGTCTTGCGGATGACGATCGAGATGCGCGGCACCGTCACCTGGCCGAGCGCCTCCATCCAGTTGATGATCTTGCCGGCCACGCGCTTGCGCTCGGCCTCGCGCCCGATGAAGAAGCCCGGGATGTCGTGCAGGAAGAGGAGCGGGATGTTGAAGGAGTCGCAGAGCGTGAGGAAGGAGACGGCCTTGTCGCAGCCGTCGGCATCGCAGGCGCCGGCCTTGTAGCTGGGCTGGTTGGCGACGACGCCCACGACGCGCCCGCCGATGCGCGCGAGCGCGGTGATGAGCGCGCGGCCGAAGCGCGGCTTGAGCTCGAGCATCTCGCCGCCGTCGGCCAGGCGCTTGATCACGCGCGCCATATCATAGGCGCGCGAGCGCGACTCCGGCACGAGGTCGGCGATGGCGGCCATCTCCGCGCCTGCGCCCTCGGGCACCGCCAGGCGCGGCGGCGCCTGGCCGCCATGGGAAGGCAGATAGGAGAGGACGCGGCGCACGAGGTCGAGGCATTGCTCGTCCGAGTCGCCGACCAGATCCGCGAAGCCCGTCTCCTCGGCGTGGACCTTCACCCCGCCCAGCTCCTCGGCCGAGACCTGCTCGCCCGTCGCCAGTTCGAGGACGCGCGGGCCGGAGACGGCCATCGAGGCACCCGTCCACATCACGACGATGTCCGACAGGCATGCGTTCCAGGTCGGCAGGCCGTAGGCCTGGCCGAGCACCGCCGACACCATGGGCACCTGACGTCGCCGCGTGCCGTAGTAGGTCGAGTTGCCGAACGACGCGATGCCTGCCGAGCCCATGATATCGGGCATGCGCGCGCCGCCGGCCTCGGCCAGATAGATGATGGGGAAGCCGCGCCTGGTCGCGAGCGACTTGAGCTCGGCTTCCTTCCTCGACGCGACGCGGCTCGAGGTGGCGGCCATGACGGTGAAGTCGTTCGACGCCACGGCGACGGGCCGGCCGTCTATGGTCGCGAGCCCGGCGACCTTGGAGTCTGCCGGCGTCTTGTTCTCGTCGCCCGGCACGTCCGAGACGTTGAAGGTGCCGAGCTCGAGGAAGGAGCCCGGGTCGGTCAGGCGCTCGACGCGCTCCCGAGCATTGAGCCGGCCGTCGGCGCGGCGCCGGGCCAGCCGCTCGGGGCCGCCCATGGCGCGGGCACGCTCCCGCCGCGCCTCGAAGTCCTTCATGCGGTCGTCCCAGCTCATCGGCCGACTCTAGGGGGCAGCCCACGAACGTGTCAAGCGGGACCGCGGTTGATTTTCTGCGACGCTTGGCCCGACAATGACGCTCCCATGTCTCGCCGCCGCCGTACCGTCCTTCAGCGCGCCATGCTCCTGGCGGTCCTCGTGACTGGCATCGCTCTGGCCTTTGCCTTCCGACGCTATCTGACCGTGACGCAGATCCAGCACTTCGTGGCGGGCCTCGGTCCCTGGGCACCGATAGCCTTCATCCTGCTCTACGCCATCTGCCCGGCGTTCCTCGTGCCGGGGCTGCCCTTCGACCTCGCGGCCGGGCTCCTGTTCGGACCCGTCTGGGGCACGGTGTACTCGATCATAGGAGCCACGGCGGGCGCCGCGGTCGCCTTTCTGGCGGCGCGCACGGTCGGGCGCGACTGGACCGAGGCCAAGCTGTCGGGGCCGCTCAAGAAGCTCAAGGCGGGCGTGGACAAGGGCGGCTGGGAGTTCGTCGCCTTCGTGCGGCTCGTGCCCGTCATCCCCTACAACTTGCTCAACTATGCCCTCGGCCTCACGCGGATCGGACTCGTGCCCTATGTGCTGGCCACCTTCGTCTTCATGCTGCCGGCTACCGTCGTCTACGTCTACGCGGGCTGGGCCGGCGGCGAGGCGCTGGCCGGCGAGGGCACGCTGCCGCAGACGCTGGTGCGCGTGCTCGTGGCGCTCTCCGCGCTCGGCGCGCTGGCCGTGCTGCCGCGGCTCGTGGTGCGCCTGACCAGGCGCCGACGAACGCTCCCTCGCTGACGCCGGCGTCAGACGGCCAGGAGGCGGTGCTTGAGCGCCTGGTCGGCCTCGAGATCGGCCGCGCGGGCGCTGTGCACGATGCGGCCGTCGTCGATGACGTAGGCCCGGTGGGCGATGCTGAGCGCCATGGTCGAGTTCTGCTCCACCAGCAGGATGGCGATGCCTTCGTCGCGAATCTCCTCGATCACCGCCATGATGTCTTCCACGATCCTGGGCGCCAGACCCTGCGAGGGTTCGTCGAGAAGCACCAGCCGCGGATGCATCAAGAGCGCCCGGGCGATCGCGACCAGCTGGGCTTCACCGCCCGACAGGTGCTCGCCGCTCCGCTGCTTGAGCCGGTCGAGGATCGGGAAGCGCTGATAGACTCGCGCGAGCGTCCAGCCTTCGGCTGTCGCCGTCCGCGGCAGCGATCGGTTCAGCGCCATGGCGAGATTGCGCTCCACGGTCAGGGTGGGGAAGATCCGCCGGTTGTCCGGCACCCAGGCGATACCGCGCTGGGCGATCTGGTGGGTGGGCAGGCGCGTGATATCGGCGCCGTCGAAGACGATGCGTCCCGCCCGCACGGGCGCCAGGCCCAGGATGCTCTTGATGGTCGTGGTCTTGCCGCGGCCGTTGCGGCCGAGGAGGCACACCGTCTCGCCGGCCGCGATCTCGAGGGAAAGCCCGTCGAGGATGCGCGCGCCCCCGTAGAAGGTGCTGATGCCCTCGAGGGCCAGGAGCGGGCCGGCCGCGCTCACGCGCGCGTTCTCGTGTACCGGAGCGTGCCCAGGTAGGCCTCGCGCACCTCGGGGTGGTCGCGGATCGCCTCGGGCGGCCCTTCCGCGATGACGAGGCCGCGGTGGAGCACGGCGACGTGGTGCGAGAGCCGCAGCACGAAGTCCATGTCGTGCTCGATGACGACGATGGTCAGGTCCAGGGCGAGCCGCTGCACCAGCTCGCGGAGCGTCTCCATCGGGCGGCTGCCGAGGCCGCTCGTCGGCTCGTCCATCAGCAAGAGCTCGGGCTCGCCGGCCAGGGCGACGCCGATCTCAAGCAGCCGCCGCTGCCCGTAGGACATGAAGCGCGCCGCCACCTGCTCGCGCCCGTGCAGGCCCACGAGGCGGACGATGGCGGCGGCCTTGTCCTCGGCTTCGCTGACCGCGCCCGCGGGCGTCCAGCAGTCCAGCCCGCGCCGGCGCATCGCCGGCACGGCGACGCGGACGTTCTCGAGGACGGTGGAGTCGTCGAAGAGGTTCAGGATCTGGAAGGAGCGGCAGATGCCGAGCCGCGCCCGCCGGTCCGGGCTAAGGCCTGTGATGTCTAGACCCTTGAAGACGATCTGGCCCGCGTCCGGCGCGAGGAGACCGGTCAGCAGGTTGAAACACGTCGTCTTGCCCGCGCCGTTGGGTCCGATGAGGGCCGACAGCCGCCGCGGCGCGAACGCGAGATCCACGCCGTCCAGCACGACGTGGCCGCCGAAGGCCTTGCGAAGCCCGAGCACGGCCAGGATTGGCGCGCTCACCGCGCCTCTCCCGTGCGGGCCGCCTCGGCCTCGCCCGTGTCGTGGAATGCCGCCGGCTGGCGGAGGCGCTTGACCACGCCCAGGATGCCCTCCGGCATGAACAGGATGATCGCCATGAAGAGGAAGCCGTACAGCAGCATCCAGTGGTCGGTCAGGGTCGAGAAGAAGTCGCGCAGCACGAGGAACACGGCCACGCCCAGGACCGGCCCGTAGAAGCTCGCGAAGCCGCCGCCGATGAGACACATGAGCACGACATTGCCCGACTGCTGCAGGCTCATAGGCTCGGGGAAGGCGCCGAAGCGCGCGAGCGCGTAGAGGCCGCCGGCCAGGCCCGCGAAGGCGCACGAGAGCGTGAAGGCCACCCACTTGTAGCGCGGGGTGTCGTAGCCGACGGCCCGGGCGCGGGTCTCGCTCTGCTTGATGGCGCCGATGACCTGGCCGAAGGGGGAATGCACGATGCGCCACAGCAGGACCGACGCGGCCACGAAGAACGCGTACACGAAGTAGTACAGAGGGAGGTTGCCGCGAAGGTCGATGCCGCCGACGGAGAGCCGCTGGAGTCCGGTGAGGCCGTCCTCGCCTCCGGTCCAGGAGTCGAGAACGAAGACGAGGAACCAGAACATCACGCCGAAGGCGATCGTGAGCAGCGCGAAGTAGATGCCGCGCTTGCGCGCCACGAGCAGGGCGACCAGGCCGCCGCAGGCGACGGTGCCGAGGATGCCGATCAGCAGCGGGAGCCAGAGGCCGCCGGTGAGCCACTTCTGGCTGGCGGCGAAGAAGTAGCCGGCCATGCCGAAGAACGCGCCGTGGCCAAAAGCGGGCAGCCCGGTATAGCCCAGCAGCAGGTTGTAGCCGAGGGCGAAGATCGCCCAGATCATCACCTCGGTGCCGAGGTAGGTGTAGCCGCCGATCCACGGCAGGATGGCCGGCAGCACGAGAAAGACGCCGAACATGGCGAGCATCGGCCGCGGCGTCCAGTCCTCGAGGGCGGCGTGCACGGCCTCAGAGCTCGAGCATGCTCTTCTGGCCGCGGAGGCCCCGCGGGCGCCAGAGCAGGACCGCCGTCATGAGCAGATACATCACGAGGATCGAGCCCCGCGGCACGAGGAGGTTGCTCAGCCCGCTCGTGAGCCCGAGCAGGAGGCCCGCGATCACGGCGCCCGAGAACGAGCCGATGCCGCCGATGACCACCACGATGAAGGCCGGCATCACGGCTTCGGCGCCCACGGTCGGCTTGAGGCTCCACATGGGCGCGGCGATGACGCCGGCCACGCCCGCCATGGCGGCGCCGAGCGCGAAGACGAGGCTCCGGAGCCGCGTCAGGTTGATGCCGAGCGCCCGCACCATCTCGTGGTCGTGCGCTCCGGCCTTGATCATGGCACCGTACGGCGAGCGCTCGAGGAAGGCCCACACGAGGCCAAGCAGCAGGACCGCCAGCACCGCGACGAGCACCCGGTACCTCGAGTAGAAGAGGAAGCCCAAGTGGAAAGGGCCGGCGACGAAGGCCGGGGCGCTCACGGTGTAGCCTCGCGGGCCCCAGACGATGCGGATGATCTCCTCCAGCGCCAAGGCCGCACCGAAGGTGAAGAGCAGGCCGAAGAGCGGATCGCGCCCGTACGTGCGCCGGACACCCAGCTCGAGGAGGAGTCCCACGCCGCCCACGATCACCGGGGCCAGCAGGAGCGCGCCCCACCAGCCCACGTGCGGGCCTAGCGCGAGCGCCGAGTAGCCGCCGAGCGCGAAGAGGACGCCGTGGCTGAAGTTGATGATCTCCATGGTGCCGAGGATGAGCATGAAGCCCAGCGCGATGAGGGCGTAGAGCAGGCCCAGCACCACGCCGTTCAGGAGCTGCGTGACGAGCTCGGCCAGATCAGGCATGGATGGTGATCGTGTCCCCTGCACTCCCCCTCTCCCCGAGACGGGGGAGAGGGGGAGTGCAGGGGGCCGCTCGGTCCTACCCGCCGTACACCGGCGTGTCGGCCATGGACTGCATCTTGCACTTGCTGATGCTCTGCGGCGGCGCCGCGACGTCGGGGGCGACGTCGGCAATCATCTGGATCATGTCCCACTTCTCCTTCATCTCGCCTTCCTTCTTGGTCTTGGCGAGGTAGAGCATCTGCCCGACCAGATGGTCCCACGGCCGGACGGTCGACGGGTACTTGCGGAAATTGTCCTTGATCACGTGGCCCTCGAGAGCCTTGATGACGTCGTGATTCCTCGTCGTGCCGGCGCACTCGATCGCCCGCAGCAGCTCGCGCGTGGCGATGTAGCCGTTCGAGGAGACATTGTCCGGCACGGGGATCGGGGCGCTCGCCCAGCGCTTCTTGAAGCGCTCGGTGAACTCCTTGACGCCGGGCTCGTTGAGCGTGTAGTGCCAGGTCGTGCAGAAGTAGCCGAAGGCCTTCTTGGCCCCGAGCGTGACCATGTCGGGGAAGTCCTGCTGCGGGAAGACCCAGGCCGCGTCCTTGTCGGAGCCGAACTCGTAGGCCTGCTCCCGGAGCGCCGTCTGCTCGATGCCCGCGACGTTGGCGATCACCACCTGGGGCTTGGCGCTGCGGATGCGCAGGAGCTGCGCGCTGAAGTCGCGCGTCCCCTGCGGCACCATCAGCTCGCCTAGCTCCTCGGCGCCGACCTTCTTCATGTTCTCGCGCGTGGCCCCCGTGGCGTTCTTGCCCCACACGTAGTCGTGCGTGAGGATGAACCACTTCGTGCCGAGGTTCTTGACGACCAGCGGTCCCAGCGCGTTGGCGAACATCCAGTTGTTGGCATCCCACACGAAGTTGACGCGCTGGCACTTCTCGTTGGTGACCGTGTCGGCGCTCGAGTTGCTGTTAAAGTAGATGAGGCCGTGGCGCTGGGCCAGCTCGGACAGCGGCGCCGCCACGCCGCTCGACAGCGCGCCGATCATGAAGTCGATCTTGTCGCGCTCGATCAGCCGCTGGGCCTTGCGAACCGCCACCGAGGCGTCCGTCTCGGTGTCCTCCCACTTGTGCTCGATGGGCCGGCCGAGCACGCCGCCCTTGGCGTTGAACTCCTCGATCGCGAGGATCATCCCGCGGCGGTCGGCCTGGCCGCTGTCGGCGAAGGTGCCGGTCGCGTCGCAGGTGAGCCCGATCACGATGGGCTTCTTCGCCTGCGCGCGCGCCCAGCGCCACGGGCCGATGAATCCCACGCCGGCGCCGATGCCCACCGCCGTCTTGAGAAGCGCACGCCGGGTCACGCGGTATCCGTTCTCGTCCATGAGACCCCTCCTCCTGTGTGGGTGTCGGGGCGCCAGCTCGGGCAGCCCACTGCTCACGTCGTCTGCTGCAGCCGCTGCATCGCCTGCATCCGGTGCTGCTCCATGGCCTTGGCTGCGCGGTCGAGGTCGCCGGCGTCGAGCGCCTTGAGAATCTGCTCGTGCTCGGCCAGGGATTCGCCGGCGAAGCCGCCGCGCCGCGCGTGCATGATAACGCGGTAATACTCGCCGCGATCCCAGACGTTCTGGAGGATCTGGACCACCTGCGGCAGGCTTGGACGGCCCGGGGGGCATCCTGCTCGTCCCGCGCCGCGGCCATCTCGCCCTGCAGCGCCCGCAGCCGCGCGCGCAGCGCTGGCGTGATCTTGCCCTCCGCCTCGCGGACGCAGAGCGCTTCCAGCGCCGCCAGCAGGAGGAAGCGCTCGCGGAGGTCGGCCGGCGACAGCGCAGTCACCACGACGTCCTGGTGCGGGGTGATGCGCACGAAGCCGTCGGCCTCGAGGCGGCGCAGGGCCTGCATCACCGGGAGGCGGCTGATGCCGGCCGCCGCCGCCACGGCCGCGGCCACGATGCGCTGCCCGGGGGCGAAGCGTCCGTCGACGATGGCGCGGCGGATGTCTCGGTAGGCCGATTCCTCGAGCGTCTGGTGCCGCGCCAGGGCGGGGAAGAGGTCGCGACCGACAGGCCCTGTCGCCCCCTTCTTTCATGATGCGGACCGTCGGACAGGTGTCCGGGCCGTCATGGATGATTGTATACAATATACAGGCGGCGACCTGTCAAGCCCGTCTGCTAGACTTTCCCTCCGTGAGCGTCGAGGCTCTGGTACGGCGGGATCGGATGGTCGCTGCGGCCGGGCTGGCCGGCATCACGCTCCTGGCCTGGGCGTGGCTCGTCCACGTGCACGGCATGGACATGGGCGGAGGCATGGGCGTCTTCTCGCCATCGCTCACGTTTCTCATGTGGGCCATCATGATGATGGGCATGATGGTGCCCTCGGCGGCTCCGATGATCCTGGTCTTCGCCACCATCAACAGACGCCGCTCGGAGACCGGCGGAGCCGCCGTCGCCACGGGGATCTTCGTGGCGGGCTATCTGGTCGCGTGGACCGCGTTCAGCGCTCTCGCGACGGCGGGGCAGTGGGGGCTCGAGCGGGCCGCGGCGGTCTCGCCCGACATGCTACGCGCCACGCCCTTCGTGGGAGGGCTGCTGCTGATCGTGGCGGGCATCTACCAGGTGACGCCGCTCAAGCGCGCGTGCCTCGCCCGCTGCCAGTCGCCGCTGGGCTTCGTGCTGAACGAGTGGCGCGAGGGTGCGGCCGGCGCCTTCGTGATGGGGCTCCGCCACGGCGCTTTCTGCGTCGGGTGCTGCTGGCTCCTGATGGCGCTCCTGTTCGTGGCGGGCGTGATGAACCTCTTCTGGGTCGCGACCATCGCGGCCTTCGTGCTGGCGGAGAAGCTCGTGCCGCTGCCGGTGGTGTCCTGGGGGGCGGGCGTGGTGCTCGTGGCCTCGGGCGTGTGGCTCCTGTCCCGCGGGCTCTGAGAGGAGGTCTCCGTGGCGGCGATCAAGTGGCGGCTCGACGGCAAGTGGATGAAGAGTTGCAACTGCGCGCCCGGTTGCCCGTGCGACTTCTGGGCGCCGCCGACCCATGGCGGCTGCGACGGCATGTTCGCCATGAAGGTGGACAAGGGCCACTACGGCAAGCTCAGGATGGACGGCGTCAAGTTCGGTGTCGTGCTGTCCTTCCCCGGGCCGCTCCACGAGGGGCACGGCACGGTGCAGCCATTCGTGGATGTCAAGGCCTCGCCAGCTCAGCGCGAGGCCATCCTGACCATCATGAGCGGCAAGGCCGGCAACCCGTGGTTCGAGGTGGTCGCTTCCCTCGTGGAGACCATGCACCCGCCCGCCTTCGTGCCCGTGCACTTCGAGCACGACATCAAGAAGCGCCGGGCGAAGGTAAGCGTGGCGGGGCTGCTCGAGACCATCACGGAGCCGCTCAAGAACCTCGCCACGGGCAAGCCCTTCGTCATCCGTGTGCAGCTGCCCGACGGGATGGAGTACAAGGTCGCCGAGACGGCCGTGGCGCGGACGCTCAAGGGCACGGGGCGGATCGCCTACGAGTACGCGGGTAGCCACAGCTCGCTGGCCCACGTGGTCCAGACCGAGCGGGGGCTCCTGCGCTGATGCGCGGCGTCACCTGCTGCCACGCGGGCTGATGCTCCGGCGAGGCTTTCGACTTCTCGCCGGAGCCGAGCGCATCACGCGCGAGCCTCCGCGAGGTCTCGGGCGCAGCCCGCGCATAGACACGCTGCGGCACGCATGGTATAAATGCGTGTTCCGTCACGGGCTCGTGGTGCAGCCTGGTTAGCACACTGGACTGTCAATCCAGAGGTCGCGGGTTCAATTCCCGTCGAGCCCGCCATTTCAATCAAGCAGTTGCGGAGAGTAGAGTCGGCGGAAATGACTCTACTCTCCGCGAACTCTCCGCGAACGGTAAAAAAACGACGACGGCCCGCTGAACTGGGCCGCCGCTTGTGGCGCGCAGGCAATCTGCGGGTTTCACAGCGAGCGCGGCGCGCCAGATTCCTCCCTGCTGGTCGGTAGGCTGGCGACATACTCCGTGGTCGCCTTCATCGCCTGACGGAGATCGCGTTCGTCGACGATGTTGTAACGCCGGAACACGCTGGCAGTCTTGTGGCCGGTGATCTTCATGGCCACTGTCTCATCGACTCCGGCCCGGCGCAGGTTCCGCACGCCGGAGCGCCTGAAGTCGTGCCACACGCGGTCATGCTTCTCGACCGTGTTACCGTCCGCGTCCTTCTCGAGGTGACTGAGCCCGGCCTTGACGCAGGCCGCATGCCAGGCCTTCCGAAAATCGCCCAGCGCTCGCCCGTCACGATGGAAGACGCGTTCCACGATCCGCGCGTCACCAGCTGGCGTCGTGATCAGCCGCGCCTGCTCCCTGCGCTTCACGATGGCGACCAGGTCATCCGGGAGCGCCAGTGTGCGCCCCTCGCCGTTCTTGCTGGTCGGCAACGTGATCGTCATAGCCTGCGTGTCCACGTCCGCCCACGTCAGGTTTCGCACGTCGCCCTTGCGCCATCCGGTCAAGTAGGCGAACCGGGCCGCGTCCTGGAGATACTCGGGGAGGTGCTTCGCCACCGCCTCGAACTCGTCATTGGCGAAGAACACCCGGCGGATGTTTCTCTCGGGTAGGCGACTCAACGTGGGGATCTGCATCGCGGTCAGCCGCTTGCGCTGCACTGCCAACTTGAGCGCCGCGCGCAGCACCGCGCCCTCGCGATTGATGGTCGCGTCGGCGATCCCGGCCTGTTGTCGTTTTGCGATGTAGGCGTCGTAGGCCTCCGCCGTCACGTTCACCACCCGCCGGGAGCCGAAGTGCGCGCGGAGGGCCGTCGCGTGCGACTTGCAGGTCTCGGCGCTTTTCAGTGCCTTGAACTCCGGCGAGCCGAAGAGCTCGTCCAGGAGCGCGTTGACCGTGACCGCTTGCATGGCGGGCGTGACGACGGGTGCGTGGCCCTGCCGTGCGCTGGAAATCTGGTCCAACTTCTGCCGATGCCACGCTCGCGCCTTCTTCTCGTCGGTGCAGCCCGTGCTCTGCCGATGCTCTCGGCCGTTCGCGTAGAAAGCGCTGGTCCAAAATGGCGAGTCGTCGTACCGGATCAAGCTGCCCTGACCGCGTGACCCGTAGCGCTTTCGCTCGACGATCATCGGGCGCCTCCCTTCAGCTGCGCCTCGAGACCCCGGATGACCAGTGCGCGGAGTGTGGTGCCGCGCTTCACGGCCAGGATCTTCGACGCCTTGTACAGCGTGTCCGGGATCTGCACCGTCAACCTCATCAGCTTCTCCTTGGCCACGGCTCCCTCCTAGTGGGATGGTCTACCCGCCTATCATGCAGGAATGCGGGAATACATTCCAGCACTATCGGCGCCCCTGGATGTGGGCCTGGAGGACGGCCAGGGGGAACTTGACCCGCCGGTCGGCATCGAGATAGCCACCGCACCTCTGCCAGTTCGACTTCCTCGAGAGCCATGCCTTCGACGTACCCAACATCGCGGCCGCCTCGGTCAAGGTCAGCGCACGATCCGACTTGGGGGCAAGTTCCGGCAGCCGCGCGAGCTCCGCGTACGTGCGGGCCAAGGCCGCGTGGAGCTCTGCGAGGCGTGCGAGGGGGTTCGAACTCACGGCACAGGGTTCACGCGGTCGCGCGCCCTCAGAACGTGCCTTCGAACGGCCCGACTTCCTGTGTGAACCATTCGGCAAAGTCGGGGCCCATTCGGAACTCGTGGGCACCCTCGGCACTGATCCCGACCTCGGCCGGAGTCCTGGATTCGACGAGCAGGGCCAGCAGCCGCCCAATCAGGGGCTCGCCAAACTCGATCGCCTCGGGCTCCGTTAGCTCGCCCCGCTCGAGAGGCTCACGGGACGTCCACAACCTCTCCTCCAAAGAGCTGAGTTCCTCTAGTAGGACCGGACTGATCATCGTCTCCTCCATCTGGGTGAGGGGTTCTGCGCCACGGGAAGGAAAGGGGATCACTTGCGTGGGGCAGGCGCCGTTGATAGATCCACTTACGGATGGCCGCCTCGCTACAGGAGAGGAGCTGGGCGGCTTCCTTGACGGAGAGCAGGCGATCCAAGGCTAGGTTCTCCTATCCGGGACCTACACAAGGCTGCTGGCGGGCGGAAAGACAGTCGCTGGCAATGATGTCCTGTTCGCGTGGTTGGCCAGAAAACCATGACGGGATGCCAGGTCCGGGAGGCGTCCGGCCTCGGCTACCGTCTGCCGGGAGATCGTGCGTCGGCGATCGCATCGCCCTAAGCAGACACGAGTTCGTCGCCGCGCAAAAGTCAGGAAACTTTTTTTCTGACAGAGCTTGAGGAAGGCGCGGGGATATCGAGAGTAGGGATACCAACAGGGGGTCCTACCGGGGATACCCAGGGGGATCTCACGGGTACCCGCGCGGGTATCGATCGATCCAGATGAACTGACAGTGACGTTGGGTTGGCACGGGCCGCTCCGCGCGACAGGGCCAACTACGTGTCAACGATTTATGGTCAACGGCCCCGGGCCCCTAAGTGCTCTCTTGTCAGGTTTTTGGGAGGTGCACGGGGGTCTTTTTGTCAGGATTTGCAAGGGTAAGCCGAGCACCCGGCGGGCCGTCTATTTGTCCGGAGCCTCGTGAGAAGAGCCCTCCACGGCATTTCCGGCCACAAGGTCTTCCCCGTTGTAGGCACAGGTTTCGTTGCGATGGCGACTCATTCGCCTCGCAAAGTGCGTCGAGTGCTTAGACACTTGAAGCAGTGATCCAAAGGTCACCAATCTCTCGAACCGAATATCCCGGGCTGTAGCGTCGCTTACGTCTCGCTCGCCCCAGGGGGTCGACATCCGGTGGTTGCGGGGGCCCGCAACCACCTGCAAGCGAACAGGTCGCTGGGCTTCTGCTTCGAGATCCCGATCTAAATCCGTGTGTCAGTCACGGCCACGTGTTCACCAAATGTCTCAGCAGCTGTGCGCTCACCGCCCCCTCGACACCAGCACGCGACTCCCACATGCCCCGCTGACGTTCCCGCCGCACTCCCTGTGCTACCTCAGGCGCTCGATGTGCTCTGGACACGAGGAGGACCATCCAGATCCGGCCAGATGCCACGGACTCCCAGACCACCGCCCTCCCCGGGTCACATCACGCGGTCGCTGCGCGCGAGGCCGCCCTCCCCACCGTTTCGGAACGTAGACGCACCGCCGGCAGCGGTCCGGCCGCGGTCGTCCCCACCCTGGTCGGTGTATCGCTCTCTCAGCATTGTCCCGGTTGGCGCCGTGCCCCCACCTGGAGGCCATGGCCCTCCAGCGAGCGGTCTACCGGCCCCGCGACGCCGAGCACACCGTGCTCCATCAGGTCGTCGCCGAGCACCTGGAGGCCTTCCTGGAGGTGGTGGCGGCGGCCGGCGAGGGCGCGGCCTGCCGCAGTTCGTCGAGCGAGAGTTCCGCGAATTCCTGACGTGCGGCGTGTTCGAACACGGCGTGGCGCGGTGTCGGTGCGAGGGCTGCGGGCGCGAGCACCTGGTGCCGTTTTCGTGTTATCCGCAGCAAGAAACTATGAAGAGTTCGGGGCGGCGGACCGACTGTTCATGGGATCCTGCCAGGGATTCACTCCAGATAGTTTC
>Ga0137375_10007201_pt1 | contig 13221 bp, 14 predicted proteins | sample SagtaG_24_FD_104936 | JGI IMG/M metagenome (GOLD analysis project Ga0137375, IMG submission 104936) | Vadose zone soil microbial communities from Sagehorn Ranch, Mendocino, California, USA - Sage1_R_113_16 metaG | ecosystem: Environmental > Terrestrial > Soil > Vadose zone | place: USA... | reverse complement strand
GCTTCGCCGACTACGCGCCCGAGCTGTGGGACCGGCCGCCGTGCGACGAGTCGCGCCACGAGCGCTTCTTCGGGCTGGTGCGGCCGGACGGCTCGCCGAAGCCGCACGCCGAGTCGCTGCGCGCGTTCGCCGCCACCCGCCCGCGGGTCCGGCGCGATATACCGCGACGGATCGCGCAGCCACCCACGCCCGACGAGTTCTACGCCGACCCGCTGCGCCAGCTGCTGCGCTGCTACGAGCAGTTCACGGCCGAGCCAGCCTAATCTGTCCGAGGTGGAGGTGTGGCGGCGCGCTGCGCCCGCCGCCACACCTCCACCCTACCACAGAACGACTAAAAAGGGATGGATATATGAAAATCGTGGTCATCGGCGGCGGCAGCACCTACACCCCCGAGCTGATCGACGGGTTCATCGCCCGTTCAGCGGCGCTGCCGATTCGCGAGATCTGGCTTGTCGACCCGAACGAGCAGCGGCTGAGCGTGGTCGGCGCGTTCGCGCAGCGCATGGTCGCATACGCCGGCGCGCCCTTCGACGTGAAGCTGACGGGCGACCGGCGCCGCGCGCTGGACGGCGCCGACTTCGTGATCACGCAGCTGCGGGTGGGCGGCCAGGCCGCGCGCCACGGTGACGAGCTGCTCGGCCGCCGGCACCAGCTGGTCGGCCAGGAGACCACCGGCGTGGGCGGGTTCGCCAAGGCGCTGCGCACGGTGCCGATCGTGCTCGACATCGCGCGCGACATGCGCGAGCTGGCGCCCGGCGCGACGCTGGTCAACTTCACCAACCCGGCCGGCATCGTCACCGAGGCGCTGGTGCGCCACGGCGGCGTGCCGGTCGTCGGCTTGTGCAACAATGCGATCAACGCGCAGCGCGGCATCGCCGGCATGTTCCACGTCGCGCCCGAGCAGGTGCAGATCGAGCAGGTCGGGCTCAACCACCTCAACTGGATCAGGCGCATCTCGATCGGCGGCGACGACGCGACCGAGGCAGTGCTCAAGGAATATATCGAGCACCTGCGCCACGACGAGGACCCGATCCACTTCCCGCCGTTCCTGATCGCTGCGCTGCAGGCGATTCCCAGCTCGTACCTTGAGTACTTCTACCTCGAGTCGCAGGTGGTCGACCGCCAGAACAGCGGCGTGCCGACGCGGGCCGAGGTGGTAATGGACGTCGAGCGGCGGCTGATGGAGCGCTACGCCGACACGCACCTGTGCGAGAAACCACCCGAACTGATGGAGCGCGGCGGCGCCTACTACTCGACGGCTGCGGCGGCGCTGATCGAGTCGCTCTGGAGCGACGACGGCGCAGTGCACGTGATCAACACGCGCAACGACGGCGCGATCCCGAACCTGCCGGCCGACGTGGTGGTCGAGACGCCCTGCCGCGTGGGCAGGCGCGGCGCGACGCCGATCCCGGTCGCGCCGCTCGAGCCGCGGTTCCACGGCCTGACGTCGGCGGTCAAGAGCTACGAGCTGCTGACCATCCAGGCCGCGGCGCACGGCGACGAGACGGCGGCCATGCTGGCGCTGCTGGCCAACCCGCTCGGCCCCGACGCGGCGCACGTCGAGGAGGTCTGGGCGGATATCAGGCGGACGAACGCAGGAATGTTGACTCAGTTTCGGTCGTAACGCACAGGTCGCAGGTCGCAGGTCGCATTGTTCAATCTGAATCGAGATCTCCAATACAGGGCGCAGGGCGCAGGGCGCAATCATCAAGTCCCAAATCCCAAGTCGCCGGCCGCAAGGCGCAAGGCGTAGGGCGCATTGCTCGATCTGAATCGAGATCTCCAATTGTGGAATGTATGACCTCATTCCTGGTTTCTGGAAACTGCTTAATCTTCGCCACTAATCGAGCGGCGGAAGTTGTACAACCTGGCGCCGAGCTGACGGTATTCACGGTACAGAATCTTGAAACGTTCAGGCGCAAGCGATCCGGTCTCATGCAGAATTTCCAGATGTGCTTTCGTTTCATCACACGATGCGATGGCAATTGTAAGGAACTTGATGTGGTCGCCGGGATAGCGACGTCGGCCATATCCCTCGACGAAGTTCGCGACGATCGATTTGGCTGACCGTCGTATTTGTGAGCCTTCTTCGAACATTTCGAACTTCGGCAGCTCGCTAAGTGTCATTCGATGAACTTCGACCGAAAGCCGTTTTGCAAGTCTGTAGATGTCAGTATCTTCGTATCCACCGGCCATCGCGACATCTCTCTGCTATGACTTATAAATACCACTACCAATACCGCAGAAGCCTACCAACAGTGATGCTGCACCCTGCACCCTGCGCCCTGTGGCCTGCGCCCTGCGACTGGCGCCCGATGACAAGATGAAAGGGTGATGTCGATCTGCGCCCTGCGACTTGCGGCTTGCGACTTGCGGCTTGCGACTTGCGCCCTGATGATTGCAGATTGCAGAGCGCAGATTGCGCCCTGCGACTTGGGCCTTGCGACTTGCGACTTGCGTCCTGTGAGGATCAGGTGGACGGATTAAGCACAGACCTGGCGACCCTCTCCCGCCGCTTCCGGCGCTTCGGCGAGCGCGAGTGCGTGCCGGCCTCGCCGCTCTACGGGCAGCTGGCCATGGGCATCGCCGGCGACGCCAACCTGCTGCTGATCGCGGCCGGGGCGCGGGCCGGCCCGGTGCCGAACCTGTTCCTGGCGGCCGTACACTTTCTGCTGCTCCAGGGGGCGGCGCACCCGCTGGCCGAGTTCTACCCCGACCTGGCCGGCCGCGCAGCGCGGGCGCCGGACGACGATCCGTTCCCGCTCTTTCGCGCGTTCTGTCTGGCGCACGCCGGCGCGATCGGCGAGCTGATCGCCACGCGCCTGGTGCAGACCAACGAGGTCCGCCGCTGCGCCTGCCTGATGCCGGCGTTCGCGGCCGTCGCGCGGCAGGCAGGCGATCGCCCGCTGGCGCTGGTCGAGGTCGGCGCGAGCGCGGGGCTGAACCTGCTGTGGGACCGCTACCACTACGACTACGGCGCAGCCGGTTCCTGCGGCGACCCGCGCTCGCCAGTGCGGCTCGCGTGCGAGCTGCGCGGCGATCGGCAGCCGAAGCTGCCAGCCGATCTGCCGGCGGTCGGCTTCCGCGTGGGCCTTGATCTGAGCCCGATCGACGTCTGCGACGGCGACGCGGCGCTGTGGCTGCGCGCGCTGATCTGGCCGGAGCAGCTCGACCGCGCGGAGCTGCTCGGCTGGGCCCTGGAGATCGCCCAGGCACATCCGCCGCCGCTGGTCGCCGGCGACGCGCTCGACCTGCTGCCCGCCGTGTTGGCAAGCGCCGAGTCGGATGCAGCGCTGTGCCTGTTCCACACGTTCGTCCTCAACCAGTTTCCGGCCGCGGCGCGCGAGCGCTTCGCCGATTTGGTGGCCGAGCACGCTGCGCGGCGCGACCTGAGCGTGATTGCGATCGAGTGGCGCGAGCCGTACCCGTCGGTGGTGCTGACGTCGTTCAGGTCGGGCGCACGCTTCGAGAAGACACTGGCCCACTGCGATGCGCACGGGGGCTGGTTGGCGTGGCTCGAGTCGAGCCACGCTTAAGGATAGGAGGAGGAATGCGCACTCGTGTAATGGCTCGGCTCGGGCTGGCGCTGCTGGCAGTACTGGCCCTGGCGCAGGCGCCGCGCGCCAAGGCTGCGAATCCGATCGTCACCAGTTGCGGCGACGACACCCAGCTAGACCAGGCGCTCCTGGTCGGCGGCACGATCACGTTCAACTGCGGCCCAGGGAACTACACGATTCCGATCAGCAGCACGAAGACCATCCCCACCGGCGCTGCGATCAAGATCGACGGCGGTAGCCGCTATCTGCCGCTCACGTGGCGCTAGACGAATTCTGACGAAGGCTCACTATCTGAGCAAACAAGTGAAGATCGAGCAACGCTACTACCTTGGCATCGACGCCGGCGGCAGCAAGACCCACGCGATCGTCGTCGATCAGACGGGCGCGATCCTGGGCGCCGGGCGCGCCGGAACCGGCAACTGGGAGTCCGCCGGCCTGGAGGGCGCGGAGGGCGTCTACGCTCAGGTGCTGCGCGACGCGCTCGAGATGGCCGGCCTGCACGCGAGCGACCTGTGCGCCGCGGGCTACGGGCTGGCCGGCGTCGACTGGCCCAGCGACGAGCAGCGGCTGCGGCCCGTCATCCAGACGCTGGGCGTGCCGGGGCCGCACGCGCTGGTCAACGACGCCTTCGCCGCGCTGCGGGCCGGCTCGGACGAGAACTGCGGCGTCGCCGTGATCTCCGGCACAGGCGTCACCGTGGCGGGCCGCAATCGGGAGGGCGAGCGGCTGCGTACCTTTGCGCTCGGCAACCAGTGGGGCGACTTCGGGTCCGCATCCGACATCGTCCGTCTGGCGACGCGGGCGATCGCCTACTCGCACCTCAGCCGCGGGCCGAAAACGCTGCTGACCGCACGCTTCGTCGCGCGCTTTGGCGCGCGCGACGTGCCCGACATGGTCGAGCGGATCACGCGCGGCCAGGCCGCACGGCCGGATGGCCGCCTGGCGCCACTGGTCTTCGCGACGGCCGCCGAGGGCGATGCGGTCGCGCGCCGGATCCTGGTCGACGCCGCGTACGAGCTTGGCTACAACACCGTGGCGATCGCGCGCCGGCTGTGGCTGCTGCGCGAGCCGTTCGACCTGGTGCTGGCCGGCGGAGTGTTTCGCGCCGGCTTCCCGCTCTTCCGCGACTCGATCGTGGAGCTGGTGCAATCCAGCGCCCCGCTGATGCGGCCAGTGACGCTCGGCGGCGTGCCGGTCGTCGGCGCGGCGCTGCTGGCGATGGACGCGGCCGGCGAGGAGGCCGGCGCAGACGTGCGCCGGCGGCTCGTGGAGGAAGCCGGGCGCCAGCCGCTGCTCGCCGAGTAATACCGATCAGGCTAAGAGGCGCAGCGCCACCTCGGCCACGCGCCGCCCGAGCAACCGCGCCTGCACCAGATCTTCGTCGGCCACGGCGCCGACAGCCGTCGCGCCATAGTACGACGCGGCGCGCTCCATTACTGGCGACCACGGCAGGCCGACGATCACCATGCCGTTGCCGAGCAGCCAGTGCAGCACATTCAGCAGCGTGAACTCGGTGCCGGAGTGGCGGCCGGCGCTGGCCGTGAACGCCGCGCCGACCTTGCCGGCCAGGCTGCCCTCCTCCCACAGGTCGCCGGTCGTGTCCAGCCAGAGCTTCAGCGAGCCCTTGATGCCAGTCCAGTTCGGCGTGCCCACGACGATCGCGTGGGCGGACACCAACTCCTCGCGGCTGCTCTGGCGCGGGTGCCGCAGCAACACCTCGGTTCCCGCCACGGCGCGCGCCCCCTCGGCGATCGCCTGGGCCAGCGCGTCCACCTGATCGCCCTGGTCGTACAAGATCAGCACGCGGCATGCCTCAGCCATCACCCCGCCTCCTACAGCGGTGGTCAGAAAGATTGAACCCATCGAAACCGTGCCACGGAGGGCGATTCACGCGAAATACCGGCTCAACTTTTCTGCTCCTTGCAATAGTACGGCTCGGCTAAAATGCCTTCCTGATTCTGGACGGAAGACGGAAGACGGATGATCGGGCGATTCGTCCCCCGTCGTCGGTCCTCCGTCGAGCTAACCCGCTACGAACGTCCACCGACGTGTACTAGCGATGTCGCGCCGCAAATACGTTCACAGCCGCCTGCCGATCGGCACGAGCAGAAACGCCAGTACGACGATCGCGACCAGGACGACCGGCAGCCAGGACGGCACGCTGCGGACATGCGCTCTGAGGCCGGTACAGCACGGAATCACGAAGATTGTCGCCAGCAGCGTGATCAGGCCGTAGCCAGGAACGATAGTACCCATTATATACCTTTTCGAACGCGGCGCACGCGTTATATCAAATCTTGACCGCAAGTCCCGTTTGCCCGGGGGAGGTCTGGAGGGGCCGAAGGCCCCTCCAGACCTCCCCACCAGTCTTGATATTGTCTACAAGAGCTTCTCGATCAGATCTTTGTGCGGCGAGGGAATCACCACGAAGGAGTCGATCACGCCCTCGTCCTTGAGCTGCTCGACCGCGCTGTTCACACCGCTGCGGACCGAGCTCACCTCGCCGGTGAAAACCACAAAGGCTTTCCCGCCCATCGCGAAGGGCAGGCGCACTTCAATCAGCTCGACCGGGGCGGCCTTCACGGCCAGATCAGCGGCGATGATCGAGGCGACCAGCGTAAAGGTCTCGATGACGCCGACGGCCCGCACGTGCTCGACATTCGTTGTCGCGGTCAAGGCGGGGAAGACGCTGGGATGGACGTTGGGCAAGATACAGGCATCTACCACGACCTCAGGCGCCACCTGCCGGCCAGCATCGATCGCGCTGCGCACCTGGCTGATCGCTCCCGCGACCAGGATGACGTATTTGCCAGGGCAGACCACGTGCGCCCGCAGGAGCTCCACATTGGCCTGCTTGAGCATCACGTCGGTAGTGTACATACCCCGAGCAATGCTCCGCAGCTCAATGATGCCGATCGCTCGTCTGGCAGCTTCCGTTCGTTGCAGCATCTTAGTTCACCTCGATTACAATTGCGCTGGCCGACACCTCGCGCACCACCCCGGCGATGCTGGCGTGGATGCGCGCGCCGAGCGCGGCGGCAGGGATTTCACCCACGACGTCGCCGACGGCTACCCGATCGCCCACGCTGACCACTGGTCGAGCCGGAGCGCCGATATGCTGCTGCAGCACCAGGGTCACGCGTTTGAACATCTGGGGCACGTCCGTCAGGGGCGCCGGCCGATCGTAGCGGGCCAGCCCCAGCCGGTTGATCAGCCGATAGATCGGCACCCGGCGAAACTCGCGGTAGGGGTTGGCCTCGGTCATGCGGTGGTAGGGGTTCTTCAGGCCCGCCTTCAAGAGATCGTGCTTGACCGAGATGGCAATATCGCCCGGCGACAGATGCACCGGGCAGGCGTAGTTGCATGTGCGGCACTCGCAGCACAGCAGCGCCCCCGCCATCTGCGCGTCGGTGAGCGGGATGCCCGAGGCCAGCAGCAGGATGAGCTTATGTGGCTGAATGGCGTGCCCCTGCGCGTGGCGCGGGCAGTAGTCGGTACACATGAAGCACTGGTCGCATGACGAGATGGCGTGCTTCTCGATCTCGCTGCGCGACTGCCGCCGCTTGACGCTCAGCTGGTGGTCGTAGGGCAGCACCAGCAGCAGCTTGGTGCGCTTGGTCACCGGCTCATCCAGATCTCCAACCACGTGCCCCATCATCGCGCCGCCATCCAGCACCACCGGGTCGGGCGTTAGCGGGCCACCGGCCAGGTCGAGCACCTCGCGCAGGCTGACACCGATTGGCACGCGCACCGTCATGGGCTGGCGCACCTCGCCGGCGATCGTGATGTGTTTGTGGGTGACCGGCGTACCCTGTGAGGCGGCCTGAATGTTATAGAGTGTCTCGATATTCTGCACGACCACGCCCACGTTGATTGGTATGCCACCTTCCGGCACGATCCGCCCCAGCACGTCGTACACCAGCACGTGCTCGTCGCCGGCCGGGTAGAAGTTGCCTACCTCGAAGACGCTGACGTCGCCGGCATCGCCAATCGCCTCCCGCAACGCGCCGAGGGCCGCCGTGTATTTCTTCTTGACGCCAAACACGCCCCGCGCGGCCCCGGTCGATTGCATGGCCAGCCGCATGCCGGCCAGAATGGCCGGGGCCCGGTTGATCATGAGCTCCTGGTCGACGTGGCTCAGCGGCTCACACTCGGCCCCATTGGCGATGACCACCTCGGCGCGGGCCGCGATCTTGACATGGGTGGGAAAGCCTGCCCCACCCGCACCGGTCACGCCGGCCGCTTGCACCAGGTCGATGTATGTGCTATCTTTGACCACGTAGCCCTCCTGCTGCGCTTGCGTCGTGCGGGATCAAGCAGGTTGCTGGGAAACCAATCTGTTCCGCAGCGCCCGCGATTCAGACGAGCGAGAAAGCTCCGACAAGCGTACAGCGCCGCACGCGCGTAAACGTTCGGGCGGTGGTCATGCCTTCGCCGGTGCGCCCGGCGATGGTGAAGCTGGTGTAGCCTTCGCCACCATAGCCCAGCCCCGCATAGGATGGGGCATTCTTGACGAACACCGAGGTGTTGATCGCTTTGCCGAACTCGCTCATATGAAAGATGTTGGCGGAGTGAATAATGGCCGAGTGCCGCAGCTCGCCCTCGACTTCCACTGCGACGTCGACCGCCTGCTCGAAGCCGCCGACGCGCACCACGCTGAGCACGGGCAGCATCAGCTCGTGCCGGACAAACGGGTGATTCTTGTCGGTCTCGACGACGACAGTTCGCACATCGCCGCTCGCCTCGATGCCCAGCTCGCGCAGAATGACATTCGCGTTCTGCCCGATGTACCTGGGGTTGGGCCCGCTGCGCTGCTCGTTGAGCACCACCTTCTCCAGGCGGGGCAGGTAGCTCGAATCGAGCACGACGGCGCTGGACGTGGCTTTGAAGCACCTCATCAGGTCGTCGGCGATGCCCGAGGTCACGATCACCTCTTTTTCCGAGGTGCAGGGCAGGTTGTTGTCGAACGAGTGGCCGGCGATGATATCCTGGGCCGCCTTCGCGGGGTCGGCGGTGTCGTCGACCAGCACCGGCGGGTTGCCCGCCGCCGCGCCAATCGCTCGCTTGCCGCTGGACAGCGCCTGGTCAACGACGGCCGGGCCGCCGGTGGCGCAGATCAGGGCGATGCTGGGGTGCTTCATCAAACCCTGCACCACGTTCAGATCGACCGTGCGGCTGGTGACCACCAGGTTGGGCGGGCCGCCGGCGCTCTCGATCGCCTCGTTGACGATGTCGATACAGGCCAGCGATGTTTTCAGCGCGCGCGGATGCGGCGCAAAGTAGATCGTGTTTCCGGCGGCCAGCATACTGATCGAGTTGTTGAGGATGGTCGCCGTCGGGTTGGTGGTAGGGGTGATCGCCAAAATGGTGCCAAACGGAGCCGGCTCCTCCATCGTGAGGCCATCATCCCCAATATGAGCCGCATTCGGCAGAATTTCCACGCCGGGCGTCTTCTCCGCTACCAGCAGGTGCTTGCGCACCTTGTCCGACACGCGGCCCATGCGGGTCTCGTCGACAGCCATCTGCGCCAGGCGCTGAGCATGGTCGATCGTGGCCTCGCGGATGGCGTCGATCATGGCCTTGCGCTTGGCCAGGCTGACGCGCCGGAAGACGGCTTGCGCTCGCCGCACCGCGTCGATAGCGTCGTCGGCCGAGGCAAACATGCCCCGGTAGCCGGCCGTCTGTGGCTGCCGCGCCCCATCCATCTCGTGAAGCACACGACGGATGATTTCGTCAATCTGTATTTCTTCGAGTGTCATTGGTCTGTCCTCTCCTAAGTGATGAGGCCGGGAGAAGCGTGGCGAGCCACTCGCGCGGAGCAGGTTGTTGGAAATAGGCTGGCGCTGTCTTATCATCAACATCACCGGCTCCCAACCCCCGCGCCAAAGGCGCCCTGGTACAATTCCAAGCAAGCTTCTCGAGCATATGTCGTCGCTGTATGGTTTTGGAATGCCCTCGTCGTACTGACTACTGACTACTGACTACGGTGTACTGGCACTAGAGCGCGGCCACCATCGCCTGGGCCACGTCGACATCCTGCTCGACCGCACCGCCACTGACGCCGACGGCTCCGATCACTCGACCATCCCGCCACAGCGGTAATCCCCCGCCCACCAGAGTTAGGTTGGGGATATTGACGTCGATACCGAACAGGGGCGTCTCCGGCTGGGCCAGCTTGGCGAGCTCCTGCGTGGCCATACGCACCGTCGCGGCGGTATACGCCTTATGGGGAGCCAGCGTGATGCTGACGACCAGGGCATCGTCCATACGGCGGGTTTCGATTACATGACCGCCGGCGTCGACCACCGACAGCACCATCGGCACGCCGATCGCGTTCGCACGACGAATGCCGGCCTCGACCATCCGATCGCAGTCGCCTAAACAGATCCCCATGGCACCATCTCCTTGTGTTTGGCTGGCCCGCGACGCGGCATCCAGGCCAAGCGCCCGGAACTGACGAATCACCGCCTGCTCGATCTCACGCTGCTCGTCGATCCGCGCCATCACGTACAGCAGGTCGGAGAGGCGGTTAAAATATGTGATCAGGTGCGGGTTGACAGCTTCCTCCCGGCTCAAGGTGATCAGCCGCCGCTCGGCCCGTCGGACAAACGTGCGTGCCATATCCAGGGCCGCCGAGGCCATCGAACCGCCTGGACGCACAAATTGATTGGAGGGGAGCCGCTCTGCTTCGTACTTGTCGATGGTGCGCTCCAGCCGCTCAACCTGGGCCGGCTGAACTCGCGGCACCTCGATCTTTTTTCTCTGTCGGGGCGGCTGGGCGCCATCGGATGCGGGGCCGGAGGCCAGCTCGGCCATCACCCCGATGAACTCGCCCTGCAGCGCGATAATATCCTGGCAGATGTCGTCGTGCCTGGTGGTCGAGCGGGCCAGCCCGAGCGTCGAGGTAGCCTCGTCCAGCGTGCCGTACACCTCGATCCGCAGGCTGTCTTTCGGCACCCGGACCCCGCCCAGCATCGACGTCTCGCCTTTATCGCCGCCGCGTGTGTAAATGCTCATCGGTGCACATCCACTGAGTCGACAATCCCCACCACGGCGGCATCGATCGGCGCCGGGGAGGAAAGGTTGATCCGGGCGGCCCCGCCCCGCACGAACAGCACAGTCTCGCTCACGCCGGCCCCCAGCGTGTCGATCGCCACAAGGCGCTCGCTGTGGGGCGACGCGCTGCCGGGGTCCTGGACTTCCAGCACCAGCAGCTTATAGCCGACCAGCGAGTCTTCCTTGCGCGTCGAGACGACGGTTCCGATAACTTTGGCCAGCTGCATAACGGTTGACCTTTCACCATGTCCACTAAGACAAGGCTCCTGAGCACTTTACAAGCTGCTGGTCGCAGGCCGCAGGTCACGTCGCAGGATTCTGACGCTTGCGACTTGCGACTTGCGACAGACGGTAAAGCTGAAATGGTCGGCACGAAACCTTGTCTAACGTGCAAAGGTAGTGATGTTACTCGAACTCTAGCTTGAGGCTGAGCCGTCTGGCAGTATCCTGCGCCTGTGGCGTCAGACGGCTGCCAAGCCCCAACCGTACGACCGAGCCGGGCTCAAGTGAATAAAGCTCGGCCGCGGTAATGAAGTTTACTCGCCTACCATTCGGCGGCGTCTCGACATGAGCGACCGGCCAGCCATTCGTCGCCTTTGGCGGAAGGACGACACGTTTTGCCGCGGATCGGGAGACGGACCCGGTAAGCAGGCGCCGCTCGAGCGTGACCAGGAATGCCCCGTCGTCCACCAGCTCAACGCCGAATGAGGACAAGGTCGCCAGATGACCTTCCAGCATGTCACGCAGGGCCGGTGCGGCCCCACCCCAAGCGCCAAACACCAGGCCGGCGCTGCCATTCGGGTCGGCGCCGTCTTTGATCGCGACCACGGCCTTGCCCGCCAGCAATGCCCCGATCACCAGCGTGGAGATCAGCGAGTCCATCAGGCCGAGGGCCAGCCGGGCCGCCGGGTTCATGGACAGGGTCGGGATGAGCACCAGATCCGACTGCTTGACCAGATCTGGCGCATTGGCCCACTGCGTATGCCCGATGATGTTCCTGGCGCCGGCCTGACGGATCTGCGCCTCGGTGATGATCTGGCTGGCAGCGGGGGTCAGCACCACCGTTAGTGTGTGCCTGGATCTGGTCAGGCGTCTGATCGCCTCCATGCCCGCGACAAAGCCCGTGCTGGCTCCGCTGAACAACATCAGCACATTGCGGGCTGATGGATCGATCGACTCGTCGTTCATCAAGGCCAGAATCCTGGCGGCGATTTGGTCGACTAGAGCTTCGTCTACCATCGTGAACTCTCCGCTAGCGAGGAATAAGCAACGTCGCCCTCTGGCCGGTGCGGATTCCGCAGGCGTTGCCCTCATCAGTATCTACGTGGACCTCGGTTTGCCAGCCCGATTTCACCCGCACCAGGATGCCGTGAAGTGTCGTGGGCCGCGGGCCGTCGATTCGCAGATCGAGCAGATCGCCGGCCTTGAGGCCCAGCTCGGCGGCGGTCACGTCGCTCATGTGGACATGCCGGCGCGCCAGGAATGCTCCGCCGCCGGAGCCGCCCGGCAGCGTCACCGCACCCTCTGGCCCGACCAGCGTGACCGGCCGCGTGCCTGGATCGGTCCCTTCGGTGGCGACCGGCAGCTTCAGGCCAATCGCGACCGCGTCGGTCGCGGCCAACTCGACCTGGGAGTAGGGGCGCGGCGGCCCCAGCACTCGCACCTTCTCGATACAGCGCCGGCGCCCCACGACCATGACCTGCTCTCGGGCAGCGTAGTAGCCCTTCTGGTAGAGCTCGTTATAGATCTGCAGGTCGTGCCCCTGGCCAAACAGAATGGGGATGTGCTCCACGCACAGGTGGACGTGGTGCACCGAGATCCCGACGGGGACCGGCAGCTCCCAGAAACCGTTGCGCAGTTGCGGCTCGGCGGGGCGCTTCGCCTCATGCGCTTGCTCCGACAAACGGCGCAGCACTTCGCGGGTGACCTTTTCGATATTAATGGCTGAACCGTTCTGCTTTATTGCGGCTTGGCCAATCGTTGCTTCCACGCTGCTTTTCCTTTGGATCTATTCGATCGTCGTCGGCTCCTCCGGCTGGTCGGTCGCTATGGGCTGCGCCTCGTCCGGCACAGCTGGCTCGGGAGACGGGGCCGGCTCGGATTGTGGCTGTGGCTCCGCCAGTTTGACCAGAGGCGCCGGCTTTTCGGCCTTCAACACGCTCTTTGGCTTGCTGGTTGTTCCAGGTTTGGCCACTGACGAGGCCTGCTTGGGCCGTGCCGCTCCAGGGGCGGCCGCGGCGGCGGGTCGGGCCGCCTTCGGAACAGTCTTCGATTTCTTGAGCGTTTCTGTCCTGGGCTTTACAGACTCAGCGAACGCCGATCGTGCCGGCTCGGGCGCGGCAGGCCGGCTCGATCTGCCGCGGTCTACGTGGTGAATCAGCGCCTCGATCTCTGCGTGCGGCCGGGGGATCACCAGGCAGGTCGCGACCTTGCCCACGCGCAGAGCCGCGGCCGACCCGGCGGAGACCGCAGCCTTGACCGCACCCACATCGCCCACGATTTTCACGGTGATCAGGCCGCCGCCCCTGGTGTTCTCATACCCCAGCAGCGTGACATTCGCCGACTTCGAGGCGGCATCGGCGGCTTCGATCGCGGCGGGTAACCCGAT
>Ga0137375_10007199_pt1 | contig 13223 bp, 10 predicted proteins | sample SagtaG_24_FD_104936 | JGI IMG/M metagenome (GOLD analysis project Ga0137375, IMG submission 104936) | Vadose zone soil microbial communities from Sagehorn Ranch, Mendocino, California, USA - Sage1_R_113_16 metaG | ecosystem: Environmental > Terrestrial > Soil > Vadose zone | place: USA... | reverse complement strand
GGTCGCGGTGCTCGGCGGCACCGCCCTCGCCGCTGGCTCACTGGGAACCCTGATCGCCCTGTGGCGCGACAAGACCTATCAAACGCTGGCCCTGACGTTCCTCGTCCCGGTCCTGTACCTGTGCCTGGTCCACGCCCTCGGCCTCATTCCCAGCCTGTTTGACTGGCTCGGCTGGACCTGGGGGCCGAGTCACGCGGCCGTCGAGCAGTTGCAGACCTGGCTGCAGCCGTTCCTCGCGATGCAGGCCGTCGTCGAGCCCGCGCCCGACGCCAGCGGCATCCCCGCCCCATACTGTTTCGCCCTTACCATGTTGGCGCTGAGCGTGCTGCTGATCGGCTGGGCGTTGCTGCGGCTGCGCGTCTGGAACCCCAGCGGCGAGCCGGTCATGCAGCGCGAACGCCCCGAGGACGAAGACCTCAAGGACCGCGCCCGCGCTCACGCAGCGCCGGGGGCGGTGCGACACGTCTGGGCCAACCCGATCCTGTGGCGCGAGATCGCCACGCGCGCCTACGGCCGTCGCCCGCTGCTCATCAAGGCGGCGTACCTTCTCGTGGTTGGCCTCGTGAGCTACTACGCGCTCTCGGCAACGTCGAGTCGCGAATGGGCAGCGGCGCGCGGACTGGTGCCGGTGGGCATCATCAGCCTGCTGCTCGTCAGCGCTCAGTCGGTCACCGCCATCACCTCCGAGCGCGACACCGGAGCGCTGGACTTGCTTCTGGTCACCGATCTGACGCCAAAGGAGTTCATTTTCGGCAAGTTGTGGGGCGTTCTCTACAACACCAAGGAGTTCCTGCTGCCGCCGTTGATCCTGGTCGTCGTATATGCCTGCATGGGCCTGCTGGCGTCGCCGGACCCGCGCCTGCTGCAAGAGCGACCCGGCGAGCATGCGCAGGAACTCTGGATGAAGAACTTCGAGGCGGTGCTGTTCGTCCTGGCTGGGGCGGTGGTCCTGTTCGCGTTCACGATGGTGCTGGGCATCTTCGTGGGCTTGCGGACCGAGAAGAGCCGGCTGGCCATCGGCAATACGCTCGGGACGGTGTTCTTCCTCTCGGTCGGCACGTTGGTCTGTATTTACCTCATCATGATCAACACGCGCTTCGAGTCGCAGTGGCTGAGCTTCGTGTTCTACCTGATGGCCGGGATTGGCGGGCTGTGGTGGGTGCTGGCGATGAGCGCCGATCGGCCGTCGCCGGCGTTGACGCTGGCGAGCTTCGCCTGTCCGCTCGCGGTGTACTGGAGCGTGACGAATATCATGATCGGCAATCCGGTGACGCGCGAGTCGGCCGATCCGTTGTGGCTGTTCGTGGTCGGCGGTGGGGCGTTCGGCTTCACGGTGGCGGCGATGATGGTGCCGCTGTTGAGCGAGTTCGACGTTGCCCTCGGCCGCACCAGCGCCGTCGGCGAATGACGCCCGCTGCGCGGGAAATCCGAAACTCGAATATCGAAATCCGAAACAAATCCGAATACCAAAAGAAGAAAAACCCGGGAACCCGCTTTCTTCGTTTTTTTCTTGGGATTTCGGATTTGTTTCGGATTTCGAGTTTCGGATTTCGGATTTCCCGCAAAGCGGGCGGTCGCCTCTTGTTTGTGGCGCGGTGGGCGGCTACGATACGATCGTTTCCTCTGGCCTGTCGGCCGGGGACGGATTGAAACGAGACACATCCATGCCGATCGTTGTGCAATGTCCCAATACGGCCTGTAACCAACCGCTGCAGGTGCCGGACCAGTACGCGGGCATGCAGGGCAAGTGTCCGAAGTGCGGCACGATGGTGCAGTTCCCCGCGGCCGGAGCCGCGAGCGCTCCGCCGCCGCCCGTGCCCGTGCCGCCACCCCCTCCGCAGACACCGGCTCCTCCTATGCCCAGAACGTATGCGATGGGGGCGCCTCCGGCACCTCCGGCTTACGAGCCGCCCGCGTATCAGCCGCCTCCCCCTCCACCGCCGACGGGCTACTCGCCGCCGGGTGTGGGCGGAGGGTATGCGCCGCCGGACCAGGGACAGTGGCCCGCCGCCCCGGCGAAGCCGCCGATGACGACACAGCAATTGGTGGAGTTGATCACTCCGATCGCGGGACTGTTCTTCCTGTTCTTGCTGTTTCTCGCGGCACTCCTCCCCTGGATGTACCCTCGCCCGGAGGTTTCGGCTTCCGGCCTTCGCCTCGGTGACGCGGGCATTTTCTTGGTGCTGTGCCTCTTGCTCGGCGCCGCGGGCGGGCTGACGTACGCGCTCAAAACCACGCTCCCCGTGGTCGCGATGGTGGCTGCCGGCTTCGGGGTATTCAGTTTCTTCTTCATGCTCGGGGCGATGCTTGAGTACAGTGGGCATACGGGGGCTGGGATCTGGATTGGCTTGATCGCCACTCTGGGCGTCGGGGGTGCGTTCACGACGCTCTCGCTGCACCGGCCCCTTGCCGTGCCCGAGCCGTCGCAGACACCAGTGGGGATGAAACGTCACGCCGCCCTGTTTCTCAGCCTGGCGGTGGGAGGAGGGTTGGGTTTTCTCTATTTGTTGTTGGCCATCCTCGCGAAAAAACCCTACCTCACTGGGCTTTAATTCCGTCAGAGAGAGCCGCGCTATGCCGATCAATGCGCAGTGTCCTGGGTGTGGTCAGATGCTGTCCGTGGGCGACGAGTTCGCGGGGGCACAGGGCAAATGTCCGACCTGCGGTACCCTCGTGACCTTCCAGAGTGGGGCTGTCGCCCCTGCACCTCCCCCAGCTCCGCCGTCCTATGCTTCAGCCGATCCAGGGTTTCCGGCCTATGCTCCGCCTGCCCCGGTGGGTCCGCCGCGGGACAACACGGAACTGTTCACCCTCCTCGGCCTGGGCGGTGCAGCTTTCTCGCTTCTGCTCATCTTCCTCGGGACGATACTGCGCTGGGGGACGGTGCCAGACGGAGGGAGTGTCAGTGGCGTTCACCTCGGTGAAGGACGGATGATGTTCTGCCTATCGCTGGCGTTGGCCGGCCTGGTCGGGTTGAGTTTCCTGAAGCGCCCCCTGGTGCCCCTGAGTGTGGTAGTCGCCGGGGCCTTTGGGACTTTCTTCCTTTTGGTGACGCTGTCCACGCTCAGGGGAGCTGGGGCAGGGATCATCATCGCTTTCATCGGCGCGCTCGGCGTGATTGGCACCTGTATCTGGACGGCAATTCGGCTCCCGCTGGTGCTTGATGCACCCGTGCCCGCGGCACAGGCCGCTTTCATTCGCGCCTATGGAGCGCTCCTCGGCACGCAAACGGTGGCGGTGGTGATGGGGATCGTCTTCTGGATCCTCCATTCGATCTAAGCAGCCCTCTTCAGCGGAGCGTCAGCGGCGCGGTCAGCCTGTGAGCGAAGAACAACCGCGCGGCTTGTGCTGCGCCCTCATTCGTTTCGATTCCTCTGGACAATCCCAAAGCCGTCTGCTACAGCCCTGCCGTTGGCTGCCCTCGCATCCTCGTGGAGCAAGCGGCGTTTTGTTCGTAGTCCCGCCTTTAGGCGGCTCGACGTCGAGCCGCCTAAAGGCGGGACTACGAACAACACCCCGCCTCCTCCGGGCGGCTCGCTGCGTCGGTGACCGTCTCGCTCCCCGCCGGACTGTGCCATGCCCGCGTTCTCCGCTCTCCTGCGTCAACACAAGGCGCTGCTGATCGTCTGCCTCGCCAGCGCCGGCTGGTCGTTCAGTTTCGGCATCGGCGCCGCGCTGTCGGGGCTCTGGATGAAAACGGACGGCTGGGGTGACCCGGTCATCGGCGGCAATACGGGCACCTACTACCTCGGCATGGCGCTCGCCGCCGCGGCGGTACCGTGGCTGATGCGGCGCTGGGGCAATCGCTGTACCGTCGCCGGCATGGCGGCCTCCGGCATCCTGACCGCCCTCTTTCCGTGGGGACCAGGGCCGGCCTGGTGGTTTCCTGTGCGGCTGCTCTGCGGGGTCGCCGGCGCTCTCAGCGTCATCCCGATGGAAACCTACGTCAACCGCGCTGCGGCACCGCAGCACCGGGCACGCGACTTCGGTTGTTACGCGGTCGCCCTCACCCTCGGATACGCGCTCGGCAACTGGGTCGGCCTGGAACTCTACCACGCGACGCCGCGACTCGCCTTCGCCGTCGGCGGCATCCTCGCCATCCTCTCCGCCGCGCTGGTCTCCTGCTGTCTACCGCCGCCTCCGCCAGCCTGCGAAGAGAATAGCCGTGTCCCGCTCGAACTGCGGCGCAACCTCCTCGCTTACGGCTCCGCCTGGAATCAAGGCTTTCTCGAAGGCGTCATGATCGCGTTCCTCCCGCTGCACCTGATCGGCCTGGGCATGACCGAGAACGCGGTGGGCTGGCTGACGAGTTTGACCGTCGTCGGCGTGCTGCTGTTCCAGATGCCGGTGGCGTGGCTGGCGGATCGACTCGGACGCACGGCGGTGCTGCTGGGCTGTTACGCCCTGGTGGTCCTGGGACTCGGAGCGCTGCCGGCCTGCACGCCCTCGCTCTGGCTGGCGATGTGGTTGTTCGTCGTCGGCGCCTGCTCGGGCGCTTTCTATCCGCTGGGCCTGGCGCTGCTGGGTGAGCGCTTGCCCGACTCGGCGCTGGCACGGGCCAACGCCTGGTATCTGGCGATCGAGTGCGCCGGCTGCATGGCCGGTCCGGTCGCCGCGGGCTGCGCTCGTGACTGGTTCGGCGTTCGTGCCATGTTCATCGTGGGACAGGCGGCCTTGGTGATTTTCCTCCTCGTCTCGCTCGGGTTGTACCTGCTCGACCGCCGCAGCACCCTCAAGCCCACGGGTTGCAACCCGTGGGCTTCTTCCCCAGGCCCCCGCGAGGCGGCTTGATGTACAATGGAAGTTTAACTAACGAGCCGCCGGGTTTATCCCGGCGGTCTGCACGGCGGGGATAAACCCCGCCGCTCGTTAGCATCCATCACTTGCTGGGACGTTACAAACTCCAATTGGCACCTGCCATGTCCATCCCTGTACGGCACCTGCCGGTCATCCAGAACTGGGACTGTCACAGCTGCGGCAACTGCTGCCGCGAACTGGAAGTCAGCGTTACCGACGAGGAGCGGCGCCGGATCGAGGCCCTCGGCTGGGACGATGACCCCGAACTCAAGTGGGTGCGTCTTTTCGTGCGGTACGGCCCGTGGTGGGCGCGGCGCACGCGGCTCAACCATCGCCCCGATGGGCGTTGCGTTTTCCTCAGCGACGACAACCGCTGCCGCATTCACGAGCGCGCCGGCGCCGACGCCAAGCCACTCGCGTGCCGCCTGTTTCCGTTCGTGCTGTCGCCTGCGGGCAATCACTGGCGCGTCGGCCTGCGCTACTCCTGCCCGTCGGCGGCGGAGGGCAACGGCCGCCCGCTGCCGCAGCACGAGACCGAACTACTGCAAGCCACTCGCCTCGTCGAGCAGGCGGAGGAATTCGAGGCGCGCAACGTCCCACCGCCTCCTTTACAGAGAGGACAAAGCGTCGATTGGCCGGACCTCCTGCGCTTCGTGCAAGCGCTGTCGGATTTGCTGGCGGACCGGCGGGATCGGGTCGAGCGACGGCTGCGGAAGTGCCTCGCGCTGGCCGCCATTTGCCGCGACGCACGCTTCGACAAGATCACCGGCGGCAAGTTGGTCGAGTTCCTGCGAGTCGTGTGCGAGGGGTTGGACGCCGAGGTTCCCGTCGAGCCGACGGCCCTGCCGCGTCCTGGCTGGGTGGGGCGGATGCTGTTCCGGCAATTGCTGGCCATCCTCGTCCGCAAGGATCGCGGCGAGAACCGCGGCCCCGCCACGCGCAACGGCCTGACGCGATTTTACGCCGCCTGGCGCTTCACGCGCGGCAGCGGCACCGTCCCGCGCGTCAATGGCTTCCTCCCGGCGACGACCTTCGCGCAGGTGGAGGCGGCCAACGGACCGCTGCCGCCGGCCGCGGAGGAGATTCTGGAGCGCTATTATCAGGTAAAGGTCGGCTCGCTGCAGTTCTGCGGCCCGCTCAACTTCCGCCTGCCGTTCTGGGACGGCTTCGCATCGCTGGCGGTGACGATGCCGGCGATACTGTGGCTGACCCGCGCCCTGGCCGACGGGCCGCGCGAACAGGCACTCGCCCGGGCGCTGAGCGTCGTCGATGACCATTTCGGGTACAATCGCGTCCTGGCGAGCCGGCGCGTTCGCTTCTCGCTGTGGGCGCTGGCGAAGCGTGGCGAACTGGAGAGACTGATTGCCTGGTACAGCCGTTAGCCTCGGCACACAAGCCCGGAGCGCCAGCGACGGGACCAGGCTACACAAGCCCGGAGCGCCAGCGACGGGACCAGGCTACACAAGCCCGGAGCGCCAGCGACGGGACCATGCTACCGTCCCGTCGCTGGCGCTCCGGGCTTGTGGTTGGGCGCCGTTAGCCTCCCGCGAAGTTTGCGCCACTTTCCCTTTAGCTGCCCTTGTCGTCGGCCGATGCCTAAAGTATACGGCGGTCTGCGCCGACAGCGTCTCTCGGACGGAGGGCTTACGGTGTCCAGGCTCTCGCGCACTGGCTTCTGGTTCAAGGAAGTGCTGGCCGGTCTGGCTGCGGCGTCCGGCATCGGCTACGTCGCCACCGCCTACACCGTGTCGCGCTGGCTGACGCGCACCAGCCGCAGCCGACCGTATCCCACTCCCGAACGGCACGGGCTGCCCTTTGAAAATGTCGAGTGCGTCACCGCCGACGGCTATCGGCTACGCGGTTGGGTGGTCGAGCCTCCCGCGGCACGCGCGACCGTCACACTCTTCCACGGTCTGCGCCATAACCGGGCGCAGACCCTCGACCGGATTGCCTTCCTCGCCGCGGCAGGCTACCGCTGCGTGGCCTTCGACCACCGCGCCCACGGGCAGAGCGAGGGGCGGCGCACAAGTTTCGGTTACAACGAAAGCCGCGACGTGACGGCGGTGCTGGAAACTGTGCGGCAGCGCTGGCCGCATCAGCCCGTGGCGGCGCTGGGGATCTCGATGGGTGCCGCCGCGCTCTGCTTTGCCGCAGGGCAACTCCCCCGCCTCGATGCGGTCCTTCTGGAAAGCCTCTATCACGATCTGGATAGTACCTTTCGCAAACGCATCGGCACCAGGTTTCCATCGTGGTTCCGGCGTTTCCGCCGCGGCGTCATCTGGGTGACCGAACGTCGCCTCGGACTGCGCCTGGAGCAGATCGCCCCGGTGAATTACGTCGATGGGTTCGCGCCCGCGCCGGTGCTACTGCTGACGGGCAGCGCGGATGGCCTGGCTCCGCCGAGCGACTCCGAGCGTCTGTTCGCGCGCTGCCCCGAGCCGCGCGAACTCGCCATCATCCCAGACGTCGATCACACCAACATGGTCGAGGGCGGCGGCCATCGCTACCGCGACACGATTCTGGATTTCCTGGAGCGCAATTTGCGCAGAGTGCGCCGGGCAGCGTGAGAGCGATGGAAGCCCCTCGCCCCTTGCGGGAGAGGGGTTGGGGGTGAGGGGTGGAGGACTGAAACTGCTCCCTAGCCTTCCCCCTCACCCCCAACCCCTCTCCCGCAAGGGGCGAGGGGAGAAGAGTGCGGCCTCACCACCACCATCCCCACCAACGGCCGCGGTCCCAGGCGTGCGGAAACGCCAGTAGCCACATCAGGACGAGCAGGATGGCCGCCGCGCTCGTCGAGATCCCCGCCACCGCGAAGCCCGTGTTGCCGTCGCGCTCCCGGCTGCCAAGAACCAGGCCCAGCACGCCGAGCAGCAGGGCCAGTCCGGCGAGTGGCAGCACGAAGAAGCCCAGACACGGAAAGACGGCAAAAGGGATCGCCACAATCCCCATTACCATCGAGCTGATGCCCAACGCCATGCCGGGGCCTGTCGGTGCCGGCGGCCGGTCGTAGTAATCGTCGCGGCGATAGCGGCGCCGGGGCGGGGGATCGTAGTCATCGTCGTAGTCCGGCGGGCGGCGCGAGGGGCGCTCCGGCGGGGCACGACGGGCTGACGGCAAGGGCTGGTCCCCCAGGGTGGCAATGAAGGTAGCTCCGCAGGTGGGACATTGAACGTCCTGACCGAGCAGGTTCGGCGCTACCTGGAGTTTGCGATCACAATTCGGGCAGGTGATGACCTCTTGCATGGGCCCCTCATGGGTGAAGTTTCTGAGAAAGGCGGCCTGCAGGCGCCTCAACGAAACGTGAAGAAGTTCCTCTCGCCAAGCCAATTCAGGCATCCCAGGGCAAGGCCGATGAGTCCGAGGACGGTCGCGACGATGCCGCAGGTGTGGCCAGAACTGGTGCTGCTCAGACCCGACGGGTCCATGCGCCCGGCACGGATCTGGGCCAGGTCGTGGTTACCCATCGCCCACGCGATCGGGCCGAGGATCAGCCCGGGCACGCACAGGACCAGTCCAACCAGGGCAAGAATGCCGAGGGTCAGGATAGCCGCGCCGCGGTGCGGTTGCGCGGGGCGACGCGGGCCGCCCCATTCGCCGCGCTGGCGTTGCTCCTCATCCAGACCATAATCGTCGCGCCCCGGGCCGGAGCGCTGCTCTCTCGCCTCATAGGACGGCGCGGGACGCACGTACGGCGGGGGCGGCACGGCGAAGTTGGCCGTGAAGGTCGCGCCACAACTCGGACACTGGACGTCGTGCCCCTGGAGTGTTTCTGGGGCCTGCAATTTTCGCCGACAACTGGGACAGCTAATGATTTCCGCCATGCTCCCTCGGGCTGGACGTTCGGGACTGTCTGCGCATCAGGATAATTGATCGCCGGGTGATTGCAAAGAGTCGTGAGCCGCTTTTCCCGCAGCCCCGGTCTTCCCGCTTGCGGGTTAGCGCGCAGCCCCATCGCTAACCCGCAAGCGGGAAGCCTTCTCCCGATCCGCCAGTATGGGCAGCAGGTCGAACGGCGTCACCATCCCCACCGGCCGTGTTGGGTCGTCATCGGCGACCACCACCACGCGCTTGATCGGCTCGCGGATGAAGATCAGCAGCGCCGCCGTCAGCGGATCGCCCTCGCGCACCGTGATCACCGGCCGGCGCATGACCTCCGCCAGCGGCGTCTCCATCGGCCGCAAGCGCTGCCAGGCGTTGTAAAAGTCGGTCCGCGTCATCAGCCCGACCATGCGCCCCGCCTCGTCCACCACTGGATATGCTCCTTTGCCGCCCTCCTGACTCCGCTGCAGCGCTTCGGCCAGCGTCAAGCCCACGGGCAACGTCGCCACGGGCCGGCTCATCACCTCGCCGACGCGCGTCGAGTTCATCCCGGGGTGATCCTTCGCGATGCGCAGCAATTCCGCCGCGCTGCGACTGCCCTGGACAGAGCGTTCCAGCGGCTCGCGCAATGCTTCAAAGTGCCGCGTCAACTGCGTGAAGGACTCCTGCCCCATGACCAGCACGTCGAGCGGCTCCTCCGCCTTGACCGACGCCGACCGCAGCGCCCCGCGCAGCAGCGAGCCCTCGCCGAAGTGGTCACCCGCCTTCAACTCCGCCACCGGCTCTGCCGTCTCGTCCAGGTAAACGCCCGCCCGGCCGCGCTCGATCACGTAAAACTTCTGTCCGGGATCGCCTTTGTGGAAAATGTACTGCCCTGCCTCGTAGTAAGCCCGTCCGAGGCGCTCCGTCTGGCTCAGGTTTAGCTGGACGATGTCGCGCGGGAAGAACAGTTGCCACGCCCAGTCGAAGGCGATTTGGATCTTGCGTGCCAGCGTCGGCATCTTGCTGAGATACACACCGCGCCACAGAAACCAGGCGATGAAGCCCGAGACCTTGACGCCGAAGACCTGCCCGACCGCCTTGTGGTTACCGATCGACGCCAGCATGCCGACCGGCTTGTACGAGAACGGCCGCGTCGGCTGGTTGGCGATGACGGCGGCGAGATTCAGCGCCAGCTGCTTCGCCTGCCGCACCGCGACCTGGGCCGTCGGCGCCGCGAGTTTCTGATCGTAGGCGTTGGGGATCGCCGCACAATCGCCGACCGCCCAGACGTTGTCGCGGCCCTCGACGCGCATGTCCGGCAGCGCCTTGATGCGGTTGTACACGCGCGGCAGGTCGAGCGGCGCCAGCAGCGGGTTGATCGTCGTGCCGATCGTGCAGACCACCGTGCGCGCCTCGATCTCGCCGCCGTCCTTGAGGCGCACGCCTTCTTCCGTGACGCTCGCCGCCTGCGTGTTCAGGCGAATGTCGATGCCCTGGCGGCTCATCTTCCTGAGCGCAAACGCCGACAATGAGGGTGGCAATTCGCCGAGAATGCGGTCACGCCCCTCCAGCAACGTGACCCGTACGTCAGCGGCCTTGATCGTGCGATAGAACCGACAACTGGCCGTTAGCAGATCGGCTACCTCGCCGGTGACCTCGACGCCGCTGAAGCCGCCGCCAACCACGACGACCGACAGCAGACGCTTCTTCTCACGCGGGTCCGGCTCGACTTCGGCCCGCTCCAGCAAGCCGATGAGATGGTTGCGCAGCATCAGGGCGTCGCCCATCGTCTTGAGCGGCCAGCCGTGGGCGGCCACGCCGGGGATGATGTCGAGGTTGACGATCGAGCCGCAGGCGAGCACGAGGTGATCGTACGCCTGTTCGGCGGGCTGGCCGTTGGCGGTGCGATACGCCACGCGGCGGCCGGCGAGGTCGATACTCGTCAGGGCGGCGGTGCGGCAGGTGGTCCGGCGCACCATCTGCCGCACCGGACAGACGACGTGCATCGGGTTGATCGACGAGCCAACCACGTCGCCCAGCAGCGGCGTGAAGATGAAATGGTTCTCCTGGCTGAAGAGCGTGAGGTGCCAGCCGGGCGGCAAACGCTGCTCCAGGTAGCGCGCCGCGTAAACGCCGGCGAAGCCACCGCCGATAATGACGATCGATTTCCCCTCTCCAGCGGGCATGATACCTTAACCCCCTCTTCAAAATCCGAAATCCAAATGTCGAAATCCGAAACAAATCCGAAAACGCGAAGAAGAAAAGAGGCCTCGGAGCGCGGGCGTCTCGCCCGCTGCCAAGCTGCCAGGATGCGGGCGGGACGCCCGCGCTCCGAGCGTCTTCGTTTTCTTCTTTGGTATTCGGATTTGTTTCGGATTTCGAGTTTCGGATTTCGGATTTTGAAGAGAGAGGTGCGGAATTCAGATTCCCCCGCAAGGGCCACGATTTGACACACCCTTGTTTGTATTCCATGTTAGCGCTGAAGACCTAAATCCCGGCTGCTTGCCCGCCCCTCCGGAACAGACTGCGTCTCGGATTGTCCAGAGACCTTCTCGGTGCCCGCGGGAAAGCTCTCGCGGGCGGTCTGCCACGCCAGACTCCCTTACATAAAGGATGCACTTCGTCATGGTGAGCACTGAACTCGGGGCCTGCGAATGGTTCGTCTGGGATCTGCGCCGCAGCAACCTGATCGACCGCGGCCGGCTCGACCAACTCGTCAGCGAATTCCTACAAGGCCACCCGCGCGCCGACCCGCCCGCCCTGGCGGAATTTCTCGTCAGCCGCGGCATCCTCAGCCAGTTTCAGGCGGATCGCCTGCTGCAAGGCAAGACCCAGGGCTTCGTCCTCGGGCCGTTCACCCTGATGGACGCCCTCGGCGCCGGCAGCATGGGCACCGTCTACAAGGCGACGTCGAAAAACGACAGCAGCCCGTACGCCGTCAAGGTGCTGCCGCGGCGCAGCATGTGGAACGTGCGCATCGCTCGCCGCAAGGTGCGCGCCTTCGAGCACTGTCGCCACCCGAGCGTTGTGCCCTTCGTTGACGTCGGCACCTCCGGCGGCATGCACTACCTCGCCTGGCCGTTCGTCGAAGGCGAGGGCCTCGACAAGGCCGTGCAGCGGCAGGGCAAACTGACGCCCCCCCAGGCCGCCCGCTTTGCTCTGCAAGTGGCCGAGGGCCTGGACATCTGCCACCAGCAAGGACTGTTCCACGGCCTGCTCAAGCCGTCGAACCTGATGATCGGCGCCAGCGGGCAGATCCACATCCTCGACTTCGGCATCGGCTGCTTGCTGGCCGAGACCGAGGGCGAATCGCTGGTGGACACGATGTCCACGGCGAACTCCGTGGCGAGCGGCCTCGACTGCGCCAGCCCGGAGAGCATCATGGACCCGACCAACCTGACGCCCGCCGGCGACCAGTACAGCCTCGGCTGCGTCCTCTATTATTGCCTGTCGGGCCAGTTCCCCTTCCCGGATGGCAGTTCGGCGGAGAAGATGATGGCCCATCAGTTCAAGGAGCCGACGCCCGTGCGCGAACTGTGCCCCGACGCCCCCGCAGCGTTAATCGACGTTGTCGAGCGGTTGATGAAGAAGGCGCCGGAGGCTCGTTATGCCAGCGCTGCTGAGGTGGTGGAAGCGCTGCGACCGCTGGCCGGTGCGGAGCATCCTGCCCCCCGCCAGCAGGCCCGGCGCGAGGCGGCGCCCCGGCAGCCCGGCGCGGACCATGAGAAGCCCAGGTCGGCGCCGTCCATCGACACCGGCAACCGCTCGGTCTCGCCGTCGTCGGCGACGCCTCGCCCGCACGGCGACGTCGCGCTGCCGAACCGGAAGTCGCTGCGCGGTGCCGCGGCTCCTACCCCGGTTGTCACCGTGGAGAGAGAAGAGAATCCGGATCGTGAAATTCCTGGCGGCAATCATCCCGCCCCGAAGCGCTCGTGGGAGGAGAAGCTTGGCCCGGTCGGCATCACGGTCCTTGCGGTCGTGCTGTGCGCGATTGGCTGGGCGGTGACAATGTTCCTGTTTTAACGGGGGATTTGGCGAGCCGTCGGGCATGTCCCGGCTGCACCTGCACAGGGAAAACAACACGGGGACTGGCACCGCGACGGATGCGGCAGCCAGCCCCCTTGGCGTTTGGCGAGCCCTTCTTGCTCCCCTCGCCCCTTGGGGGAGAGGGGAGAAGAATTCCTAACCCGGTCAATCATCCCGACGTGGCGGCTTCCTCTTCCGCGTGCTGGGCGCTTGCCGGCGGCAACTTCGCGACCTGCATCATGGCGTCGGCGAACAGATAGGCCTCCTCGGCGACGCGGACAGCATACTGTTCCGTCGCCTCCGCCTTCGACTTCTTCGGAGCGTTTGGCCCGGCGAGCAGGCCCTTGAGCGCCTGTCCCGCAAACCAGTCACGCAGCTCCCGATCTTGTTTAGCCATCTGGCACCTCCACCCATTCGGACTGCCCGGAGCGTCCCCCATCATTGTACACGAGCAGTCGCCGACACCTGCATGCGGTGCAGCGCCTCCGCGATGCTGGGTCAGAAGCGGTCAAGACTTGAACCACAAAGAACACAAAGAACACAGAGAAGACAAAGAGAAGAAGAGAAAGCAGGACAACTCGCCCTCTTCTTTTTTCTCT
>Ga0137375_10007192_pt1 | contig 13228 bp, 12 predicted proteins | sample SagtaG_24_FD_104936 | JGI IMG/M metagenome (GOLD analysis project Ga0137375, IMG submission 104936) | Vadose zone soil microbial communities from Sagehorn Ranch, Mendocino, California, USA - Sage1_R_113_16 metaG | ecosystem: Environmental > Terrestrial > Soil > Vadose zone | place: USA... | reverse complement strand
TGCGTGGACGGACGCGTTCGCCGACGGCAGTATCGATGGCACGGCTGACTGCAGGCGGCAGCGGCACGACAGCGACCTTGTCGCCTTTGCCGCGCACCCGCGGCACCCGGTGCCCGCGCTCTTGGGCAATGCTTGAAACCTGTGGATCGGCCGAGAAGGGGCGTACCTTCCCGGTGACCCGTTGAAGGTTCCTGTTCGCCACGGGGATCCTCGCGATCTCGCGCAGTGACCTCAGCGACGGCATGGCCAGAGTCACCAAAGCTGTCGGCGGCATCGCCGTGCTCGCCACCCTCGGCATGGCCGCGCACCTGTTCGCCGCCCTGGAGGCGCAATCCCTCGAGGCCGGCCAGCCGACGTTGATCTCCACCGTACAAACCTGGAACGAGACGATCATCGACACGCTCTGGGCTCTGAGCATCGCGTTCCTCGCCGTGGCCGGCGGCCTCACCCGGACCGTCGGAAACCGGATCACCATCGCGCTCGGCCTCGTCGGCGGACTGGCTTTCGCCCTCGCCTCCGCCACCATCGCATTCACCGATCAGTTCGATGCCCTGTTCGCGCTTGGCTCCCTCATCGGGATCTGGGCTGTCACGGTCGGTGTGATGGCGGCGGCGAGGAAGGCCTGAGGTGGGGCGCCACCCTCCCGTATGCCAGACAACAGATCAGACCCACCACTCCCGGTGACTGTGCTTGAATTCATCTCGCACCAGGCGCGACGACCGGTCACACGCCACGGTGTCGATAAACGAGCGCTGTCAGTGGACGGGATCGAGATCGTCGCCTCGCTGGTGCCACTGGCGCACCGCAGGGCCGCGACCCGGGCGGGGTGGCTGCCGTGGGCGGCGCTGGTGGCGGGTACGGCAGCGAGCGTGGCGGCCAACGTCGCGGTCGGGGTCGGACCCGGTCGGGCGCCTGGTCGCCGGGTGGCCTGCTGTAGCCCTGCTTGTGGCGATCAAACTGCTGTCAGGGCTGCTTGAGACAAGCCCGCATCACGCCGGTCCCCGGCCTGGTCCCGCCGGTCCCTGGAACTGCCGCCGGGATGCTCACGGGACCGGGAATGCTGGTCCTGGTCCCAACTACGAGCGGGCTTCCGGGACCGCCGCTTCTGGGACCAGGCAGTCACATCGGCCTAGCGAAGCTGGGGACGACCTGGCGGCTGCCGCCCGCGCAGTCCGGGACCACCTTGTTGCGACCGGTACGTCGGTCAACCGGCGGAACCTCGCGTCGGGACTGCGCGCGGCGGGTCACCGGGTACGCAACGACCGGGTCGGTCAACTGCTCCGGCTTGTCACCGCACCCGACGATCTCCGAGTCGTGCCCTCCGGTGATGTGGGGCCTCGTCATGTGGTCCAGCCTGCGGCAGGAGGCAACAGCGATGACGCCTGAGACTCGGTGCAGGCACCGGCTTGGCGGTCCGTCCGGCCTCTCCGTTGATCTGTCAGACCGCGATCGGCAATGGCAGGCCGTGGCTGGACGGGTTTACCGATTGCCGTTGACCCGAATGGCAAGCCCGGTGCGTCTGTCATTGCAGGTCAGCGCCGCTTTCCGGCGATCAGACGCACCGGCGACTGATATCTACCGTCTCCCCGGATACGGCCCATACCGGTCCAGTGTCGTTGGAGGCCACCATGGCGTCTGACCGCTCCTACCTGACCCGGCTGCGTACCTCGGACGGGCCGTCTCACCTCCAGCTGGTGCTGCTCGACCAGCATCGGGTGATGACCACCGGCCAGCTCGCGCGGGCGACCGGCGCACCGGAGCGCATTGTCCGGTACCGGCTGGATCGGCTTCGCGAGGCCTGCCTGGTCGAGTGCGCACGGCCCGGCAGAGAGACCGGCTCCGCCCCTCGACACTGGTGGCTGCGCCGTGCGGGCGCCCGGCTCGTCGCCGGGACCGCCGCCGCGGAAGGGCAAGCCGACGGCGATGTTCGCCGCGCACGCCGCCGCAATCACTGAGGTGTGGCTGGCGCTCACCGAGCACGGTCTCGCCGCCGGAATCGAGCTTGCGGGCTGGCTGGCCGACCGAGCCGGCTGGCAGGAGTGGTTAGGCACCCGGCGGTACGGCTACGGGTCCAGCCGGTACCGGCTGACCCCGGACGCGGTCGCAACGGTCACCCTGCCGGGCGGCGGCGCCGTGGCGTTTGTCGAGGTCGACCTCGCCACTATGACCCAGACCCTGCTCAAGGAGAAGCTCGCCCGCTACCTCACGTACGCCGACGACGCTGCCTCGAAGGACGTGTTCCCCCACTGCCCGCCCCTACTACTGCCCACCACGACAGCCACCCGAGCAGCCACCTTCGTGCGAACGGCGCGGCAACTCCTCGATCGGGAGCGCCGCTACCACGGTACTGTCGGTGGCCGCCCTGGTCGACCGCTACCCGATCGCCAACCGGGCCGTCCGTGACGTGCTCGTGCACTACCTGGTCGAACGCTCCGCCGTGCTCGACTACGGGTCGCTGGTCAACCAAGTGCAGGTGCTGGCCGACCTGTTCTGGTGCGACCTGGAACGCCACCACCCAGGGATCGACTCGTTGCACCTGCCCGACCCGGTAGTGCAGGCCTGGAAGCAACGGATTCGGACCCTGCCCGACGGCAGGCCTCGCCGCACCGCGCACACCGTGCTCTTCGCGGTGCGCTCCCTCTACCTCGATTTGCAGCAGTGGGCGCTGGAGGACCCGGCACGCTGGGCCGAGTGGGCCGCCCCGTGCCCGATACGGGAGGCCGACATCCGCGGCTACATGAAGGAGACCCGGCGACGCCGGGCGCGCATGCAGGAACGCACCCGCACCCTGATCCCGGTACTACCGAAACTGGTCACCGCCGCCGAAGACCACCTGGCATGGTCAACCCAGCTGCTGCACACCGTCCGCGACGTCCGCCCCGGTCAGGATTCACCGTCGACGGCCAGCGTCATCGGCGCACCGGCCGCGAAACCAGCCACTGGCGGCCGTCGGCCCTGTTCGTCACCCCGCTCGACGGACCTGGACCACGGTTCGACGCCGAGCGCCTGGAAGACAACGCCTTCTGGAGCTTCGCCGCCGTCGAAGTCCTACGAAGGACGGGCCCACGCATCGAGGAGCTGCTCGAGCTCACCCACCTGAGCCTGCGCCAATACCAGGCCCCGACCGGTGAAATGGTGCCGCTGCTGCAGATCAGCCCGTCCAAGACCGACAGCGAACGCGTCATCCCCGCCGACCCGGGCCTGGTCGCGGTGCTGGCCCGGATCATCCGCCGCATCAAGAACGACGACGGCAGGACCGGAAACGACGAGTACTTCGGCGAGGCGGACGCACCTTGGACGGATCACATCAGTTCTGGGCCTTTGCCTCGCGCATCTCGGTCAACTCGATGTCCACCCGGCAAGTGGCATCGGCCATCGGCAGGACCACCTGGCCCATGACCAGCTTGATGTCGAAGCGTTTTGTCTGACCGCCGGTCTGCACGGTGATGGATCCGCCGATGGCCTCGGAGTCTCCTTCGGATGTCACCCTGTGAACCCGAACCTGGAGGTCCCGGGGGACCCGCCGTGCCCCATCGGCGAATCTCGGTTCGAAGATGGCATGCCGCAGAGACGAGAAGGCGGGTATCTCGGCGGCGGCGGTCTGCAGGTGCCGCGCGCCGTCGTCGTACTCGAGGGTTACGTGACTCGTCGACTCGCGGCCGTGCGCGGTGACGGTGAAGAAGGACCTACCTGCACCCCGGTCTTCACGCACTTCGATGTTCAGCCGAGGGCTGAAGGCGCCCGAGCGCAGCATGCGAACAGTCATCGCCACGATCCCCGCCGTTACGAGCACGGCGCCGGCTCGCAGCCAAGGGTCCTTCCAAAGCACCAGGCCGTGCAGCAGCAGGCTGCCCAGGAACAGGAGGTACAGGCCTCCGAGCAACACTGGATGGCCCAGCAGGCGGTGGACCGCCATGGGTACGTACTCGCCCTTCCGCCGGCTCGCAACCAGAAGCAGTACGGGAAAGATGCCGGCCACCAGGGTGACGACGATGACGCCGATGAAGCCGATCAGCCCGGCAAACGAGCCAGATCCGGTGAGGAGCATCCACTCCGTGACCGCGAAGGACACGAAGATCGGGGCGACTCCCAGCACGAAGCGCCCGCGCCGCCCTAGCAGCACACTGCGTACGCGTTGCCGATGAGGCGAACGGTCCCCCGCCGCGTCGCCTGGCGTCTTCGCGCTTTCTGCCTGGCTCATTGCACCGAGGATCTCCTCGGGCAGAGCTCTCCCGTGTCGTGGCGCCAGCCGAGCGGCGTAGCGTGACCCGCCCGCTGTCTCCCGCAGTAACCCCTGCTCCGCGAGGGACCTCAGCATCACCTGGACGGCGGCTTCGTCCTGGTCAACGTGACTGGCCGCCTCGCTCGGGGTCACGTCGCCCTGGCGCAGGATCCAGCCGACGAGTTCGGCCTCGGGGTCAGCCAGCGCCAAGACGCCGGCAAGGCTGAGCCCGGACAGGTCCTGCGCGCCCTCGACCCTCGTACGCAACGACGACGTCGCCTTGAGGCGGACGCTCTGCGGGTCGGCGTCGACGATCTCGAGCACCAGGCTGAGCCCGCGCTCGTGCAGGTCCGTCAGCGCGTCGACAGAGGACAGAACGCCGGTCGGCCCGAGAATCTCGCACGAGCCGGTCGCACTGGTCTCGATCCGGTGAACATCGCCATCGAGGCTGACCTCCAGACGGAACGCAGGATCGCCACCGCGGAGCCCCAGATACATGACACCGATCGTGAGGCCGTCGTTCGGACGCCGGCGCCGTCGTTCCTCGAACAACAGTCTCGCCCCCTGCCGGGGAAGGACCACGACGGGTGCCGCGGCGGTGGGCAGCCATTCGCGAGTGAGGCTTGTCAGGGCCAGCGAGAAGTGGATCGTGCCCATGCCCATGCCGAGGATCACGAACAACGATCCGAGTACGGTCGCGAGCAGACCGACCTCGGTCGCGAGCGGTGCGAGGGCGGTGCCCGACTCCGCGGCGAGGACCCCGGGTGCGACAGCCCCGTTCACGGCGAGGACGAACAGGCAGTACAGCAGCATTGCGGTTGCCTGTGCGGCGATGCCGCCGCGCATGAGCGAGCGCCCGCTCGGGTCGCGCCGGAGCACCAACCGGCCGCACAGGCTCACCGATGTGTGCCCGAAATAGGCGGCGAGGACGACACCGAAGATCAGATGGAGGACGGAAGGCTCGAACGGCTGACCCGACACCAACGGCACGTCCGCGTGGAGCAGGTTGGCCATTTGCACATGGGCCAGAGCGAGGATCGCGAGCACCACCAGCAGGACGATGTTCGTCGCGCCGACGACGAGCGCCGACGCGACGGTGGCGTTCAGCGATTTACGCCGCAGGTAGTAGAGGCCCACCAGGAACAGCACTCCGACCCAGGCCGGAGCCCAGACAGAAGTGGCGTCTTCCAGCGTTGTAGAGACGCCGATGTAGAAGACCGGCAGGAGCAGGAGGCACAGCACGAAGAGACTCACGGAGAGGACCAGGGAGCCCGTCGCGCCCAGATAGTCACTCACCAGCCGGCCGAGGTAGGCGCTTCCGTACCGGATCGCGCCGCTACGGGTGACGGCTTCGGACATGCATGCGATCGTCACGATGTTGACGAGACCGAGCACCACCAGGATTCCCACACCGGGCAGTGGGCCGACGGTCGCAAGGGCGATGGGCAGGGCGAGGATGGTGGCGCCCGCCGTCTCGGTCAGCGTCAAAGAGTAGGCGGTCCAGAACGGCGACAAGCGCTCGAGACGCCCGGCCACGGCGGCCCACGCCCAGCGTAGGCGGTCGGCGGGACGCACCCGGGAGACGAAGATCTCCTCGAGTGGCTCCCGGTAGAGACGGCGGTACGCCCGTCTCACCTGCGGATCGTCGAGCCCGAGTGCCCGCCTGATGCCGGCCGCATTCTGGTAGGTGAAGCGGTACTTCTTCCCGAGGCGATGGGCGACGGCGGCTCGTACCTGGGGGTTCTCGGCAACGAGCGGTGCCCACAGCCGGGAGTGGCGTTCGAGGTCCTGGATTGTCGGTACGAGCGGCGGATCTCGGCCCTGCGAGAAGGCTTCGAAGAACGCCAGTTCTCTCTCGTTGTGGTCGTCTTCTGTGACGAACCGCTCCATGACCCGGCGAGACTGGGCCAGGAGGTGCGCGGTTCGGCTCTCGATCAGAAAGAGGAGGATGTCGGCCCGCCTGGCGGGCGAACCGGCGAGCACCTCTTCCCGGTCCGGGAACAGATTCATCTCGTCTGAGGCCATTGCGGGCTACGCCGTCAATCGGGCTGCGATCTGCCGGAGCAGGCCGGTGACAAGGTGATCCGGATAGCGCAGGGCGAAGATGCCCGCGCTCGACATTGCCATGAGCTCGTCCGAGTGCGGCAGCACCGCCGTGACCTCGCACTCGTACGCCTTCTGCACTCGTTCTCTGACCTCTTCCGGGTCGAAGACCGGCGGCGTCTTGTTGACCACGAGCACCAGTTCCTTCATCTTCAGCCTGCGGGCCACCGAGAGCGTCACGCTGGTCCCCTCGTAGTCCTGGTGGTCGGGACGCAGCAGGATCACCAGCGCGTTGGACATGGCGATCGACAGCAGCGTTTCCTCGTTCAAGCCGGGGTGGGTATCGAGCACGAGTACGTCGAGAGACAGCTCTTTGACCAGCTGGCGGAAGCCTTCGTTCAGCAGGCCCACGTCGTAGCCCTCGCGCATCACCCGAGCGATGTCGTTCGCCTTGATGCTGGAAGGGATCAGGTACACGCGGCCGCGCAGCCCGGCATCGAGGTTCGCCGTCAGGTCGTGAGCGGCCTGCTTGATGTCGCAGCCACCCCAGAGATACTGGTTGAGCGAATAGCGCATGGCATCCTGGTTCAGCCCGAACAGCGTATGAATCCCGGGGGACTGCAGGTCGGTGTCGACGACACCGACGCGCTGGCCTTCCGCGGCCAGCAGTACCGCCACGTTGGCCGCCGTGTTCGACTTGCCCGTGCCGCCGCGAAACGAATGGATCGAGATGACCTTCGACATCGTCCCGCTCCTCTGCGTTTCTCGGGTACCCCTTACCGGGAGTCGGGGCCCATCCGAAGCTCGGAGACCTTACGCTGCAGGTCCTGGAAGTACTTGGTCTCGGTAATCTCCGCCACCTGTCGGGCGGCCCGCACATCGTCGATCTCGATGCGCAGCTCCCGCACCTCCTGCTTCAGCCGCTGTTCGCGCGCCCGTACTTCGGTCGCCATGCGTTGGAACACGCGTGCCAGTTGCCCGAGAGCATCGCCCCGACGGCCGACGCCGTCCAGCCCAGCGCTTTCGAAGGTTCCCGCCTCGACGGCTGCCGCCGCTGCGACGACGTGGCCCACCTGCTCGAGGTACTCCTGCTCGAGATCGTCGAGGCGCTTCCTCGCCAGCCCCGCATTGATCCGGGCGCGAAGGAGCACCGGGTCGAACGGCTTCAGCAGGTAGTCATCCGCGCCCATCTCGATGCACCTGACCACGCTCTGCAGGTCCTCGAGCGCCGAGATCATGATGACCGGGGTGCGCCGGAGCCTGGGGTGATGCCGGACATGCTCCAGCACCTGGTAGCCGTCCATCTCAGGCATCAGCACGTCCAGCAACACACAGTCGAACAGCTCGTCCCGAAGCGCCTCGAGAGCCTCCAACCCGTTCGCCACCGTACGCACCCGATGGCCGTCCCGCTCGAGGCATCGGGACAGCAGCAGGCGGTTCACGGCGTCGTCATCAACCACGAGTACGAAACCTGGAGCTTCGGTCATCGTCCGCCCCGCTCCCGTAGCGCCGCCAGACCGATCCTGACCTGGTCGTACTCCGCTTCGATCTGTGCGATGAGGTCCACTGTCCCTTCCAGGGTTCCTGACCGGGCCAGAGACTCAAGTGCGCGACTCAGCTCGGAAAGTCTCACCGCGCCGAAGGTGGCCCCGTTGGACTTCAGCGTGTGCGCCGCTCGTCGTACGTCGTCCGCCTGACCCTGCCGCAGTCCCAACCTCGCGCCGTCGAGCAGCCGAGGCGCGTCGTCCAAGAAGGTGTCGATAAGCGCCGTAAGAAGCTCGGGGTCGCCTCCAGTGATCGCCGACAGGCGCTTGAGCGCCGGTGGATCGAGAACTCCCGGCTCCGGCGGCGACGGAGTGGCCACACCGGGGTCCTTCGCCGGAGCCGGGGTCGGCAGGGCGAGGTGAGGGCGGCAGCGGCTCAGCGCGCCGGCGAGTTCCTCCATGCGGATCGGCTTGCTGAGGTAGTCATCCATCCCCGCAGCCAGACAGGCGTTGCGCTCTTCCTGCATCGCGTTGGCCGTCGCCGCGATGATGTGCGGCCGCGGTCCGTCCGGCCACCGCCGGTGGATCTGGCGCGTGGCGTCGAGCCCGTCCATCACCGGCATCTGTACGTCCATCAGGACGACGTCGTAGGGCTTGCGCTCGAGCGCTTCGAGCGCCTCGAGCCCGTTCGCGGCCACGTCCGCCCCGTACCCCATCTTCTTCAGCAGAAGCAAGGCGAGCTGTTGGTTGACGACGTTGTCCTCCGCCACCAGGATTCGCAGCGGCAGGTGTTCGGCCAGCGGGTCGACCGGAACTTCTCGGGCTGCCCGTACGTGCGCCCTGGTTGGAGCCGCACCGAAGACCTCCATCAGCGTGTCGTACAGCTGCGACGGCTTGATCGGCTTCGTCAGGTAAGCGGCGAATTCCACATCTTCCCGGACCGCTTCCCGAGGTCCCAGCGAGGTAAGCATCACCAGGGGCAGTGCGTGCGCATCTCGATAACGGCGAATCTCCGCCGCCAGCGTGACGCCGTCCATCTCGGGCATCTGCATGTCCAGGACAGCAAGGTCGAAGGGATCGCCTCGGCGGATCCATTCCAACGCCTGGGCGGGATATGGCGTGTCGCGTACCAGGAGGCCCCAGGACTCCGCCTGCCTGACGAGGATGTCGCGGTTCGTCGCGTTGTCGTCCACGATGAGGACCCGCCTGCCACGAAGCTCGGGCGGTGCGCCGCGCTCGTGGGCGGGAGTACGGGCGGGAGCCTCCCGGGCCTCGATGGTGACGTGGAAGGTGGAGCCTTCCCCGACCCGGCTCTCGACCCGGATCGTGCCCCCCATCAGCTCGCTCAGTCGCTTGCTGATCGCAAGGCCGAGCCCGGTGCCGCCGTACCGGCGAGTCGTCGAGGTGTCGACCTGGCTGAAGGACTCGAACAAAGTGCTCAGCCGGTCCTCGGGGATCCCGATGCCGGTGTCCCTGACGGCGAAGTGAAGTTGGTAGCTCCTCCCGGCGTCTCCGTCGCCCGGCCCGAGTGCTCTCCCGTCCACCGAGAGGACCACTTCGCCCTTGTCGGTGAACTTCACCGCGTTGTTCAGCAGGTTGAGCAGGATCTGACGCAGCCGGGTCGCATCGCCCAGGATCGCGCCGGGTACCTCGGGGGCCACGACGTAAGCCAGGTCGAGACCCTTGCTCGACGCACTTGCGGCGACCAGTTCGAGGGCGGACTCCACGCAGGCGCGTACGTCGAGGGGCCGGCTTTCCAACTCCAGTCGGCCGGCTTCGATCTTCGAGAAGTCGAGGACGCCGTCGATGACGGCCATCAGCGCGTCACCGCTGCTGCGGATGACCTCGGCGTAGCGGCGCTGCTCGGGGGTGAGATCGGTGTCCAGGAGCACCTCCGTCATCCCGATCACGGCGTTCATCGGGGTGCGGATCTCGTGGCTCATCATCGCCAGGAACGCGCTCTTGGCCTGTGTGGCGGCCTCAGCCCGCTCGCGCGCTCGTTGGAGGTCGGAGATGTCGTGATACAGGATGTACATGCTGACGAGCTCGTCCCCGATGCGAATCGCCGCGGCGCGCACGTCGACGTCGACCAGGGACCCGTCCTTACGGGTCCGGCGGGTGGTGAGTTGCACCTGCCCGCCCTGCTTGAACTGCTGGTTCACGCGCAGGGCCTCACGGCGCACCGCCCCGGTACGGGCAACCAGCGAATCGACGTTCTGCCCGACGGCCTCCTCGCGGGTGTAGCCGAACAGCTTCTCCGCCGCCGGATTCCAGGAGGTCACATTGTGGTCCAGGTCGATCGTCACGGTTGCGATGGGACTGGCCTCGAGCAGTGATTCGTAGTACTGCTTCTGGCGCTGCAGCTCGCCGATGTCGTGGTAACTGACGAGATACCCGGTGGGCTCACCTTCCTCGATCACCGGTACGACGGTCAATTCGACGTCCGCGAATGTCCCGTCCTTGCGGCGTCGCTGAGTGACGGTGTGGAGACGTCCCGCTCGCAGTACCTCCTCGTAGCTCACCGCCTCGATGCGCGAGTCTTCCCGCCCGACGACCAGGTCATCGATGTCGCGGCCGACGGCCTCCTCCCTCGAGTAGCCGAAAAGCTCCTCGGCCGCCAGGTTCCACGATGTGACGCTGCCGTCCCGATCGAGTGTGACGATGGCTGTCGGATTGATCTCCATGAGCGACTCGACGTAGCGCTTCTGCCGCCGGAGCTCATGCTCGCTGCGGCGGAGCGCGTCCGCCAGTTCTTTCTGCTCGGTGATCTCGAGGAGGAAGCCGTGAAAGTACGCGGGCCGACTGGCCTCATCGCGGATGACCGCCGCCTCGTCGAGGTACCAATGCACTGTCCCGTCGCGCGCGATCATGCGGTACTCCGCCCGGAAGGGCGCATCGTTGTCGCGCATGCGTACGTATTCGGCCAGTACCCGCCCGCGGTCCTCCGGGTGCAGGACTTTCACGAACAGCTCCTTGTCGGAAACCCACTCCTCTACGGTGTAGCCGAGCTCGGACTCAAGCCGTGGGCTGGTGTAAACATTCGAACCGGTCTCGTCCAACCGGTCGATGTAGACGGTGAGCGGGACATGCTCGATGAGCGCACGCAGAGTTGCCTCGTCCAGAATTCCGGATCCATGCCGGCCCGGCTCATCGGCATGATCGTCGTCGGGCATCGGCGCCCCTTCTACCGACCCGGAGATCGTTCACAGGCGAAATGCCCGTGACCCGCACTCCGTTCCGAACGTACCGCTGTCACAGGATCCGGCGCGGCCAGTCGCTAAATTCCCGACCGCACGGGCCATGTCTGTGTGCCCTCGTCGTGGCCATGCGTGTCCGATGGTGCTACCAGTTCGCCCACCGCCGGCTGGCGCGGCCTGCATGCACCGTTCCGGCACTCCCTGCCATCGCCGTGGTGTGGCTGATGAGCACCGCCGCGGTGAGCCGCCCGACCTCCTCGGGGTGAAGGCCGGCCCGCCGCGCCGCATCGCGGACGGCGCCGTCTGCACATGGAGCACCTCGAGGGTCGAGGCCAGCCAATACCCCGGCGAGGGGCTTTCACCGTCCGGGCGAGGATGTCCAGTCGCTGCAACGGTAGATCGGCCAGAAAGCTCAGATCCCGCTCCCGGTAGCCCTTGGCGTAGTTGCGCACCAACCCATCGCGCCCGCACAACCCTGAAGCGGCGGCGCCCCTGAATCTGGATCAGCGTGGCAGCTGACGCGGACCACACACCCGTCCCTGACCGACCGCCGCAGATGCGGGCTCACGCGACGCCGCGGCTGCAGCAGGTGTGGGCCACCCGCCATGTCTTCACCCACAACGTCGGAGTGGTCGATGACAGGTAAACGAAGATGGTGCCGTCCAGCCAGGCTCGTATCGGCCAGCGTCTGACCATCTCCGGGCTGCTGTGCAGGCAGGCGATCACCGATACGGAGGCGCTGTGCCGAGCCTTGTTCGGTCTGACATCCTCCTCGAGGTCGGCCTAGCGCTTCGCGATGAGGTTGCTGCTCCACCGACGGGGACTACGCGTCCCACGAACCTCGCGGCGATACAGGCAACGTAGGGCAGCCATCCACAACTGGCGCGGTCAGGACGCGCTTCTCACCCGGGTGGGGCGCCGCCGAAGCCGATCTCGTTTGCCGTCGGGGTCGCGGTAGATCACCTTGCGCACACCGTTTCCGTACGTCTCCCGTGTGGCGGGTTCGATTCCTCGGGCGCTGATGCTCTCGACCCGCTCATCGAGGTCATCGACGAACACCGTGTGCAGTGCCTGGCCGGCGCGCTCGGGCAGCACCTCGACGTACAGGTATCGATGCTCGGCGAGCTCCCACACCGCCTCCGTAGCGTTCGGCAGGAACGTGGGTTCGCAGCCCAGCAACCGCTCGTACCAGGCGAGGGCGCGCTGGTAGTCGCTCACCGGGAGGCCCGCGAAGAGATCGAGCGTCACGCATTCACGCTGATATGACTCCGGCGTGGCTCCGCCGCCTGTAGCTGATCACGTGCCACAAGGAGGCGGACAGGATCGGATGCCGGGCGCGAGCCCGGTGTGATCTTCCGCCGGAGGTGTCCCTTGTGGACTGTTGAGCAGTCGATGTCATGGACCGCAAGGACGGCAGAGGTTCCGCTGCGGCAGTTGGTGGCGGTACCGGTCGATGTAGGCAAGACGACGGCGATGCTGATGGCCTGTGACTTCACCGGCCGGATGCTGCTGCCAGCGGCGGAGTTCGCGATGACCCGCGATGGAGTCGCCGCGGTGCTGGCCCGGTTGCGGGCGGTGCTGCCGGTCGACGTACAGGTGGTGCGGGTCGGGGTGGAAGCGGCCGGGCACTACCACCGGCCGTTGACCGCGGCCGGGGTATGGCCGGCCGGCTGGCAGGTGGTGGAGCTCAACCCGGCGCACGTGACGGCGCAACGGTGGGTCAACGGCCAGCGGGGGGTCAAGACCGACCGGGTGGACTTGGCCGCGGTCACGGACATGCTGCTGGCCGGACGCGGTGTGCGGGTCAGCATGGTCGGTGAGGCGCTGGTCGAGTTGGCCGCGTGGGTGGCGCACCGCTCGCGCCGGGTGCAGGTGCGCACCGCGACGAAAAGCCAGCTGCTCGGCCAGTTGGACCGGGCCTTTCCCGGTCTGACCCTGGCGGTCAGCGATGGTAGAGCACTGCGACGGGTACGGCGCCAGCCGCGATGCTCCGAGTCGCACGTGTAGCCCAGACCGTTCAACAGTGCGGCCTGTCGAGCCTCGTCGAGGTAGCTGAGCAGCCCTTCATCCGGCGGCGAGCACGCCAGGTCGAGAGCGAACAGCTGTTCGAACAGGGTGCCGAGGTTCTCGCTGTACGGCGTGGTGCCTTCAGCGGGACGGCACGGCATAGCGGCGAGCTGTTCCTGCCACCGCGCCACAACCTTGTGCCGCTGTGGCACTTCCCGGTCGAGAAAACCAACAACGTCCCTGCCCACCTGCAATGGTCAACATTGTGCGGCTAG
>Ga0137375_10007191_pt1 | contig 13229 bp, 13 predicted proteins | sample SagtaG_24_FD_104936 | JGI IMG/M metagenome (GOLD analysis project Ga0137375, IMG submission 104936) | Vadose zone soil microbial communities from Sagehorn Ranch, Mendocino, California, USA - Sage1_R_113_16 metaG | ecosystem: Environmental > Terrestrial > Soil > Vadose zone | place: USA... | reverse complement strand
GGCCGTGCTCGATTGCCTCGCCGTGCCTCAACCCGGCGACCCGTTCGTCATCCCGAAGCCCGCCGAGAAATACGCCGCGCTTATCCAGCGACAACCCGCGCGACTTCGGATCGGCTGGTCGACCGACGCGCTCATGGGGATGAAGACCGATGCAGAGGTCGCAAGCGCCGTCGCGAAGGTCGCACGGGTTCTGGCCCACATGGGGCACGATGTATCCGAGGAGAGCCCGCAATTCGGTGGTCTGGACGCCATGCGCTCGATGATGGACGTCTGGTTCTTCGGCTTCGATCTGCGCCTCGCGGGCTACGCAACGCGAAGCGGTCACGCGATCGGTCCCGATACGCTGGAGCCGGTCACCTTCGCGATCTACGAGCACGCCAGGCAGATGAAGCCCGAGCAGTTCCTGAATGCGATGGCGTACATCAACACGGCGCGCCGCAAGCTCGGCGCCTACTTCACGCGCTACGACGTCTGGTTGTCGCCGACAACGCCCCGGGTCTCGGAGCCGTGGGGCAACTACAACCTGAGCCGGACCGACGTGACCGTCGAGGAGCTGCCCGAGAAAATCTACCGCGGGACGTGTCAGTTCACCCTGCCGTACAACATCATGGGAACGCCCGCGATCTCGTTGCCGCTGGCGATGCATCCGAACGGGCTGCCAATTGGCATCCAGCTCGGCACCCGGTCCGCAGACGAGCACGTTGTGCTGCAGCTCGCTGCCGCGCTCGAGGAGGCGTTACCGTGGGCGGAACGCGTCCCGTCGCTGCACGTATCGCGGGTCGCTTAAGACTACTACCGGCGTCACCCTTCACTTAGTGCCGCGTGCCGCTTTTCCCGGGGGCCTTAGCCTTCGCCGGCACGGCTTCGACCGACAAAGTAAAGGTGCGCTGCTCGTTCGGGTTCATCGCACCCACGCCTACGAGTTTGTGGGCGATTTCTTCGCCGCGATCGTTGCGAATCGACACGACGACGGTGTATTCCCAAGGCTCGCCGTCGGCGGGATGGCGAATGCTGCCTTCGATGCACAGTGGCGTGAGCGCCGGCGGCTGGGGCGCCTCGACGCCGGCATCGAAGCGCAGGTAATGTCGGCAGGCCGGACACACGGCCGCACTTTCGAGAATAATTTCCCGGCAGTGCGGACATTCGCGGGTCGCCCCGGCGCTGCCCGGGCGCTCGCTGCTCATGAACCGGCGCCGCTCTTCGCCCCTAGGCCACCGCTGTACTTGCCCGCTTTCGAGCCATTGCCCTCGTCCCAGCCGAATTCGGCCAGACCGCGCATGCAGGCGCCGGTCGCGACCGTCACGGAACCTGCCTTCAGGTCGCCTATCACCACACCGGTCTGAAGCAAATCGACGTGCGAGGATTGCTCGACGTTGCCTTCCAGTTCGCCGGCGATCGTGACCTTGTCGGCGCGCACGCTGCCGGTCAGCTTCGCGCCGGACTCAATGGTGAGATCGCCCTGGACGTTGACGTCGCCCTTGAACTTGCCGGCGACGCGCACGCTGCCGCCGCCTTCGATCTTGCCTTCGATGGTGATGTCGGCGGCGATCAGCGATTCCTTGCGGGGCTGGCCGGTGTCGGCGCGTGCGATTGGAGCGGCGGTGGGGCTGGGGACAAGCTCGGGTTTCGACGGCGCGTCGAACTTGGACGGCTCCCACGCTTCGGGGGCAGGCGTGGGGTTCAGGCGGGAGGTCGTCTCTTTCCACATGGACATGACATTGTCCTATCGAGGGGGGGATTTCAAGGCTAACGCCAAAACGGGACAGAGGCAATGATTACATCGCAGAACCGCGCCCCGTTGCGTGCGATGCTCTCCTCGATCGCTTCGTCCGCGCGTAACAACCAAACGCGGGATCCGCAGGACGCGCCTTGCGCTAGGGGCTAGTCTCGGAAGGTCTCCAAGCCCATCCGCTGCAGGAACGGCTGCCAGCGCGGATCGGCATGCAGCGGCCGCAGGAACCGGTCCGTTGCCGTAAACATCACGCCGGGATCGCGCTGCGCGAAGGCCCGCTCGAGCCACTCGAACCCCTTCTCGACATCGCCCCGGTAAGCATGCACCTCGGCGACCTGATACGCCGCGGTCCAGCCGAAGCCGTCGATCAGCGTCTGCAACGCGGCCTCCGATTCCGCCGCGCGCCCCTGCGCGTGCCGGATCATCGCAAGTGCCACGTTGCGGAAGACGTCGTGCGATTCGGCCTCGGCCAGCGCCACCGCTTCCTCATTGCGGCCCTGCATCAGGCGTGTGATCGCCAGAAACGCGTGGGCCAGGCCGGCATTCGGGGCGAGGTCGATCGCGAGCCGGAAGGCCGCCGCCGCGTCGTCGATGCGATCGGCCATCACGTAAATCAGCGCGGCCTGGCGATGCGTGCGCGCCGAAAGCGGGTCGAGCGCGATTGCCCTGCGGATCAGCTCAAGTGCCTCGTCAAGCCGGCCCAGCACCCTTGCATGCCCGGCTGCCGCGCGCAGCGCGTGGGCATCGCCGGGAGCAAGCTCGAGCGCGCGCCGGAACGATGCGCCCGCCGCCGCCCATTTCCAGTCGTGGCCCTCGAGAATGAGGCCGAGCTCGATGTGGGCTTCGACGAGATCCGGAGCCAAGCGCAGCGCGTGCTGCGCGGCATCGCGGGCGCGCTCGTAGCCTTCGTCGATGGGCGCGAAACCGTAACCCGCCTGCAGCTGGTGCACGCGCGACAGCCCCGCCCACGCCAACGCAAAATTCGGATCGATCGCCAGCGCCCGCTGGAACAGCTCGATCGCTTTGTCGGTGTCCACCTGCGTGATCCGCTCGCCGAAGAACTTTCCCTGCAGGTAGAGTTGAAAGGCTTCGGGGTTGTCGCCGCGGCCCGTGGCGGCTCGGCGCACGTCGGCCGCCGCTGTGGTGTCGGCCGCAGTCTCGGCCGGGTGCCCCAGCAATGCCGTGCGCAGTTCCTTGACCACCGACTGCGCGATGTCGTCCTGCACGGCGAAGATGTCGTCGAGCTCGCGGTCGTACGTCTCCGACCAGAGGTGCGAATCCGACGCGACCTCGATGAGCTGCGCGGTGATGCGCACGCGCTTTCCCGACTTGCGGACGCTGCCTTCGAGCACCGTGGCCACGTTGAGCTTCTGCGCGACCGTCGGAATGTCGACGTCCTTGCCCTTGAACGAGAACGCGGAGGTCCGCGATGCGACGCGCAGGCCGCGGATCTTCGTCAGCACGTTCAACAGTTCTTCGGACAACCCGTCGGCGAAGTACTCGTTGTCCTCGTCGCGGCTCATGTTGATGAACGGCAGCACGGCGATCGAAGGCGTTTCCTGATCGCGCGGCGCAGCCTGCGACTTGAGCGGCGGAAAGCTCTGCGGCAGGTCCGGATGGCAGAGCTGGAATACGGCCTCGGGTCGCCCGAGGTCCTTCAGGCCATGCGCACCGAGCGCCCTGACGCTCGCGAGCGGCGGCAGGTGATCGCGGCAGAGGTCGTGCGTCGATTCCGAGAGGAGCGTCTGGCCGCCGTGGCCGGCCGCGAGGAGACGCGCGACGCGATTGAGCGGCGCGCCGAAGTAGTCGCCGTCGCGCACTTCGACCGCGCCGGTATGCAGCGCCATGCGCACGCGAAGCTTCGCCGCTTCGGGCCACGGCTCGCGATGGAGCGCGCGCTGCGCGTCGAGCGCCGCGGCAACCGCGTCGGCCGCTGTGTGGAACGCCGCGCAAAACGCGTCACCGCCGGTCTTGAATACGTAGCCGTTGTGATCGCCTATGCAATGGCGCAGCAGCGCATCGTGGCGCGCGAGTGCGGCGCGCATCGCCGCGGCGTGCGCTTCCCACAGCCGCGTGCTGCCCTCGATGTCGGTGAACAGCAGCGTGACGGTGCCGGTCGGAAGCTCTGCCATCGTCTGGTTGCCGCCGGGAGGAGCGGATTGCACGGATGATACCCGCTGCAGCTCCACGCTGACACTGAGATTCGCCGGAAGATCTCGACGCGGCGGAAGCGCTAGCGGGCCGGTCCCATGCCGATCGGTGGCGGCGCGAGCTTGAGAATGCGGCCGAACAAGGCTTCGCGCTCGAGACCCGTCTCGGCACCGAACATCGGATCGGTGTGACCGAGAAACGCCGCATCGACGATCTTCCAATCAGCCGCGGTGAGATGCTTTTCCGCCAGCGGCAAGACCTCCTTTTCCTCGGTTCCCATGTGCTTCCAATGGAATGCCGCATAAGCTTCCATCGCCGCCACGAAGTTGAAGAATTCGGCTGCGCCGCCCTGTTGGTAGCGCGTCAGCGCCTGCTCCAGCGTGCGGATCATATCGGCACCCGCCCGGTGCTCGAGCTTCAGGCGATCAAGGACCGCCGCCGCGTCCGGGTGTCGAAGACGCAAGAAGCGAAACAGATACTCTTCCTCCTTCGGGTGGTGGAATCGCTCGGGGACGGTATCGATGTAATAGATCATGGCTCCGAGCAGATTGAAGTCCGGCCCAGCTCCCCGGTCCCGGATCTGGTGGACGAAGTAGAGCATGCCGTCCAGGACCGCCGCGAGCGAGCGGTGTTCGTCCCGAATGATGCGAAGCGCTTCCATGTTGGGCGATGATAGCGCGCTTGGGGACGTGGCGACGACGCCACCGGAGACGATAGGGCGTGTGGGCGTCAGGAGGTCAAATGTGCGGGCAAGCTAGGCCGCGGCGCTCGCGCGCAGCGCTTCGACGCGGATCTCCTCGGTCAGGCGCGCTTTCAGCGCCGAGAACGCCGGCGCAGTCTTGATCGTATAGTGGCGCGGGTGCGGGAGGTCGACCGTCGTCTCGGACTTGATGCGTCCCGGCCGTGCGGTCATCACTGCCACGCGGCCGGCGACGAAGATCGCCTCCTCGATGTCGTGCGTGACGAAGAGCACGGTCTTCTTCTCCACCTCCCAGATGCCGAGCAGAAGCTCCTGCATGAGCCCCCGCGTCTGGTTGTCGAGCGCGCCGAAGGGCTCGTCGAGCAGCAGAATCTTCGGCTCGTTCGCGAGAGCGCGAGCGATCGCCGTGCGCTGCTGCATGCCGCCCGAGAGCATCTTCGGATAATGGTTCTCGAAGCCGCGCAAGCCCACGCGTTCGATGTAGCGCGCGGCGATCTCGTTCTGGCGCAGCTGCGGCACGCCCTTCTCCCGAAGCCCGAAGCAGATGTTCTCTCGCACGGTGAGCCACGGGAACAGCGTGTACGACTGAAAAACCATGCCGCGATCGGCTCCGGGCGCACTGACGGGCGCGCCGTCGAGCAGCACGCGGCCGGACGTGGGCGCGTCGAGTCCGGCGACGATGCGCAGCAGCGTCGACTTGCCGCAGCCCGACGGACCGAGGATCGAGATGAAGTCGTTGTCCGTGACCGTGAGCGTGGTCGGCTCGAGCGCGACCGTCGGCGCATGGCCACGCCCGCCGGGGAAAATGCGGCTGACGGCGGCGATCACGAGCTTGCTCATCTCAGGCGAAGCTCCAGCGGAACAGTCTCTGGTTCGCCCACTTGAAGGCGAAGTCGGACACGAGCCCGATCATGCCGATCACGATGATGCCGAATATGATCTGCCCGGTATTGAGCAGCGCCTGGCTGTCGGTGATCATGTGCCCGATGCCGCTCGACGCGCCGATCAGTTCGGCGACGATCACGTACGTCCATGCCCATCCGAGCACCAGCCGCAGCGTCTCGGCGATCGCGGGCGCGGAGTTCGGCAGCAGCACCCGGCGCACGACGCCGCGCGCGTCGGCGCCGAGCGTGTACGCGGCCTCGACCAGATCGCGCCGCGTGCCGCCGACGGTGACGGCGACCATCAGCACGATCTGGAAGAACGAGCCGATGAAGATCACGAGCAGCTTCTGCAGCTCGCCGATGCCTGCCCACAGGATCAACAGCGGGATGAACGCGGAAGCCGGCAGATAGCGCGCGAACGACACGAACGGCTCGAAGAACGCCTCGATCGGCTTGTACGCCCCCATCGCGATGCCCAGCGGCACGGCGACCGCGGCCGCGAGCACGAAGCCGCCGACGACGCGCCAGATCGTGAGCGCGACGTCCTTGGCGAACCCGTACTTCGCGAACAGCGTGTAGCCTTCGCGAAGCATCGTCAGCGGATCGGCGAGGAAAGTCGGCGAGACGAAGCCGCCGAACGTCGCCACGCCCCATGCGGCGACGAAGAGCACGAAGAATGCGACGCCGTAAACAGCCTTGCGCGCGCCGGAGATCGGCTTGAGCGGGGTCATGCGTGAAACCAAGACATCCGAAGCGCAGTGTAGCCCGGGATGAGCGCAGCGAATCCCGGGGCCGTCAACACCGACCCGTGTCCCCGGGGTTCGCAGGAAGCGCTCACCCCGGGCTACGTCTATTGGCCGTCGCTATTGGATGAACCGCGTATCGGTCAGCGAGTTGAGATCCGGCACCTGCTTGATGATGCCGATTTCAAGGAGCAAGTCGGCGGCCTCCTTGCTGAACTGCTGGAGCTCGCCCGCGAAGAACTTCCTGTTCGCGGCCCGATCCTGCCAGCGCAGGTACTTCTGCGACGCCTCGAACTGTTCGCCCGTCTGCTTGACGTCGGCGCCCATGATCTCGAAGCTCTTCTTCGGCTCCTTCGCGATCAGGTCGATCGCGTCGAAGTAGCTGTCGGCGAGCGCCTTCGCCGCCCTCGGGTTGTCGGCGAGGAATTTCGGCGTACAGCCGAACGTGTCCATGATCATCGGGTAATCGAGCGTGGTCGCGATGATCTTGCCGGCGGACGGATTCGACCGCACCGTCGACAGATACGGCTCGTAGGTCATCGCGGCGTCGTTCTGGCCGGCGACGAACGCCTGCGCCGCCGGGCCCGGCTCGAGATTGACCACCGTGACATCCTTGACCGAGAGCCCGTTCTTCTTCAGGAACCAGGCGAGCGTGAAATACGGCGCCGTGCCCGGTGCCGACGCCGCGACGGTCTTGCCCTTGAGATCCGCGATCTTCTGGATGTTGCTGCGCACGACCATGCCATCCGCGCCGTAGCTCTTGTCCAACTGGAAGATCTGTTTGGTGGCCACGCCGCTCGCGTTCCAGACGACCCAGGTCTCGACGGTCGTCGCCGCGCACTGGATATCGCCGGACGCGATCGCCAAGTGGCGGTCCTTCTGCGGAATTTTTTTGAGATCGACGTCGAGCCCGTGCTTCTTGAAGATGCCCGCCTCCTTGGCGAGCGTCAGCGGCGCAAAGCCGGTCCAGCCGGAAAGCCCGACGGCGACCTTCGTGTCCTGCGCGAATGCCGGTGACGTCAGCGCGAGCGCGACGGCGCTGGCGACAAGAACAGTGACTCGACGCATGGCGAACTCTCCTGGAAGCGCACCCAATCGGCGCGGATGCTTCAATTCTACCGCTACGCCGCGCGCGGAGCGGCGAATGCTCGGCTCGGCGATAATATGAGCTTCAGCCGTCGAAACCCGGGAAGCACCGCATGGCTGCCGCACAATCCGCCCGTTGACCTGCAGCGAAACAAAAAGCCCGCGCTAGGCGGGCTTCTTTGAGCTGTCGGCGAAATCTAATTAGTGGTGCCGGCCGCGATCTTCTGGTCGGGCACGGGAGCCTTCACCTTGCCTGCCACCTGCTTCACCGCATTTGGCGCAAGCGTCTTCGCGACCGCTGGTGCTGGCACCTTGGTCGCTGCCGGTGTTGGCGCGGACGCGAACTGCACCGGTGGGGTCGCCGACGCCGACGAGTCGTCGCCGTATTCGCACGCTGCGCTCATCACTGGAGCAAGACCGAATACCGCCAACGCGGTTGCCACCAATACTTTCTTCATGGCCAGCTCCTCTCATGATAGACCTACCAGTACAATCTGTGCCAATTGATAATCCTTGTCAACGGGAACCCGCTCAGTCCCCCGTTACATACCGGTAATGACCGAAAACTCTTCCCGATCCTGGAGATTGCAGGCGTTTCGCGAGGTTGGCGCGGGTGTTCCGCGTACAGCGCTCGCCCATGATGTTCAGCCATGTCCGATGCCTTTCCGCAGCGCATTGTTTGCCTGACCGAGGAACCGACCGAAGTGCTCTACGCCATCGGCGAAGCCGATCGCATCGTCGGCATTTCCGGATTCACCGTGCGGCCCGCAAGAGCGCGGCGAGAAAAGCCTAAGGTATCGGCCTTCACCAGCGCCCGGATCGATGACATCGTTCGCCTCGAACCGGATTTCGTGATCGGGTTCTCCGATATCCAGGCCGATATCGCAGCGGCGCTCATTAAACGCGGCATCGAGGTATGGATCAGCAACCATCGCTCGGTGGCGGGCATCCTCGCCTATGTGCGCCGCCTCGGCGCTATGGTCGGCGCGTGGGAGCGGAGCGAGCGCTATGCCGGAGAGCTCGAGGCACACATGGCCCGAGTGCGCGCAGAGGCGCTTCGCCTGCCTCGCCGGCCGCGCGTCTACTTCGAGGAGTGGGACGAACCACAAATCAGTGCGATCCGCTGGGTATCGGAGCTCATCGACATCGCCGGTGGCTCGGATATATTCCCCGAGCGGGCGGCGAGCAGCCTTGCTCACGGCCGCATCGTCGCCGATCCACAGGAGGTGGTGCGCAGGCGACCGGATATCATCATCGGCTCGTGGTGCGGCAAGAAGTTTCGTCCGGAACGCGTGGCGGCGCGAGTGGGCTGGGCAGACATCCCCGCCGTGCGGAACGGAGAACTCCACGAGATCAAGTCGCCCATCATCCTGCAGCCGGGGTCTGCAGCGCTCACCGATGGGTTGGATGCCTTGCATGCCATCATCGCGCACTGGACGAGCGCTTCGTACTAGGGCTCGCCCAAAGGTCTTGGTAGAGCCGCGCGAACGGCTCGCTCGGCTAAACTGCCCGTAATCCTCACGTTCAAGAGCCAGCGATGAACCGAAGCTTTCCTGTTTTCGCAGTCGACACTGTGCGGTCGATCAAGCCCATGAATATCCGGCATACGTTGCTTGCGGCGTTCGTCGCTTTGACCACCGCGCTCGCCGGCGCCGGCGGCGCACACGCCGCAGCACCGTTATTCAAAGCCGCTCCCGTGGGCTTCTACCGGATGATGCTCGCCGACTACGAAGTGACGGCGCTGCTTGACGGCGCGCTCGCCGTTCCGTTCCCGGGTATAGGCCACCTGTGCAAGGAAGGCCAGGGTTACGTTTTCGTTCCCGCGAATTTCGCACCGGCGCGTTAGGCACATGGCCCGACATCCTATTGTCTTCCTCGCGCTCGTCATCAGCGTCGGAATCACCAGCGTGCATGCCCAGACGAAAGACGCCGCCCCCGAAGTAGAAGCACAGCTCAAAGCCCTCCTCGACGAAGACCTCGACGCGACGTTCCGGCGCAATCCCATCCAGGCGACTGTTCGCGGCGTTCCAGGCTACAACCATCTTCTGCAGGACTTGTCGCTCGCCACCCTCGAACGCGAGCGCGCACGCGAGCGCCGCGCCCTGGAGCGCCTGAAGGCATTGGACGCCAAGGCCCTGCGCGGCCAGGACCGGATTTCGTACGAGCTGCTCCTCGACAAGATGGAGCTCGCCGTCGAGGCGCAGTAGTTTCCGGATGCCGACGCGCTGGTGCTCATGACGGTGGGTGGCCTGCACACCGTCCTGCCGCGCGCCGCGCATGTGACGCCGTTCCGCAAGCCCGAGGATTATCGCGACTACATCAAGCGAATCCGCGCGGCGCCCAAGCTCGCCGAAGACACGATCGCCAGGTTGAAGCCCGGCATGGACAGCGGATGGATGAGCACCAAGCCGGTACTGGACCGGATCGTCGCGGCGATCGACGCGCACCTCGTCGAGAATGTCGAGCAGAGTGAGCTGATGTCGCCTTTCGCGCGTATGGCCGAAGGAATTCCCGAAGCGGAGCGCGCGGCGCTCGCGGCGGATGCGCGCCGCGCAATCGCCGAGGATTACCAGCCGGCACTGCGCCGGTTCAAGGCTTTCATTCAGGCCGACTACCGCCCGAAGGCGCCGGACATCGCGGGACTCGCCTCGTTTGGAGGCGGTGCGCGCTACTACGAGTTCCTCATCCGCTCGCGCATCGTTCGCGGCCGCTCCGCGGGGCAGATCCACGAGCTGGGATTGGCCGAGGTCCAAAGCTTGCGCAAGGAGATCAGTGCGATCGCGAATGAGATCGGATTCAAGGGCACGACCGATGCTTTCATCGAGGAGTTGCGCACCGACAAGAAATTCTTCTTCGACTCACCCGAGGCAGTGCTCACCGCCTACCGGGCGATCGCGCCGCGCGTCGATCCGCAGCTCCCGAAACTCTTTCACAACGTGCCGCGCATGCCGTATGCGGTGCGAAGCATGACCCCGGCCGAGTCCGTGAGCAGCGCTGCGGCGAATTACCAGATCGGCTCGCTGGCCTTGGGCACGAGCGGCTCTTTCACGATCAACGCGCTCGGCTATGCGAGCGAGGCGAAATGGCGGACAGAGACGCTCTTCCTGCACGAGGCCGTGCCGGGGCACCACATGCAGGCGGCGCGTGCCGCCGAGATCGAGCGCTTGCACCCATGGCGTTCGCAGGCGAGCTTCAACATTGCATACGCCGAGGGCTGGGCCCTATATGCCGAGTCGCTCGGCTACGACATGGGCTTCTACAAGGATCCGTACCAGCGCTACGGCAACCTGCAGGCGCGCCTCTTCAGAGCCGCGCGCCTGGTGGTGGACACCGGGATTCACGCGTACAACTGGCCGCGAGACAAGGCCATCGCCTACATGAGCCAGCAGGGTGGCCTCGACCAGGCCTTCGCCGAGAGCGAGGTGGACCGTTACTTCTCGAACCCTGCGCAGGCTCTCGGCTACCTGCTGGGCTACTACAAGATGCGCGAGCTTCGCGCGCGAGCGGAAACGGCGCTCGGTGCCCGCTTCAACGTCAAGGATTTCCATGCGGTCGTCATCGACAACGGCTCGATGTCGCTCGCCGTCCTCGAAAAGCTGGTCGATGAATGGATCGCCCAAGGAGGCGGGCGAACCCAGGCACATTGACGGGCGCATTTTCCGTCGAATCAAGGAATGTCGAACATGAGTGAAGTCAGCCCCCCGGAAACCCTAGGTTTTCAAGCCGAGGTCAAGCAGCTCCTGCACCTGATGGTGCACTCGCTGTACGGCAACAAGGAAATCTTCCTGCGCGAGCTGATCTCGAACGCATCGGATGCCTGCGACAAGCTGCGCTTCGAGGCGCTCGCCGACACGGCTTTGTGGGAGAGCGATCCGGACCTGAAGATCCGCGTGAGCTACGACAAGGCCGCGCGCACGCTGAGCGTGTCCGACAACGGCGTCGGCATGTCGCGCGACGAAGTGATCAGCAACATCGGCACCATCGCCAAGTCGGGCACGCGCGAGTTCTTCCAGAGCCTCACCGGAGACCAGGCGAAGGACGCGCACCTCATCGGTCAGTTCGGCGTCGGCTTCTATTCATCGTTCATCGTTGCGGACAAGGTCACGCTCGTCACGCGGCGCGCCGGGATGGGTGCCGAGCACGGCGTGCGCTGGGAGAGCGCCGGCCAAGGCGAATACACGCTGGAGACGGTGAGGCGCGAAGGCCGCGGCACCGAAGTCACCCTGCACTTGCGCGAAGGCGAGGACGAACTGCTGTCCGGCTTGCGTTTGCGCTCGATCCTGCGCAAGTACTCCGACCACATCACCATCCCGATCCTGATGAAGAAGGAGGAATGGGATAAGGACAAGGGCGAGCCGGCGCTCAAGGACGAAGACGAGCAGATCAACCAGGCTTCGGCGCTGTGGGCCCGGCCCAAGTCGGAGATCACCGAGGAGCAGTATCAGGAGTTCTACAAGCACGTCGGCCACGACTTCGAAGCCCCGCTCGCCTGGACCCACGCGCGCGTGGAAGGGAAGCACGAGTACACCCTGCTCCTGTACGTGCCCGCGCACGCCCCGTTCGATCTGTGGGACCGCGAGCACCGCCACGGCGTCAAGCTCTACGTGCAACGCGTGTTCATCATGGACGACGCGGAGCAGCTCATGCCGGCTTACTTACGCTTCGTGCGCGGCGTGATCGATTCCAACGACCTGCCGCTCAACGTCTCGCGCGAGATCCTGCAGGAATCGAAAACGGTCGAAGCGATCCGCGCCGGTTGCGTGAAGCGCGTGCTGTCGCTCCTCGAGGAGCTCTCGGAAAAGGGCGTAGCCCGGGCTGAGCGCAGCGATGCCCGGGACCGCGAGACCGACACGTACGCCACCTTCTGGAAAGAGTTCGGGCGCGTGCTGAAGGAAGGCGTGGCCGAGGACTTTGCGAACCGCGAGCGCATCGCCAAGCTGCTGCGCTTCAGCTCGACCCGCGAGGAGAAGGAAGACGAGACCGTATCGCTCGCGGACTATGTGTCGCGGATGAAGGAAGGGCAGGACAAGATCTACTACATCACCGCCGACTCCTTCGGCGCGGCCCGCAGCAGCCCGCATCTGGAGATCTTCCGCAAGAAGGGCGTCGAGGTCCTGCTGATGCACGACCGCATTGACGAGTGGGTCATGGCCCACCTCACCGAGTTCGAAGGCAAGAAGCTGCAATCGGTGGCGAAGGGCGACCTGGACCTAGGCAAGCTCGAAGACGAAGCGGAGAGGAAGGAGCAGGAGAAGGAGGCGGGCGAGTTCAAGGAGCTGACCGACAAGATCGGGAAGGTATTGGGCGAGAAGGTCAAGGAGGTGCGCGTCACCCATCGCCTCACCGACTCGCCCGCGTGCCTCGTCGCGGACCCATCGGCGATGAGCACGAATCTAGAGCGCATGCTGAAAGCGGCCGGGCACAAGGTGCCGGAGACCAAGCCCACGCTCGAAGTGAACCCGCAGCATCCGCTGGTGCGGGCGCTCAAGCACGAGTCCGACGAGAAGCGCTTCGCGGACTGGAGCTACATCCTGCTCGACCAGGCCGTGCTGGCCGAAGGCGGTCAGCTCGACGAGCCGGGCGCGTTCGTGAAGAGGCTCAACGAGCTGATGCTGGAGATGGCGGGGACCGGGAAGAGGATTTGGACGCCGGGGAGTTGAGCTGATGCGGATGACGCGTCTAGTAATGCTTCGATCAAACTTCAAGATCGAGCTGAACCCATCCATGATCTGGGGTGCGGCTGCTGAGCAGACTGCCCCACGCTGTCCCTTCGCATCTCGACATCGCGCGATAGACCGCCTCCGGCCACTGGACTAAACCGCTCGCGCGGTAATCGAGCTTCGATCCGGCGTCGGTGAGTGAATGGGATAGGGGTTCTGTTTATGTTGATGAACGAGGCAATCCGCCTCGGATCACCACAGGAGCAGAGCCAT
>Ga0137375_10007190_pt1 | contig 13229 bp, 10 predicted proteins | sample SagtaG_24_FD_104936 | JGI IMG/M metagenome (GOLD analysis project Ga0137375, IMG submission 104936) | Vadose zone soil microbial communities from Sagehorn Ranch, Mendocino, California, USA - Sage1_R_113_16 metaG | ecosystem: Environmental > Terrestrial > Soil > Vadose zone | place: USA... | reverse complement strand
GATAAACTCGGCACCATCGCCGCTGAGCGTCGCTGGCCTGCTCAGGTCGGCTCCCTCGAGCTGCGCCGCGAGCCAGGCCGCGAGCACGCCGCACCTCTCCTCCTGTGCCCTCCGCTCCTCCCACGACCAGCGAGGCTCGGCGAGGACCGACCCGATCGCCGGCTCGATGTTCACCGCCAATCTTTCGAGGAGATCGTGAAGCTGAAGCGCCGCCGCTTGCCATGACGAGTGGCTGTTCCGGTACTGCTCGAGGGTCTTGGAATCCGGGTAGAACACGGCGCTGAACGGCGAAACGGACGACTTGTGCTGCACCTCGACGGTGCAGGTGGCGCCCTCCATCTCGAACGCGAGATCCGGAGCAGCACCGGTCTGAAGGGTCACCGGATGGCGCAGCCGAATCGCCAGCACGAGCGCCATCCTGAGCTCCGCAATGAGGTTAGGAGTCCGATGACACCCGTACTCGCGGAGCTTCGCATCGACGCCCACGCACCGCCGGCGCCGGAGCCCCTCGACCAACCGCGCGATCTCCCGATCCTGCGGTGACGTCACGCCTCACCCACACCCCGCCCCGAACACCGGCGGATCGATCCGCGTGCTCCGGCACTCCGGACGCGCCTCGGGTCGCGGGGGCGTTCCGCGCCTTTCGAAGCCGTAGCCGCACGCGATGCACGACGCCGGATCGAGCACTAGCCGCGCCCCCCCCCGCGCGCGAGCGACCGCGCGAGATGCTCGAGGTGCTCCGCGACATCCTTCTCGCGGGCCCCCACCGCGGCGGAGAGTTCGCGCGCCGTCGCGGGCACTTCGTCGAGCTCGCGGCGGAGCGCCCTCCCGGGATGGTCTCGCGCGCCCCTCTCCCCTGATCCTTCATCGCGCCCCGAAGGATAGCGGGCAGGACGCCCTGCAGCACGCGGAGGCGTCCCACCTCAGCGTTCGGCGGGACCTCGCGGGCTGCGCGTCCCGTCCCCGTGCGCGCCCCCTCGCACCAGCGCGGGGCCGGTTCGCCCCGGACGCCCGCGGCCGCCGCGAAGGCGCACCCCGGAACGCACCCCGCACCCCGGAAACACAACGCCCGTCACCCGGACAGTCTCCAAGTGACGGGCGGTTGCTGAGTCGGGGAGACAGGATTCGAACCTGCGACCCCTTGGTCCCGAAGCACGGCTGGGCCGCTCACCTTCGGTCCAAGAAGGCCTCCATCTCGCCGACCGCGATGCGGAGTGCCAGGCCGACGCGGCTGGCCGCGATCTCGCCGTCGATGAGCGCGTACACGGTCGCCCTCGAAACCTTGAGGCGGGCAGCGACCTCCGCCGGCGTGAGGAATGCGCCCTCCGAGGGCCGCGCCACCGGCGCGCCAAACGGCGTCGTCCCGTATGCGTCCGGAGGTTCGGTATGCGTTCGGCCTGTTCCGGAAACGCCCGTGACTTCCACGGGATGCTTCGCCGTGCCTGGCGGTGCTTCGCCGTGGAAAAGCGCGGCATGCCCTTGGGGTGCAAGCGGTCGCTGGTTCAAATCCAGTCGCCCCGACCATCTGAAGGCCCCCACCTCGTGGCAGCAAGCGGGCAGCAAAGCGGCTGCGGAAGCGCGCTCCGCCTATGATCGGTCAGTATGGCGAACGATGGTCCGCGCCCGACGGGTAGTCCCGTCCTGCTCGACCTCCGCAACCTTCCGCCCGACCCGGCGCCGGAGTTCTTGCGGGAGGTTCTTCGCGGGAACGTCAAATTCGTCCAGACCACAGCGCAGCCCAGGGTTCCACCGAACATGGGCGCGTACCTGTCGTGGAGGGACGCGTTCGGTGAACAGTTCCCGGCGCAGCGACTCATCGAGGCGTTCCAAGCGTGTTCATGGCGCGCCGTCCTGCTGCGCGTCTCACTCCTCGGTGCCGTGCTCGCGAACAGGTCCTTTGACGGCGGCCCTGATCCAGAGAGGATCATCCGCGCCCCGCTCAAGAGATACGAGCGCGATCTCAACCCGGTCTGGGCTCGCATCGCCGAGTACGTCGCCGCGAACCCCGGCCGCCCGCTCGCGCACGAACAGGTCGTGTACTTGCTTGCCGCCATGGCGATCGTGTACGGGCGCGACGAAGGCCCGGAGCCTTCACCGGAGCACTTCGCTGTCATGTTTCTCGCCGGGAATGACCACCTGTCCAACTGGTCGGAAGCAGACAGCCGGCAGCTGACGGACGAGGAGAAGCTCACGGCCGAGTTCGTGCACGTCGCCCGGTTCAACACGTACCCCGACGCACTGCGAGACCTCGTCCGCGTGAGCCTGCTGTACTCGCGCGCACCTCCGCAGGGGCCGCTGTCGGCGCCGCCGATCTGGTCGGAGGTCCAGTCGCGGGCATTCGGAAGCACCTTCGAGGCCTTCTTTTCCACGTTCATCATGCCGCTCCACTTCGAGACGCAACGCTGGGGCAGCGAGGAGGGCGATAGGCTCGTTGCGCCGGTGATCGAACCCACGCGCTGGTACGCGAACACGGCCGTGAGCCCGGCCGTCGGAAAGGCCTTCATCGACGCCCTCACGACGACGCGGGAAGCTGCGCAGGCGGAGTTCCGGACGAGGATGCTCGACGGCATCCCGCACGCGCCGACCCTCTTCATCCGCAAGCCGTTCGTCCGAATCGATGAACAACGAGTCCTCGCGGCATCCCCGTGGGCCGTCCGGGAGCAGCTCAAGGGCGGTCTGTACACGTCGTTCTCGCGCGTCGTGAACGCCCAGTACGACAAAGAGGTCTGGCCGTCCGCGTTCGGCCACCTGTTTGAGCTCTACTGCCGCCACGTCGCGCAGCTCGCGGCGAAGTCGCCGACGTTCAGAGGTGAGCTCGTCCTGTCCGAGGCGCCTGGATCGCCCGATGAGATCGAGGACGTCGTCATCGTCGAAGACTCCGGGTGCGTCCTGGGTTCGGCCAAGTCGCGACTCGTCAGCGAACAAGTGGCGCGGCAAGCGCGATCCCGAACCGCTCTGCTCGACTGGTACGACGGGTTCCTGTTTGCGGAGCGCAGAGGGCGTTACCAGCCAGGTGCCTTCCGACTCCTCGACCGGAAGGTCGAAGAGATCCGCGCGGGGAAGCACCCGCAGATCCGTGCGGACGCCGTCATCGCGCCGGTCCTGATCACGTTCGACGACCTCGCCGACAACCCGATGCTGGCGCGCTGGATCGCGGAGCGATGCCGGGCGGAAGGACTGCTTCGCCAGCCGAACGTCATGCCTGCTGCCCTCGCCCCCGTCGACGAGTTTGAAGTCCTCATGGGGTTCGCGGCGAGGGGCGACTCGGTGATCGACCTCCTGACCCGCTTCACCGGCGACCGCGAAGCTCACTCGAACCTGAACAACTTCCTCTACACGGTCCGGCAGGGCAAGAGCGTGCGGCTCCCCGAGCTTGAGGAGACCTTCCACCGCATCACTGACGAAACGAAACGTCGCCTGTTCCCCAAGTCGCCGCAGCCGGGGTGATCCGGACGCGAGGCGATCGGACCACCCCACCTTGCCCGTCATCACTTGTCGGGAACGGCCGAGAGCGACGCGGCTCGGACCGAGAGCCGGTTGATCCCCCGTCCTGCGGCTCGAGACGGAACCGCGCGCCTCACAGGCTGTATGGCGCGCTCCCACCTCCCCGTGGTGTCGCTGGCGAGCTCCCTGGGTAAGCGCCGAGCGAAGCAGAGTTCTTGCCTTCGCAGGCGTGAGCCACCCGCTCCGCTCAGTCGCTCTCACGCCTTCCTCCTGATGGGCGCCCGCTGCGTGCCGCCTCGTCGACGAGCTCGCGAGCGAGTATGAAGTCGCCGTGCGCCACCGCCTCTCGGACCCGGTTCGCGAGGTCTTCCAAGGCGGACGGGGGGACGCTCGGGTGCTGGACCTCGCGCCCCACCGGCGCCCCATTTCCGATGCTACCGCCTGCGCAGAGTGCGCCCGGTGCGTCAGGCAGCGGATCTGGAGGCGCTGGAATTGAGTCTCGCTGCGCGCCGTATGACCCGGTCGCCCGACCAACTAAGGCCCTGTCATTCCAGCAGATTACTTCCGGGGTGACAGGGGCTTTTCCTTGCCCTGTTGGAGCGGGGTGACGAACGGGGTGACAGTTTTCGGGCCTTCCGTGGCGTCACCCTCGCTGCACACCAGTGGCGCTGACCGCGCCACCGCGTTGGCGGAAGCAGCGGGCGCGCTTGCCGGCGCCGATCTGAGGCGCCCGACGAAGTTGCTCACGAGCGGCACGAACGCCAGGACGACGAGAACGATCTTGATCCAGTAGAAGACGGAGATCGTCTTGGTCATCCATTTCGGGACCGTGATGAAGTCCTGCCGCACCTTCTTCTCGCGCTCGTACTTCTCCTTGCGTCGCCCGAGCAGGAATGCGGCGACGACGTAGTGGAAGAAGTCGAAGATCAGAGCGAGGACACACAGCACGATCGTGCAAAGCAGATCGCGCGTGAGATCGGGCACACTCTGTCCCGACAGAACCCAGGCGATCGCGATGCCTGCGGCGGCTAAGTACCGAACGTTCTCGCTCGCTCGCGCAGAGCGCGCCTCGTACTTGTCCGCGAGAGCACCGAGAGTCGGGCCGCCGGTCGGGGGCGGCGGCGGATCGGGCGGCTGCGCCGGGACCGGCGACACCGCGGCGCCGGGCATCTACTCCTCCGTCTTCGTGTTCGGCAGCTCGGCGCCGGGACCGAAACCTTGATCGTCCCCACCGCCGCCGCCGGGGAGGTTTGTCGGCTGGTTCGTCGGCAGCGACCGCCCGGGCTCGACAGGCCGTTCCACGGGCCTTGATGTATCGATCTTCTCGATGTCCGGCTGCCGCGGAGTACGCTCTTCGCCATTCGACATGTGGAAACCTCGCCGGATCAGTTTAGCGCGAGGGCACGACAGCGCGCGAGCGCAGGCACGCGCGGGTTCGGGGACATGACACCAGAATATCTGGCCACCCTCGCCCAGAGCGTCATCGAGAGGCTTGCAGGCGTCGAGGAAGGGACGAACACGTCGACCCGCGCCGCGGATCGTTCGCTATAGATGACTCGCGCTCGCCTCCACCTCCCGCATCGCGTACCACGACTGTCACGACATCGTCGGACCTGTTCGCGTACTTGCCGTCGAGAAAGTCGTTACCTGCGACTCGGACGATGCGCGACGCTGGGTCGCGCAGTTCGAGTGCGAGCACGAGACGTTCGCGAGCGCGCGCCCTGACAGACGCTCGACCTCATCCTTGATCGCCTCGGCCTTCGTTCGGCACTGCTCCTCGAGCGAGTGAGCCTGGGTAAGCAACCGATCGCCTCGGATGCGGCCTTCAATGCTGAGCCGGTTGCTCATGTAGCCGCCGCCGGGCGGGAACAGCACGGAGCCATCTCGCAACGCAGTCGGAACCGTCAGCCCTTTCCACCTGAACCGATCGCGTTCCTTCGACGAGTACTGTGCGTCGCGTCCGAGACGGACACCGGCGAGACGGTACGATGCGACCGCGTCGGGCCCCTCCATGATGTGCAGGAGGCGCTCGTCTGCGAAGCTGAAGGCCCTCCTCAAGGAGTTCGGCGCGCGGACGCGCGAGTCGCTCGACGCTGAGATCCGAAGGGCGATGGACCTCATCGGCCGGTCGGACGCGGCGGGCTGGTTCACGCACTGTGGCTACCAGGCTCAGGCCAAGTGATCGGCGCTATGAGATGGTCTCCAAGCAGGCAACTTCGGCGACCACAGGCGCTTGGACCTCCCGAGAAGTTCGCGGATGTGACGATCGCCGTCCGCGGTTCCCCGCGATCGTCTCCACCGAAGCTAGTTGGGCTGAAGATACAGCGCGCCGGATGGCTGGGCCGGCTCGGTCACCTCGACGAGTTGCCAGTGAAGTCCCGTCCACGCACCTGTGTTGCAGCCGTAAGGCGGGCTCTGCCAGCTAAACCAGCTGTTCTGAGTCATCGTCACCGCCGGCCCTGCGGCGACGTACTTCTTCCCGCTCGGCCCCTGCATCGGCATGTACATCGCGCCCATGTCCGTGAACACCGGACCTGTGCAGTCGGTTGATGCGTACACGAGGTTCGTGTTCCGACTGGCAAGAACGGAGCCGCTCGAAGGGTCGCGCATCGCGACCACCTTCGTTCCGCCCCAGTCTTCGACTACGAGCATCGACGACGCACTGTACCCGGCGAAGTTCCCAACCAGTACACCCGACCGGTCGCGCACGGAAAGCGGGGATGGGCCCGGTATCCCCTGCCCTCCCGGAGCGCCGTTGCACGCGTATGACGTCGTGGTTCCGTCAGTGAGCTGTGCGCCTCCGTAAGTGCACGACGAGCCCGACCCGAGAGAAGCGACTGTCACTGAGCTTCCCGAAAGCCCTGGATCTCCTGCACGCCCTGGTGCTCCGTTGCAGGCGGAGACGGTCGACCCACTCGATGTCATGGAGGCTCCGCCGAACGTACAAAGTGACCCGGGATCAACGGTCGCGACCGTCACGGATGCGCCGGAGTCCCCCTTCGGCCCAGGCTGACCGTCCGAACCGGTGGTTCCCTTGCAACCCAGACCGAACCCAGCAGCGAGCGCGAACACGATCCACGTGCGGTGTAGTGAGTGCATGTCTCCCCCCGGATCGCCCGGACGATACCAGACGGGCAGACGTTCGGTGCGTTCGCAGGCGCTTCAGACACCAGATGCTGCTTATCGGGCCGCGGCACGAGTCGGCGGAGCAGCTCCGGCTCGTCACCGTTGTCGTGGAGTGCCTGGACGGGACGTCGTGGCCGTCCCGGCTTCGGGACCCGCAGGGCGCGCTTTCGGCGCTTCGCGAGATCCTGAATCTGATCCACGAAGTGCACTTCGGCGGTTCGGTCCTCTTCGAGGGGCTTCATCGAATCGGCGATGCGGACGCCCTCGTGGCGTTCTTGCGGTTGGGGGCGAAAGCCGACAAGGAGCGCCGCGATCGGCTCCGCGCCGGGCGTCCGCTGCCGGGTGATTTCGAGGAATGAGACGAGAAGGGGCCGCCCTGTCGCCGTAGCGGCCCCGGACGTACGAACGGTGCCGACGAGGGTCCACTGCCCCTCGGGCGGCAGTTCGGCGAGAGGCGGAGAAGCTCTTGGCGGAGGCGAGCTAGCGGACCGCCTCGGCGAGGCGCTCGGGACAGCCCGCGCGCACCGCCAGATCCCGCCGCGCGCTCGCATCGTCCAGCAGGTCGAGGCTCGCCGCGAGCCTCGCGATGCAGCTCTCCCGCTCGTCCGCAGTCGGCTTCGCGCATGCCTTGGCACGCATGGGCTGGTAGCAGGCATCGAGGAGCCGCGACGCGTGGGCGGAGTTGGCGGCGCGGTCCTCGTAGGCGCAGCCGAGCACGGCCAGGAGCGCGAGGGAGAGCGTGAGCGTCCTCATGCGCCTGAGACTAGCATCCGCACACGCCCTGGCGCGCGGACTAGTCGCCTGCGAAGCCCGCGACTCGAGGACCAGGGCTCGCCGCGGAGGAACCTCGAAGCTCCAACGTTCCTGTACGTGCTCGACTACAACCAGGTCCTGTGGCCTAGAGTTGCGCGTGGTCACCCCCTCCACCGTCAGTTGCTCGGGTTAAGCTCGCGACTCTAAGGACTCACTGAAACCCGCGCACATGGCCAGACTAGCGCCGAACACACGCCCCGCGGAGCCGAAGTCAGCCTTGGAAGCCATCCAGGGACTCCTCTCGGGGATTACCGACGATCATCGTCTCCGCCAGAGGAACGAGGCTAGCACTCGTGTCGAGTTGATCGACCGAATCCTCGATGCGCTCGGGTGGAACTCGAGCGAGATCGGTCGGGAGGTCCCGTCCGGAGCCGGTTCGTATCTCGACTACGAACTGTGCGCTGCTGATACGCAGTGGATGGTTGTCGAGGCCAAGCGCGCGGGTGCGACATTCTCTCTGCCCGATCTTGGAGCACGCTACACGGCGGTCCACTCCATTCAGACCCTGCTGAACCGGGGCGGGACTCATCTTCGAGAAGCACTTATTCAGGCGGCGACGTACTGCAACGACCGCGGAATCCCGCATGCTGCGATTAGCAACGGAACACAGTGGGTCATCTTTCGTGGCCTGTCCGCCAAGGACCGGCCGTGGACCAAGGGCGTGGCGGTTGCGTTTCGGTCGCCCGAGGAAATCATCTCCCGATTCGATGAGTTCTTCGGTTGCCTCGCAAGGTCCGGTGCGGGGACCGCATACCTAGGTCGCATCCTAGACCGTCCCGCTCTTGCTGCGCCGCCACGGTTCAGCATCCCGCGTGACGTCCTTACTCCGATCCGGCCGCCGGTTGACTCGCACCGGCTTTCGCTGCTTCGCAGTGCTGCTGATTTCCTGTTTTCGGACATCTTCGGAGAAGACAGAGGCTCGATGCTGGAGCGGTGCTACGTCGAGCCGGGGGCAGCGCCCGAGTTCGAGCGGAGCCTTCAACGGCTCCTGCGGGACACTGCTCGCACACTGGATGACGAGGCGGATCGCGTAATCGAGGGTGACACGGCGAAGTTCATCGACGAGTTGTCAACCCAGGAACGGCTCGCGAAGCTCTCGCATCCGATTGTCGTCGTGGGACATGTCGGCGCTGGCAAGACAACGTTCATTCACCGCGCCCTCTCGCGACTGCGAACGGCGCACTCTGCGATGTTCGCCCTGGTTGACCTCGAGGGCTACGGCGTAAGCGGCGCAGTCGATGCCGAGAAGGAGGAGCGCGCCGTCGCCACCCAGATCCTTGAGAAGCTCAGGAACGCGGCGACGACGGTGCTCAAGCACGCGGGGCTTTCCGACGCGGAACGAAGCCAAGCGGATCCTTTCGTGGCGGATACCCTCCGGACGCTTTTTCGGAAGGAACTCGACAGGGAGCGGAACCTCGGCGAGCGCCTCTGGACTGCTCAACCCGAGAAGTGGATCGAGAAGGAATACGAGTTAATCAAACAGGGACAGTCCGATCCTCGTTCCCTTCTTGTCCATTTCGTCCGGCACCTGCGAGCCCGGTTTCGGCGGCCCGCCGACAACCTGCGGTATCCAGTTCTCATCATCCTGGACAACCTGGATCAGAGCAGCGATGAGTACCAGAGATGCATGTACGCGTTCGCGCAACGGCTCGCGCGAGATACACCGTGCGTCATGCTGCTTTGCCTTCGTGAGGACACGTACTTACGGGGCCGCGCAGCAGGCGGCTTTCTTACGTCGAGTCCGCTCCAGTTCGTGTTCCACGTTTCGGCACCACCACTCGACCGGCTCGTCCACCAGCGGGTGCGCTTTGGACAACATGCACTCGCGAACGGCCTTCTTCCGAGCGGATTGAAGAACGAGGCGCGTTCGGTGGAGGAAGTCTGCTCGTTTGTCTCGGGAACTTTGCTTGCTCCCAAGGCAACATCCATCGAGCTGATCGACGGCCTAGCGGGGCACAACGTCCGAGAAGCTCTCGAATCCGTGCGTTACACGATTCAGGGCTGGCCGTCAGCGAGAGGGAAGCCGAACCCGACTGCCGCGTTCGTCCTCGACTGCTTGCTCGCGTCGCTTGGCACTCGGCCGGCGACCAGCAAGCTCCTCGTGAACTGCTTCGACGCCGATCCGCATTCGCCTCCCCTGCACGGGCTGCGTGTGCGACTCCTCGCTTACTACTCGTGGGCGTACGACTTGGCGCCGGAGAAGCCCTACCTTGAGCTCACCGAAGGCGTGATCGCTCGGTTCAACGCCTGGGGCTACCCTGTTGCTCTCATCGCCACGGCGATCCAGTTCCTGCTGTCCGCCGGGCTCTTGAGGGTCTTTGACAGCCCCGAACGCGGTCGGCGCTCTCTAACTGCTGATCTTCCGGTACGGACAACCATAACCGCGGCGGGGCAGGTCCACTTAACCAGCCTGATGGAGTTGCCCGCGTACCGAACGGCGATGGCATGCATGACGCGGTGGTACGATGAAGAGTCTGCGATGCTCTTCGTCGAACGCGCGCGCAGCGCCGGCGGCAAGGACGGTCCGACCATAGGGGACATCGTGTTGTCCTCCGGCCACTCGGTCTTCGATGCGTATCTCGCGCAGGCTATGGCAACCGAGGATGCGCTCTTGTCGCGTACCGTTTCCGAGAAGGCCTGGGCCGCCGAAGTCCTCGCGCGAGCGGCCAAGATCATCACCGCGCCCCCAACATCACGCCTCAGCGCTGTCACCACGCAGCGCTTCACGAATGGAGGACGGCGCACGCGTTCAAAGCGAGGACGCGACTCGAGCCAGTTGGACTTGGTTGCAGCGCCCTCCTCTGGGTCCCCGGACCTTCCAGGCCTTCGGCCAGGAGTGAAGTACCGAAACACCGTCTGGATCCCGCGCATCCTGTGGGCGCTGGAGTGGTCGCATCGCTCCGGCCTCGGACCTCTCTCCGCGAGTGAGATTGCGGACATCCTCTCGAATCACGGAGAGACCGGCGTCCCCGGACCGAACGTGGCTCGAGCATTCCGAGCAGCCAAAGACACCGGCGATGGTGAAACTCTCTGGAGCATCTCCGGACGGCGATACACGATCACGTCCGCTGGTCAGAAGGTGATCCTCTCACTTCTCTCGGAAGACGGTGCCTGATCTCTCAGGTCTCGACGCGAACTCAAGAGGCCCAGGCTTCCGCCTGGGCCGATCCGGTCTCAGTCTTTACCAGGCGACCGTCACATCGCCCACGCACCACCGCAATACCAGTCGCTGGCAGCGAGAGCGCGATACGTCGCAGTCTGCCACGAGTTCCGGTGAACCGCTTCCCTGCTTGCGGCTTGTTCCGCCAAGTGCGATCGCAGCTCCTTGGGACCGCCACGCTTGAGTAGGACGAGAACCATGTGCTCGATGCTCCGAAGCTCCTCTGCGGCATGCGCCGCATACAGCTTCGCGAGACGAAACACGGTGAAGTGCCGCTTGGCACGATCCACCCTCATCGCGGACCAGTGCACCGGTGGCCGAACCGTGAAGAGTAGCGCGGGAGGATTCTGCTCAAGCACATGAGCCGCGACCCACACGTCGCCATCGAAGTCGTCGAAGTAGGGATGAATAGTCTGCTCACCCTCGGTTGTGGGGTACTGCTCAAGTTTCGCGAAGTTGCAGTCGGAGCACGCTGGGACCAGGTTGCACGGGGTCACAGCAAGTATGGGGTACTCCCCCTTTGGCAGATGATGATCCAGGGTGGATGCAACTCGCTGCCCGCACAGCGGACAGATTCCATGCGGAGTCGCTGCGAGCAGCGCCTCATACACTTCGCGCCCTACCGAACCCTTCTTCGCGAACTTGTTGTCGTACAGATCGGACATTTCCGTCTTGGACACGTTCGCGCCGACCCGAACGGCCCTCGGGAACATGTGTAGGCGCGATGCAGTCGCCGCCGCATCGAACGCGACGGCGCTCGCTCCCACCTCTGCGCGGACGCCTACGAGCTTCGCTTGGAGAGTCGGATCGCGATAGCTGCTCGCGCAACGAACGAACACTGCTTCGGCGCTGTCCTGCGGCTTCTCGAGCTTTCGCATGCTCAGGAGCCCGAGTCCGACTCAGCGTCACGGTGCGCGAGCAACGCCCGCGCCACAGCTCGCGCCTCTCCGCCCAGGCGATCCCCGAACCGCGCCACTATGTCTTCGTACCCGCGCACCAAAGGCGAAGCGACCGCGTCCTCAAGGAGCTTGTGATAACCGGACTTGGTCATCTCAAGCCCGAACACCTCTCTAGTCAAGACGCCGACGTTCTCCCCGAATGTCTGGATCTCGGGCCGCTCTGCATGTGCGACAACCCCGGACCGCCGGAGAATCCATACGCACTCCCTTGGCGCTTCTTGAAGTACGACAGGAGAGTGCGTGGCAATGATAGCCACTCCGTTCCTCTTGACGAGCAGATCAGAAACGGCCCGCACGAGCGCTGCCAACAGCGGTGGGTGAAGGTGTGCTTCGGGCTCGTCCATGAGCACAAGCGTCTTCTCGTCCACAAGCTCAACTACGCGAGTGATCGTCAAGAGCACGATCTTGTGGCCTGCGCTCAACCGTCGATAGAGCTTCTCGGCCCGCGCTTCCCACTCGCCCTCGACTGACGTATCCGACAGCGCCGCTACATCCGCCTCCTTGAAGAGAGGATCCGATTCAAGCGTTTCGAGGGCCTGTCGCCATCGCGCAAGCCTGGCCCCTCTGCGGCACTCGCCTACCGAGGTAATGAACTCCTTCACCAGCTCACCGAGCGCTTTGGTGCCCCCGAGATCGCCGTCTTCTTCCCTGCGTAGACCAACGTACGCGTACCGTATCGCGTGCGGTTTCTCTTCCGTCTCCTCAAGGGGTCCGAACGGATCAAACGCACTGAACGCGACTGACACCAACCCAGCAAATCGCTCCTGTCCGTCCCGCCAGAAGAACCCTCCGACTTCTGCCGCGTTGGCGTGACTCTCAACCAGCGCGCGAGTCATCTTGTTCAGGCATCTCGTCTTGCCCACGCCATTACGGCCGATCAGCACATGGATGTTCGTAGGAGGAACGGCGTCGGGGTCGACAGCAAAGTCCAACGCTAATGCCGCAGGTGAAGGCGGATTCGCGGGGAACTGGTACGCAAAAGCGAACTCAGTGAGCCTCGCGTTGCCAAGGGCAAGGCGATGGAGTCGGCCGCGCACCCGCTCTGCATCAATGTCCCGCAGCAGCGATTCTTGCATGACGGGCTCTCGGAACGCACGGTCGAACAGGTCGAGATCCGCTGCAACGTCACCGAGCCCCTTGAGTATTCGCGCGCGAAGCGGTTCCGAGATGGCGTTAAGAGTTTCGTAGTAGTTCTCGTTCTGTCCCAGCGAGAAGAAGTGCTCGCTCAGTGCGTCGAACTCAGCAGGGAGACTCGGCGACTGTTGGCCCTCGCCCATCTGGAACTGACCGATCTTGACAGCTCCGACTTCGTGACGTGTTCCGTTCGCATCGAACACGACGAGGTGAAACATCGTCACGAATCGCCACCAATCGTTCCAGTTGTCCCGCTCCAGATACGCCTGGCCAGGCTGTGGGGTCGCGACGGCTGTTCCAACGGGAACGATCTTGAAGAGCATGATCTGCGTCCCTTCCTCTTCCGTATTCCTTCCGATCGCCGAGGGCGCGCCGCCGCCACTGACGGGCGGCTCGCGCGACGCTCACCGCCGTACGTCGTTCAGAGTGTCGCATCGTAGTCCATCCCGTACTGCGTGCGGGATTCCCACTCTGCCTCGCTCGGGCAGGCCGGGGGACCCGGTCCGAGCGCCACCGGTGCAGAAAGTCCTCCGTGACGGGCGACCTGCGCGCGGCACAGGCGACGACGCGGCGGTCGCGTGCGTCATCCCGAT
>Ga0137375_10007179_pt1 | contig 13242 bp, 16 predicted proteins | sample SagtaG_24_FD_104936 | JGI IMG/M metagenome (GOLD analysis project Ga0137375, IMG submission 104936) | Vadose zone soil microbial communities from Sagehorn Ranch, Mendocino, California, USA - Sage1_R_113_16 metaG | ecosystem: Environmental > Terrestrial > Soil > Vadose zone | place: USA... | reverse complement strand
ATGGTGCCGGCAAGCAGTATCGCCAGCGAGAGCAGAATCTGGCGCAATCGGGAGATGAGACCGAGATGCATGGCAAATCGCTCCTTAACTAACGGGAAGGGCTTTCAAAATAACCTACTCAATGCATGGGAAGTAGATCGTGACGGTGGTGCCCTGGCCAGGCGCGCTGTCGATCCAGATCGAGCCGCCATGCTGCTTTACAATGCCGAAGCACGTCGCAAGCCCTAGCCCAACGCCCTTCCCGGGCGCCTTTGTCGTGAAAAACGGCTCGAAAAGATGCCGCTTCACCTCTTCGGTCATACCGCTACCTGTATCGGCGACGATGATTCGAACAAACTGGCCCGGTCGCATGTCTGCACCTCGGCCGTCCATCATCGGTGCGCCTGGCACTGTTGCTGTCGCAATCGTCAGCGTACCACCATCAGGCAGAGCATCGCGCGCGTTGACCAGCAGATTGACGAGAAGCTGTTCGATGTGCCCGGGGTACGCCTTGATCCGACCACACTCGGCCGCCAGCGACATGCTCAGGTCAATCTGTGGGCCGATCAGCTGTCGCAGCATAGACTCCATGTCGCGGATCAGGTCGTTGATATTCAACTCTTGCAGATCAAGCGCCTGCTGCCGGGCGAAGGCCAGCAATTGGCGGGTGAGATTCGCCGCTCGTCGAGCTATCTTGCGTATTTCCTCCAGTTCGTGGCGCGCGCTATTCCCCGCTATGATCGCCTCGATGCCCAACTCGGCGTTCCCGACGATCGCCGCCAGCAGGTTGTTGAAATCATGCGCGACAGCGCTGGCAAGCCGGCCGAGGCTGTCCAGTTTCTGGATGTGCAAATACTGCGCTTCGAGCTGCTTGCGCGCGCTGATGTCGCGGGCGATCGCCAAGGTGCCGATCGGCGTGCCAGATTCGTCCAGAATCGGCGAGATGGTCAACGAGACATCGAGGCGCGTGCCATCCTTGCGCACGCGGACGGTCTCGAAATGCTCGATCCGCTCCCCACGCTTGAGCTTCTCGTGGATGTGCGCGACTTCATTTGGGCGGTCGGGCGGGAGCAGTAGGGTGACCGGCTGCCCAAGCACCTCGTCGGCGGTGTACCCGGAGAGTCGCTCCGCGCCGGCGTTCCAGCTCAGGATTGTGCCATTCAAGTCCTTGCCGATAATTGCATCGCCCGACGACTCGACAATCGCAGCGAGTTGCCGCAACGCGGCCTCTGCCTGCTTGTGCTCGGTATTGTCCATGATGATTCCCTTGATGGCCAGCTGCTGGCCATCTGGCGCATAGATGCCGTGAGCCTGATCCCAGACCCACTTCTCTTTGCCCTGCGCCGTGTGAATGCGGTTCTCGTTGTTGCAGAGTCGCTTCGCCGCCAGGTTGGCCTGGCATTTGCCCCAGAGCGGCCCGCAGGGCAGCTGCTCTGCAACCGGTAGATCTTGACCTATGCCATGACGACCTCCTCAGCACGCGCACGCTGTGGTCACATCTGCAGCCACTATCATCGTACGCCCATCGGCTCCGAGCAAGGGGCGGCGCGTCGTGAAGGCGTGGCTCTGGGCAGGATCGTCCAGCCGGGCTAGTGTGTCGTGGGGCGGGTCTGACGGCGCGCGATCGCAAGGCCCTGGAGCCCGAGCGCGTACTCAATGCCGGCCTGCAAGGTCGCGAGCGTGACGATCCGGGATAGGTTAATGCCGAGCTGCACCATGGTCTGCGCGACCTCCGCGCTGATGCCGACGAGGATCACCCGGGCGCCGAGCAGCTCGGCGGCCTGGGCCGCCTGCAGGAGGTGGTTGCCAACGCCGGTGTCGACCACGGGCACCCCCGTAATATCCATGATCACCACATCGGCCTGCTGCCGGGCGATCCCCTCCAGGAGCGTCTCCATGATCTGGGTGGGCGGTAAGAGTCGATCGTGCCGACGAGGGGCAAGGCGAGGATGCCAGTGTGCAGGGGGATCAGCGGCGTGGAGAGCTCGCGGATCTGGAGCGCCTGGGCCTGGATCATGCGCTCGTGGGTGTCGATGAAGACCCCCGACAGCACGACAACGCCGTGGTAGATGATGTCGTGCAGGCGGTAGGCCCACCAGGCGCGCATCTCGGGGTCGTCGGCGAAGGCGGCGCGCATATGTGTGTCCATCACCCGCTCGCCGAGCGACACACCCTTGAGGATCTCCGTCACCACGCCGCCCTGCTCGGCCCGCAGGCGGGCGACGTGCTCCCAGTAGGCCGAGAAGTGCCTGGTGCTGCCGGTCTCCACATCCTGTTCGACGGAGGTGAGAGCGGCGGTGGCCAGGGCGTGGAGCTGGGCGCGCTCGAGGGAGGCGTAGGGCTGGACCTGTTCATCGATCAGCGTCGCGGTCAACTCGTCGACCATGGCGGGCATGGCCTTGCGAAAGGCGGTGATAAGCTGGTTCATTGTCGGGACTCCTGTTACCCATCTTCGCCGCTGCGAGCGCGCTAGGGGCGGCTTCGCGCCCCATAATCTTTTTGGTCAGCAGATAGCTGGCTTCGCTGCTGTGGGTGGTGGTCAGGTGCTGCCGCAGCCGCTTAGCCTGGACTAACAGGATGTGCAGATAGGCCCGCAGCACACTCGCGCGATCGACAAGCTCGGAGTGATACTCCTGCTCGATCGTGCGCAGGAGCGCGCCGATGCTGGCGGCTTGGTGGCGATTCATCGGGATGAGCGGCGCAACATCGAGCGGGTAGAACAGCGGCAGCTCGGCCAGCTGGGTCTGCTCGTGCGTATCGGAGCGGAAAAAGGCGTCGGTGAAGCGGATGGAGTAGCCACTGAGTGAGGCGCTGATCTGAGTGGTATACACCTGACCGGGCGAGAGGTAGTACAGCATCGGCGCCGAGATTGTGTACTGACAGGTATCAATCGTAACGCTGCCATGCCCACTTATAATCCACCAGAGTTGATAGTGGTCGTGGCGATGGGGCGGAACGTGGCGGTGGATGTTGGCGAAGCTGCTTTCCAGGCGCTGCAGCGCGAAGTCAGTGATATCTGCGCCCGGCACGATCTCGGGCAGCGTATAGACCCGTATCGGCCCGGGTTGCACTGAGATCGAATCGGGTTCAGCCATCCTGTTCATTAATAACCGGATCTTTTCCTTGGACCTGCCGCGTTGTCAGCATAAGACAAACTTTCGCGCAGCGAAACCTTTTGGATATACAGTACACTACATCGCAGCCGTACACAATCAGAACAAATCCCGATATAGGATAGGGAGAACTTCTGTCAGCAAGGAGGATGTGCTGTGTCTATTCGTCTGGCGACATCAATCCCATTTGAGTGGCGACGCGCACGAGACCTGCAGCATCCCGGACGTCGAGATGCTGCATAAGCTGGGCGCGATACGTATCAAACGTCTTCACGCTGATGACCAGTTTTTCCGCGATCTGCTTTCGCGAATAGCCCTTCGCGAGCAGCTGCAAAATCTCGAGCTGGCGCGGCGTCAGCTTCAATGTTGACTTGTCATCGCTGCTGCCAGAGGCAGCGTAGTCTGCCACGATGAATTTCGCAACGGCTGGGCTGAGATAGGCTTCGCCTTGGCTCACCGCATGAATGGCCGTTTGCAGCTCAGCCGCTTTTGCATTTTTCAACAGGTAGCCTGCTGCGCCAGCGCGCATAGCCCGCCGCGCGTACTCGACATTGGCGTACATCGAAAGGATTATCACGCGCACATTCGGGAATGCTTCTGTTACGCGCGCGGTTGCCTCCAAACCATTCAATTCAGGCATCGCAATGTCCATCAGAACGATATCGGGCTGATGTAGTTCGATGAGCCGCAGTGCTTCGTTCCCATTGTTCGCTTCGGCGACGACTTGTATCCTCAGCTCATGCAGCAGCGCACGAAAGCCCGCACGCACGAGCGCATGATCGTCAGCCAGCAAAATGCGCGTAGGGTTCATGTCACGTCCTTTCGCTCAACAGGAAAGCGTACGCGAATCTCGGTTCCCAAGCCGGGTGCAGATTCAATTTTAAGTGTGCCACCCACGAGCCGCACGCGCTCTTGCATGGACAGCAGACCCAATGTCGCGCCGCGGGAGGCGCGCTCCAGGGCAGCGGCCACATCGAATCCGATACCGTCATCCCGGATGACCAGCTCAAGCTCTGCCTCGTGCTGACGTAATTCGACATGCACGTGTTTCGCCTGGGCATGACGCGCCACATTCGTCAATGCGATCTGCGCGATGCGAAAGACGGTGGTCTCGAGGTTCGCGGGCATTCGCAGCTCTGCGGGCTCGACCGCCAATTCAGCGCTGAATCCCGATCGTTGGGCTTGCCGATCCACGAACCATTCGAGCGCAGGCACGAGACCAAAATCGTCGAGCATGGAAGGTCTCAGATCAAGCGATAGGTCGCGTATCTGCCTGAGCGCCTCGTCAACCAAGTGGATGCTTTCCTTCAACCGCTCCGCAAGGGTTGCCGCATGGGACGAGAGCTGGATGGTTTGCAAATTGGTGCTCACCGCGGTGAGCACCTGGCCGATCTCGTCGTGCAGCTCGCGGGCGATCGCGCGGCGTTCCACCTCCTGTGCTTGCAGCACCTGGCGGGAGAGCTCCTGCAGCCGGGTGGCGTGCCGGCGAAGTTCTTCTTCCGCTTGCTTACGCTGGGTTATATCCTGCACGGTGCCGAACATGCGGATCGGCCGGCCCGATTCGTCGTAGACGATTTCGTCCCGCACATGCACACATCGCATGTCACCACCGGAGGAGATGATGCGGAATTCCACATCAAGAAGCCGGCCGTGTTGGAGCGCTTCGCTCAACGCTTGGCGCTGGAGTTGCCGGTCATCGGGATGAGTCATGTCTTCCAATTGAGCCTGGCTGATGCCGCCATCGGATAACGGCAGCCCAAAGATGCGGCCAGTTTCTTCCGACCAGGTGATGCGGTCGGCGATCAGATCGTGCTCCCAGTAGCCGATTTTTCCGATCCGCTGCGCCTCCTTGAGTTTGGCTGCGCTTTCACGCAGCGCGGTTTGAGTGCGGTCGCGGCTGATGGCAATTGCGGCAAGGTGAGTCGCCATTTCAATCAGCCGCAGATGCTCCGGCTCTGGGAGTGCGGGATGGCGGTAATACATGGCAAACGTTCCGAGCAGCCGCCCATGCGCGTCAAAGATCGGCGTAGACCAGCAGGCGCGAAATCCATGCGCCAACGCCAGCGCGCGATAATCCTCCCACAGCGGGTCTGCGGCGATGTCTTTCACAAACACGGCTTGCTTGCGAAAGGCCGCCGTCCCGCACGAGCCAGCGCTCGGCCCGATCGCACTACCATCAATCGCCTGAATGTATTCCGCAGGGAGGTTCGGCGCCGCGCCGTGACGCAAGTGAACTCCTTGTTCGTCGATGAGCAGGATCGAACCCAACATTCCGGGAACGTACGTCTCGATCAGCCGCATCAACGTGGCCAGCGATTCCGACAATGGCGCGGTGGACGCAATCATTTCCAGCACGCGCTTTTGACCGTCCAGCAGTCCCTCGCTCCGTTTGCGCTCGGTGATGTCGCGCACGGCGCCGTACATGCGTATGGGCTCACCAGCGTCGTTGTATACAAATCTGCCCCAACCAGCGATCCAATGGATACTGCTATCAGGCCAGATGACGCGATACTCATGAGCATATTCAGACCTATCGTCGCGGGCCCGCTGGACTACTCGATTCAATACCTCCAAATCGTCGGGGTGAACGTGTTCTTCAAAACTGCGGTATGTGCCATCAAATTCGCCTGGAGCATATCCGAACAGCTTGGCGTGATGCCCCAGCCAGATGATGTGCCCTGAGACCAGATTCCAGTCCCACAAACCGATGTCAGCCGCGTCAATCGCGGCTTGCAGACGGGCTTTGCTTCCACTATAGCCCTTCGCCAGTGCCTCGGCGACGTGCTGTTTCCAGCTCCTTATCACGCTATCTCCATCAAAGACGCTATTTTGAAGATACCACCCATCGTAGGAAAGAACATCGATACTGCGCTGCGCCAGATGCCGAGCGAGGCAGAAGTGCGTGCCCCCTGGCATGTCGCCCACTCTGCTGATTCCAGCCGTTCGTGACTCGCTTGCCATCGTAGTCTTCTCTGTGCAGGGGTCGCTTCCGGTTGGCGAACTCGTACACCGCCTGATTGTAGGCGGAAAAGCAGGTTGTTGCGGAGGAAAGCGGCCAGGCGGCTGCGAGTCTGAATGGTACGGAAAGATGGCCTCTTATGCGCCGCACGTCGCACGTCCGGCCGTTCTGGCGAGCAGCTGCGCGGTCAGCGTTTCAGGCGCTTCCAAAGGCAGCTGGGCGCGCAGCACCACGTCGATTGTGTGGTGCTGCCTGCGATAGCGCGCGCAGCCCGCGTAGGCATCGACATGCGCCTGCACGTCGGCGTCAGCAATCGTTGGATCGAGCGCGAGCATCTCGCGGATGTCGTGACACTTCACCAGGCTCACCTCCCTGATAGCTGCGGCTTCAGCAGTGCGAACCGATTGCTAAAGCCGCAGCAGAACTAAGGACACACGCACAGAGGGATTGCTTTTGGGAAAGCCAGCCTGCGCGACCTAGCTACAAAGAGAGACTGGCTCGTGGACCCTCGGCTATGAGGGTCTGCTTCAGCTTCCGCAGCCCCCGCCGCGCACGTGTCTTCACAGTGCCCAGCGGGTAGTTCAGCGCGGTGGCGATCTCCTGGTACGAGCGACCGCCAAAGTAGTTCAGCTCAATCACCTGGCGCTGCTCAAAGGGCAGCTGCTGGAGGGCCGTGGCGAGCATGTGGCGCTGCTCCTGCTTGATCGCTGCACCGAGCATATCGGCCTGGTCGTCCGCAAGCTCGCGCAAGCACGACTGCTCCATGTCGGCGCGGATCAGGAGTGGCCGGGCGCGCAGACGGCGTAGCTCATCGATACTCACGTTGCGGGCCAGCGCGCGCAGCCACGGTGCCACCGGGCCGCGCTTGGCGGCAAAGCGAGTGCTTCGTCGCCAGACCCGCCAGAAGACGTCCTGGACCAGGTCTTCCGCCAGCACCGCATCCTGCACGACGCGCAGCACCGTCTGGTAGACCTTCGCCGCGTATCGTTTGTAGAGCAGTTCCAGGGCTTCACTCTTGCCAGCTGAGATCATTGCCATCAGCTCGGCGTCGGTTCGATCCTCGTACGTGCCAGCTCGTGGCCGTATCGCGACTGCGTGATCGCCCCTGAGACGGTGGTTCTTGTGCATGGTCATAGCTGATAGTTCTCCTTCCGACTGTGAACGACTGCGGCCGCGCGCTGGGTTAGGCGCTGGCTTCGCGTGGCTGGTCGGCGCGACGCGTGCCGGCGACAGGCTGCCAGATGAGATCGGCGTTGACGATCAGGTACAGGGCTATGATATTAAAGGTGAAGCCCAGCACAACCGGCAGTACGACAAAGAACAGATAAGCCTGTAGCATGTCTGGCATTGCTTGCGCATCCATTGTGTGCCTCCTGGGCGATGATCGCCGAATAGTCGGAGCATGGCGGCAGATGTATCGCCCGTTCGATACCCTAGTATCAGGTAGACGCTGGGTCCGGCCGCCGGACCCAGCGTCTACTCACGTTTCGATCAGCAAGGCGAACCGTGTGCCCGGCCGCATCACTATCACTTCAGCGTGGATGGATCAGACGATTTCGGAGCGATAGACCCGCCCGCCGTGCAGCACCACGATCCGGTCGATCGACTCGGTCGAGCCTTCATCCACCTCGGCGATCAGCGCCGTTTCGCCAGGATTGAGCTGGGTGCTGACGTCGTCAATGAAGTCTTCGCTCAGCCCGAACTCGGCCAGATCCACGGTAGCGCCTACGACTCCACCGGACGCCGCGCCGAGTGCGGCTCCAGCAGCGGCCGCGCTCGCCGCAGCGCCCGCTGCCGCGCCAACCGGACCGAGCATCGCTCCGAGCAGCCCGCCGATCAGGCCCCCGCCAAGCAGCCCCCACGCTGCCCCTACGCCTTTGGTATCGGGAATGGTTAGGTTGCCCTTGGCATCCTTGGTCGCGAGCGCGCCGCGCTTGAGCCGGATAATCTCATCTTCGTTCAGGTTCTGCATCTGTCTGGCCGCATCATAGGCCTGGTTTTGGGTCGCGAAGACCGCTACAATGACTCGATTCGCCATGATCTACCTCCTTAACAAGGTGTTGTGAGCGCGCGAGGAGTGTATCCTCCGGCCAGCCTCGCGCTGATCGACTGGTTATACTCACTCTATCCAATCTCGCCGTCGTCGGCTTCTCTCTCGCGACAAGCTCTACACACAACAAATGGTGGGCAGCCATGCTGGCCGATGGTATGAGGCATATCCTGGCCAGCTACAGGCGACAAACGCAGCGGCCTGGCATACACTACAGGTGCAGCGCAGGGCAGGGGCGAGAAGCCGCTGCGACTGCCAGGCTAGCTGCACGAGCCGCCTGCCAAGCAGCAGGGAGAATGACCACCAGCCAGAGGAGGTAAGAACGATGAGCAATATTTCCGTCAGCGACAAGGTCGTGACGTTCATCACCGTTTACGAAGTCGCGCCCGCCGACCAGCAGCACCTGATCGAGCTGATCACGACGGCCTACGAGCGGGTTATTCGCCACTTGCCCGGGTTTGTGGGAGCGCATACACACCGCAGCAGCGATGGGGTGCGGGTCGTGAGCTATGCGCAGTGGAATGCACAGACCGACGTAGAGGCCATGCTGCGCAATAACGACCTCTGGCCGATCTTCGTCGAGATCGGGAAGATCGCCAGCGCCGACCCACGCTACTATCAGGTAGCGGCAGACTGGACGCCAGCATGATCGTGCTTGCCGATTGATGTAGTCCGCCAGCCACTACGCGTGTTCGATCCGCCTGCGCAGGTTGCGCAATCCGATCCCGAGCGCAATCAGCAAGCTGCCGGAGCCGATCAGCGCAACCGACACGCTGCGTAGCCGGCCTGTGGCACGCGCACGTATGCGGGCGGTATATGAGCGCCACCTGCCGCTGTGGCGCCGCTGTAGTTCATCGCGAATCGCTGCCGCGGTCTCGATCAGTGTTTTGATCGCCATGTTCGTCCCCCTCGTCGATCGACGATCGCCTTGCGCATTTCGGCGATCGCCTCGTGAGTGGCAGCCGGGTCAGCGGCGCTTGCGCGCCTCAGGATGCGCCGCGTGCTTATCCCAACAGAGGAAGCGAGGGCGGCGTCGAGCTTATCGTGCCAGATCGGATCGAGCAGGACAATCAGCGCCGAGCTGCCCGGGCTGAGCTGATCGAGCAAGGCCTGCAGGTCGTCCCTGGGAAAGCCTAGGTCGATCAGGTTCGCCGACAGCGCGCCGGTGACGCCGCCGGCGACTCCGCCGATGATCGAGCCCAGTGGGCCGCCGATGAGGCCGATCAGGCCGCCGGCGATGATGCCAAAGAGTCCGCCATCCGGTCCGCCAACATCCCGTGCGTCGTGGATCAGCGACGTGCCGTCGCGCTGTTTAACGAGCGTCGCCACGTCCTGGATCTCGATCGTGCCGTCCTTGTGCAGTTTGCGCACAATCTCGTAGGCGTTGTTGGCGGCGTTCTCATCGTCGAATATGGTTATGACCAGCTCAAGATTCATGGGTGGCTCCTCCTTCCCCGGTGGTGAGCGACACGCAGTGGGCCATATCGGCGCCGCCGCGCATAGCTTTGACGGCTACTCCGCGCTCCACAGTATCGCTTCCTCGCCATGCGGTGTCTCGGCGGTCTCTCTGCTGATAGTGTATCGGAGCAGCGGCACGCTGTCGTCTTCCTGGAAAACTGATATGACCCGGCGAAGTGTACGGCGCGCGCCAGGCCGATGGGCTGGCGCCCATCCCGAACCTGCGATAGGGCCGCTCTCGACCGTCGGGCTGGCACGATCTAGGCCCGATTGGCTGGTATGAACCGCCCGCTGAATAAGTGACAGGCCTGATGTTCTACCCCTATGCTCTCCATGACGAACCACATAAATACCGCTATGTGAACGCCTGAAAAGGCCTATTGAAAGAGGTTCCGAATGAATGAGGGAAGTGTCCCATACGATGCATGGGTGGCGTTCTGTGACATTTTCAGCCGCGTGTACGACGGACGTCGCGCGAACCTCAGCCTGCGCGAGGAGTATGGCAGCGTCGTGCCGATTGCCGAGGGTCTTACATTCAGTGGGATCGGCGCCGATCTGAAGGATAGCGAAAACGCTGTGACGATCATCCTGAGCGATGACGCGGGTCAGCACATGACGCATATCGTATCGGAGGTGCGGGAACTGTTCTACCAGAGCGATGACCTGCTCGTGCCGAGGCTCATCATCAACTCGGCGCATGACGGCACGGTGTTGCTGCAGATCGACGCCGCGTAGCCGGTGCGTCAGATTTTGTTCGCCCCGTTTGTCTACCTCCCTTTCCCCCACTATCCTCCTTTTCCCCCGCCCTCGTTCCTGCTCCGCAGGAGCGAGCGCATCATTTTATACTAACTCCGTTTAATTGCGTGGTTTTTCTTGTGTGGCACTCGGCGTAGCCGAGTGCCACACAAGAAAACGGATTTCTGGGGCGGCTTCGCCGCCCCAGAACCCCCACCATAGAGCAAGTGATTAGCCAGATCTGGTATTACAGTGCATCTGATTATCGATTCGCCGCGATCGCGCTCTCGACCGCCTCCCGCTTCGGCAGGCCGGTCGCCGCACGCATCTGCGCTTCGTCGAGCGACTCCTCGCGCAGCAGTGCGTGCGCCAGGGCATCCAGACGCTCGCGGTTGTTCCTCAACATCTCGAGCGCTTTGGTGTAGCTCTCGTCCACGATGCGCTTGGTGGCCTGGTCGATCGACCGCGCGGTCTCCTCGCTGTATGGGCGCGTCGCGCTGCCGACCGGGCCTTGCTCCAAGAAGTTGCCGTCCTCGTTGCCGCTCAACGCCAGCAGCCCGACCTCCTGGCTCATGCCCCAGCGCGTGACCATCGCACGCGCGATCTCACTCACCTGCTTCAGGTCGTTCTCGGCGCCAGTGGTCACGCTGTTGTAGATGACCTGCTCGGCCGCGCGCCCACCCAGCGCATTCACGATCCGCGCGCGCAGATACAGCTCGCCGTAGTTGTAGCGGTCGGCTTCGGGCACCGAGAGCGTCACGCCGAGCGCCTGGCCGCGCGGCACGATTGTCACACGCCGCACCGGGTCGCCCTCTCTCTGCAAGAGGCCCAGCAGCGCGTGGCCGGACTCGTGGTAGGCCACGCGCTCGCGCTCCTCCGGCAGCAGCGTCAGACGCCGCTCGGTACCCAGCGCGATCTTCTCCAGCGCCTCGGCGAAATCCTGGGACATCACCCTGTCGTGACCCTTGCGCGCGGCCAGCAGTGCCGCCTCGTTGACCAGGTTGCGCAGGTCGGCGCCGACCAGTCCCGGCGTCTCACCGGCGATCTGTTCCAGGTCGACGCCGAGAGCGAGCGGCACGCCGCGGGTGTGGACTTTCAGGATCTCGGCGCGACCGGCGCGGTCGGGTGGTTGGACGGTCACCCGCCGGTCGAAGCGCCCGGGGCGCAGCAGCGCCGGGTCGAGCACATCGGCGCGGTTGGTCGCGGCCAGCACGATCACCCCTTCGCGCGAATCGAAGCCATCCATCTCGATCAGCAGCTGGTTGAGCGTTTGCTCGCGCTCATCGTTCCCGCCGGCAAAGTTGCCGGCCCCGCGCCGCCGCCCGATCGCGTCGAGCTCGTCGACGAAAATGATCGCCGGGGCGGCCTTGCGGGCCTGGGCGAACAGGTCGCGCACGCGTGCGGCGCCGACGCCCACCACCATCTCGATGAACTCCGAGCCGCTCATGCTGAAGAACGGCACATTGGCTTCGCCGGCGACCGCGCGGGCGAGCAGTGTCTTGCCCGTGCCCGGTGCGCCAACCAGTAGCACGCCCTTGGGGATGCTGCCGCCAAGGCGCTGGTACTTGTCGGGCTGCTTGAGGAAATCGACGATCTCGGCCAGCTCGGCCTCGACCTCGTCGATGCCGGCCACGTCATCGAAGGTGATGCGTTCCTTATCGGTAGTGACCTCGTAGCGGTGGGCCCGGCTCTGGCCCAGGCCGAAGATGCCGCCGCCCATACTTGCGGCGCGTGCGTTGAGCCACACAAAGCCGCCGAGCAGCAGCAGCGTCGGGCCGAAGTAGAGCAGCAGCGTCAGGAGTGGCGAGCGCGGCTGCTCCAGCGGCTGGGCCGTGATCGCGACGCCGTGCTGCTCAAGCAGCGGCAGCAGCTCGGGATCGTCAAACGCCGGCCGGATGGTGGCGAATTTGGTGTAGGTCTGCGGCGCCTGGCCAGCTGGCACGGTAGGTGTTGCCGCTTGCTGATTGGGGTCAGCCACCGGCTGCTTGAACACCCCCTGGATATCTTCGCCGCGGCTGGTGATCTCGGCGACATTGCCGGCGACCACCTGCTGCTTGAAGAAGGTGTACGGCACGGTGATGCGGTTCTGCGCCTCGGGGAACAGCAGCGGCGCGAGCAGCCAGTTTATCCCCAACAGCACCAGCAGTGTGACCCAGAAGCGCGGGGAACGCAGCATAGTGCGGATATTCTGCTGCTCTTCGGGTCGCTGGCCGCCGGTGGCGGTTGCGCCGCGCTGTTGTTCCGGCCCGGGCGGGCGCGGGCGGTCATTCTCGCCGCGCGGCCGAACCTGGCCGGCCCGCGGCCTTCGAGCTGTGCTACCATTATTTCCTATCATGTCATACTCCCTGCTTCGATAAAGCCGCCTTGGCAAGTTTGCGGGCCTGCTCAAGCTTGGCGCTCCGCGCTGCCGAGTCCGCCTTCACCTCGGCGATGCGTTGCTCGATGTGCGCCTTCTGCCGATCGCTAGCCTGTTTCCACTCGGAGTCTAGTAGCAGGGTGGGTGAGCAGTCGTCCCCCATGTAGGGGATGCTGGTAGGGGATTATCAGGAAGTGGCATATGGCATCGAGCGGGGCGCAGCATCGAGCAGCGCTGGCCCAGGCGGGTTCTGCACATCGGATTCGAACTTGGTGCCGCCGTCGAAGAAGAACCAGTGCTCGGCGACCGGCACCACAAACTTGGCGCCGGCCTGCTTGAACAGCGCCGCCCAGGCGTCGGCGTCGAAGTTGGCGGCCGTCAGCTGGGGAATAGTGAATCCCAGGATGCTTCGAATGGTCCGCTCTGGATGATCTGGTCAATCGCGTCCACAGTGGCTTACTTTCATCTTTTGCGTGCAAGCGCGGACTGGAATGGCCGCGGTTGAGCAAGGGGGAGCATACAGATGCGGCGTGGTACGATGGTGTGGCTGGACGCCGAGCTGTGCGTGGCCCGCGCTAGCTAGGCCGACTCT
>Ga0137375_10007173_pt1 | contig 13244 bp, 8 predicted proteins | sample SagtaG_24_FD_104936 | JGI IMG/M metagenome (GOLD analysis project Ga0137375, IMG submission 104936) | Vadose zone soil microbial communities from Sagehorn Ranch, Mendocino, California, USA - Sage1_R_113_16 metaG | ecosystem: Environmental > Terrestrial > Soil > Vadose zone | place: USA... | reverse complement strand
TTGACCTTGAATATTAAAACCTGCCCTTCAAGGTTGAAAGTGGTTTTTTCTTTTTTCTTTTCTTTTAATTACGCTTCTTTTTTCAAAAATAAAAAGGATGCTTGGAAAAGGTAGTAGAAGTCAAAAAAAAAAGGTTTTTTTTGTTGATAAAAATGAAAGGAATTAAAATAAAAAAGTGAAAGTACTTATTACCTTTTTAACTTTTCTGAGTTTTTTTTTCTCCTGGATTCCTTTTCCCCTTTTTTCCCGGGGTCTTTCCTCAGAACATTCTTCTTACTTCTGAAGTTACACGAAACCTTTCAGTGATTTCTCGGATCCGGGAGATATAAAAAATTACTTCACCGGAGTAGACTGTGAAAGAATAAGTGTTGTAGTAAAAAAAAACGAAGCCCTTTTTACCAAAGTCCTTTCTGATAATGAGGAAGGAGTATTATTTTACCTTCTTGATGTTCCAAGCCTTTTTCTGAAAGAAATGCCTTTCCAAAAATTAAATCCTGTGTTACAGGGTTGGCGCCGAAGTTCCCCGCGGTTATTTGCTTATTGGAATATTTATGTCTCCGGAAATTCTCTTAACTATCTTGAAGAAAATTCCTCTGATTCTTCAGTTTCCCTTCAAGAAAAAAGAGGATGAAAAGCAATAGAGACCTTTTTTGAACAGGAACGAACAAAAGGTTTAATTAAGAAAGAAGGTAATCGTTATCTTTCAACGACGGATTTAGTCTTTAGTTTTCCCTCCAAAAAGATCTACTTCAATTGAAAAGCTACGGAAAAACAGGAACTTCAACTGAGAATTTACTTTACAGATAAAGATCCGACGTACTCTGGTTACGAGTTTCCTTTTATCACGAAATTGCGATTTGATATTGAGAAAATCCGCTCTGAAGATTTTAAAATCTCTTCCGCGCAGGCGGATATCGAAACCAGTTATCGTAATCTTTGGTATGTTGACTACTTTAGTCCTGCTAATTTAGAGAGAGATGGAGAATTGAATCAAGATGTTATCCTAAAGGAGGCAGTACAAAGAGAGGATAAAGGAAAGGTTTATCAACAAAGAACGGAAAAAAAACTCTTCACTCGGGAAAGTTTTTCCACCTTCTTTTCCTCGGCAATCAACTATCGAGAAATGAAACAATTTTTAACCTCACAAGGGGAAGAAAAATTCTCTGTTCTTTTTAGCGAAAACCAGATAAGGCACGAATGACAGGTCAAGGTTATTCTGAAAGCTCTCGACAATCACTTTGATTTTAAACGTTTGGTGCTGCGAAGACGTGAAGGGCAGCAGCTTAGCTCCGAGACGATTATTCATCAACTTATTCCTGTTGAAGGAAGAGGATAAAGAAGAAGTAAGTAAATCTTTTCATGAATCCTTCCGGAAAGCCTCTTAAAGGGGTATTCTCAGTAGGAAAGAAAAGAAGAGAGGGTACTTTTCCTCTTAGAAAAAATTTCCCTTTTAAAAGTACTCTTAAACTAAATTATTAATTTCGCAAGATTGAAGAATTTTAAAAGATTCTGTCGTCAAGCGAATGTATCTTTTCTTTCTCTTTTAAAATGACTTATTTTTTCGGAAGGGAAAGTTACTTATCTCTTCTTGAATTACTTGATGAAGAAGAATGGTTGTGGAGATGCGAATTTTTTCTTTTTCATGGAGAAACAGAGGTTTAAGATTAAGGTATTTACTTTGTGATTCAAGAAGAGTAGTTACCTCTCTTTCTTTTTTCTCAAGATAATTACTGAAGAGGATGGAGAATCTTTGTAAAGAGTTTTCCTTCAAGTAATCCTTAACTTCTAAATAGTTTAGCGCCGTAGAAAAAAAGGCGGTAAACTCCGAAAAAGAAGAAAAACTTTTTTCTGAACCTGATCAAAAATAGAAACTTTCCTTCCCTTCTTTTCCATAACTAATTTTTTTTCTTATTAAATGGTCGTTTAGTTTTCCGGATTTTGTAATGTTATTTAAACTGAAATAATTGACGTACCAAAGATTCAAGTAACTAGCTTCAATGTCTTCTTTTCTTGAAGACACTTCCAAGTCTCCTTTTTGGAGGTTCCTAATATCGAAAGTTAAGTTTGAGAGAAAAGGATAGGAATAAGCTCAGTAACTAGAATTTCCTTGATGGCGAAAAAGTCTCATCCTCCTATCTCATTTTGTGATAAGGTTTCAAGTAAATAAAATTCTTTCCGGCGGAAAACTAAGAACAAGATCAGTAGTGGGAGAATATTCACCGTTAGTTTCTGAAAGCAAACCTTTTTTCACCCCACGGTCAAAAAAGGCCTTCATTACCTCCCATCCTTGGTTTTCATCTCTAAACTTAAGACCTTGAAATGAGGTTTTATAGATAGAAATACTTCAGTTCGAAAACAAATCTGGAGAACTTTTGTACCAACTTTGAAGAACAGGATTTACTTTTGAAAGAGGCATGTTTTTAAGTTTTGAACTTTGGAAACTGAGAAAATAATAAGCATTATTTCGGCTCGCAGTATCTTGGTTAAAGAAAACATAATTCTTTTTTATTACGATACTTATTTTCTTTTTCGCTGTTCCCGTAAAGTAGTTGTTAAGATCCGCAGGATCTGAAAAATCAGTGAAGGACTTCGTGTATTTTCAGACATAATCCTCTTCAAGATTTAAGATTTTATTACTTTCCCCTGTTAAATAGGTTTGAAGAGGAAAGGAAAAGCTGAGAAAGAAAAAAAGAATGCTGATTACTTTAATTTCCATTTTCTGCTACTTTCAAGTTTAAAGACAGAGCGTTTTCCCAATCGTGTGAAGGTTGATACGAAGAATCCCAAATCTTTTTCCTTCTTACTACGTTAAAGAAGAACTTTTTGAAAACCTTTTCCGAAAAGAAAAAAAAATTATAACACTAACTTAAGAGGAAAGGATAAGTCTAAATGTAGTTTACAAAAGACAGATTTAGCGAACAACCGAAAACACAAATTGTTTTTGTCACTAAAAAAGAGGTTTTCTTTTTTTCTCTTCTTAAACTTTTGTTAACAAAAAGTGAAAGATTTTAATTTGAAAAGAATCTTCTTTTATCTTCTCTTTGAAGGGTTTTCTATTCTGATTTCTCTCCTTTCCGAAAAACAATTAAATTTTGTCGTCTCTAAATTTAACCTATAAAAGAACTAGGTACTTCTTTGGTGTCTTAAACGTTCACTACTTGGTTTGGACTGATTTATCCAGTAAGAACTTTAAGAACGTTTTTTATAAGCTAATCCCTTTCTTAATCAGCCTTCTAATGTATTCACTGATCGGTATTCCTTTATCTCCTATTTTTAAACATTCCTTTTTTATCTCACGATAATCCTTTAGATCCAAGAGGAATGAAACCTTAATACTTTTATTTCCTTTAAAAGGAACAAACGCGGTTTGTCTTTCTTGAAATTTTAAAGAAGAGTTTGTTTTTTGAAAATATATTTTTTTCTCTTTGTAAAAAGGTAAAGTTAAAATCTCTTCAAGAGAGAAGTATTTTAAGTCTTTGAGGATATTACTCACAATATGGAAATCGATAACCTTCGAATCAACCTCGCTTAAAAATGCTTTTAAACTTTTTCTTTTTCTCAACCGAACGAAAATAAAGAACTCTCCGGGCCTATCTGAGGCCTTAATTTTTATTTCAGACACAGTACCTGGGCTCGTAATTTTTTTTCTTATCTGCTCTTTTATATCTTCGCCCGGGCGGGGAATTATCTTTTTCTCGGGCACGATAATTAGTTCTAAAGCCCGGACCCTCTCTTGTATTTTTTCTTTTTTTTTTTGCATGGTATTTTTTATTCTAACATATAAGAACTGAAACGTTGAATCAAAATAGAATTATCGGATTATCGGATAATCGGATAATCGGATAATCGGATTATCGGATTATCGGATAATCGGATTATCGGATTATCGGATAATCGGATAATCGGATTATCGGATAATCGGATAATCGGATAATCGGATTATCGGATTATCGGATAATCGGATTATCGGATAATCGGATAATCGGATAATCGGATTATCGGATAATCGGTGGGACGAGAAATACTTTAAAAGGAGAAAATTTTAACGAGAAAAAATAATTCTAATTTTTAACTCTCCGGAAAGAGAGATAATTCTTCTTTTCTTTTTAAAGTTTATTGTCACCTAAATATATCAAAGAAAAAAATGTTATAATTTTATTATTTGTGGAGATAACCCTTTTTTCATCTAGATTTTATTTCTTTTTGATTTTTAACTTCTAAAACAAAAGTGAAAGTAACAAATTTAAAACCGAGCGAATTCGGATTCAAAAAATACTTAACCCGAGGAAACTCTTTTATTGAAAAAGATAACTTCCAAATCATACGGAATGGGATACGTACTTCACGAGACTTATTTGCTTATCTCAAAAAATACCTTCCTTTTTCTTTGAAATATTTTTGCTTCCAACCCGAGTACAATATCGGAGGAGGAGAAGGATGAAGAGTTTATTTTGAAAGTGAACATACGAGATCTCTACAATTTTTCAAAAGAATTTTTCTTGACTCAGATGTTTATCCGACTCTTCTTCGTCGTGACGAAGCCGTGAGAAGGAATAAAAGTCTAGTGTGAAGAACTAGTAATCTTGAAGATTGCTTAGAAGGAGGAAGTTTATCGAAAAACAAAGGGAGAGTTCGGATTAATTCAAAAACTTTTAAAGAACATATTTTCCTAAACGCAGATAATAACGATTTTTCAATTATAAAAAAAGTTTTTTTTAAAATCCGTAATAAAAGTTATCAAACTCGGGAAGAAGCTGAAAATCAACTTTCACATTACTTGTTTATCTGACAAAAAAGACTCGAACAGGAATGAAAAAGACGAACTACAGAAGAAGAGGAAAAAAATAGATTCTATCATCAGGTTCCTGTCATCTGAATTAAAGGAAAAACTGGAAGCGGAAAAACCACTCTTACGCAAAGTATTCTTTATAAGAAAGGCTTTTTAGGAGAAGAAATTTTAACTATCAAACCTGAAACTTCGCTAAATTACAACAGAATCCTTTTTCCACCTTCAAAAACAATAATCAGAGCTCTGATAATCGAAGAGTGCCAACCTGATTTTCCTAAAGCAAACAATTTTGCTAGTTTTACTGATCGCGGAACTTTTCTCTTTTCTCAGGAAGGAAAGGTGAAAAATAACCTTGAGATCATTCTTGTAAACAGTGTCCATCTTCCTGAAAAAATTTTCAATAAAGATAACTGTCCCGAAAATTATTCTCAAATTCTTCGTCGGATCTACAATACAAAACTAAACTGTCGTGTTTTTTCTTTACAAGAAAATAATGATCTCTTTTCTAACATTAAGACATCTTTACCATCTTTAGAAATGATAAAGACCTATGCTCCACAGATAAAATTAACCGAAAAAAAACGAAGTTATGATTAGTTCAAAAAAAAACAGTTTTTTTAAAAAAATAAGAAATGGAAAAAAAGAAAAAAAGAGGGGGCTACCCCCCTCTTTTTTTGTCGCTATTAGATGAATTATAACAGAAAAACTCAGACAAGAAGTCTAGAAATAGTTTTTGAAGTCGAAAATATAAATAAACTTCGCCAGGAACAAGATCTCTTCTTTTCAACCCTACAAAAAGAGAAGGAAAAAAGAAAAATCTCTTTTTTCGACGGTAAACTCTGCCTCATTAATAATCGTTACCAGATATTTGCTTTTATTCAACTGTTCGAACGGTACCGGATTGAAACAATAATAAGCTGATTTGCCTTCAAAGTTCTTGATTATAACCTTCCAGGAAGAAACAAATACGTTTATTACACTCCGGAGTTTTGAAACCATCTTTCTTCAATTCCAATTAACGGAAGAACTTACGGAAGTGCAAAGATAGGTACTAAAATTCCGGAAAAGGATATTCAAAAAGGAAATCGAGAGATATACCGTGAGCTCTACAGCCGAATCACTAACGGAGATATCACTCAATGACAGGAAGTAATTAGAGAATACCCCGAATTAATTGGCACGAAAACTTGAATGTACTACTTTCCCCTCCTTCGTCTTAATTACTTACGGGAACAGTTAAGATACAAGGAGCCGAAAGGAACCTGCATAACTTATATTTTCGGAGAACCAGGTTGAGGAAAATCTTATTTCGCTGATTGATATGCGGTAAAAGAGTATCAACACCGCTTCATTCATAATCCAATGAAAAACTGAGAGTGGCTTGACGGACTTAACCCTGAACATAAGTGTATCGTTTTTAAAGAAACGAAAACGAAGAATTTTCCTTTTTATCAGTTTAAACACCTCTGAGAAAAAGGTATTCTCGACGATGAAGGTTATTCAGGCCGGTATTACCAAAATATTAAGTTTGGTCATACTGAGTTTCTTGGCGAACATATGGTTTTTTGTGCTCTTCCTTCTCCGTTCGGAATCACTCTTTATCACAGTGAAAACGCCACCCAAACTCTATCTTCTTACTACCAAGTCTGAAGAATTATGGCGGGGATTTCTCATCTAAACGATCAAACGGAAGACTGTATTTGTGCCGTGATTTGGTTACATAAGTCTTACACGGTGAACGAAAAAAAAGAAAGATTTTACTTCCCCCTTGAGGTGACAGAAAAATGCCGAGATTTTTACACCGAAAAGATAAAAACAAAATTGGATTCCGAGCGCGAAATCACCAGCTACGATATCAAAAGAATTGAAAAAGAGTTCCGTTCTTATCTCTTAAACTGAAAAGAACAATTAACCGAAGATGAAAAACAAGGGGTAAAAGATAAAGAAGTAAATTCCTGAATAAAAAAGAGTCTCGCCAAGCGAAAAAAGATAAATAAACCTCCTACCGAAAAGGAAGAGAAAAGCGAACCGAAAGCGAAAAAGAAAAAAAAACCTCATGAAGAAAAGGTTTCTTCGGATAGTTACTGAAAGTTAAAAAAAGACCTTTCTGTGGAAAAAACAAACGGAGAAGAAATTCAAAGATTCATTAATCAAGCTTCTTCTTTAGCGATCGATTTAGAAACCACCGGGGAGACAAGATGGCAAAAAAATAACCTCTCCGAAGATAGCTTAAACTGACAAAAGAACAGTTTTAATTTTCAGGGTTACTCTTCTCTCCGGACGATTCAATTTAGTGATGGAAGAAGTGCTTACTATATAGTGGTCGAGAATAAAGATAAAGAATTTATCATCAAAAACTTTCTTGGAAAAATAAAGAATAAACAACTCATCTTTCATAATTGAAAATTTGACTTTCGAGTCTTAAAAAATACTTACAATTACGACCTTCGGAAGTTCAATAATACTTTTGAGGATACCTATTTAATCGCAAAAGCTCTCGATGCGCGAGGAGGAGAAGAGGAATACAGTTTAGGAAAACTAGCAGACCGATACTGAATTACAAATACAAACTGAAAAGGAATAATTCTTTCCTTAAAGAAAAAATTAAAACTCCAAAGTCTTTCAGAAGTCTACAAAAATATAAATGTTTCCGAGAATCGGGATTTTATCCAATACGCCCTCCTCGATGCTTTCTATACAAAACTCCTCTTTAATAGACTCCAAGAGGAATTAATGGGAATAGAAGAATGAGAAATCTACAAAGGAAAACTTTCCGACAGTCTTCTTAGTTTTTCTGAGGAGGAAGAGGGAATCGGATTTGATTTAAGAAGAGCAGAAGAAGAGATCAAAAAACAAAGTAAAAAACAAGAAGAAATTCACGATAAATTTATTAAGCTTAACTCGATTGACGAAGGACAACATAAAGCTTGTTTCTTAAAATCAACGATAAAATTAAACACCTGACTCCAAAAAAACTTTGATCTTCGGCACTTAAACAAATTAGGAAGAACGAAAAAAAAGCTAATCTATCACACCCAAGGAGACTCTCTTCAGGAGCTTTTACCTCACGAAGGTATCAATCTTCTCCTCCAATACCGAAATAAAGAGAAAATCTTAGGGTTCTGGAAAGAATTTAAAGAACAAGCCGCGAAAGATAAAAAGCACCGTCTTTATCCAAACTATAACGTTTTTGGAACACGAACCGGAAGATGAACCGCGGAAAACCCTAATATCCAACAAGTTCCGGAAGAATTAAAAAAAGCACTTGATTTCGATTACACAATTGATTTTGACCAACAAGAATTAAGAATGATGGCTTTAATTTCAAAGGACAAAGCTTTGACCGAAATATTCCAAACAGGAGCAGATTTCCATTCTATGATTGCGAAAGAGCTAAACTGTGAAAGAAAATTAGCGAAGATAATTAACTACGCTTTACCTTATAACATCGGCAGAAAGAATTTTTTCCACCTCTTAAAAAAAGAAGGGAAAGTTGATTCCTTGGAAAAAAGCAATTTGTTTTACGAAAAGTGATGAAAAAAATTTCCGACTTTAAAGAAGGTTGTTTGAAAAACAAACGAAATCGGAAAAGCAGTTTCCGAAATTAACTCCCGAATCATCAGGACAGAAAAGAACTTTAAAACCTGAAACTACCTAATTCAAGGGAGTTGTAGTGATCTTTTTACTTTAGTTTGGAGACGATTACGAGAGATAAGAGGAATTAAAATCTGTGGAAAGATTCATGATGAATTTCTAATTAAAAGTAAGTTACCAAAAGAAGTCTTAAAAAAGGAAGTAGACAAATTAGAATACCGGCTGGAAGGAATTAATTTTCCTCTCCAGTTAAAAGAGAAATAAAGAGGAATCTTTTTTTCTTTTTTTAAAACCAAAAGAAATTTTTACAAAATCACTTGATGAATAAGAGTTTCAACAGAAATAATAATTTCTTCTTTTTCTTTTAGAACAAGTTTTTCCAGATTAAGATACTTACTTTTTGACGTCAAGATAACAATTACCTTCTTCTCCTTCTTCCGGAAATAATCACTGAAAAGAACCGAAAACTTTGGAAAAAAGTTTTCGGTGAGGTAATTCTTAATTTCTACGTAATTTAAGGCACGCGAAAAAGAATCCGTGAACTGAGCAAGAGAAGAAAATCTCTTCTGACGAAGAGGAGAAGAAAAAGAAATCTCTTTCCCAAACTCTCCTTTTTTAACTTCTTTTTTTACTAAACGAGAGTTTAACTTTCCGGCCGTCGTTAGATTATCAGAACTAAAGTAATCGACATACCAAAGATCACGGTAACTAGTTTCAATATCCTCAGCACGAGAAGATATTTTTAAATCACCAGAGTGAAAGTTATGAATATCAAAACTGAGATCTTCAGCAAAAGGATAAAAACAACCTTCATACCACGAATTACCAGGAATATATAAAAGCGCAAGCTGTTGTCGTCATTTTTGATCCCTATCTCACTCAAAATAGATTCTTTCCGGGGGAAAACTAAAAACAAGATCAGTAGTTGTTGTGTAATTTCCCCTGGATTTTAAAATCAAACCCTTCTTAACTTCTTGTTCAAAAAAATACCTAATTCTTTCCCAGCCTCTGAGAACAGAAGAAAAAGATTTGTCATTAAATCGAGAAGAATAAAAATTACCAACGGCTAAACTTCAGTTTGAGAATAACTCCGGAGCACTTCTGTACCAATTACGTAAGGAGGAATTTATTTTTTGAAGAGGCATATCTTCAAGGTTGTAAGTCCGAAGAAAAAAATTATACGTCACTTTTCCAGCACTATAAGAGGAACGAAAAACTTGCGTTCCTTTTTTGACGACCATACTTAACCTTTTTTTCCTAACATTCGTGAAATAATTCTCAATCCGAGAGGGATCAGAAAAATCAGTAAAGGATTTAGTGTATTTTCAAAAATAACTCTCATATGGACCAGAAAAATCCTCTTTTTCCCGCGAATAAGGAAGAAGAAAAGAGGAACAAGAGGTAAGACATAAGAGAGAGAGAAAAACGGAGGCAGAGAATGTTCACATAGCAATATTTTAACATAACGTGAGCAAGTTTTTTAAATCACTACCCTTTTTTTACGAGCTAATCAATTAGGATTTTAAGAAGATCTTCTTTTTCAAAATCAGAACCCGAGGACTATTCTTGGAAATTACTACTAATGTTAATAGAGAGCGTCCTTTCCTTCTTATTAGTTTCACTCACGCTCTCTATTAACATAGTAGTAATTTCCAAGTTTCCGCTTTTGGCAGAAGAAGGAAAAGGCAACTTTTTACCGTGAACAAAGAAAATTTTTTATGAAGAAAAAAAAAAAAAAACGACGCATGACGAAACTGCAAATTTGCTTTTTTGGCAAAAACACCCCTTTCGAAACCCCAGAGCATTGACTTCGGCACATTTCGGGTTTTCGGAGAAGAAAGAGGTCTGAAAAACAGAGGTGAAAATTTTTACCCCCCCCCATTTGACATCAGCACATTTTGACACAATTTTTTTTTTGCAAGAAAGAAAAACCCCTCAATTACTGAGAGATGAAAAATTCACAAACCTCTTTTTTGTGCCAATAGCAAAAAGTTTGGTTGGGGCGATTTTTCGATTTGTGCCCCCCTCCTTCCTATTTAAGAAAGGAAAATCAAGGGTAAATAGTTTAATATCTCCTAAGTCACTGAACATCTTTAGATACGTAATATATATATATATATATATATATATATACATATATATATATATTACGCATCTAAAGATGTCAGTTGGAAAATGAAATTTTCCACCTTTTCCTGGGGGCCATTTAAGACGAGCGTTGACTTGAGGTGGCGGCGGAGGAAAAACCGCTGATTTTTAGGGCTTTTTAGGTCTTTCCTTTTTCTCATAGAAAAAGTTTACTTTTTCGCAAGCCTCAAAAAACAAAGTGTGACTAACGAAAAAGCATTGGAACACGAAAGAGACCGAAAAATTAGAGTCCAAAACTACTATTGTGTCAATTATAGAATACATCGTGTTACTCGTATTCTATATTTGACACAATAGTACTTCTAAAATATACAACCGCGTCGCCTTGACGCACAAAATTTGTTGAATTTATAGTTCTAAGAAGCATATGTCTATGCTTCTTAGAACTATATTAGGTAAACATCGTAAAATATGGGTCCAATTTGAGAAAAAAGAAGAAATATTAATTTGCCTTTAACTTCGCCGGTTCCATTCTTAAGTCATGAAAGAAAAAAAAATTGTAAACCTCCGAAAAAGGCTTTTTTGTTTTTTTTTTTTCTTCTTAATTTTTGAAGGACATTTTAGAGATTGAGTAAAAAAAAAGGTCTTTTTTCTTGTTTTTGAGGAATTTTCTTTGATTTTTCTAGCTATATTAATTAGTTGCTAGCCTAGCAACGCAACTAATTAATATAGCTAGCTCAAAATGGGTAAAAAAGGGGTTTTTGCCCTTCAGCTATATTAATTAGTTGCTAGCCTAGCAACGCAACTAATTAATATAGCTGGTCTGGAACGTGTGAAAAAAGAACTATTTTTTCCTCCAGCTATCTTAATTAGTTGCGTTGCTAAGCTAGCAACTAATTAAGATAGCTGACTCAGAACTGGGAGTAAAATTTTTGCAGTAAAATTATGTTAAAATACCATCCTCATGTGAATAAAAACTACTCTCTCCTTATTTTTAGCCTTTCTCAGCCCCTTCTCTAACTTTTTTGCTTCTCAACCTGCAGCTTCTCGTTTTTGGTTTCCAATTAGTCAGGAAGTCGGCGTGTTTAAAAATCCTATCACTCACCGCTTCATCTCTCTTCACAAAAAAAGAGAAGAAACGGTTTTTAAGAAAGATTTTAATGAAAAGGAGCATTTTTTTAACTTTCTTCTCCAGTTACCTTTTTCCGAAGACAAAAATAAACCCCGGCTCAATTTATTTAATTATTCTCAAGACCAGTTTGGTTTTTCTCTGACCGGAGGGGCAAGATTGAAGTTTCTTTTCTTTGAACCTGAAGAGGCTTTCGCAGAATTTAAGGTTATTTCTTTTGCAACGATTACCGGTCAGGATTCTCTTCTCGCTAAAAAACTGAAGGACTTTCTCCTTCTTGCCGAAGGAAGTGCGGAACTAGAGGTAGATCCTTTTCAGAGAATTAGCGCGAAAGGAAAAGACGTTGAAATTCTTTTTTGGGGGTTTGAACTGAGAAAAGATATAAGATTAAGCTTTAATCCGGAATGAGAAGAAGATAATTTAGAGATTTCGAAATTAACTTCTCAGGACACGTTTAATCTTTCCGATGGTGCCGAGATTCTCCCTGTCTCTCAAGTAAAAAAAGAGAGGTTAAATCCGAAAAACTTTTCTAATAATGTTATTAAAACCGAACCTTTCTCCGAGTTTTTCACTACGGTTCCGGAAAAAGGGTACACTCAGCTTTTCACAGTTTATATTCAAGAAAGTAAATGTGTTGAAGGCGAAGGACCACGAAATTGTCAGGAGTTAGAAAAACAATTCTATCAAAAAATTGTCATCTTTCCTGGAGCAGTTTCCAAAGTTACTTCTGACTGGCGAAGGTGATATAAACAGGTTGATTCATACTTAGTACTTTCTCCCGAGGTTGCAGGAGATGAAAATAACAGTAAAAACTTTTTCTACTTTTGAGAAAGTCACTACGAAAAGTACTATCGCTTAAAAATCGACCTCTGAGTAAAAGAAGAAATTCCAAAGTTTCCTTCATACTTTGTCGAGAAATTTTCTTTCCGAAATCGTTCTGAAATAATTCCCCCGCCTCCGAGACGGGAAAAAGAGTCTCAAAAATGATATCTTCAGTCTTATTTTCTCTATCCGGTAATTAGTACTTTAGTTTTCGTACTGGTCGGAGGATTAATAAATATGAGTCGTTATCTTTTATGGAAAAAATTAAAAAAGAAAATTTAGAAGAATGAACTGACTAGTTATGGTTCTTCTTGAACCAGAAATATCAATCCCTGCTCTTGTCGTGTTAACCACGATTGTTTACTTGACTCCCGATCTTCTCGAACAAGCAAATTTTTCTGGTCTCCAAGTTCATTTCCCCCGTTGATGAGAAAAAAGAGAGAAAGAGGAAGATATTCTTCTTCCTCCGCTTCCAAAAACAGATGAAAGTAAATTGCCTTTAAAAGAAGTTCTCCGGGAGGATTTAAGTTTAAAACACGGTTATCCTCTTCATCATTCAAGACCAATTCACTCTTCGCCTTCTAAACATTCTCCTCTTCATGAAGGAATTCCGGTTGTTTCCTGGGAAACTTGGTTGTTCAGAATTTTGGTTATTTTCTTTTTGATTCCTTTGCTTTTTTTTCTCTGAAAAAAATTAATTTGACCTTGAATATTAAAACCTGCCCTTCAAGGTTGAAAGTGGTTTTTTCTTTTTTCTTTTCTTTTAATTACGCTTCTTTTTTCAAAAATAAAAAGGATGCTTGGAAAAGGTAGTAGAAGTCA
>Ga0137375_10007167_pt1 | contig 13247 bp, 10 predicted proteins | sample SagtaG_24_FD_104936 | JGI IMG/M metagenome (GOLD analysis project Ga0137375, IMG submission 104936) | Vadose zone soil microbial communities from Sagehorn Ranch, Mendocino, California, USA - Sage1_R_113_16 metaG | ecosystem: Environmental > Terrestrial > Soil > Vadose zone | place: USA... | reverse complement strand
GCGGCCGGCGCCGAGCCGGCGGCCGCCGGGACCGCTCCGGCGCCGGGCGCGACCGCTCCGGCCGCGGCGAGCCCGGTCCCGGCGCCGGCCGCGGCGCGCCCGCTCGAGGTGGGTGGCCTGATCGGCACGGTCGTGACCGGCCGCCTCAAGGCCCTCTGGGCAGCGCTGGCCGGCTTCTTCCGGAGGCTGTTCCGCCGGCGCTGACCCGGCCCCGACCGGTCCCTCGACCGTGTGCCCCCTTGTGCAATCAACAAAGGTGGGCAAGCATGCTGGAATGGTCCGGCGACGCTGCCGCTGACGGCGGCGGAGGAGGTCACATGCTCCCTCCCCGGTTCGACTACCTGGCGCCTCGCAGCCTCGACGAGGCGCTCGAGTTCCTGGACGGGCACGGCGACGACGCCAAGGTGCTCGCCGGAGGCCAGAGCCTGATCCCGGTGCTGAAGCTCCGCTTCGCCTCGCCAGCATGGCTGGTGGACATCAACCGGATCCCGGGCCTGGACGAGATCGCGGAGCAGGACGGCCACCTGCGGGTCGGCGCGCTGGTCCGCCATCGCGACGCCGAGCGCTCGCCGGTCCTGCGCGAGCGCTACCCGACCATGGCGGAGGCGGCCCCGCAGGTCTCCGACCCGCTGGTCCGGAACCTGGGGACGGTGTGCGGCTCGCTCGCCCACGCCGACCCGTCGGGCGACTGGGGCGCGGTCATGCTGGCCATGGACGCCGACCTGGTGGCCAGGTCGAAGTCGGGGACGCGCACGATCGCGGCCCGCGACTTCTTCGACGGGCCGTTCACCACCGCGCTGCGCCCCGACGAGCTCCTGGTGGAGGCACGGGTCCCGGCCCGGCCGGGCACCGGAGGGGCCTACCTGAAGCTGGAGCGCAAGGTCGGTGACTTCGCCACCGCGGCGGTCGCCGTCCGGGTCACCATGTCGGACGGGCGCATCGGCGAGGCCGGCATCGGCCTCACCGCGGTCGGCCCGAACAACCTGAAGGCGACCGAGGCGGAGGTGGCGCTGGCCGGTGCCGACCCGTCCGACGAGGCGTTCCGGGAGGCGGCCGAGCTGGCCGCCAGGGCCGCCTCGCCCAGCGCCGACATGCGCGGGTCGGTCGAGTACAAGCGCAACGTCGTCCGCGTGTTCACCGAGCGTGGCCTGCGACGGTCCGTGGCCATGGCGATCGCCGACGGAGGTGCATAGATGCAGGTCACCGTCAACGTGAACGGCACCAGCCAGACGGCCGACGTGGAGCCGCGGCTGCTGCTGGTCCACCTCCTGCGCGAGCGCCTCGGGCTCACCGGCACCCACATCGGCTGCGACACCACCTCCTGCGGTGCGTGCACGGTCCTGCTCGACGGGGTGCCCATCAAGTCCTGCACCTACCTGGCCGTCCAGGCCGACGGGCGCAGCGTCCGGACGGTGGAGGGGCTGGTCGAGGGCGGCAAGCCGAGCCCCCTGCAGGCCGCGTTCAAGCAGGAGCACGGGCTGCAGTGCGGCTTCTGCACGCCCGGGATGCTGCTGGCCGCCGAGGCGCTGCTGGCCGACAACCCCGACCCCACCGAGGAGCAGGTGCGCTGGGCGCTGTCCGGCAACCTCTGCCGCTGCACCGGCTACATGAACATCGTCAAGGCGGTGCAGGCGGCGGGTGCGGCCATGCGCTCGGCAGCGGGGGTCGCCGAGGCCGAGACGGCCGAGGCCCCCGCCATGGCAGGAGGTGCCCAATGACCGAGACCGACGCCGGCACGGCCATCCGCGGCCTGGGCCACTCGGTACGTCGCAAGGAGGACGACCGCTTCGTCCGCGGTCGGGGCACCTACGTCGACGACGTCAAGCTGCCCGGCATGCTCCACATGGCGATCCTGCGCACCCCCGTCGCCCACGCCCGGATCACCCGGATCGACGTGGAGGCGGCCAAGGCGCACCCGGGCGTGGTCGCGGTCATCACCGGCCGCGACCTCGACGCGCACGGCCTGGCCTGGATGCCGACCCTGTCGGCAGACACCCAGGCGGTGCTCGCGCTCGACAAGGTCGTGTTCCAGGGGCAGGAGGTCGCCGCCGTGGTGGCCGACGACCCCTACGTCGCCGTGGACGCGTTGGAGCTGATCGATGTCGACTACGACCCGCTGCCGGCCGTGGTCGACCCCAGGCGGGCGCTCGAGGGCGACGCCCCCCTGATCCGGGAGGACAAGGAGGGCCAGACCGGCAACCACATCTTCCATTGGGAGAAGGGCGACAAGGAGGCCACCGACCGAGCCTTCGCCGAAGCCGACAAGGTCGTCAGCCTCGACACCTTCTACCCGCGCTGCCACCCTGCGCCGCTGGAGACCTGCGGCTGCGTGGCCGACGTCGACCCGGCCACCGGCAAGTGCACGATCTGGCTTACCTCGCAGGCGCCCCACGCCCACCGCACGCTGTTCGCGCTGGTGGCCGGGCTGCCCGAGCAGAACATCCGCATCATCTCGCCCGACCTCGGGGGCGGCTTCGGCAACAAGGTCCCCATCTACCCCGGCTACGTCGTCGCCACGGTCGCGTCGCTGCTCATCGGCAAGCCGGTGAAGTGGATCGAGGACCGCACCGAGAACCTCATCTCGACCGGGTTCGCGCGCGACTACCACATGCGCGGCGAGATGGCGCTGTCGGCCGACGGCAAGATCACCGCGCTGCGCTCCCAGGTGATCGCCGACCACGGCGCGTTCAACGCCGCCGCCCAGCCGTCGAAGTTCCCGGCCGGCCTGTTCCACATCTTCACCGGGGCATACGACGTGCCAGCCGCCCACTGCGAGGTCGACGGCGTCTACACCAACAAGGCGCCAGGCGGCATCGCCTACCGCTGCTCGTTCCGGGTCACCGAGGCGTCCTACCTGATCGAGCGCCTGGTCCAGAACGCCGCCGTGGAGCTGGGGATGGACCCGGCCGAGCTGCGGCGGCGCAACTTCATCCAGCCCGAGCAGTTCCCCTACCGCTCCGCGGTGGGCTGGGAGTACGACTCGGGCGACTACCCGAAGGCCCTCGACCTGGCCCTCGAGAAGCTCGGCTACGCCGAGCTGCGGGCCGAGCAGAAGGAGAAGTGGGCCAAGGGCGAGCTGATGGGCATCGGCATCGCCAGCTTCACCGAGGTGGTCGGTGCCGGCCACGGCGCCGACTTCGACATCGCCGGGCTGCGCATGTTCGACTCGGCCGAGCTCCGCGTCCACCCGACCGGCAAGGCGATCCTGAAGATCGGCGTCCAGACCCAGGGCCAGGGTCACGAGACCACCTTCGCCCAGATCGTCGCCGGCGAGCTCGGCATCCCGCCCGAGGACGTCACCGTCATGCACGGCGACACCGACAACACCCCGTACGGGCTCGGGACGTACGCGTCGCGCTCGACCCCGGTGGGCGGGGCGGCCACGGCCATGGTCGCCCGCAAGCTGCGCGACAAGGCGACCAAGCTCGCCGCCCACCTGCTCGAGGCGTCCGAGGAGGACATCGAGTACGCCGAGGGCCGCTTCTCGGTCAGGGGCGCGCCCGACCGGGCCAAGACCATCCAGGACATCGCCTTCGCGGCCTACACCAACCTGCCCGAGGGCATGGAGGCCGGCCTCGAGGGGGTCACCTACTACGACCCGCCGAACATGACCTTCCCGTTCGGGACCTACTGCGTGGTGGTGGACATCGACAAGGGCACCGGCGAGTGGAAGGTGCGCAAGATGGTCGCGGTGGACGACTGCGGCGTGCGCATCAACCCGCTGATCGTCGAGGGCCAGATCCACGGCGGCCTGGCCGAGGGCTACGCCATCGCCGCGATGCAGCTCATCACCTTCGACGAGGAGGGCAACTGCATCGGCCAGAACTTCACCGACTACCTCCTGCCGACCTCCTGGGAGACCCCGAGCTTCGAGACCTACGAGACGGTGACGCCCTCGCCCCACCACCCGATCGGGGCCAAGGGCGTGGGCGAGTCGGCGACCGTCGGCTCGCCGGCCGCCTACGTCAACGCGGTCCTGGACGCGCTCGCGCCGCTCGGGATCACCAACATCGACCTGCCGGTGACCAGCGACAAGGTGTGGGCGGCGATGCATGAGAAGGGGTTTGTGTGACCGCCCCCCAAGAGCGCCTGTGCCATGGTCGAGGATGACCGGAGGGCCCGGCCGTATGCCCTGGCCACCGTGGTCCGGGTGGACCCGCCGGTGTCGTCCCGGGTCGGCGACAAGGCGGTGGTGACGGCCGACGGGGCCCTCGAGGGCTGGGTCGGCGGCGCCTGCTCCGAGCCGATCGTGATCCGGGAGGCGCTCGCCGCCCTGGCCGAGCGCCGCCCGCGCCTGGTCCGCATCACCCCGGCCGAGATGGCGGCGGCCGAGCCGCCCCAGCCCGGAGCCGAGCCGGCCGGGGTGGTGTCGGCCGGGGTGGTGTCGGTGACCAGCACCTGCCCGTCCGGCGGCGGCCTCGACGTCTTCGTGGAGCCGGTCGGGACCGCGCCGCGCATGCTGGTCGTGGGCGCCAGCCCGGTCGCCGGCACCCTGGCCAGGCTGGCCGGGGCAGTCGGGCACGAGGTCGTCGCCCTCGGCGACGCCGAGCTGGCCGGCATCGGCGGCGAGGCGGCCGGCCCGGACGACGCGGTGGTGGTCGCCTCCATGGGCCACTACGACGAGGAGGCCCTGGCCGCCGCGCTGCGCACCCGGGCCGGCTATGTGGGCATGGTCGGCAGCCGCAGGCGGGCCGCTGCGGTGTTCGACGCGCTCCGCGCGCGGGGGGTGGCAGCGGCCGACCTGGACCGGGTGCACAGCCCGGCCGGGCTCGACCTCGGCCCCTCGACCCAGGAGGAGATCGCGGTCGCGGTCCTGGCCGAGGTGGTGGCCGAGCGGCACGCCCGCTCGGCCGCGGCGCCTGTGCCGGTCGAGCAGGCCACCGACCCGGTCTGCGGCATGACCGTGGCGGTGGCCGGCGCCCGCCTGACCGCCGGGCACGCCGGCCGGGTCTGGTACTTCTGCAGCGAGCACTGCCTGCTGGCGTTCAGGGCCGACCCGGACCGCTACGCCGGTCCGGCTGCCTGAGGCCGCACCGCCGACCTGACGGACTTCTCCGGAGGCAGCCATGAGCGACACGAACAGGACCGAGGTCACCAAGACCGACCAGGAGTGGCGCGGGCAGCTCACGCCCGAGCAGTACGAGGTGCTGCGGCGCAAGGGCACCGAGCCGCCGTTCACCGGCAGGTACGTCTACTCCAAGGCGGACGGGACCTACCGCTGCGCCGCATGTGGCGCCGCCCTGTTCAGCTCCGCCACCAAGTTCGGCTCTGGCACCGGCTGGCCGAGCTTCACCGAGCCGGCAACCGCAGACGCGGTCGAACTCCGCCCCGACGACAGCCTGTTCATGCGCCGCACCGAGGTCGTCTGCCGCCGCTGCGGCGGCCACCTCGGCCACGTCTTCGACGACGGCCCAGCCCCCACCGGCCAGCGTTACTGCATCAACTCCCTCTCCCTCGACCTCGACGAGACCACCCCGGAGTCGTAGTTGCCGGAGGCCGCGCGGTCCCGGGCGCGGGCGCGGAGGGCGCGTTGCATGCGGTCCTTGCCCTCGACCAGGCGGCGGCGCAGGGGGCCGGCGTCCGGGTGGGCGTCGAGCCAGGCGTCGGTCATGGCCACGACCTCCTCGCCCACGACCAGGCAGGGGTAGAAGGCACGGGCGAAGGTGAGCAGCGACTCGAGGTCGCGGGTCTCGCGGAGCGGGTCGAGGGCGGCGAAGAACCGCTCGGCGTAGGGTTCGAGCAGGCCCCGCTGCCCGGCCTGCTGGAAGCCGCCGGCGATCGCGGACAGCAGCGGCCGGGCCGGGGCGGCGGGGCCGGTGACCGCCTCCCACGCGTCCGCCTTGGCCTCGGCGAGCGGGCGGGCGGCCAGGGCGGCCACGGCGTGCCGCTGGCCGGCGTCTGTGGGGTCGCGGCGCAGCTCCTCGGAGATCAGCGCGTCGACCGGGCCGGTGTCCCCGGCCGCCAGCGACCTGACGACCGTCCAGCGCAGGTCGGTGTCGACCACGAGGCCGTCGAAGCCGGCACCGCCGTCCAGCAGGCCGCGGAGGAGCGCCTGGTCCTCGGCGCTCCCGGCGGTGACGGCGAACGCCTTCGCCCAGGCGAGCTGGAGGCCGCCGCCCGGCTCGGCCCGCCCGAGCACGCCGCGGGCAAGCGCGGCCAGGCCCGCCCGGCCGGCCGCGCGGGCGGCCGGGTCGCCGTAGACGTCGAGGGCATGGCCGAGCTGGTCGACGACGTCGGCGAGCACGCCGACGTCGTCCTCCTGCTCGGCGTTGCCGAGCACCATTGCCAGGTAGTCGCGCGTGGCCAGCTCGGCGTCGCGCACCATGTCCCAGCACACGCTCCAGCCGACCGCCCTGGCCAGCGGGTCGCGCAGGTCGCCGATGGCCTCGGTGAGGGTGGCCAGCGACCGCGGGTCGAGGCGGATCTTGGCATAGGCGAGGTCGGCGTCGTTCAGCAGCGCGAGGTCGGGCGCTGCCTCCCCGGCCAGCTCGGGCACTGGCGCCATCGGGCCGGTGACGTCCAGCTCGAGCCGCTTGCGCAGCGCGAGCACGGCGCCGTCGCGGTCGTAGAGCCCGACCGTGACCCGGTGGGGCCGGAGCACCGGCTGGCCCACCGGCGCGGCCTGGGTGATCGTGAACGAGCCGATCGTCTCGTCCGGGGCCGTGCCGGTGCGCTCCAGGGACACGCCCAGGGTGTTCACACCGGCGGTCTCGAGCCAGTCGCGTGACCAGGAGCGCAGGTCGCGCCCTGACGCCTCCTCGAGCGCGGCGAGGAAGTCGCCGAGGTCGGTGCTGCCGAACTCGTGCCTGCGGAAGTAGGCGCGCACGCCCTTGAGGAAGGCCTCCTCGCCCACCCAGGCCACGAGCTGGCGCAGGACCGCGGCGCCCTTGGCGTAGGTGATGCCGTCGAAGTTGGTGACCACCGTGTCGGTGTCGGGCACCTCGGTCGCGATCGGATGGGTCGACGGGAGCTGGTCCTGCTCGTAGGCCCAGGTCTTCTCGGTCTGGGCGAAGGTGACCCAGCCGCCGGTGAAGCGGGTGGCGGCCACCTGGGCGAGGACGGAGATGAAGGAGGCGAAGCTCTCGTTCAGCCACAGGTCGTCCCACCAGCGCATGGTGACCAGGTTGCCGAACCACATGTGGGCCAGCTCGTGCAGGATGACGGTGGCCCTGACCTCCCGGGTCGCCTCGGTCACCTTGGAGCGGAAGACGAACTCCTCGTCGAAGGTGACGCAGCCCGCCTGCTCCATGGCCCCGCCGCCGAACTCGGGGGCGAGCACCTGGTCGTACTTGGGCCCGAACGGGTAGGGGTAGTCGAACGCCTGCTCGTAGAAGTCGAAGCCCTGCTTGGTGACCTCGAGGAACTCCTGAGGATCGAGGTGGCGGGCGAGCGACCGGCGGCACCACAGCCCGAGGTCGACCTCGCCGTGCCGGTCCCGGACGACGTGCCAGGGCCCGGCCACCACCGCCGTGATGTAGGTGGGCATCGGCGGGGTCGGCGCGAAGGACCAGCGCACGGGGCCGTCCCCGGCTGGCTCGTCCACCAGCGCGGCGTTGGACACGACCTGCCAGCCGGCCGGGGCGAGCACAGACAGCGCGAACACGGCCTTCAGGTCGGGCTGGTCGAAGCAGGGGAAGATGCGGTGCGCGTACGGCTCGAAGTGGTTGTACACGTAGACGCATCCGTCCACCGGGTCCTCGAAGCGGTGCAGCCCCACGCCGGTGCGGCCGTAGGACGGGGTGGCGGCCACCCGGACCTGGTTCTCGGCGGCCAGGCCGTCGAGTCGGATCCGGTTGCCGTCGAACGCCGACAGCGGCACGGGGCTGCCGTTGTACTCGATGGCCTCGACGGGCCCGGCGACCAGGTCCAGGAAGGTCGAGGCGCCCGGGCCCGCGCAGCGGAAGCGGACCGTGGTGGTGCTCCGGTAGGCCTCCGGGTCGCTGCCGGCGAGGTCGAGCTCGACGTCGTAGCGGATGTCGGAGACCAGCCCGGCCCTGGCGGCTGCCTCAGCGCGCGTCAGGTTGTTGCCGTGCCCCATCCGCAGCTCCTGTCTTGTCGCACCTCACGGCCGAAGCCGCCGCGGAGCAGCCGGAGGTCGCCCCCACCGCTCGTCACGCAGCGCTCAGGCCGTTGACTGGCCAAGGTGACTAGTTGGTTCTAGCCAGCCTGGTCTTGCATTGTACGAGATCCTGCCTTCGCGACCGGGACCGTTGAGGGCTCGCGTAACGGTCCGGACGGCGTACCGGACCTCCCCGTAAAGCCACCATTTCCCGGCAACGCCCGAGTCGCCACAATATGGGCATGAGGCCCTCTTCAGCGGCCTCCCTGCCGCGAAAGAGCCCACATGCCCGCGCCCGCGCATCCGATGCTCGCCGCCGACCAGCGCGACCAGGTCGTCGACGCGATCCGCTCCCTCCCATGGGACCTCATCCTGGTCGCCTTCCTCGCGCTGGTCCTGGGCGCCATCGTGGTCGGCATGACGGTCGAGTCGGCGCGCAAGCGCCGCGCGCGCAGCGTCGACGACTTCCGCGAGGTCCGTGCGCTCTCCCAGGAGGACGTGGACGCCCTGGGCAGGGACCTGGCCGGCCTGGCCACCACCATGCAGGCGATCGAGGACGAGAGCGACGCGGCCGAGCGCGACTTCGCCGCCGCCCACGAGTGGTACGAGCAGGCCGTCGAACGGTTCGAGCGGGCGACCAGGCCCGAGGACCTGGCCGGGGTCAGCTCCGCGCTCGAGGCGGGCCGGTTCCACATGACCTCGGCCCGGTCGGCGACCGAGGGCCACGGACAGCTGCGCCGCCTGCCCCCGTGCTTCTTCGACACCAGGCATGGCCCGTCGGTCAACGACGTCGGCTGGATGCCACCCCGCGGCAGCGCCCGCCCGGTGCCAGCCTGCGCGAGCTGCATGCGCCTGATCGAGGAGCAGGCCCAGCCGCCGGTGCGACTGGTCAGAGCCGGCGGCGACCTGGTCCCGTTCTACGACGCGCCCCCCCACTTCGAGTCCTGGTTCGGCGGTTACTTCGGCGGGACCGCCCACTCCCTGGTCCAGGGGTTCGCCCTCGGCAGGGCCCTCGACGACGGCTTCGCGGGCGGCCTGAACACCTTCGGCGGTGGCTACGGCTACATGCCCCCCACCTACGCCGACTCGGAAGAGCTCGCCGCCTTCAGCAGGCAGGGGTACCTGCCGCCCTCCTACGCCGACAGCGGCATCGCCGACCCGGATGAGAGCATCATCGGCAACCAGAGCATCGACGAGGGCAACCTGGTACGGGGCGACTTCGGCCCGGAGTCGCGCGAGGCGCCCTGACCGTGCGCCGTATGCTCCGCCCGACAAAGGCGGACAATGGCAGGAGCACCGAAGCCAGGAGCCATCATGAACACGAAGGTCCCATCCGCGCCGCGCCGCCGGCGCCTGCTCGCCACGCTGGTCGCCGCCCTGGCCCTGGTGGTCCTGGGGCCCGGCCCGGCCGCCGCCGGCCGGTACGTCGACCAGGCCGTGGCCGCCCTCAAGAACGACAAGGTCAAGGTCTACGTCGCCCAGGACGCGTCCACCATCGGCGCGGACGCCGCCGACAAGCTCCGCCAGCAGATCGCCGGCACGCAGCGGCCCATCTACATCGCCGTGCTGCCCAAGGAGGCGCTCGCCGAGGGCAACCCGGACGAGCTCCTCAAGGACATCGCCAACGGGGTCCACATCACCGGCGCCTACGCGCTGCTGGTCGAGAGCAACGAGGGCGGCTTCAGGGCCGGGGCGTCGAACCTGGCCGGCTACCGGAGGGGTGTGGTCCCGGCGGCGGCCACGGCCGCGTTCGACGCCAACAAGGACAACCCCGAGGCGATGCTGACCGAATTCGTCGAGCGGGTCGGCACCGCCCCCCGGGGCAGCGCCTCGGGAGAGTCGCAGGGCGGTGACCCCGTGGCCGCCGAGGGCGGGTCGGGCGGGGGCGGGGGCGCCGGTGTGGCGGTGCTGCTCGGCATCCTCGGAATCGGAGCGCTCGGAGGTGGTCTCATGTTCTTCCGGTCCCGGCGGCGCAGGCGCGAGGAGCAGCAGCGCCAGCTCGAGCAGGTCAAGTCGGCAGCCAACGACGACCTCATCGCTCTCTCCAACGACCTGCAGGCCATCGACCTCGACGTCAAGATGCCCGGGGCCAACCCCGACGCCCAGCAGCACTACGCGACCGCGGTGGCCAGCTACGAGCGGGCCGCCAACGCCCTGGACCGGGCGGCCAGGCCCGAGGACCTGGCCGCGGTCAGCGCCGCCCTCGAGGAGGGCAGGTACTCGGTGGCGGCGGCCAAGGCGCTGCTCGAGGGCAGGCAGCTCCCCGAGCGCCGGCCGCCCTGCTTCTTCGACCCCCGGCACGGCCCGTCAGTCCGCGACGTGGCCTGGACCCCGCCGGGCGGCGCGACCCGGGAGGTGCCGGCGTGCGCCGCCGACGCCCAGCGGGTCGAGAGCGGGCTCGAGCCCGAGACCCGCAAGGTGCTGGTCGGCGGCAGGCAGGAGCCGTTCTACAACGCGCCCGGCTATTACGCCCCCTGGTACGGCGGGTACTTCGGCGGCTTCGGCGGCGGCGGCCTGCTCACCGGCGTGCTGCTCGGCACGGCGCTGAGCGGCGGCTTCGGCGGCTGGGGCGGTGGGGGGTACGGGGCCGGTTACGACGCCGGCTTCGAGCAGGGCCAGGACGCCGGCGGCGGGGACTTCGGCGGCGACGGCGGCGACGGGGGCGGCTGGGGCGACTTCGGCGGCGGTGGGGGCGACTTCGGTGGCGGCGACTTCGGTGGCGGCGACTTCGGCGGCGGGGACTTCGGCGGCGGGGACTTCTGATGCGCGCCCGCACGCCGTGACACAGGTGATCATCGGCCCCACCCGCCTCGGGGACCGCCCGGCCGGGGCGGGGTCGCCGGACAAGGGAGCTCGCTGATGGTCAAGCTCGTCGCCATGTTCACCAAGCCCGAGGACCCGGCCGCCTTCGACGAGGCCTACTTCGGCACCCACCTGGAGCTGAACGCGAAGACGCCGGGGCTGCGCCGGACCGAGGTGGCCAGGGTGACCGGGGCGCCGCGAGGCGAGACCCCCTGGTATCTGGTGACCGAGATGTACTACGACGACGAGGCGTCGATGCGGGCGGCATTCGGCAGCCCCGAGGCGGCCGAGGCGGCCAAGCAGCTCATGTCGTTCGCCAAGGGCCTGGTGACCATGTACACGGCCGAGGTCGTGGACGAGACCGGCAAGCCGGCATGAGCGGGACGGCCGGGCTCGCGGCCCGGCGCGAGGCAGACGCGCTCTGGCTCACCCTGGACCGGCCTGCCGCGCTCAACGCGCTCGACACGCCCACCAAGGAGGCGCTGGTCGCGGCGTTACGGGAGGCGGCGGACGACCCCTCGGTACGGGCGGTGGCGCTGACCGGGTCGGGCCGGGCGTTCTGCGTCGGCGAGGACCTGCGCGGGCTGGAGGACGCCTACCAGGAAGGGCGCGCCCCGGAGCTGGGCGACACGCTGGACCGCCACTACGGCCCGGCCGTGCAGCTGCTCTCGGGGATGCCCAAGCCGACCGTGGCGGTGGTGAACGGAGTGGCAGCCGGGGCCGGCGCGTCGCTGGCGTTCGCGTGCGACCTGCGGGTGGCGAGCTCGGCGGCCAGCTTCAAGCTGGCCTTCGGCGGGGTGGGCCTGGTGCCCGACGCCGGCGCCACCTACCACCTGCCGCAGCTCGTCGGCCTGGGCAGGGCGATGCAGCTGTCGATCCTCGGCGACACGGTCGACGCGGACGAGGCACTGCGGATCGGGCTGGTGAGCCGGGTGTTCCCGGCAGACGAGCTCGCGGAGCGGGCTGCCGGGCTGGTGGCCGCCCTGGCCGCCGGGCCGACGCTCGCCTGGGCCCGCACCAAGGCGCTGCTGCGCGCGGGCCTGCACACCGGCCTGGCCGAGGCCCTGTGCGCGGAGGCGAGCGCGCAGATGGCCTCGGGCCAGACCAAGGACCACCTGGAGGGGGTGACGGCATTCCTCGAGAAGCGCCAACCCCGGTTCCAGGGAGCCTAGGAAGGAAGCAACCCATGCCATCCCACTACCAGCTGCTCATCGACGGCCGGCTCGAGGAGGCGGCCAGCGGGGAGCGCTTCGAGACGGTCGACCCCTCGACCGGCAGGCCGCACGCGACCGTCGCCCGGGCCGGGGCGCCGGACGCCGAGCGCGCGGTCACGGCCGCCCGGGCCGCGTTCGAGGACGGCCGCTGGTCGGGGCTCCGCCCCGAGCGGCGCGCCGCCGTGCTCGGCGCGGTCGCCGCCAAGCTGAAGGAGCACGCAGACCGGCTGGTCGAGCTGGAGGTGCGCGACTCGGGCGGGACGATCCGCAAGACCAGGGCGGCCGACGTGAACGGGGCCATCTTCACGTTCCGCACCTACGCCGAGTTCGCCACCCGGATCCCGACCGAGCAGCCGCTGCCGTTCACGGTGGCGCCCGGGCCGAGCCACAACTACCTGCGCCGGGAGCCGGTCGGGGTGTGCGCCGGGATCGTGCCGTGGAACTTCCCGATCCAGAACGCCGCCTGGAAGATCGCGCCCGCCCTGGCCGCGGGCAACACGATCGTGCTCAAGCCGGCCGAGCAGACGCCGTGCACCGCGGTCGAGCTGGGCAAGCTGTGCGCCGAGGCCGGCGTGCCCGACGGCGTGGTGAACGTCCTGCCCGGCTTCGGGCCAGAGGCCGGCGAGCCGCTGGTGACCTCGCCCGGGGTGGACAAGGTCTCGTTCACCGGCTCGACCGAGGTGGGCCGCCGGGTCCAGGCCCTGTCGGCGGGGACCATCAAGAAGGTGCTCCTGGAGCTGGGCGGCAAGTCCGCCAATGTCATGCTCGAGGACGCCGACCTCGACCTCGCGGTCGACGGGGCGGTGTACGCGATCTTCTTCCACCAGGGGCAGGTCTGCACCGCCGGTAGCCGCCTGCTCGTCGCCCGCCCGATCTACGACGAGGTGGTCGCCCGCCTGGTCGAGACCACGGAGCGGATCAAGGTCGGGCCGGCGGCGGACAAGGCGTCGGACATGGGGCCGTTGGTCTCCGAGGAGCAGCTCCAGCGGGTCGAGAGGTACGTCCGCGTCGGGCAGGAGGAGGGCGCGAAGCTCGCGACCGGCGGGCATCGGGTCACGGTGCCCGGCCACGAGGGCGGCTACTACTTCGCTCCCACGGTGTTCGTGGACGTCGACCCGTCGTCGCGGATCGCCCAGGAGGAGATCTTCGGGCCGGTGCTCTCGATCATCCCG
>Ga0137375_10007166_pt1 | contig 13248 bp, 9 predicted proteins | sample SagtaG_24_FD_104936 | JGI IMG/M metagenome (GOLD analysis project Ga0137375, IMG submission 104936) | Vadose zone soil microbial communities from Sagehorn Ranch, Mendocino, California, USA - Sage1_R_113_16 metaG | ecosystem: Environmental > Terrestrial > Soil > Vadose zone | place: USA... | reverse complement strand
TACATCCGGCAGTACTTCGGCGACGAGATCTACCCGGGCGACGTCATCTTCCACAACGACGTGTTCAGCCTGGGCAACCAGAACAACGACGTCGCCGCCTTCAAGCCGGTGTTCTTCGAAGGCCGGCTCGTAGGCTGGACCGCGGTGAAGGGACACCAGGCCGACATCGGCGGCGCGGTCGCCGGCGGCTACAACCCGAACGCGACCGAAGTCTGGCAGGAGGGCCTGCGCATCCCGCCGGTCAAGGTGATCGAGAAGGGCAAGCTGCGCAAGGACGTCTGGGAGCTGATCTTCGCCAACGTCCGGTTCGACATCGTGCGCCACGACATGCAGGCGGAGATCGGCGCCTGCACGATCGGCGAGCGGCGGCTTGTCGCGCTACTCGCGAAGTACGGTCTCGAGCATTTCGACGCTCACAAGATGGCGTTGTTCGAGGCGACGCGGCGGATGATGGAAGCCGAGATCGGCAAGATCCCCAACGGCCGCTATTCGGGCGAGGGCTCGGTTTACTACGACGGCCGTCACGAAGGATCGAAATTCACGATTCGCGTCGATATCGATGTTGCCGACCGCAAGCTGAGGTTCGACTACTCGCGCACCGACGCCCAGACCAACGGCTTCGTCAACGGCACGTTCACCTCGAGCGCATCGGCGACGATCCTGACGCTGCTGCAGATGATCAATCCCGACATTCCGCACAACGAGGGGATGACCGAGGCGATCGAAATCGTGATCCCCGAGGGCACGATCCTCAACGCGTCGTATCCGAAGGCGACGACGTTCGGCAACCACCTCTGCCCGCCGAACGCCGACGCCATTCAGCGCGCGCTGGCGCCAGTGCTGCCCGACCGGGTGACCGCCGGCTGGAACAATCTGCTCTGCTCGCTGACGACCGGCATCGACCCGGAGAAGAAGGACAAATACGTCGACATCGGCTTCATGGGTTTGAAGGGCGGTTCCGGCGCGATGCGGGGGACCGACGGCTACGACCACATCGGGATGATCGACGCTTCGGGCGGGCTCCTCGACCAGGACTACGAAATGTTCGAGCAGCAGACGCCGCACCTGCTGCTCCGGCACGAGTACCTGCCCGACTCCGCGGGCGCCGGGCAGTGGCGCGGCGGCCTCGGCGTCGAAACTGTGTTCCGGATCGGCTCCGACGACACGCAGGTCGTCACGTTCGGCGACGGCGATTTCGAGCCGGCGTTCGGTCTGTTCGGCGGCGGCGCGGGCACGCTCAACTTCATCCGCCTGACCTACCCCGACGGGCGCACCGTCACGCCGAAGAACAAGGACCTCATCACCGGCGTACCGAAGGGGACGATCTACCACCAGCACGCCGGCGGCGGCGGCGGCTACGGCGACCCGAAAAAGCGCGACCGTGCACTGCTGCGCGAGGAGGTGAGAAACGGAATCGTGTCGTCGCAGGTCGCGCGCGACGTCTACGGGCTGGCGGACTAGGCGATGTCGATGGACTTCGAGCTTTCGTCCGACGAGCGGCAGATCCGCGACACGTTCGCGCGTTTCGTCGACGCCGAGGTGGCGCCGCACGCGGCGGCGATCGACGCGGCGCACGCCTATCCGCGCGAGCCGATGCAAAAGCTGGCCGAGCTCGGGTTCTTCGCGATGCGCTATCCGCCCGCCGTGGGCGGACTGGGGCTCGATTTGGGGACATTCTGCATCGCACTCTCGGAGATCGCGCGCGGCTCGATGTCGCTCGCCGGCTGCGCGGCGATGCAGGCGCTGATGGGAACGAAGTTCCTGCACCTGCTGGGCGGTCCCAATATCGTCTCGCGGCTGCTGAAGCCGGCGCTCGCCGCCGAGAAGCTCGGCGCGATCTGCATGACCGAGCCTGATGCCGGATCGGATCTCGACGGCATCGCGACCACCGCGCGAAAAGTCGACGGCGGTTACGTGCTCAACGGACGCAAGACGTGGGTGACCGCGGCGCCGGTGGCCGATTTCTTCACGGTATTCGCGAAGGCCGGCGACGCGCGCAAGCTGACGATCTTCCTCGTCGAGCGCGGCTTCCCGGGGCTCGCCGTCGGCCGCGCGATCGAGAAGATGGGCGTCTGGGCGCTGCCGACCTCCGAGCTCGCGCTCGACGATTGTTTCGTTCCCGACAGCCACCGCCTGAGCCGCGCCGAGGGCGACGGCGAGGAACACTTGCGCCAGACGCTCTCCGAGATCCGGATCATTACCGGCGCGATGGCGCTGGGCGTGGCCCGCGCCGCGCTCGACGAAGCGGTGCGCTACGCCGGCGAGCGGCAGCAGTTCGGCAAGCCGATCAATCGCTTCCAGGCAATCCAGATCAAGCTTGCGGACATGGCGACCGATTACGAGGCGTCCGCGCAGCTCGTCCGCTACGCCGCGTGGCGCAAGGACAGTGGCGCCGCGCACCACAAGGAGGCCGCGATGGCGAAGCTGTTCGCAACCGAGGCGGCGGCCCGCATCTGCGACCAGGCGGCGCGGGTGCTGGCGTCCTACGGCTATGCGATGGAGTATCCGGTACAGCGTTATCTGCGCGACGTGCGTTTTACGTTGATCGGTGGCGGCACCAGCGAGATCCTGAAGCTCATCATCGCCAAGGAGATGACGGGGTGAATCGATGACGAAGGCGAACCGAACCAAGCCGATCAAGGTCGTGCTGGCCAAGCCCGGACTCGACGGTCACGACCAGGGCGCCAAGGTCGTCGCCCGCGCTCTTATGGCGGCGGGGATGGAGGTGATCTACACCGGATTGCGGCAGACGCCGGAGGCGGTCGCGCAGGTCGCGCTCGAAGAGGACGTCGACGTAATCGCGTTGTCCAGTATGGCGGGATCCCACCTCGCATTCTGCCGCAGACTGAAGCCATTGCTCGACGCGGCCGGGCTCGACGACAAGCTCTGGATCATCGGCGGCAACATTCCGCGCCAGGACCACGACGCGCTGCGCGCGCTGGGCTTCGCCGGCATTTTCGCCACTGGTGCGCGGCTCGGAGACATCACGGCTTTCATCGAAGGGAACGTGTGATGAACGATCGCCTGCGCACCGACGCCATCCCGGTCGTCAACGAATCCGGGATCCCGATCCGCCCGCTGTACACGGAGGCCGACCTCGCCGCAAGCGGCGGCACGGCCATGCTGGGAGGGCCCGGCGAGTACCCGTTCACGCGCGGCATCCACCCGCTGATGTACCGCAAGCAGCCGTGGACCATGCGGCAGTACACGGGCTTCGCCAATGCCGCCGACACAAACGCGCGCTTCAAGTACCTGATCGCGAATGGTCAGACCGGCCTCAATGTCGCATTCGACCTGCCGACGCAATGCGGCCTCGACTCCGACGATCCGCTCGCCGACGGCGAAGTCGGCCGCGTTGGGATGGCGATCGATACGCTGCGCGATTTCGAGATCGCGTTCGACGGGATCGATCTCGACCGGATCACCGTGTCGCTGACGATCAACGGTGCCGCGGCGATCCTGATCGCGATGTACCTGGCGATGGCCGAGCGGCGCGGCTTCGACGTGAGGAAGCTGCGCGGGACGGCGCAGAACGACATCCTGAAGGAATTCATCGGGCGCGGCACGTGGGTCTTCCCGGTCGAGCCGTCGTTGAGGCTCGTCGGGGACACCATCGAGTACTGCGCGGCGCACGCGCCGAAATACAGCCCCGTGTCGGTCTGTGGCTATCACATCCGCGAATCGGGCGCCAACCCGGCGCAGGAGATGGCGTACGCGTTCTGCATCGCGCGCGCATACGCCGACGAGGTGCTGAAGCGCGGCGTACCGATCGACGAATTCGCGGGCCGGCTGTCGTTCAACTTCAATATTTTCGGAAACCTGTTCGAGCAGGTCGCCAAGTTTCGCGCCGGGCGCGCGCTGTGGGCGAAGATCGTCCACGAGCAATACGGCGCGCAGCAGCCCGGCTCGATGTGGATGCGGATGATCGCCGGCGGCGGCGGCAGCGGGCTCACGCTTGAGCAGCCCGAGCTCAACATCGTGCGCGGCGCCTACTACGCGCTGATCAGCGCGCTCTCCGGAGCGCAGACGATGGCGCTGTGCTGCTACGACGAGGCGTACACGATCCCGAGCGAGCACGCGCAGCGGATCTCGCTGCGCACGATGCAGCTCCTGATCGAGGAGATGGGGCTCTGCGACACCGTCGACCCGCTCGGCGGCTCGTACTACGTCGAGACGCTCACCAGCCAGATGCGCGCCGAGATGGAGCGGATCATCGCCGACGTCGACGCTCATGGCGGCGTCGTCGGCCTCATCGCGAGCGGCAGCCTCCAGGCGCAGGTCTCGGCCCAGGCGTACCAGCGCCAGCTCGACATCGAGGCCGGCCGGTTCCGCAAGGTCGGCGTCAACTGCTACCGCGTCGACGAGGAGACCCCGCAGGTCGAATTCCATGCCTACAACGAAGCGGACGCGCGGGAACAGATCGCGCGGCTCGCGGAGGTGCGGCGCACGCGCCCCGCCGGCGCCGTCGCCCGCGCGCTCGACGACGTGCGTCGCGCCGCGGCCGACGGCGCCAACACGATGCCGGCGATCATCGCGGCGGTGAAGGCGTACGCGAGCGTGGGCGAGATCACTGCCGCGCTGACGGCCGTTTTCGGCCGCTACCGCGAACCAGTGCGATTCTAGGAGCTGCGTCATGCCCGTCGAGCAATACTGGGCCCCCGCTTCACTGCCCGCCGCGCTGGAGCACCTACGCGGCGGCGACGTCACGATCCTCGCGGGAGGCACCGACCTGATGCCACAGAGCCACGCGGGGCGTGTGACCTTCAAGCGTGGGCTCCTGAACGTCCGCCGGGTGCCAGAGCTCCACGGGATTGCGCCGGCCGGCGGCGGTATCCGCATCGGCGCGCTTTGTACGATCAGCGAACTCTTGCACGATCCGCTGGTGCATGCGCATTTCGGCATCCTCGCCGAGGCCTGCGACCATTTCGCCAGCGACCAGCTGCGCAATGCGGCGACAATCGGCGGCAACGTCTGCAATGCGTCGCCGGCGGGGGACACCTTGGTGCCCTTGCTCGCGCTCGACGGCGAGGCCGAGCTCGCGTCCAAAGCGGACGGGAGCGTCGAGAGGCGCCGCGTGCCGCTCGCCGACTTCTTCGTCGGCCCGGGCAAGACCATGCGCGCGCCGGACGAGTTGCTGTGCGCGATCTGGCTGCCGGTGCCGCCCGCCGGCTTCACGGCGCGGTTCTTCAAGTTCGGCACGAGGCCGGCCCTCGATATAGCCGCGATTTCGATCAGCATCGCCGGCGTGCGCTCCCGCTCTACGCTCACCCACGCCAGGGTCGCTTTCGGTGCCGTCGCGCCGGTGCCGATGCGGGCGCTCCGGACCGAAGCCGCGCTGGAGGGCACGCCGCTCGACGAAGCCGGGATCGTCCGGATCGCCGGCGTCGCCCGCGACGAGGTGCGTCCGATCGACGACGTCCGCGCCTCGGCGTGGTACCGCCGCGAGCTGGTGTTCAACATGACCCGGAGGATGCTAGACGATGTCGCTCAAGCGTGAAATCGGCTTCGTGCTGAACGGTATCCGGACCCGCGCGACGGTGCCGGTGGAGATGAGCACGCTCGCGATGCTGCGCGAGATCGTCGGCCTGACGGGCACCAAGTACGCGTGCGGCGAGGGCGAGTGCGGCGCGTGCACGATCATCGTCGACGGGTTGTCGACGTGTGCGTGCCTGATGTTCGCAGTCGACTGCGAGGAGCGCACGCTGACGACGATCGAGGGCCTCGTCAGGGATCCCGTCGGCGAAAAGCTCGAGCAGGCGTTCGTCGACTGCGGCGCCGTGCAGTGCGGGTTCTGCACGCCGGGGATGGTCGTCCAGGCGAAGCACCTGCTGGAGACGCACCCGCACCCGACGCGCGCGGAAATAGAGCGCGGCATCGAAGGCAACCTGTGCCGGTGCACCGGCTACGTGAAAATCATAGACGCCATCGAGAAGGCGTCCCGGAACGGGGCGCAAGGGGGACCGCGATGAAAGTCATCGAGAAAGAATCGCTGATCGGCAAGCGCATCGCGAAGCTCGATGCGCCCGAGAAGGCGAGCGGCAAGACGCGCTATGTCCACGACCTCGACCTGTCGGGACAGCTCTACGCGCGGATCCTGCGCTCGACCCGCGTCCACGCCAGGATCAAGCGGATCGACGTATCCAGGGCTCGCGCGCTGCCCGGGGTCCACGCCGTCCTGACCGCGGCCGACGTGCCCTACCAGCGTCCGCTGGGCATTGGCAAGGACCAGCTGCCGCTCAAGGGCGACAAGGTACGCAGCCGGCGCGACGAGATCGCAGCGGTCGCGGCGGAGTCCGAAGCCGTTGCGAACGCCGCGCTCGCGCTGATCGACGTCGAGTACGAGGACCTGCCGCCGCTCACCGATCCGGCCGAGGCGCTGATGCCCGGCGCGCCAGTGATCCACGACGAGAAGATGCCGCCGCAGGCGCCGCACGAGTCGCTGAAGCCGGGCGAGCCTGGCGACGCCGAGGCGCACCGGCACAACGTCGCGATGACCTTCGACTACGCGCAGGGCGACGTCGCCGTCGGCGAGGCCGAGTCCGACGTGATCGTCGACGATTGGTTTCGCCTGCACTACGTGACGCATTGCTGCATGGGGGTCTCCGGCGTCATCGCCGAGTTCGATCCTTCCGGCAACCTGACGCTGTACTCGAACACCCAGGTACCGTTCCTGCACAAGCGCGAGTTCGCCGAGATCCTCGGCATGGATCCGGGGCGCATCCGCATCATCCAGCCGCCGATCGGCGGCGGATTCGGATCGAAGCTCGACATCTACCCGTTCGAGCCGATCTGCGTGTTCCTCGCCAAGGCAACCGACCGACCGGTGAAGCTCGTGTTCTCGCGCGAGGAGGAATTCGTGGCCTCGCCGACGCGCCAGCCGGTCCTGCTCCGGCTGCGCAGCGGCGCGAAGAAGGATGGCACGCTCACGTTCCGCGTCTGCGAGACGCTGCACGACAACGGCGCCTATACGTCGTGGGGCGCGACGACGCCGTTCGTGATGATGCAGACGATCTCGTCGCTGTACCGGGTACCTCACTGCAAGTACCACACGACAGCGGTCTACACGAACAATCCCTATGCCGGATCGTTTCGCGGCTATGGCAATCTGCAGGCGACCTTCGCCGTCGAGCAGCAAATGGACAAGCTCGCGGAGGCGTTGGGGATCGATCCGCTCGACATGCGGCTCAAAAATGCGCAGGACCCGGGCGAGACCACGCCGCAGGGCATGCACTTCAAGACCTGCGGCCTCAAGGATTGTCTCACCCAGGCGACCGCCGCGTCGCACTGGCGCGAAAAGCACCGCGCGGCGATCGCCGCGCAGAAGGCGCCGACCCGTTACAAGCGAGGGGTCGGGGTGGCATCGATGCTGCACGTTGGCGGCGGCGCCAAGATCTACCCGTCCGACGGCTGCGGCACCATTCTCAAGATCGACGATTTCGCGCACGTGACGCTGATCACCGGCGCCTCCGAGATCGGCCAAGGGTCGGAAACCGTGCTCGCGCAGCTCGTCTGCGAGGAGCTGGGCATCCCGCTCGACGCCGTGACGGTGGTCAACAACGACACCGACATCACGCCGTGGGACGTCGGCGTGCACGCGAGCCGCACGACGTTCATCGGCGGGAATTCGGCGATCGGCGCCGCGCGCAAGGCGAAGGCGAAGATCCTCGCCGCCGCCGCCAAGGTCACCGGTCTGCCGGAAGCTGGGCTCGAGCTGCGCGCCGGGCACATCGTGCGGACGGAGAGCGGCGAAGCGTTGATGAATCTCGCCAAGCTGCTGCGCTCGCTGCACTTCTCGGACAAGGCGGACCTCGTGATGACCACGCACTACTACGAGCCGCCGTCCCATCATCAGGATAAGGCGTTCAAGGGCGACGTCTCCGCCGCGTATGCGTGGGCCACACAGGTCGTGGAGGTCGAGGTCGACACCGAAACCGGCGTGGTCAGGCTCGTCAAGGTCACCGGCGCGCACGATGTCGGTCGCGTGCTGAACCGGCTCGGCATCGAAGGCCAAATCGAAGGGGGCATCGTGATGGGCCAGGGCTACGCGATGACCGAGGAGCTGATCGTTCAGGACGGCATCGTGCGCAACCCGGGATTCCGCGACTACAAGCTCGTTACCGCGCCGGAGATCCCGGAAATGGACATCCACTTCATCGAGACGATGGACGGCGAGGGGCCGCAGGGCGCGAAGGGCGTCGGCGAGGCGCCGGCGATCTGTGTGGCGGCAGCGACCGCCAATGCGATCTGCAACGCGACGGGCGTGCGCATCTACGAGCTGCCGTTCACGCCGGAGAACGTGTACCGGGCGCTCGTCGCCGCCCGCGCGGAGAAAGCGGCCGAATGAAGCGGCGCACCGTCCTGTCACTCGAGCAGGCGCTGTCGCTGCCTTACGCGACATTGCGTTTCGCGCAGTTGGGTTGGAGGGTGATCCGCATCGAAGCCTATACGCCGGGCGAAGCGCTGCCGGGCGATCCCAACCGCTACATCGGTTCGCGCATTGCCGACGACGATCGTCGGAGCTACTTCGTCGCGCCCAACGTCGGCAAGGAGGCGATCGCGCTGAACCTGCGTGAGCCCGCCGGGCGTGCGGTGCTACAAAGGCTTCTCCGCGCGCTCGATGTCGACATTTTCTGCTGCAACACGCTGCCGCGCCGCTACGAGGCGTTGGGCATCGACTACGCGACGCTCGCCAGGGCCAAGCCGGGCCTGATCTGGGCCGGCATCTCGGCCCTCGGGCCCGATTACCCGGAGGCTCCCGGCTACGACCCGGTCATGCAGGCGATGGTCGGTTACATGGAATTGACGGGCGACGCGGACGGTCCGCCGATGTTGACCGGCGTGCCGATCATCGACCTGAAGGCGGGCGACGAGGTCTACGCCGGCGTGATGTCCGCTCTGGCCGAGCGCACGGAAACCGGGCGCGGCGTACGCATCGATGTGTCGATGCTGCAAGCGGCGGCGTCGTGGCTGATCACCACGCTGCCGCTCCTCGACTTCGACTGCGAGCCGCACGAGATCACCCGCTGCGGTAACGAGCACCGCAAGTTCATCCCCACCAACGTCTACCGCACGCGGGACGGGTTCATCTTCGTCGCCATCGGCAACGACGGGCAATGGCGGCGGTTCACCGAGATACCCAAGTTCGCGAGTGTCGGGAGCAAGGCGCGCGCGACGAACGAAGGCCGCCATCGCGAGAGACAGGCGATCCAGGCGGAGATCGCAGCGATTGCGGGCAAGCACGCGACGGCGGCACTCGCGTCTGACTTCGCGGCGGCGACGATCGCGCATGCGCCGATCAACAACATCCGCGCCGTACGCGCGTTGCCGGCCCTCGCAAGGAAGCTCACGCAAACCCTCACTCCCGCCGGCAAGACCGTGCGGATGCAACCGCCGGCGGTCGACGTGCCCGACATGGCGCGCGAGCTCGCCTTCGCGCCCAAGTATGGGGAGCACACGGGTGCGCTGCTCCGGGAAGCCGGATTGAACGACGATGAGCTCGCGGCCTTGACGCGAGCCGGCGTCGTGCCGGCGGCGGCGCCGGGCAGCGCGCGGCGGATGCCCGCCTGAGCAGCACGGGAACATGAAGGCACTCGAAGGCAAGGCGGCGCTGGTCAGCGGGTGGGGCCGCGGCATTGGACAGGCGATCACCGGGTCTGCGCGGATCGGCAAGGACGCAATTTCGACCCATCGAAGGAGAGGAGGAGCAAGATGAAAATCGCGAAGATCCTGAGTGGTTTGGCAGGAGCGGTCCTCGCCACGGTTGCGCTCACCGTGCACGGTCAGGTGAGGATCGGCGTCGTCAGTTCGGCGACGGGCCCGACCGCATTCGTCGGCGTGTCGCAGAAGAACTCGGTGGCGCTGTTGCCGAACAAGGTGGGTGACACGACGATCGAGTACATCGCCCTCGATGATGCCAGCGATCCGACGCAAAGCGTCACCAGCGTCAAGAAACTGTTGACCGAGTACAAGGTCGACGCGCTGATCGGCCCGTCCGGCTCGCCCAACGCGATGGGCGTGATCGAGGTCATGGCTGAAGCGCAGACGCCGATGCTGGCGCCGGTCGGCACGACGGCGGTCGTGCTCCCGATGGACGCCAAGAAGCGGTGGGTATTCAAGACCACGCAGAACGACGACATCATCGGCGACGGGCTCGTCGGACATATGCTAAAGAACGGGGTGAAGACGCTCGCCTTCATCGGCTACAACGATCCCTACGGCGAGGCCTGGTACAAGACCATCGTGCCAATGCTGCAGAAGGCTGGCATTCAGATCGTCGCCAACGAACGCTACAGTAGGCAGGACACCAGCGTGACCGGCCAAGTGCTCAAGCTCAAATCGGCGGCGCCGGACGCGGTTCTCGTCGCCGGCGTCGCGGCCGGCGCGGCGCTGCCGCAGATGCAACTCGTCGACGCCGGATATACGGGCAGGATCTACCAGACCCACGGCGCGGCGACCGCCGATTTCATTCGCATCGGCGGCAAGAAAGTGGACGGCACAATCATGGCCGCGAGCCTGATGTTGGTTCTTGACCAAATCCCCGATAGCGTGGTGTCGAAGAAAGTAGCCGTGGAGTACGTATCTGCGTACGAGAAGATGTACGGCACCAAGCCGGCTACCTTCGGCGCCAATGTCTACGATGCCGGGCTGCTACTGCAGCGCGCCATCCCGGACGCTCTGAAGAAGGGCAAGCCGGGCACGCCGGAGTTCCGCGCCGGCTTGCGCGACGCGCTCGAATCGACGAAGGAACTGGTCGCGACCCAGGGCGTGTACAACATGACGCCAGCGGACCATTCGGGCTTCGACCAACGCGGGCGAGTGTTGCTCACGGTCAAGGACGGCAACTGGCGACTGTTGAAGGATTGAGCGGACCAAAGCGCATGCGTCTTGGTCGCGAGGGCCGAACGGCTTCCCGACGACCGCAGGGCGGCGGGACGAGTAGGGAAAGTGCCCGCGCCGGGGCAGGCTCGTGGATCTGCCGGCGGCTGCTGCAGCGCGGTATAGCGATCTTCTTGATCTGCAACAAGGTCTGACCCGCGCGCGCAGAGAAGAATAGAAATCTGGCGTCCGCCGCGCACGCCCCCGGACGGTCGCGGCGCGCCACAGGAGACAAGCTCTTGCTGCAGATCATCATCCAGGGCCGAGGCGGTCAAGGCGCGCAGACGGCCGGCACCCTGCTGGCGATGGCGTTCTTCGCCGAGGGGCGCGAGGTGCAGTCCTTCGCGAGCTACGGCGGCGCGAGGCGCGGCACGCCCGTGAGTTCCTTCATTCGCGTCGACGACCGACCGATCCGCGTGCGCTGCGACATCGAGCAGGCCGACGCGATCCTGTGCTTCGACGCGAGCCTTCTCGAAAACCGGTTGCTCGCGACAGCCCGCCCTGACACGCAGATCGTCGTCAACTCGTCGAGGACGCGCGAGGAGTTCGCCGAGAAGCTGCCGGGCTACCGGGTGATTCCGGTCGACGGCATCTCGATCGCGCGCCGGCACGGACTGGGACGGATCGTCAATTCCGCACTGCTCGGGGCGTTGGCACGGGCGATCGAGGCGCCGAAACTCGAGGTGCTGACCCGCGCGCTTATCGACGAGGCGCCGAAACTGCACGATGAGAACATCGCGGCTTGCGAAGAGGGTTACCGATGGGTTGAGGCGCAGTTGCAGAAGGTGGCGGCATGAATGTGAAAGATGCGGTTCCGAGCATCTGGACCACCGGCACCACCGAGGTGTTCAAGACCGGCACGTGGCGCGCCGCGTTGCCGCAGCACATCCACGCCCCCTCACCGTGCCATGCCGCCTGCCCGGTGAACGGCGACATCGCCGAGTGGATCGGCCGTGCCCGCGCGCGCGACTCTCGCGGTGCGTGGGAGATCCTTACTCGCCACAATCCCTTTCCCGCGGTGGCCGGGCGCATTTGCCACCACCCATGCGAAGCCGCGTGCAATCGCGCCGGTTTCGACGCGTCGCTGGCGATCTGCCGACTTGAGCGCTACGTCGGCGATCGGGCGCTCGCGGAGGGTTGGATGTTTACACCCGTCGAAGCGTCGCGCGAGGAGCGGATCGCGGTCGTGGGCGGGGGACCGTCGGGGCTATCGGCAGCGTTCCATCTGCGAAGAAGCGGTTACGCGGTCACGTTGTTCGAATCGCGTCCGGAGCTCGGTGGACTCATGCGCTACGGCATTCCGTCGTATCGCCTCGCGAGATCCGTGCTCGATGGCGAGATCGCGCGCATCGTGGCTCTGGGGATCGACGTGCGCTGCGGCGAATCGATGGATACGCCCGAGGACTTCGAGCGCCTGCGCAGCGGGTTCGACGCCGTGTACCTCGCGCTCGGAGCCCGGTGCCAGAAGCGCCTGCCAAGGCTCGATTACACGCAGCCCTGGGTGGTGGACGGCGCTGACTACCTGGCGCGCACAAGCGCGGGTGCCGCGCCGGCCCTCGGAAAGCGCGTAGTCGTGATCGGCGGCGGCAGCGCCGCCATCGATGTCGCCCGGAGCGCGCGGCGCGCCGGGCACGAGGTCACGATCCTTGTGCTCGAAAGCGTGTCGCAGATGCCCGCGCAGCGCGAGGAAGTCATGGAAGCGATGGAGGAAGGCGTGGCGCTGGTCAACGGCGCAATGCTGACCGAGGTCTTCGACGCGGGCAGTGCAGGCCTCGTCCTCAATTGCACGCGCGTGAGTTTCGAGGCGGGCGCGACGCGCGGGCAATTCATCGTGACCCCCGTCACCGACAGTGAATTTACGCTCGATGCGGATGCCATCGTGCCCTCGATCGGGCAGGACCCCGACCTCGCACCGCTCGCCGCCGCGCTCGAAGCCGACGGCGCGCTCGTCAAGGCCGACCAACATCAGGCGACCAGCATCGAGCGGGTGTACGCCGGCGGCGACGTCGCCAGCATGGCGCGCTTCGTGACCGAGGCGATCGGCATGGGCAAGCGCGCCGCGCAGGAGATCGACCGCGTGTTGCGCGGAAGCACGCAAGGCGCGGACGACGGCGTCGAGGCCGAGGCCCTCGTCGATCTCGCGGCAATCAACACGTTCTATTACCCGAAGCAGGCGCGGGCGATCGAGCAGCGGCTTCCCGCCGCGCAGCGTCTCGCAAGCGACGCCGAGGTGCAGATCGGTTTGGACCTCGAGCAGGCGCTTGCCGAAACCGAGCGCTGCTTCTCCTGCGGCACCTGCATCCAGTGCGACAACTGCGTTCATTACTGTCCCGATCTCGCCGTGAAGCGCGAGGCCGACGGCTATATGGTCCT
>Ga0137375_10007158_pt1 | contig 13253 bp, 10 predicted proteins | sample SagtaG_24_FD_104936 | JGI IMG/M metagenome (GOLD analysis project Ga0137375, IMG submission 104936) | Vadose zone soil microbial communities from Sagehorn Ranch, Mendocino, California, USA - Sage1_R_113_16 metaG | ecosystem: Environmental > Terrestrial > Soil > Vadose zone | place: USA... | reverse complement strand
CTGCTGGAGCGGATCGAGTTTGCCGCCCCGCTCGAGCCCTTCGATGGTGACGATGTTCTTCCCCTGCACGCTGGCGAGCGAGGTCTGGCACGACCGCACCGCTTCTCCGTTGATGGCGACGGTGCACGCGCCGCAGAACCCCTCGCCGCAACCATACTTGGTGCCGGTGAGGTCGAGGTCCGTGCGCAGGACCCAGAGCAGCGTGCGCTGGTCGTCGGTGTTGAGCGAGACGGGACGTCCGTTGAGTCGGAATTGAATTTGGCGTTGCATGTCCGAATCGTATCGCCTTTTGAAGGTTCACCACAGAGGCACAGAGGACACAGAGACATCGTCTCTCGGTGATCTCTGTGCCTCTGTGGTGATTACCCCGTCACTTGAACCCGTAACGCGCCGGCTCCTTGCCGATGCGCGCGGCGGCGATCATCGCCGGCACGTAATCGCGTGTCTCGCCCGGCAGGCGATGCCAGTAGCGGTAGTAATCCGCGTCCTCTCCCCGCTCGCATCCCTTCGCTTTGACCATGATGCGGCCAACGCGATTCTGCCCGCCGTTGTACGCGGCGGCGGCGAGATACCACGAGCCGAAACGATCGTGAAGGTCGCTCAAAAAGTCGAGCGCCGCATCGGTCGACTTCTCCGGATCCAGCCGGTCGTCGAGTTTGCAGTTGACGCGCAGCCCGTAGAGACGTGCCGTCGCTTTGCTGAGCTGCCAGATGCCGCTCGCATCCGCTGCCGAATTCGCTTTCGGATTGAAGCCCGACTCGACCATGGCGAGATAGATGAGGTCCTGCGGCATTCCGCGCTCGCGCAGCTTGCGCGAGATCATTTTTTCGTACTTTGGTTTTCGCGAAAGGAAAAGAGCGATTTTGGGCCGCTTGTCACCGTGGCTGAAGCGCTCGACCCAATAATCGACGCGTTCGTGATCCATGTTCGGGATGTCCCAACAGATCGCCTTTGCCTTTGCCTGCGCGCCGGAGAATTCTGCCTGCGCGGCAGAGACCGCCGAAAGAGCGAGCACGAGCGTCACAACGCTGATTGGTTTCATACCTCTTCAATTGCGATTGTCGGACCAAAAACTCATCTGTATCCGCCGTTGAGTCCGCCTCGAGGGAGCAGCCGTCCCGGCGAGCGCGGGCGGAGACGCCCGCTCTCCCAAGGCGTTACCATGTCGCATGTCCATCCCGCTCGAGGTGCTTTTTCGCAGGGCACTCGCCCGCACCGGCATCGAAGTGTTCGTCTGGGACGTTGCGGCAGACACGATCACGACGATGCGCGGAGGCGAACCGGCTGAAACCATCGACCACGCGCGTACGCACCTTCTGAATTCGGTGGACCCTCGAGATCGCGCGGCGTTCGAACGCGAGCTGCAGGAGGCGATCGACACCCATGCGCCGCTCGAGCATGAGTACCGCACCGACGGGCGGTGGGCGCGCATCGCAGCCGCGTTCGATGGCGAGCTCCTCGCTGCAACAATTGTCGATATCACCGCCGAGAAGAATCGCCACAGCGCGTACGAGGAGCTCGTCGACGACATTCCGTACTCCATCGCTCGCGTCGATCTCGACGGCCGTTATTTGTACGTCAACCGCGGCGGAGTGGAGATAGTGAATCCCGACACTGCTCGCATGATTCGCGATGCGGAGCAGCGGCTCATCGAGACAGGCGAATCGCAACATTTTGAAATCACGAATCCGCCAAACTTCCCCGGCCATACGCTCGACATTCTGTTCATCCCCGAGCGCGACGAGAGCGGCCGGCTGGCCAGCATTCTTCGCGTCATCCGCGATGTCACACGAATCAAAGAATCGGAAGCGAAGTGGCGGGAGAGCGAAGAACGCCTCCGGCTCGCTGCGCGGGCGTCGCTGGCGATGATCTACGACTGGAACATGGTCACCAACGTGACCTTTCGTTCCGATGCGGTCCGCGAACTGACCGGCTTCTCGCCCGAGGAGACGGAGCGGTCGGAGTGGTGGATTTCCGATATCCATCCTGACGATCGCGAGCGTGCCGAGGCTCGCGTGCGAGAGGCGATTGAGAAAGGGGAAGATCGCTATGAAAACGAGTACCGCGTACGGCATCGCGAAGGCACATGGCGGTGGGTATGGGACCGCGGCTTCATCGTCCGCGACGATTCCGGCCGCGCCGTTCGCGCGGTCGGCAGCACCGTCGATGTGACTGCGCGTCGCCTTGTGGAAGAAGAGCTCAAGGCAGCCCATCGCCGCGAGCAGGAGGCGCGCGCCGAAGCGGAGCAGGCAAACCGGGCGAAGGACGATTTCCTCGCCACGCTCTCGCACGAGCTGCGCACTCCGATGACCTCAATCCTCGGCTGGACATCGATGCTGGCAAGCGGAATGGTGGAGCCGCAAACGATGGCCCTGGCGGTTCGCTCGCTGCACGACAGCGCACGGTCACAGGCACAGCTCATTGAAGATCTCCTCGATCTCTCGCGCATCGCGAACGGCAAGATCTCGATCGAGAGAGGGCCGCTCAATCTCGGGTCGGTCGTCGCATCATCCGTGGAATCGTTCCGCGTTGCAGCGGCGGCACAATCGATCGATCTCCGCGCCTCCATCGGCACATCGGACGTCCTGATTCTCGGCGACGAAAAGCGGATGCGGCAGATCGTCACGAATTTGGTCTCTAATGCATTGAAGTTCACTCCGACCGGCGGGCGAGTGGAGGTCACGCTCGCGCAGGATGACGCCAGCGCGATTGTCAGCGTCCGCGATACCGGCGTGGGGATCGAACCGAAGTTTCTGCCGCATGTTTTCGATCGCTTCTCGCAGCAGGAGATGGGAGAGAACCGCTTTCACGGCGGTCTCGGACTCGGGCTGGCCATCGTGCGGCAGCTCGTCGAGCTGCACGGCGGCTCGGTGCAGGCGGAGAGCGTGGGCGCCCGCCGCGGTTCTCTGTTCACCGTGACCTTGCCCCGCATTCCAGCGGCAATTCGCCCGCCGCACGAATCCACAGCGCCGGCGAAGTCCGCACCGCGGCTCGATGGCGTACGCGTGCTCCTGGTCGAAGACGAGCCGAATTCGCGGAAGTACATGGAGGCGGTTCTCGCATCGTCGGGTGCGACAGTGCAGAGTGCAGCATCCGTGGCGGAGGCGTTAGGAACCGAAGGTGAGCCATCGGTGATCGTCAGCGACATCGCCATGCCCGGCGAAGACGGTCTGTCGCTGATCACGAAGCTTCGCAAGCGCGATGCGCTGATCGGCCGCCGCACTCCCGCGGTCGCGGTGACCGCGCTCGGTTTCGGCGACGATCGCCGACGCATTCTCTCAGCAGGATTTGATCAATACCTCGCCAAACCCGTGGAGGCGATCGACCTGCTGGAAACTGTCGCCGCGTTGGTGGGCGACCGGGGGTTCACACGTTGAGATTGTGAATTACAATCTCCGCATGCTAGCCCTTCTTCTTGCGACTGCTCTCTCCACCTATCAACTTCCGCCCAAAGAAATCATCGAAGCGTTCGACGCCAAGCCGCTGCCCGAAGCGATCCTCAGCCCCTCGCGCAATGTGCTGGCGCTGACGCAGCGACGAGCGCAGCCGACGATCGCCGAGGTGTCCAGACCAATGCTGCGTCTGGCTGGGGTGCGCATTGATCCGAAAACCTTCGGGCCGCATCGCAATCCGCTGATCGACTCCATCGCGCTGATCAATGTAGGGCCGTCGCCCTCGGCGGCCATCGCCGTCACCGTCCCGCCGAACGCGAACATCTCCAACGTCGAGTTCTCCGAGGATGGCTCGAAGCTCGCGTTTCTGAACACCAAGAGCAATGACATCGAGTTGTGGGTTGCAAACGTGTCGACCGGGAAAGCGAACGCCGTCGCCGATCACATCAACGCCACCACCGGTGATCCTTGCGACTGGCTGCACGACAACGCCACGCTGGTCTGTAAGTTCGTGCCGTTAGGCCGCGGCCCCGCGCCTGCTGCGCCGGCAGTGCCAAATGGCCCCAACGTGCAGGAGAACGAAGGCAAGAGTGCGCAGGTCGCCACGTATGAGGACATGATCAAGACCGCGCACGATGAAGATCTCTTCGCCTACTACTTCACCAGCCAGCTCGCGTTGGTGAACACAACGAAGACTCCGATCGGGAAGCCGGCGATCTACAGCGGCGTCACGCCCTCACCGGACGGGAAATACATCCTTGTTACCAGGATCAAGCGTCCGTTCTCGCATCTCCTGCCGATGAATGGATTCGCGGAGGACGTCGAGATCTGGGATCGGAAGGGAAACGTCGTCAGAAAAATCGCCGACCGGCCGAGCCGTGAAGGCGTTCCGCTCACCGGCGTCGAGACCGGGCCGCGCGCATTCCGCTGGCGGCTCGATCAGCCGGCGACCGTGGTCTGGGCCGAGGCCCTCGATGGCGGCGATCTGAAGAACAAGGTTCCCTTTCGCGACAAAGTCCTGTCGTGGAGCGACGGGCTTCAGCCCGTCGAAATCGCGAAGACCGAGTGGCGATTCACGAACATCGCGTACACCGAGAAGGGCATCGCATTTCTGAGCGAATTCGATCGGCCGTCGCGGCGGGTGCGTACGTGGATTCTCGAACCTGGAGCGGCGCCGCGAAAAGTGTGGGACCGCAAGCAGGACGCCTCGTACGACAATCCGGGAACTCCGGTGACGCGGCGCGAGAGCGGCCAGCGCGGGTTCTTTGCGCGCGAAGAGGGTCCAATCGTACAAATGAATGACTATATTTATCTCATCGGTCAGGGCGCATCGAAGGAGGGCGATCGTCCGTTCCTCGATCGATTGAACCTGAAGACGCTCGAGAGCGAGAGGCTGTTCCGCAGCGCGGCCGACGCGTACGAGACTGTGATCGCGCCGCTGAGCGACGACGCGAAGACGCTCCTCACGCGACGAGAAACGCCGACCGATCCGCCGAATTACTATGTGGGGCCGGCGCCCTCGCCGGCCACCGCCGCCGAGGGCGGCGGCGCTACAAAGCACGCGATCACATCGTTCAAGGATCCCCAGCCGCAGCTTCGCGGCGTCACGCATCAATACGTCACATACAAGCGCAAAGACGGCGTGACGATGTCGGCGACGCTCTATCTGCCGTCCGGCTACAAGCAGGGGGAGAAGCTGCCGGTGATCATGTGGGCCTACCCGCGCGAATTCGGCGATGCCGATTCGGCGAGTCAGGTGTCGGGATCGCCGAATCGATTCACGATCGTGAGCGGATACTCGCACATGTTCCTGCTGCTGTCGGGGTACGCGATCTTCGACAATCCGACCATGCCGATCATCGGCGCCGGCGAGACGGCGAATGATCATTACGTGGAACAGCTCGTGTCCAGCGCCGAGGCGGCGATCGACAAGGTGGTGGAGATGGGTGTGGGCGATCGCGATCGCATCGGCATCGGCGGGCACAGTTACGGCGCGTTCATGACCGCGAACCTGCTGGCGCATGCGCGTCTGTTCCGCGCGGGATTCGCGGAGAGCGGCGCGTACAACCGCACGCTGACGCCGTTTGGTTTTCAAAGCGAGCGGCGCACGTTCTGGGAAGTGCCCGATGTCTATTCGAAAATGTCGCCGTTCTGGTATGCGGACAAGATCAAAGATCCGATTCTCTTGATGCACGGCGAGGCGGACGACAACTCGGGGACCTTTCCGATTCAGTCCGAGCGCTTCTACATGGCGCTCAAGGGACATGGCGCGACCGTGCGCTACGTGACTTTGCCGGACGAGGCGCACGGCTACGCCGCGCGCGAGACGCTGCTCGATGTTTTGGCCGAGCGCATCAACTGGTTCGACAAGTACGTGAAGAATGCGGGGCCGAGGGTGGCGGCGGCGCCGTAGTGCGCCACGACGCACTCCTCTTTCGCTGCGCGTATCCGCGTTCGCCGGGGGAGCTCCGGAGCGCCGAAACGGCGCTGAAGAAAATCAAAGTTCGGGATGAACCGATCGACATGATCTTCTCCTGGGACATGGCGCGCTGGCTGGTGCGCCGTTTTCCCGGAACTGCATCCATCGACTGGGACGATCCGCGGCCCGATGACGATCGCCTGGCAGCGGTTCTCACGCCGCTGATTCCCGAGTTGCGCGAGCGGATCGTCGACGCAAACGTTCCGTATCTCGACTACGCAAAAGCGCAGAGCCTCGAGTGGTACGTCGAGAATCTCTCGCCCGTAACATACGACCTCCTCGGCTTATGGGTCCTTTGGAAGTGTCCGGATGAATTCTCGCCAACCCGGATGCGGCGCGCGCCGCTCGAACTTTTTTTCGATAAGACAATCATCCCGCGTCGCGATGTGTCCATCGCGCGCGAGCTCGCCGCTCCGCCGCTGCCGATCCGAAAACTTTTGCTCAATGAAGGAGAGGCGGCGCTGGACATGGCGCGCGGCGCGCTGGCCACGCGTTATCGAGAGCTTTACGTCCCCACGTTCGGCGATCCGTCGGCGGTCATCTCCGCCGACGCGGCGCGCGGGTTGGAGATCGTTCTGTTTGGCGTGCTTCCGGAGAAACGCCTTCCGGTTCGAGCCGGTTACGCTCCGTTCTTTTTTCGCAATGGCGTCCCGGTCGGCTACGGCGACGCCTTCGTCTTCGGCGAGCGAATCGAAGTCAGCTTCAACATCTTCCCCGCGTTTCGCGAGGGGGAATCGGCATGGTGTTTCGCGCGGCTGCTGAAGCTCTACCGGCAGCTTTTCGGATCGACCGTTTTCACCATCGATCCCTATCAGATCGGGTTGGGGAACGACGAAGCGATCGACAGCGGCGCGTTCTGGTTTTACCGCAAGCTCGGATTTCGTCCGACGGATCCGAAGATCGAGCGCCTGGCCCGCGCCGAAGAGAAGCGGCGGCGCCGCAGCTCCGCCGCGACGCTTCGGAAGTTGGCAACGAGCGCGATGATGCTGGATTGCGCACCATAGCTTGATTCCGTGCGGGTGTGGGGCCGCCGCCCCCGGCGGCCATGTGGACAGCGGAGGGCCGCTGTCCTCCACAAAGCACGTGGCTACATCGAATAGAAAAATTCCTCTTTGACGATCTTGCCGTCCTTCACCGTGTAAATCCCGACTTCATCCATCTGGAAGCGCTTTCCCTTCTGCGGACCGGCTTTTGCCGTGACGTCGTAGTGGAACTTGACGGCGAAACGGTCGTTGTTGGGGAAAGGCCCTTCGATCTTCGACGAATGAACCTGATGGTTTTCGTTCCACCAATGATTCTTCCCTTTGATCTTGTCGATGCCGTGCATCTCGGCGGGCATCTCCGGACCGGACATCGCCTCGATGCTGACGATGTCCTTGCTGTACAGCGAATCGACGGCCTCCAGATTCTTCCCTTTGCTGCAGAGACTGACGAGCTTCTCACCGATCTGTTTGGTATCCATAAAACAACCTCCGAGCCACGAATCAAATCAAAGATGGGGGCGGAGCCGTCAAGCTCTTCGCTGTGAATTTTCAGCGACGCCGGACCCGGGACCCTTTTTTACAGCGGCAACCAGTACGACACCTTCACCAGGAAGACGTCGTGCGACGGCGCATTGGGAATGGCGTGGATGTCGCGGCGGAAGCGAAAGTCGCCGACCGGCGCGACCGCGGCACGATTCTCGTTCCAGGCGACATAGAGCGCCGAGCCGGGACGAAACTCCCATCGCGCCACGGCACTCCCCCGCAGGCTGCGGAAGTTGAAGTTCGGATTGCTCGGCGCTGCCGCCGGCGTGTAATCGCGCGTCCGGGCGGCGGCGAGCGAGCGGAAGTCGTGATAGTCGCCCGCGGCAATGAACGGCTGCAGGTAGAGCTGGAACGACAAGCGTGAAGTCACCGTCCAGTCGGCGCGCGTGCCGAGCTCGAACGATCGCTCGTCGAGAGTGGCGAAGACGTATCGCCGGCCGAACGTCCCCACGGCAGTCGGATCGTCGAACGCTGTAACGTATTGCGTCGTGTTGTGTCCGCGGTTGAACTTCGGCACGACGCTCAACTGCAGATTCGGCTTCGGCCGCACGTTCAACGTCAAGGCGATCAAGTCGCCGAAGGAGCCGTCGCGCGCTCCGTCGCGATGCCCCGAGATTTTCGCCGAGAAATTCTTTCGCGTGTCCGTTCCGATGCTCGCGTCGGAGCTCCAGTAGAACGCAGATTTTGCCAGCGGACCGCCGCGCGTCAGCCGGTCGTCGAAGCTCTCCGGGGTCACGACCAGCGTGAGATTCGGCGTCCAATAGTTGCTCGTCGTGCCGAACCAGTTGACGTAGACGCCATGATCGAGCACATCGCCGTCGAAATTGCGGTTCTCCCAGACGCCGACGTACATGTCCTTCTCGCGGAATCGCGGCGTGACGGTCTGATTGACGTACTGCATGATCGCGCTCGGCGAGATGATGTCCGCGCGCTGCATGAAGCCGATGTCGTTCGTCTCGAATCCGGGCGAGTACGTCTGCACCTGCACGACGGGACGCCACAGCCCGTCGGCCTTGGACAGCATCGCCGTCCCGCCCCAACCCGACAGCGACGTGCGCGTCGGGTCGACATGGAACACGCTCGCGTCGGGTCGCTGGAAATAGCGCTGCGGCGCTTCCTGCGTCTCGGCGATCGCCTGCTCGCTGCCCCGCACATCCGTTCCATACGCGGAGCCCTCGAGGATCCACGACTGATCGGCGCCGAACTTCGTGTATCCGTCGACGCCGCCGGTGAGCACGGATCGCCGCAACGCGTCCTTCAGTGTGGCGCCGCCGCCCTCGGCGGCGAATCTGCGATCGACATCCGTGAGCATGAAGCCGACGCGCGATGTCGATCCGATTTCTTTCGTGACGCGCGAGACGAAATAGTTGGTCATCGGCTCGACCTCTTGCCGCCCGAACGTCGAACCGAGGACGAAGCGCGCGTGCTCGGCGTCGGTGAGCGCGTCGATTACGCCGACCGTCCAGCCGTTGCCCACCTTGCCGGTCAGTTTGGCGGCGCCCAGGATCCTGGTGGTGTCGGGGGCATCGATGAAGTCGGCGTTGATGACGCCCTGCGGCGCGCGTCCGATGCGGCGCGTGTAGAACATGGTCGGCGTGTTGAAGAAACTGAAGTGCCTGGGCGCGGGCGAGTCGGCGAAGCGGAAAATGTTCAAACCCTCGATGAAGAATGGCCGCTTCTCGGGATAGAACGTCTCGAACTGCGACAGGTTGACCACGGCGGGATCGACTTCCACCTGACCGAAGTCGGGGTTGATCGCCCCGGTGAGCGTCAGGCTCGATGTCAGGCCGTATTTGAGATCGACACCGGCATCGCCGCGCATCTCATGAGCGCCGACCAGCGGATCGTTTCCCACTCCGGAGCGGAGATCGGTGCGGCCGACGGTGTACGGCACGACTTCCAACGGGCGGCCGCGATGAATGCCTTCGATGCCGGCGAGGTCCGCGAAATGCGAGACGAATCCGGTCTGCCCTTTCGGCGTGTTGACGATGCGGTCGTACTCGTTGTTGCGCATGGTGCGGCGAGTGATGTTGATTCCCCACATCTGGATCGCCTTGTCCGGAAACCGCAACTGCGAGAACGGTATCCGCAACTCGGCTTGCCATCCGTCGGGCGTAATTCTCGTCGCCGATTCCCACACCCCGTCCCAGCTCGGGTGTTCGCCGATGTCGTTGTAGAGGACGGTGTCGCCCTGCTCGCCGGCGGGAGTGACGGTGAATGCGTTTCCGGAGAGGCGATCGAGCTGCGGATCGAGGTTGATGGAGAGGAAGTCGAAGTCGCCGAACGTGTCGCGGCGGAGGAGGATGGCGGTGGGCGGCTTCGGATCGGACATCTTCGCGCCGAAGTAGATGGCGCTCTCGTCGTAGACGACGCGGATGGACGTGCGCATCGTCGCCGCCTTGGTGTCATTTGGATCGTGCTGGGTGAAGTCGGTGAACTCGGGCGCCTGCTGCCACGCCGGATCCCTGAGGTCACCATCGATGACCGGCGCCTTACTCACCCGAACGGCATGCAGCATGGGATGCTCCGGCCAGTTGGCGGCGTGGACCGCGGGCACGATGAACAGCAGGAGGAGAGCCTTCCGCATGGGTGAAAGTATCGGATAGTGTGCGTGCAACGCGACGTAACAAATTGTGAATGCCTTTGGAGTGCGGCGGCTTGCCGCCGCTTTGAATGAGCGAATACATCCCCGTGATGTGCCCCTACTGCGGCGAAACGTCCGAGCTGACCTTCGAAGATGAAGGTTGGAGCCGCCAGTCGTACGTGCAGGACTGCCCCGTATGCTGCCAGCCGTGGCAGGTGGAGCTCGTTCGCGACGCCGACGGCGACTGGAACCCCACGGTGAAGACAGGCGACGAGTAGCCTTCGGAGTGCGGCGGCTTGCCGCCGCTTTTCGCGGATAGACTGACAGCCGGCATGAGCATTCGCGAGGTCATCGCGACTCTCAATCAGATGGAGGCCGATGGTGTCATTGAGCGATACGCAATCGGCGGCGCCGTGGGAGCGACGTTTTATCTCGAGCCGCTTGCGACCCTCGATGTCGACGTTTTCGTCGCGTTTGGAACCGAGCCGGGAAAGCGAATCGCATCTCCAAAACCGATTTTCGACTATCTCCTGGCACACGGTTGCTCGATGCAAGGTGAGTACGTGATGATCGCCGGCTGGCCAGTGCAATGCAGTGGTGATCGAGGAGGCCCGATTGCTACCCTCCTAGGTTCGACGGCAGAAAAAATCGCTCTACACCGAGTGGAAAAACGCTGGGTTCACCATCGTCGCTGATACCATCGTTGCGGATGGCGAAGCATCAACAGGAGATCCGCGATCCGATTCACAACTTTGTCCGGGCCAGTGCCGACGAGATTTCGGCGATTAATTCACGAGCATTTCAAAGACTTCGCAATATCCAACAACTAGCGCTGACGTATCTCATTTACCCGGGAGCGACACACAGACGGTTCGAGCACTCGCTCGGCGTGATGGAGCTGGCAGGCCGCGTGTTTGACGTCCTCGTCGCCGAGGGAGGAAGGCACGAGTCGGCACGGAATATCTTCCCGGATCGCGACACGTTGGCTGCTTGGAAGAAGGTCGTGAGGCTCGCCGGTCTGTTCCACGACCTGGGCCATTTGCCTTTCTCCCACGCCGCTGAGGAACAGCTCTTGCCCGACGGAAAGCGCCATGAATGGCTCACCGTTGAGCTCATTCGATCTGATGAAATGCGAAGCGTCCTGAAAAAGATGATGCCGCCTCCCGATCCTGATCAGGTTTCGAAAATCGCAATAGGTCCGCAGAAATGGGCGAAGTGGTTTGGTAAGGCAACAGATTTCGACAATTGGGATCTGCTGATGACGGAGATCGTGACCGGAGATGCCTTCGGAGTTGATCGGATCGACTACTTACTTCGCGATTCGCATCACGCCGGAGTCGGTTACGGCCGTTTTGATCATTATCGTCTGATAGACACATTACGAATCTTGCAGCATCCGAACGGCGAACGGCCGATGATCGGAATCGAGCAAGGCGGGATTCATGCGGCTGAAGCTCTGCAGCTCGCGCGTCAGTTCATGTTCTTGCAGCTGTATCTCCATCACGTCCGAATCGCATACGACATCCATCTGTCGGATTTCATGAAAGCATGGCTTACAACTTATCCGACAGTTGTCGATGACCACCTAAAAACAACCGACAACGAAGTGCTTGTTGCAATCTCCGCGGCCGCCCGAGATCTGAACGCAAACGGGCATGACGCTGCTGAGCGCATTGTCGAACGAAAACACTTCCGTAAGGTTTACGAGCGAAATGCGGCAGATCAAAAAGTAAATCCGGAGTCGGTGGAGAGAATCGCCAAGGCTCTCCGTGACCGATATAGCGAGGCTATTGTCCGATATCGTGTCGAGCCACCAAAACAACAAAGCATCGATTTTCCTGTGCTGCTTGATTCTGACGAGATCAGTAGCTCAGTTGCCGAGTCTGATATCTACTCCGACTTTAAACCTGCATCGACCGGGTTTGTCTTTATTGAGAAAAGCAAACGTGATGATGCGAAACAATGGTTGAAGAATAACAAGGACACCATCATCACTGATCAATTGGAGCTTGACGTATGACGATGAACGATTTGCAGCGATCAGCGGTTATCGCAAGTCTAGTGAGAGCGTTCCGTGCAGAAGACCTGTTCTGCGGTGAGACACATGTGCAGAAATCGGTCTTCCTGCTTCAGGGGTTGCTCGGAGTTGATCTCGGCTTCGATTTCATCCTGTACAAATACGGACCTTTCTCTTTCGAGCTTCAGAACCATCTTACAAAAATGAGAGCAGACGACATGCTGGCCGTTAAAGCGCTTGGCTATGCTGCAACGTTCGATGTCGGTCCGCAGATTGAATACCTCGAGAAGAATCTACCGAAGACTATCGACCGTACTCGCGATGCAATCAATTTCGCTGTCGAACACCTCGGTAGGCTGGGCGTGAAACAGCTCGAGCCGTTAGCAACAGCTTTGTATTTCACAAAGCAGTGCCCCAAGGAGTCGGTCTCAAAACGCGCACTGCTGATTCGCGAGGTGAAGCCACACATCTCGACTGAGGAAGCCGAAAACGCAGTCAAGACAATTGATGGATGGCGCGACCAGTGAAGCAGGTCTTTCTACTTTCTACGCGGCGTAGAAAAACTTGCCTCGGCGCAACGTCCGAGGGATCCTCGGCTCATGATCGACGAAGAGGAAGTTGCAGACGCGTTGTTCTGGGCGAATCTTCACGGCATCACGGACGTCGAATTCAAGACGATCCGTCAGTGGCTCGCCGCTGGCGGATATGTTCCGCCGGCGCATCCTGCCGATAACCGTGTTTCCGAGGAGCTCACCACCCTCCTCGATCGCCTCGCGGATCTGGGTGTCGTTGTCGACTCCACGGATCACCTCAGCGACCGTGAGCTCTATTCATGGTTGCTCGAGAGCGGACATCTCGAAACAAACTTGGCGCCGCTCCCCGATTCCTTCTTGCACATCGACATCATCGGCAGCGGTAGTGATGAGGACATCCTGCTGTATCTGACGTACTACGCTTCGGGCGAGGATCGCGCGAGGTGGAAGGAGCAGTTTCCGGACGAGGAACTTCCGCCACGAAAACCTCTGCCCTATGAACGCGCGTCCTGACGATCGCTTCCTCGCAAGGCAGTGGTTCAACGGCGGAAGCGCTCTGCCGCTGGTACGCCAGTATCTCGACGATGGCCGCCCTGACGAAGCGGCAATGGTCGCGCGAATGGCGATCCGCTGGGACGATTGCCCGGATCGCGACGCGCTCGAAGCGACACTTCTCGAATCGGCGAGCGCGCCCGACGGTTGGCTGACCGCGCTCGAAGACT
>Ga0137375_10007152_pt1 | contig 13257 bp, 13 predicted proteins | sample SagtaG_24_FD_104936 | JGI IMG/M metagenome (GOLD analysis project Ga0137375, IMG submission 104936) | Vadose zone soil microbial communities from Sagehorn Ranch, Mendocino, California, USA - Sage1_R_113_16 metaG | ecosystem: Environmental > Terrestrial > Soil > Vadose zone | place: USA... | reverse complement strand
CGGCCTGATGGCCCTTGCCCAGCGCCATGTCGACCTTGCCTCCCGGTGCCTCGAAACTCAAATTCTCGAATGCCGCGATGATCTGCTCCTGGCTCGGCCGCTTGCCGGCGTTCGCAGCCTGCGCCTTTTCGTACGCGGCCTTCACGCCCAGAATCGCCTGTGCCATTTTGTATGCGGGGTAGCTCGGGGCTACGGAATAGCGGTCTTCGTACGCCTTGCGGAACCAACGGTTCAGCTCCGTATCAGGCGCGAACATGTCGAACGGCCCGCGAGCGCCGATCACCGTGCCTTCGGGGACCTGCGTACCCAGCCGGACCAGCGTGGGCTCGCCGGCGGTCATGACGACAGTGCTTTTCTTGAACAGGCCCCGTGGCGCGCCTTGCAGGATCAGCGCTTCGGCGTCACCGCCCCAGAAGCTCGAGTGGACGATGTCCGCACCGCTGGTGAGGAGCGCCGATATCTCTGCGCCGTATTGTCCGGCGAGCAGCTTGGGCATCTGCGAGGTCACGATGTCCACGCCCGGCTTCAACACCTTCATCGCGGCCTCGAAGTCGTTCCACGAATCCTGGCCCCAGGCATAGTTCTGATTGATGCCGGCGACTTTCTTCAACGCCGGTTTCATTTCGGTCACGTACAGCGCGGCGGCGGTGTTGTCCATCGTCGCCGTCGCCCCGGTTCGAAACAGGTACTTGTAGCTGGCGTCCTCGAAAATCCGCGGCGTGCCACAGTCGAAGAACACGGTTAGGCGCTTCAGTTCTTCGGCGAGCGGGGCGATGGCCAGGCAATCGCCGCTGGAGATATAGCCGATCACCACGTCGGCATTGTCGCGCTGGACCAGGTTGCGGTATTCGTTGACCTGCTTGGTCGTGCCGCCCGCCTCGTCGACAAATGCGATTTCGATCGGCGTGCCGCCGAAACCGGCCGTGGCGTACGGCGCCGGCACTTTGCCGGCGTTGAGCGTTTCGGCGACGACCTCGGCACCATTCCGCGCTGGCACGCCGAACGGGCCCGCCGCGGCACCCGACAAGAACGTGACCACGCCGATCTTGATCGGCTTGTCCTGGGCGACGGCGGGTGTGGCTGCGGCCGCCAGCGCGATGGCCAGCACGGAAACCGTAACAGAAAAGATGCTCGCTGCACGCGCGCGATTGCTGTTCATTTGATTCTCCTTCGCAGTGGTAGCTACGGCGTGGCTAGGGCTCGATTCCACGGACACACAAATATTTGACTTCGAGAAATTCGCAGTCCGTCGGGAACACGTTTAATTTCATTACATCATAAGCTGCTTACGGCGTCCGCGCACCTTAGCCATCGCAGTCTTATGCAGTGCAACACAGGGGCACGCAAAACAGCGCTGCTACATTTTTGTATACAGGTCGCCATCGATCAATGGGAGCTGTCTGTCGGTGTTGCGAGTGGTTCGTGGCTAAGGCGCGCGCGAGTTTCCCGTTCCGGAGCACCTCCTCGATCCCCCGGCACCGTGTCGTCGATCTTGACGCAGGTCGACACCGGCGAGACCTGGAGGTTGATGACGTTCTGCAAGCACATGTACGGGTAGGGACGGGCGGCGGGCACATCGCTCGCGCAGACCGTGGAGTCCGATTCGTAACCTTGGCGCCTGGCGTCCCTCAGATTGATCTCCATCATCTCGCGAAGATACCCCGTGGTCGAGCCGATCTTCATGCCGCGCCTGCGCGTCGCGGCCACTGTCTCGAGTGCACCGGGGATCATCGCGGAGTACTGCTACAGGCAATCGAGCTGCAGCGGCACGAATGCGGCGAACATGCGCTCGACATCGGCCTCGCTCGGCAGCCTGCCGTGCGCCTGCCGCCATCGCTGCCGGACCTTGTCGAGCTGCGCGATCTTCTCGATGTGGACGTGCTTGTGCGCTCCCATGGGCGGCGCGCGCCTCTTCCATCGTGATCGGCACGCCCTGGCGCGTGTAGACCTCCACAAATACCACGGCGGGCGCCACGCACCGTAGTCCATGGTGGTCCCGGCTCAGTCGAGCAGCACGGCCTCTATCTTTCCGCGATATTGCCTCTGATAGGTAAAGGACATCTCTGACTTCTCCTGGTGGTCATTGCGCGGGGATCGCCGCCCCTTTCCCTTGTTGCCGCTGCGTGAGTCACCAAACTGACGCACTACACTGAGTCTATATTTCGGCGGCGCCGCTGATCAACGTCGAGAGCTTGGAGGTCTCGCGCGTGTAGGGCACGACGACGTTGGCGAACGCCCGCTGCGACTCGAGCACCTTCTTGAAGAAGGGATCCTTCGCCTCGAGCGCGGCGAGCACCTTCTTGGACGACTTGATGAACGCGGGCGCGTAGTCGGGCGGGGCATCGAACATGGTCACGCCCTTCGCCTTGATAAGCACCAGGGCCTTGGCGTTCTCGTGGGCGAAGAAGAGCATGGCCTCGAAGAGCGACGCGGTGAGCGCCACCTCAACGATCGCCTGCAAGTCCGGCGGCAGAGAGCGCCACTTGGCACCGTTGAAGATCACGTCGGCGATGTCGATGGCCTGGTGCAGGCCCTGGATCGAATAGAACTTGAAGACGTCGTACAGGCCTAGAGGATAGTCGTTGGCCGGGTTGATCCACTCGACGCCATCGACGATGCCGCGCTCGGCGGCCGGAATCAGCTCCTGCCCCGCCAGGTTGATCGGCACGCCACCCATGTCCTTCAGCACGTCGCTTGGCAGGCCCGAGGAAATTCTGAACCGTAGCTTCGTGAACTCCGCCACCGAAGTGACCGGCTTCTTGAACCAGCCGAAGCATTCGGGCCCGTCAGGCGCATAGAGGAACGGCATGACGTCGGTCTTCAGTACCTTCTGGTAATACTCGAGGTAGAGATCGCGCCCGCCTCCGCGCATGTACCACGCGAGCTGGCCCATCTGATCCAACCCGCTGCCCGAGCCGCCGAGGGGCGCGCTGAATAGCCCGCCCGCCGGATGCTTACCCGTCGCGTAATGGGTCCACCATTGGCCGCAGTCGACGACGCCCTTGTTGACCGCATCAAGGATCTCGAACGGGTTCACGATGGCGCCGCTAGTGAGCACCTCGATCTTCAAGCGCCCGTTGGACATCTTGTCCACATTGGATGCGAACTTGTTGAGCAGCGTCATGTGCGGCGTGCCCGCCGGATTCGCACTCTGCAGCTTCCACCGGAACTGCGCCGGGGCCTGCGCGAGCGCCGGCGTTACTGCGGCACCAGCCGCCAGCCCTGCTCCCGCCAGAAATTTTCTGCGTTTCATGTCGTTCTCCTCCTTTGGTTGAGACTGCCTATTTCGTCCCGAACATGATGTTCGGGAGCACCAAAATGATCTGCGGGAAAAAGTACAGGATCAGCACCGCGACCCACTGCAGGCCCATGAAGGGCAACATGCCCATGTAGATGTCCGCGAGGGCCCACTTGGGCATCACGCCCTTCAGGTAGTACGCCGACAAGGCGACCGGCGGCGACAGCCAACAGGTCTGGAGCGTCACTGCGAGCAGGATGCTGAACCACACCACGTCCACCTTCATGAGCTGCAGGACCGGCATGAAGATCGGCACGATGATGACGACGATCGGCACCCATTCCAGTGGCCAGCCGAGGACGAAACACACGATCAATATCGCCAGGATAAGGAAGGTAGGCGGGACGTTCCATGCGACCAGCGTGTTGGCGATGAAGGCTGGCGTGCCGAGCGCGGAGAACACGGCGCCGAGGAACGTCGAGGCGACCAGCAGGATCATCACCATGCTCGACGTCTGTACCGTGCGAAACACCGCGTCCTTGAAAACCATCCAGCTGAGCCTGCCGTGGGCGGCGGTCACGAGCAACGACCCGCCGCACCCCAAGGCGGCGCCCTCCGTCGGCGTGGCCCAGCCCGAGACGATCGAACCCAATGTGACGAGGATCAGCACCGCAGGCGGAATCAGGCCGAGGAAGAACTCGCGGAAGAGCACGCTCGCCGGAACATCGAGTTCCTTGTCGGACAGCGCGGGGCCCAGCTTCGGGTTCAGCCACACGCGCATCATCGTGTAGACGAGGTAGAGGCCGGCAAGGAGCAGGCCGGGCAGCAGCGCGCCGGCGTATAGCCTTGCGACCGAGACCTGGAGCACCGGCCCCATCACGACCAGCATGACGCTCGGTGGAATGAGGATTCCGAGCGTTCCGCCCGCGCAAATCGTTCCCGCCGAAAGCTTCACGTCGTACCGGGCTTTCAGCATTACCGGCGCGGCCATGAGCGCGATGATCGTTACCGAGGCCCCCACGATGCCCGTCGCCGCGGCGAACAGCGTGGCCGTGAAGATGGTCGCGAGGTAAAGTGATCCGTGCATGCGCCCGCACATCAACTGCACGGCGTGGAACAACCGCTTCATGAGCCCCGCGCTCTCGAGCACATAGCCCATGAACGTAAACATCGCTACGGCCGCGAGCACCGTGTCCATCATCGTTCCGAAAACTTGGTAGGTCATCAGGTAGAAGACCCGATTGCCCAAGCCGATGTAGCCGAACACCATCCCCAGGAAGATCAGGGTGAACGAGATCGGGAAGCCGCCGAGGATGACGACGAAGAGCAGCCCGAGGAGGATGAGGCCGAGGATCTCGAGGCTCATCGCCATCCCCCGGCCATGGGAGCCGCGCCATCACACGAGCTCACCGGGGGCCTCCTGGTGGCGATAGTCAACGCCGTCGCGCAGAGTCCGGAAGCACTTGATCACTTCCGATATCCCCTGGATCAGGATCAGCGCCGAGCTCACGGGAATGACCGTCTTGTACCAGTACGCGGGAGGCCGCCAAGTCGTCATGAGCGCTTCCCCCAGATCCCACGATTCCTCGGCGAACTCCCAGCTGAGCCACGTGAACATGACCATGCCGGGAAGGAAGAAGACGAGGTACTGGAAGAGATCCATGCGCACCTGCGCCTTGAGCGACCAGTTCTTGGAGAGGAAGTCGGTCCGGATATGCTTCTGCAGATAGAGCGTGTAGGCGCCGGCGAGAAAGAAATGGGCCCCGTAGCACATGGTGGCGACATCGTTGGCCCAGATCGTTGGGCGGAAGAACTTGCGCGCGAGGACCTCGTAGACGAGCACGAGGAACATCGGGACGATCAGCCAGGCAACGACCTTGCCCGACCAGATGCTCAACTGGTCGATGGCTGCGGCCACATGGTCGGCCCAGCCGGCGGCGCGCCTTCTCACCGGCCTGCTCCGATGAAGTTGCGGCCACGAACGCCTTCCATCGCCTGGGCCACCATCCGCCGCGAATCGTCGTCGCTGACGCCATAAGCGCCAAAGTCGCTTTCGACTCCCACGCTTTCCAGGAAGGCCGTGAGCCGGCGCGGCGCCGCGCCCAGGTCGCCGTCGAAGACGGTCGCCAGCAGCGCATCGCGCCCGGGATCGATGCCGATGGAGCGCTCGAGCACCATCGGCAGGGTGAAGGAGCACGCGATGCCGTGCGGCAGCCCGAACCGCAGCGTCATCTCGTAGGAGATGGAGTGCGCGAGCGCCGTCTTGGTATTGGAGAATGCCAATCCGGCCTTCAGTGCCGCCAGCGCCATTTGCGCGCGCAATGGCGGGTCCTTCGGCTTGTCCAGAAGCGCAGGCAGCGTGGCCATGACTTCGCGCGCCGCAGCGACGGCGAAGGTGTCGGAAATCGGATTGGCATTCACGTTCCAGATCGATTCGAGCGCGTGGGAAAGCGCGTCGAGTCCGCTCTGCACGGTGACGGAGTCCGGCAGCGTGAGCATGAGGTCCGGATCCACGATCGCCGTCTCAGGCCAAGTCTCGGGCAGGTGCAGCGAATACTTCTCACCGTCGGCGCGGTTCCAGATCGTGGCCCACGGCGTTACCTCGCTGCCGGTTCCAGAGGTCGTCGGCACAGCGATCAGCGATTTCACGCGGTGCGGCGTGAAGGCCGAACTCGTTGCGAGGAGCGCGACAAGCTCGTCAAAGCGCCCGCTTGCTGTCCCGACCATCAGTGCCTTGGCGGTGTCTATGGCGCTGCCGCCGCCAACGGCAACCACCGTTTCGCAATCGGCGTGCTCGCGCCAGAAGCGCTCGTACATCGTGGCGAGGTAGCTCACGTCGGGATTGGGCTCGATCCGGTCCTCGATACCCGTGACCGCCGTGCCGAGGATGCCGCGAATTCGCGCGACGAGGCCCAGGCCTTCGGCCTCCGGGAATGTGACCAGTACGGCGCGGCGGCCCGCGAGGATCGCCGGCAATTCCTCGATCGAACCCGCGCCATAGCGGATCGCAACCGGGTTCTGGTAGCGGAGCGACACCTCACCTCCTCCCTTTGCGGTTCTCGCGACCGGTGTCGGCAGGTTGCTCGCCATCCAACTATTGATCAAATTGTTTTATTTGCAGTAGTCCATTCAAAAAAGCTATTCTCGGGACGGAGGAATCTCCCATGCGCCTGACCCAGTTGAGGTCGTTCCATGCCGTCGCGTGCGCCGGCGGATTCACCGGCGGGGCAAAGCTGCTACACATCAGCCAGCCCACGGTCACCACCCAGGTCCGTTTCCTCGAGGAAACCTATGGAACGGAACTGTTCTACCGACGCGGCCATAAGGTGACGCTGACGCCGCTCGGGGAGCAATTGTTCGAGCTCGCGCAAAGGATCTTCGCGCTCGAAAGCGAGACCGTGCACTTGCTGGAGGACTCCGGCGAGCTCAAGTCGGGCCACCTGCGGGTCGGGGCTGTCGGGCCCTTTCACGTGACTGAAATGCTGGCTGGTTTCAATCGTCGCTTTCCCGGAATGCAGGTATCGGTGCGGGTAGGCAACTCGCAGGCCGCGCTCCAGGCACTGGTCGACTATCAGACGGATGTCGCAGTGCTCGCTCAGTTCACCGACGACCCGCGTTTTCATTCCGTGCCTTACAGCCGCCACCCCATCGTGGTCTTCGTGCACCGGCGGCACCGGTTTGCGCGGCGCAAGTCGATTCGCATCGGCGAGCTCGAGGGCGAGGGCATGATCCTCCGCGAAGAAGGATCTACCACGCGCAAGGCGCTCGACGACGCGCTCACGAAGGCCGGCGTGATCCCCCGCGTGGTGATGGAAATCGGCAGCCGCGAGGCGATCCGCGAAGCGGTCATCAAGGGCGTGGGGATCGGTGCCGTATCGGAGATCGAATACATCGCCGATCCGGAGATCAGGATGGTGAAGGTGAGCGACGCGCAGATGTACACCCATGCCCACGTCGTCTGCTTGGAGGAGCGGCGCGGGGCGCGGCTCGTGAAGGCATTCCTGGAAATCGTCGCCGAGCTGCAGCGAGGTCGTACGTACCCGCGCCAAACAAGGGAACCGGTGCGCTCATGACGTGTTCCGCTTTGAATTCGCGCTAGGCGCGCGACTCGCAAGCATCACCAGCAACATCAGTCGATCAAGACCCCGCCTTCGTAGAAGGAATACGGGCCGGCGAAATCGCCGATGGCCCCGGTATGCGTAATCAAACGGACTCCTTCACGCCAAAGATGCAGCTGGAATCCGGGCGGTTCCATCACGAATTGCGATTGCGCGTCGTCAGCCAGATCCAGCGCCACCTGGTGCGAGGGACTGGGGCATGTCGAGGCGATGGTGCCGCCAAACCGCGTGATGATCGCTCGATGCAAGTGTCCGGAAACGACGCGCTCGACCTGCGGGTGGCCCGCGATGACCGCCTCCAACGCATGGGGATTGGCGAGCCCGATGCGGTCCATGTGCCCGATGCCGGTCCAGAAGGGCGGATGGTGGAGGGCGACAACCGTCGGCTTGGTCGGAGCCGCAGCCAACGTTTCGTCGAGCCATTCGAGCTGCGCCGGATGCAGCGCCCCGCCGCTTTCCTGGGGGACGGTCGAGTCCAGCGCCACGAGCCTGACCGGAAAATCGTCGATCACGTAGTCGACACGACCGGGCCGCTGGCGAAGATAGGCGTGCCCAGGAAATGCCGCGCGCATCCCCTCCGGGTCGTCGTGGTTGCCAGGCATGAGGAACACCGGCATCGGAAGCGGGGCGAGGAGCGCGCGCAGGTTCTCGTATTCATCGGCGCGGCCGAAGTCCGTGAGGTCGCCGGTGAATAGCACCGCGTCGGGCCGCTGCGGGATCTTCAGGAGGTGCGCGACGCAACGCGCCAGGCTGCCCTCGGTGTCGACTACGCGGTAGGAGAGCTTTCCGCCCGCCTTGATGTGCATGTCCGTCACCTGCGCGAGGAGGAAGCGCTTCATGGCCCTTGCGCCGGCACCGGCAGGATGGAGCCCTGCGCGACCGCGAGATGAACGGTTTCTCCGCGCGGCCACACGCGCCGCTCCGTGGTCTCAACGATGAGGGGCGAGGTCCCGCCCGCGTCGACGACGAGCCGGGTGTGGTCGCCCAAGAAAAAGGACGAGATCACCTTCGCCTCGAGATGGTGTTCGCCGGGTCGCACGAGGCGCACGTCCTCGGGCCTGAACATCACCTCGCGCGCCGCGATGCCGCCCAGCGGCAATCGCCCAGCCGCGACGACGAGGTGGCCGTCGACGACTTCGCCGGCAAGGCAATTCATGGTGCCGATGAAATCCGCCACGAACGCGGTGGCGGGGTGGTGGTAGATCTCCTGCGGCGTGCCGGCCTGCGCGATGCGGCCCTTCTCCATGACGACGATGCGATCGCCCAGTGCCATCGCCTCGGCCTGGTCGTGGGTCACGTAGACCGCCGTGATGCCGAGCTGGCGCAGGAGCCGGTCGATCTCCACGCGCAGTTGCTCGCGCAGCTTCGCGTCCAGTGCCGTGAGCGGCTCGTCGAGCAGCAGCGCGCGCGGTCGGATCGCGAGCGCGCGGGCGAGCGCCACCCGCTGGCGTTGGCCGCCCGAAAGCTGGTCGACTCGGCGCGCACCGAAGCTCTCGAGATCGACGAGCTCCAGCATCTCGGCGACGCGGCGGTCGCGCTCGTCCTTCGCCACGTCGCGAACGCGCAGCCCGTAGCCGATGTTTTCCGCCACCGACATGTTGGGGAAGAGCGCGTAGCTCTGGAACACCATGCCCACGCCGCGCTTCTCGATCGGCTGCGGCGTCACGTCTTCGCGGTCGAAGAGCACGCGTCCACCGAAGTCCGGCGATTCGAGCCCCGCGATGATGCGAAGCGTCGTGGTCTTGCCGCAGCCCGAGGGCCCCAGCAGGACGATGACCTCGCCCGCGGCGATGTCGAGCGTGAGCGGCTCGAGCGCGTGCGTGCCGTCGGGAAAGGTCTTGGCGCAGTTCTCGAGGTGGATGGCGACCGCCATATTCACGCCCCGCGCCGTTCGGCCCGCGCCGCGGCCCACTGGAGGGACACGAGGAGCGGGACGATCATCACCAGGAAAATGAGCGTGTAGGCCGAGCCCAGCTCGAGCCGCATCGAGGCGTAGCTGTCCGCGAGGCCCACGGGCAGCGTCTTGGTGAGCGGCGTGTGCAGCATCCACGTGAGGTTGAACTCGCCCATCGAGAGCGTCACCACCATGAGCGACCCGGCGACGATGCCCGGACGCACGTTGGGCAGCACCACGGACAGGAAGCGCTGGCGGAACGAGGCGCCGAGGCTCGCCGCCGCTTCCTCCAGCGTCTTCAGGTCCACCGCCATCATGACGGCCAGGACCGAGCGCACCATGAAGGGCAACGTGAAGAGCACGTGGCCCACGAGGATGAACAGCCAGCTCGCGCGGAAGTCACGCCACCCGCCGTAGAGCAGGATCAACGCGAGCGCGGTCGCGAGTCCCGGGACCGCGATCGGGAGCGTCAGGAGCTCCTCGATCCAGCGCGTGAAGCGGCTCTGCGCACGCGCCAGCGCGTATGCGGCCGGTACACCGAGGATCAGTGTCGCGGCGAGGCAGGCGAGCGCGATGCCGATCGACCGCCAGATGGTCGCGCTGTAGAGGTTCCACACTTCGATCACCCAGCGCAGCGTGAAGCCGCTCTTCAATCCAACGAAGAAATTCTCCGTGATGCCGGCCAGGATCGAGAGCACGACGGGCACGACGAGGAACGCGCACACGGCCAGCGTCACGGCGAGCTGCAGCCAGTAGCGAAGCAGCTTGCGCATGCCTACCCCGCCGCGGCCACGCCCGCGCCGGCGAGCGAGCGCGCGGCGGCCAGTGCCGCCCAGGTGATGATGCCCAGCACGATCGAGAGCGACGCCGCCATCGAGAAGTTGGCGTAGTTGGTGAACTCGTTGTAGATGGTGAGCGGAAGCACGTTGATCTGCGTGGCGAGCGTGAAGGCCGTGCCGAAGGCACCCATTGACGTCGCGAAGCAGATCGCACCCGACGAGATGATGGCCGGGGTGAGCGCCGGAAGGATCACGTCGCGCAACACCTGCCAAGTAGAGGCGCCGAGTGAGCGTGCCGCCTCTTCCAGCGCCGGATCGAGCTTCTCGACCGACGCCATGATCGTGAGGATCACGCGCGGAATCGAGAAATAGAGATACCCGATGAAGAGTCCCGCCATGCCGTAGGCGAGGACCACCTTCTCGTCGAAGAGGCGCGTCGTGACGTCGCCCGCGAGCCCCTGCCGGCCCACGAGCAGGATGACCAGGAATCCCACAACCACGCCGGGAAAGGCGAGCGGCAGCGTCATGAGGGAGATGAGAACGTCGCGCCCGGAGAAGCGGTTGCGCTGCAGGAAAATGCCGGTGATGAGCGAGAGCGCGAGCGTGACGACGCTCACGCCGGCCGAGAGCGCGACCGTGGAGGCGAGGCTGCGGAAGTAGTTGGCGTTGGTGACGACCGCGAAATAGGCGGCGATCCCGTCCGGGCCGCTCGCGCCCACCTGCACTAACCGCGCCATGGGCAGGAGCCAGAATGCGGCGAACACAGCGAGGGCGGGGACGGCGAGCGCGAGCGCCCGCCGACGGTCGCGTGCTACCGGGTCCATCGAGGAGTTATTGGACTTCCTTGAGGTAGCGGTCGCTGAAGCTCTTCTGCGCTTCGGCCATCTTGCCGTAGTCCACCGGCTTCGCGCGCGCGTATTCTGCATCGGGGAGGAACTTCGATTGCGCCTCCTTGGAGATCGCCGAAGGGCGCACCGGCCGCAGGTACGCGTTCGCCCACACCGCCTGGCCTTCGTCCGACATCAGGAAGTCGAGCACCTTTTTGCCGTTGGCGGCGTTCGGTCCGTTCTTCACCAGCACCATCACGTAGGGCACGATGATCGTGCCCTCCGCGGGAATCACGAACGCGATGTTGGCCTTGTCCTTGTATTTCCCGCGATAAGCGTTGAAATCGTAGTCGAGGAGGATCGGAATCTCGCCCGAGAGGACGCGTGCGTACGACGTCTGCTTCGGCACGATCGGATCGTTCTTCTTCACTTCCTTGAACCACGCGATTGCCTTGTCGAAATTTTCCAGGGAGCCGCCCATCGCCTGGTTCACCGCGACGGCGCCGACATAGCCCACGAAGGCGCTCGCCGGGTCGAGGTATCCCACCAGGCCCTTGTACTCCGGCTTGGTGAGGTCTTTCCACGACTTCGGAACCGGCTTTCCCTTCAACGCATCGACATTCACCATGAAACCGAGCGTTCCCGAGTGGATCGTGAACCAGTGGGCTTCGGGATCCTTGAGCCCCGCGGGAATGTCGTTCCAGTGCGCGGGCTGGTAAGGCGCGGTCACGCCTTCCTTTTTCGCCTGGATGCCGAAGGTGACGCCGAGGTAGGCGATGTCGGCGACCGGGCTCGCCTTCTCGGCGACGAGCTGCGCCAGCGTCTGGCCACTGTTCTTGTTGTCCCCCGGCACAGTGATGCCGGTCTTCTCCTTGACCTTGCGAAGCTGCGTTCCCCAATCGGCCCACTCGGGCGGGCAGTTGTAGCAGATGGCGGTCTGGGCCAACGTGGAGCCGGTCGCGAGGACGATGGCGAGGGCGCCGAACAGGCGGGCGGCGACTTTCATAGTTCTCTCTCCTCTGAGCAAAATTCTCATTTTTAGCCGGGAATCGCATGGGGACGGCCTATTATCGGTCGATCATTGCTCGCCGCCAAGTGCAATCGCCGACGTGGGGAAACAGTGATTCGCGAATTCTTTGTCAACTTTTTCTTGGCACTTCCGTTTTTGAATGTGTCCGGATTCGCACCCTCCACGAATGCAACAATGATTTGGAATTGGAGATGAAACGAGTGCGTGTCTGCTTTGACGAACGAGGCCACTTCCGCGCATTCGAACAATGCGATACGTCCTTCGTGCGTACCGTTAGCCCGGTGTAAGGCCAATCCGGAAATGCAAGCAGCCCGCATCGCTGTCTGTCCCGTGGAAGATGCTTAGGTACCGTAGCGTACGTGGGAGCCCAGTGCCTTCACTGCAGCGATCGCGCTGTAACACGCGAGCAGCGACGTCTTGGGATTGTCGGAGCAAGGGACCGACTCGAATTTGATGCTGATCGAGCCGGTCTTCCCGCGGATGTTGATGTAGTGCGTGTTGTACTCGAGCGCGGGGTCGGCGATGACCTTCAACCGCGTGCGATCGAAACCGATGCCTGCCATGGAGAGCGTAGCGGCGATGTTCACGTTTGCCGGAAAGTGCGGCACGCCCTCGCGCGCCGTGCCGTTGAAGAGCGTCGCCGGACCGGTTAGGCGATCGAGGTCGATGCCGAGGCCTTCAACGAAGGGGATGTTCTTCCACGCCACTGGTGGTTTGGCGATCACGATCTCGACCTCGTCGACACCGGCGGCGCAGGCAGCCTTGAGCGCGTCGAGCCCACCGATGCCGCCCGATGGAACGGACAGCAATGCGCCGCCCCGTGCAGCGAGTATCTCCAAGCGTGACCGCAGCACGTCGTCGCAGAGCGCGCCGCCCGACAGCACGATCACCGAGATGCCGGCTTCGAGTAGCGCAGCCGCGTATTGCCGCACTGCGTCATGAGAGGCTGCCTCAATGACCAGGTCCGGCCCGAGCCCGATGAATGACTCGAGCGTCGTCGCGAACGGGACGCCAAACTCCCGCGCGAGCGGCTTTCCACGAGAGGCCTCGCTCCTTCCGAGGATGCCCACGACGCTCACATCACCGAACGCGCCGCTCCGGGCGTGGTCGAGGATGAGCCGGGCGATCACGCCGCCGCCAACGATGCCGATCTGCATGGGCCCCATTGTGCCACGCCCGAAGTCGCCAAATTGCCTCTGCGCCGCGCGCGGGATTAAGATGGCCTGCGGAAAGCGTTGCTACGGAGGGGTGCACCCATGACTCGACGACTGTCAGTACTTGCCGCGCTGCTCGCGCTTGCCGCGTTCAACGCGCTCGCTGCCTATCCCGAACGTCCGATCAAGCTCATCGTGCCGTGGGCGGCCGGTGGCG
>Ga0137375_10007139_pt1 | contig 13264 bp, 10 predicted proteins | sample SagtaG_24_FD_104936 | JGI IMG/M metagenome (GOLD analysis project Ga0137375, IMG submission 104936) | Vadose zone soil microbial communities from Sagehorn Ranch, Mendocino, California, USA - Sage1_R_113_16 metaG | ecosystem: Environmental > Terrestrial > Soil > Vadose zone | place: USA... | reverse complement strand
TGGGACGACATGATGAAGCGCAAGGAGTTCCTGATCGGTCTCACCGCCAAGGGCTCGGCCGTCTATGCCAACGGCGCGGCGCTGCGGAAGATTTTCAATGCGCCGATCCGCCAGATTGCCGGCTATCCCGGCAGCAACGAGCAGCGCCTCGCCGTCGAGCGCGGCGAGCTTGAGGGCGCCTGCGCGTCGTGGAGCGCGATCCCGCAGGACTGGATCGTCAACCGCAAGCTCAACGTGCTGGCGCGCTTCGGGCCGATCCAACCCGCCGACATGCCCGCGACCCCCTACGTCAACGATCTTGCGACGACGCAGGAGCAGCGCAACGTGCTCGACATCCTCAATGCGCCGGGACAGCTGGGGCGGCCGTTCATCGCCGCGAAGGAGGTTCCGCGTGAGCGCGTGCAGATCTTGACGGCGGCATTCGCGGAGACCTTGCAGGATCCGGCCTTGCTCGCCGAAGCGCAGAAGCAGTCGCTGCCGATCGACCTGTTCAGCGCCGAGGAATCGGAGAAGATCATCCGGACGATCTATGCGGCGTCGCCGGAGCTGATCCGCAAGGTCAAGGACGTCTATGACTAATGAGCATTTTCAGGAAAAGTGGGAACCGGTTTTCCGTTTCGAAAATGCGATCACGCAAAAAGGAGGCCGCGTGACGAGCGAAGACATCTTCCGTCCCGCCGGCCGCTCAGTCTGGCTCGGCAAGGACTTGGCGCGCACCGGCGACTGGATCTTCCCGCTGCCGCAAGACGCGATTGCGGAAGTCGACGACTGCGTGAAGCGCCTGCGTGAGAGCGGGAAGCCGCTTGAAGAGATCGGCGTCGCGGATTTTCCGTTTGCGTCGATCGCTGCCGAGATGAAGTCGTTCAAGCAGGAACTCGCGGCTGGGCGCGGCTTCGTCATCGTCCGCGGCCTGCCGTCGGAGCAATACACCGACGACGAGCTGGGCAAGATCTTCTGGGGCTTCGGCGCGCATTTCGGCCTCGCCATGCCGCAAAGCTTCCTGGGCGACCGGCTCGGCACCGTCATGGACCTCACTGACGAGGAGCCGGAGCGGCGGCTGCGCCGCGGCTACCACTCCGCCGGCGCCCAGTTCGTTCACACCGATGCCTGCGACATCGTGGGCATGATTAGCATCCGGACCGCCAAGGTCGGCGGCGCCAGCAGGCTCGCGAGCTCACACACGGTCCACAACCTCATGCTCGACCTGTGTCCCAACCTGCTGAAGCAGCTCTACGAGGGCTTCGTGTGCCGCATGCCGGATTCGGACGCGGAGGCCATGGGCGTGCCGCCGCTCATTCCGAGCCGCGTGCCGGCCTACAGGCTCGAGAACGGCTGGCTCAACTGCCATTACGTGCGCGGCTACGTCACCCGCGCGGTCGCCGCCGGCGATCACCAGCTCAGCCCGCGCGAGCTCGCCGCGATGGACGTGTTCGCCTCGCTCGGCAACCATCCCGACGTCCTGATCGAGATGCTGCTCGAGCCGGGCGACTTCCAGATCTTCAACAACCGCACGGTCTTGCACGGGCGGGCGCATTTCGAGGACCATCCTGAGAAGGAGCGGCGGCGGCATCTCAAGCGGCTCTGGCTCTCGGTCGACGATTGGCCGAAAATCCCGCAAGTGCAGGGCGTGCTCTACGGCGAGAACCTGTGGAAGTGGCAGGAGCACGCCCGCAAGCGCGCGACCGCCGCGGCTTAGCGCTCTTCAATCAAGAAAGGGAATCCCAATGCGCACGACCGTTTCTCGTTGGCTTGGCCTGGTTTCGCTCTTGGCGCTCGCGCTCCCGCTCGGCGACGGGGCGGCTGCCGATGAGCGCAAGGACCTTGCGTTCCAGGTGATCGACCGCAACACCCAGCAGATGACCGACATCAGCGACTCACTGTTCTTCTTCGGCGAGCTCGGCATGCAGGAGGTCGAGAGCGCCAAGCTCCTCAGCGACACGCTCAAGGCCGCCGGATTCAAGGTCGAAGTGGGCGGCGCCGGCATGCCGACCAATATCTGGGCCGAGTGGGGCTCGGGCCGGCCGAAGATCGCGATCGTCACCGAGGTCGATGCGCTGCCCGGCGGCTCGCAGACCCCGGGCGAGATCGCGCGCAAGCCCTTGGTCAAGGACGGGCCCGGTCATATGGAGGGCCACAACACTCATGGCGGCGTCGCCTCCATGGCCGCTTTCGCCGTCAAACAGGTGATGCAGCGCCACAACATCCCCGGCACGGTCGCGATCTCGTTCGGGCCCGCCGAGGAGCAATTGGCCAGTCGCCCGTTCCTGGTGCGCGAGGGCTACTTCAAGGACGTCGACGCCGTCATTTTCCTGCATATCGGCCCTGAGCTCGCGACCGGATTCGGCCTGCAGAACTACGCCGCGATCAGCTCGGTGTTCACGTTCCATGGCAAGACCGCGCACGGCGCCGTCAATCCCTGGGACGGCCGCGACGCGGTCGATGCCGTGGTGCTGATGGACATCGGGGTCGACAAGCTGCGCGAGCACCTGCGGCCGACCGCGCGCGCCCACCGCACCATCACCATCGGCGGCATCCAGCCCAACATCATCGCCGACAAGGGCCAGATCTGGTGGTTCGTGCGCGACGCTTCGATGCCGGCGGCCAAGGCCAACTACGACCGCATCGTCAAGATCGCGGAAGGAGCGGCGCTGATGACCGGCACGACCATGGAGGTGCAATACGCCGCTTCCGCCTGGCCGCAGCTCGGCATGCGCTCGCTCGCCGAAGCGATCCAGAAGAACATCGACCTCGTCGGCATGCCGAAGTGGAGCGAGGACGAACAGCGGTTCGCGCGCGAATTCCAGAAGTCGCAACAGCAGCCGGAGGCCGGGCTGCGGACCGCAGTCGTCCCGCTCGGCGGCCGCCCGCAGGCGAGCTCGTCGAACGACGCCGGCGACGTGTCCTGGGTCGTGCCTGCGGGCCTGTTGCGCTTTCCGTCTTCGGTCCCGGGCATCAACTACCACGCCTGGCCGGCCGCGGTGACGCCGGTCGGTTCGATCTCCCACAAGGGCCAGGTCACGGGCGCAAAGACGCTCGCGGCATCGATCATCGACTTGCTGACGCAGCCCGATCTCATCGCCAAGGCGCGTGCCGAGTTCGAGGTCGAGTCGAAGAAGACGCCCTATTTCTCGCTGCTGCCGCCCGGCACCAAGCCGGACCTCGAGCTCAACCGCGCTGAAATGGAGAAATACCGGGCGGACATGCGCAAGTTCTACCTGAACAAGGCTCCGCGGTTTAACTAGACGGCGCGCCCTTCACGGCGCCATCGCGCGAACGTGAGCCGAAATTCGGTCGCACAGGAGGGCAGCCTGTAACGGCGGCGCTCATTCGCGCGTATTGTATGGACGGGCGACGTCCAACCTGCGCGGATGAGGCTGAACATGGCAATGGCAATGCTCGACCGGCGGACCTTGCTCGGCGTGACCGGCGCCGTCGGCTTGGCCGTGGGCTTGCGCTTTATCAGCGAGGCCGACCCGCAGGAAAGCCGGACCTTCGAGATCGAGAAATCCGATAGCGAGTGGCGGCGCCTTCTGACCAAGGCGCAATACGAGGTACTGCGCCTGCACCGCACCGAAATCCCGGGCTCGAGCCCGCTCAATCGTGAGAAGCGCAAGGGCATCTTCGCTTGTGCCGGCTGCGACCTGCCGTTGTTCTCGTCGGACACCAAGTACGACAGCGGCACGGGCTGGCCGAGCTTCTGGAAACCGCTCGACAATGCGCTCGGCACCTCGACCGACCATGTCTTCCTGATGCCGCGCACCGAGGTGCACTGCCGGCGCTGCGGCGGTCATCTCGGCCACCGGTTCGAGGACGGGCCGCCGCCGACCGGGCTGCGCTACTGCATCAACGGCGTCGCGCTGGCGTTCAAGCCGGCCGAGCCGGGCGCGGCCTGATCCGCGCGCGGCACGGTTCCCGACTTCAGCAGTACGGCGCTACCGACGCTGCAGGTCGGCCCCAACAACGCCTCGCGATTTGACGCAGTCCGACATTTTTTTGCCCGGGCGTCCGCCTGGAATCTCAGCCCGATGGGGTCACAGGTTCACCTGCCTTGCCGACGGGCTCTGCGGCGCGGAGCGCTTGTGCTCGTTGCCGCGCTGTTCGTTGCGCCGGCTGCGCCGATGGCCCAAGGCGGATCGCCACCGTCTTCACAAGTCGTGATCACGGTCGAGGGCAACCGCCGGATCGAGGCCGACACCATCCGTTCCTACTTCCGCGCCGACGCTCGCGGACGGATCGACACCGCCGCCGCCGATATGGCCCTGAAGGCCCTGTTCGACACGGGTCTGTTTCAGGACGTGCGCGTCAAGCGTGAGGGCGGCCGCCTGGTCGTGACCGTCGTCGAGAACCCGGTGATCAGCCGCGTTGCCTTCGAGGGCAACAAGTCCGTCAAGGATGACCAGCTCAGGACCGAGCTGCAATCGAAGGCCGGCGGTCCGCTGTCGCGCCCGATGGTGCAGGCCGATGTCATTCGCATCACGGACATCCTTCACCGCAACGGCCGTTTCAATGTGCGGGTCGAACCAAAGATCATCGATGCGCCGAACCAACGTGTCGATCTCGTATTCGAGATCACCGAAGGAGAGCGGACCGGCATCAAGGACATCGTGTTCGTCGGCAACAAGGCCTTCCCGTCGCGGCGGCTCAAGCAGGTGATCAAATCGGGGGAGACGAACCTCCTCAGCGCTCTCCTGAGCAATGACATCTACGATCCCGACCGCATTGAATCAGATCGGGCTCTTCTGCGTCGCTTCTATCTCAAGCACGGGTATGCCGACGTTCGCATCGTCTCTGCGGCCGTGAGCTATGATCCGCAGCGGAAGGGCTTCGTCGTCACCTTCACGATCGATGAGGGCGCTCGCTACGGGATCAGGGCGGTTGACGTCCAGTCGAGCCTCCATGCGATCGACGCGGCGACATTGCGGTCGAAGGTGCGAACGGCCGCGGGCGATACCTTCAACGCCGAAGCTGCGGAGAAGACCGTAGAGGACCTTTCGATCGAACTTGCCAGGCGTGGCCATCCGTTTGCGGTCGTGCGCCCGCAGGTCGACCGCCACGGCGACACCATCAATCTCGTCTACAGGATCGAGGAAGGTTCCCGCACCTATGTCGAGCAGATCAACATCCGCGGCAACGTCAAGACGCGCGACCACGTGATCAGGCGCGAGTTCGAACTGGTCGAAGGCGACGCCTACAATCGTGCGCTGGTCGACCGCGCCGAGCGGCGGCTGAAGAATCTCGGATATTTCAAGACCGTGAAGATCGCCACCGAGCCCGGCTCGGCGCCGGATCGCGTGATCCTCAACGTTGAGGTGGAGGAACAGCACACCGGCGAGTTCTCGATCGCGGGCGGCTATTCGACCTCGGATGGAGTCATCGGCGAGGTGAGCGTCGGCGAGCGCAATCTCCTGGGCAACGGCCACTATGCGCGGGCGTCGGTGCGTTATGGCCAGTATACGAAGGGTTTCGAGCTTGCATTCACGGAGCCGTACGTTCTGGGCAGCCGGCTGTCTGCCGGCGTCAACCTATTCGCGAAGCAATCGGTCTCCAACACGAATCAATCGTTCGGCAGCGAGAGCTATGGGGCGGGGCTGACTCTCGGGACGCCGCTGACCGAGCAAGTCGGGACGCAGTGGCGCTATTCCCTCTATCGCCAGCGCATATCGCTCAACGCCATCTTGATGGATTGCACGCCCGACAATCCACCGCCTGGATGCTACGCCAACGGGGAGGCATCGCTCCCGGTCAAGCAAGCCGTTCTCAACGGGCCGGCCTGGGTATCCTCCGTCGGCTACACCATCACCTACAATACCCTGGACAATATCCGGAACCCGGCCAACGGCATTCGCTCCGATTTCAAGCAGGATCTCGCCGGCGTGGGTGGAGACGTGCGGTTCCTCAAGTCGACCGAGGACCTTCGCTACTATCACGAGATCGCCAGTGACACGGTCGGAATGCTGCGCGCGCAGGGCGGCTACGTGGCGCCCTGGGGCGGCCAACAGCTGCCGCTCTTGAATGGGTTCTTTGGCGGCCCCGAGCTCGTGCGCGGCTTCGCGGTGAACGGCTTTGGTCCGCGCGATACCACCGCCGGCACGACCATGGATAATGTCGGCGGCACGAAGTATTGGGCCACCACCGCCGAGGTGCGCACGCCGACGCCCTGGATCCCTCCCGAATTCGGACTGAAGGTCAGCGTGTTTGCGGATGCCGGGAGCCTGTGGGGTTACAGCGGGTCAGCCGGATCACCCGCATTGGCGCAATCGCTTCAGGTCTCCGATTCGAAGGCGATCCGCTCGTCGATCGGTGCCGGCCTGATGTGGGATTCACCATTGGGGCCGTTGCGGGTGGACTACGCCTACCCGACCAGCAAGGCAGCCTACGACGTTACTCAGCGCTTGCGGTTCAGCGCCTGGGGATTCTGAGCGCGAGCATTACGCCTGCAGCCGCGGAAACAGTCGCAACGCATTGTCGCGCGCGATCGCCTTGAAGCGCGCGTTCCTGAGGCCGAGCCGGTTCATCGGCTCGACGGTGATCGCCGGCTGCAGGTGGGGGTAGTCGGTGCCGAACAGAACCTGCGTGTCCGGCACGACGCTCAACAGCGCGCCGGGAACCCTCGGCGCGACAGGCCGTACAGACAGCCTGCCCCGTGCGTTTGTGTCGCGCCGTTCGTCGGCACCGCCGTAAATACTGTTTGCGTCCAACGCCGCCTCTCTGGTTCGACCCATGGTCACTCTGGCGCGGAAGCGCGCACGCCTGCCAAGCACCTCGGTTTGGTCCGTGCCGCTCGGCAGGAATTGCCGTCGGCGGCCGCTGTTGCCGGGGGCGGGGTCCCACCCGAACTTTGTAACTAACTGATTTATATGCAAAAAATCATTGGCGCGGGGCTTGCAATGGCAAGCGCGATAGTGCGGCCGCATGGGCGCGGACGCAGTTTGGAGAACATGTCATGGGTATCTTCGGGGCACTCAACACCGCGGTCACCGGAATGCGGGCGCAGTCGTTCGCGCTCGAAAACGTGTCCGGCAACATCGCCAATTCGCAGACCACCGCGTTCAAGCGCATGGACACGAGCTTCGTCGATCTGATCCCCGACGATATCCCCTCCAAGCAGGTGTCCGGCAGTGTCGTCGCCAACGCCCGCTCCACCAACACGGTGCAGGGCGACATCCAGGCCGCCTCGATCGGCACCTTCATGGCAATCAACGGCGACGGCTTTTTCGTGGTCGGAAAGCCGTCGAACTTCGTGGACAATCGGCCGGTGTTCGATGGCGTTGAGCGCTACACTCGCCGCGGCGACTTCCAGCCCGACAAGAACGGCTTCCTGGTCAACGGCGCCGGCTACTACCTGATGGGCATCCCGGTCGACCCGACCACCGGCAACCTGGTCGGCAGCGTGCCGACGCTGCTGCAGTTCCAGAACGACTTCCTGCCGGCCCAGCCGACCACCCAGATCGAGTATCGCGCCAACCTTGCGAGCTACCCGCTGACCAACGCCCATGACACCGACATTCCCAAGTCGGAGCTCTTGAACCCCATCACCTTCTCCGCCAATCCGATCGCGGGCGCTCCGACCGCCGCGAAGATCACCGGCGCGGGCGCGGCGCTCGCGGATGTGATTGCAACCGTCTCCGGCACCGGCACCTTCGCGGTTCCCGCCACTACCCAGCTCGGCGCCGGCAACGGCGGCACGATGCGGATCACGGTGACGCCGGCGGGCGGCGTCGCCACCAACTACGACATCGTCTGGGCCGACACCGATACCCTCAACGATGTGATCGCCGACATCAACGGCATGGCCGGCCTGTCCGCCGCGGTGGTCGCCTCGATCGACACTTCCGGCGGCACCAACAAATTGCAGCTCACGGCCGCGAGCGCCGACTACGATTTCGAGATCAATCCGTTCTCGACCGACGCACTCACCACCCGGTTGGGCCTGGCCGAGGTCGTGCATGCTTCGTCGAACCTGCTCGACAAGGGCATTTCGCAAGGTGAAATCCTCACCGTGCAGGTCGGCGCCAACACCTTCCCGGTCACGTTCGGAACCGGCGTCGGCGAAGTCTCCACGGTTGCGGAGCTGACCACGACGCTCGCCGGCTACCCGGGTGCGATGGGCACTGCCGCGGTCGACGCCAACGGAAACCTCACCTTCACGGCAAGCGGTAACAACACGATCACAGTCAGCCCGTCGACGACCGCGACCAAGTTCGGCATCAACGTGTTCGACGCGCGGCCCGCCACCGGCGAGGTCATCGGCCAGGACGTAACGGCGTTCATCGATCAGTCGATCGGCGGCGGTGCGGTCACCTGCTTCGACGTCTCGGGCTCTCCCGTGAACATTCAATTGCGTTGGGCTAAGGTCGACGGGGCCCAGTATAGCGGCACGGACACCTGGAACCTGTTCTACCAGGTCAATCCCAACGCGACCGGCATCGAGACCGCCTGGAAGAACGTCGGCATCAACTACACGTTCGGCGCCAACGGGCAGATGAACCCGACCATCGCCAACGTGACCCTCAGCAACGTGACGGTGAACGGAATAGCCGTTGGTGACGTGCAGCTCGTCCATGGTGCGGGCGGGGTCACGCAGTTCGCCGACCCGAACGGCGGTGCGCAGGTCAACCTCCTGCAGCAGAACGGCTTCCCGGCGGGCGAGCTGCAGCAGGTAGCAGTGAGCGACAAGGGCCGCGTCGTCGGAAGCTATTCGAACGGACGCACGATCGATCTTGCCGAGATCACGCTCGCGAACTTCAACGGCGCCAACTATCTCAAACGCATCGACGGCGGCGCGTTCGAAGTCACCGACGAGTCGGGGCCGGCGCTGTATGGGGCCGCCGGCAAGATCGTGGGCTCCTCGCTCGAGGGCTCCAACACCGACATCGCCGACGAGTTCACCAAGCTGATCGTGACCCAGCAGGCCTATTCGGCCAATACGCGGGTCATCTCCACCTCGAACCAGATGGTTCAGGACCTCCTGAACATGCTGCGCTAGCACTGGCGGCATGGGCGCAAGCCCGATAGCGGACGTAGCGGGTCATGAGTCTCACCCAGTCGCTTGCAACCGCAATGGCCGGCCTGCGCACCACGCAGGCCGGACTCTCCGTCGTCTCCGCCAACGTCGCGAATGCGGAAACGCCGGGCTACGTGCGCAAGTCGCTGGTCCAGATCTCGACTGCCGCCGGCAGCCTTTCGACCGGTGTCCGCGTTGACGCGATCAACCGGCAGCTCGACCAGTACATCCAGCGGCAGATGCGCGTCGAAAGCTCGGGCGCAAGCTACGCCGACCTGCGCGCCCAGTTCTACGACCGGCTGCAGAGCGTCTATGGCGTGCCGGGCGCCGACGCGACGCTGGAGACGCTGTACAACGATTTCATGGCTGCCACGCAGGCGCTTTCGACCAGCCCGGATTCGGCGTCGGCGCGCGGCGCCGTCCTGAGTGCCGCCCAGGTGCTCACCCAGCAGCTCAACGGCATGACCGCCGACATCCAGGGCCTGCGCAGCGATGCCGAACTCGGGCTCGCCGATGCGGTGCGCCAGGCCAACGAGGCGATGCAGCGCATCGCCCAGATCAACCAGCAGCTCGGCTTTGCCACTGCCAACGAGGCGACCACCGAGAACCTGCTCGACCAGCGCGACCGCTACGTCGATCAGCTCGCGCAGCTGATGGACATCAACGTCGTCCCGAACGACCGCAATCAAATCTCGGTCTTCACCCATTCTGGCCTTCAGCTCGTCGGCATATCCGCGTCGACGCTGGAGTTCGATGCCCAGGGCTCGATAACCGCCAACTCGCAGTGGAGCGCCGATCCGGCCGAGCGCTCGGTCGGCACCCTCGTCCTCAAAGGGCCGAACAGCGGCGACATCGATCTCATCGCCAATCGTGCGATCCGATCGGGCCAGATCGCGGCCTATCTCGAAATGCGCGATCAGATCTTGGTCGGGGCGCAGGCGCAGATCGACGAGATCGCCGCCGGCCTTGCGCGCGCCCTGTCCGACCGCACCACCGACGGCACCGCCGTCTCATTCCCGCCACAAGCCGGCTTCGACATCGACCTGACCGGCCTGCTCGACGGCAACTCGGTCACGCTGACCTATACCGACAATCTGTCCAGCACGCAGCGCACCGTGACGCTGGTCCGGGTTGACGATCCCACCGCGCTGCCGCTGTCCAATGCCGCGACCGCCAATCCCAGCGACAAGGTGGTCGGGCTCGACTTCTCAGGCGGGATGGCGTCCGTCATCAGCCAGATCATGAGCGCGCTCGGCGCGACCGGGCTTGCATTCTCCAACTCCGGCAACACGCTGCACGTCCTCGACGATGGCGCTGCCAACGCGGTCAACGTCGATGCGGTGTCGGCCACCAAGACCGTAGCGTCGCTGACCGGCGGCTCGGCCGAGTTCCCGTTCTTCCTCGACGCCAGCGCTTCCTATACCGGCGCGATCAAGTCGTCGGGATCGCAGATCACCGGGTTTGCGGGGCGCATCACCGTCAATGCTGCCCTGCTTGCCGATCCGTCGCGGCTGGTGGTGTTCCAGACCTCGCCGCTGACGCCGTCCGGCGACGCCACGCGTCCGAATTTCATCTTCGATCAACTCAACAGCGCTTCGCTCACCTTCTCGCCGCAGTCCGGCATCGGGACGACGGGCGCGCCCTTCAGCGGCACCTTACCCGCCTTCATGCGCCAGGTGATCAGCCAGCAGGGCGAGGCCGCGGAGGCCGCCGCAAGCCTCAAGGACGGCCAGGATGTTGTCTACAACTCGTTGAAGGAGCGCTTCAACAGTTCGGCCGCCGTGAATATCGACGAGGAGATGGCGAACCTGCTGAGCCTGCAGAATTCATATGCCGCCAACGCCCGCGTACTCTCGACCGTCAAAGAGATGATGGACACGCTGCTGAGGCTGTGAGGATTGTGACATGAGCATCACAGGCATCGGATCCCGGTCGTCGCTGGCCGTGCAGGCGCTGGTCGACATGCGCCACCGGCTCGACGACCTGCAGCGTCAGCTCGGCACGGGCAAGAAGGCGGATACCTACGCCGGCATCGGCATCGACCGCGGCTTCGTGGTCGGGCTGCGTTCGCATGTGTCCGCGATCGGCGCCTATGACGACACCATCAGCAGTATCAGCGTCCGCATGAATCTCGCGCAGAGCGCGCTCGATCGCATCGCCGACATTTCGCATACTACCAAGTCGAACGCGTTTGCGGCCCCGAGCATCCAGGGCAACGGCTCGACCCTTGCGCAATCGACGGCCTTTGCCGAGCTCGGGGAAGTATTTGGCCTGCTCAACAGCCAGGCCGGCGACCGCTACCTGTTTTCCGGACGCGCCGCCGATCAGCCGGCGGTCGAGACACTCGATCACGTGATGAACGGGGACGGCGCGCGCGCCGGCTTCAAGCAGATCGTCGACGAGCGCAGGCAGGCTGATCTCGGCGGCGTCGGTGGTCACGGACGCCTCGATATCACGGGGCCGACGCTGACGTCGGTGCAGGTTGCGGAAGACGCCGTATCGCCGTTCGGCTTCAAGCTCGCCAGCGTCACCTCGACGCTCGCCGGCGCGACCGTGACCGGTCCGGCCGGATCGCCCGCTGTCGCCTCGGTCGATCTCGTCACCAATCCGAACGACGGCGAGACCATCCAGTTCCGCTTCAACCTTCCGGACGGCACCAGCGAATCCATCACGCTGACTGCGACCGCGTCGGCGACGCCAGGACCGAACGAGTTCACCATCGCCCCGAGCTCGGATTTGACCGCCGACAATCTGCAGGCCGCGCTGACCGCGGCGGTCGACAAGCTCGCCGACACCTCGCTCACCGCGGCATCGGCGGTAGCCGCCAGCAAAGACTTCTTCGGCAATCCGCCGCAGCGCGTTGTCGGTCCGGCGTTCAGCAGCGCGACCGCGCTCGTCGCCGGTACGTCGACCGACACCGTGAGCTGGTACACCGGCGAGAATGGGCCGGACCCGGCGCGGGGAACCGCGACCGCGCGCATCGACCCCATGATCACAGTGTCCTATGGGCTGCGCGCCAACGAGGAAGGCATCCGCTGGATCGTCCAGAACATGGCAGCGCTCGCCGCCGTGACCTTCTCGCCCACCGATCCCAATGCGACGGAGCGCGCCAGTGCCCTCAACCAGCGGGTCGGGGAGAATCTCGACGTGCCGGCCGGCATGCAGAAGGTCGAGGACATCGAGACCGAGATCGCCGGCGCGCAGTCCGCGCTCACGACCGCCACCGATCGCCACCGGCAGACCAAGAGCGCGCTATCCGACCTGCTGACGCAGATCGAGGGCGTTCCGACCGAGGAAGTGGCAACGCAAATCCTGGCGCTGCAGACGCGCCTGCAGGCCTCGCTGCAGACGACGTCGCTGCTCTACAAGACGAGCCTGGTGAATTACATCTGAGGAATAGGCAACAGGTAACAGGTGTCAGCTATCAGGCGAATCCAATTCCGGATCCCTGATTACCGATCTGGCTGATCCCTGCTACGCGCGTCCGAGCAGGCCGGCCGCGAGCTCACGATTGATGTTGATCAGCGAGCCCAGCGGCTCGCGCCGCGGGTTGCTCATCATCGCGACTGTCTGGTTCATGACGAACAGGCCGAGATTGGCGACGTTCTGGCGGATGGCGACCGGCAGCGGATGCTCGGTGCTGGTCACCGAAGTCAGGAAGATCGACCAGAGCTTGCGGTTGTAGAGCAGCGCTTCGTCGAGCTCTGGCTTCTTACGATCCCAGCCGTCGAGAACGGCCTGCAGACGCGAGGCCGCTTTGAGCAGCAGATCGGCTTCCAGTTCACGCGGATTGACGATTTGCTTGGCCACTGTCCCGTAAGCCTGCGCCGCGCTTTGCATGGTTTACAAGCTCCTCCTCATACGCGATCAGTTTCTTCGCGTCCTTTAGTGCCTTATACATCTCGCCCGTTAAGATATGATTGTTGATGCTTTCGATGATTGGCCAGGCGCTCGGCGCCGCCTTCATGATGTCGCGCACCAGGGCGAAATAGACTTCGTGGTGTTCGCGCGGATCCTTCGACGTATACATGAGCTGGATCGCGAGATAGACGCGCTTGGCCGGTGTGTCGGCGCGCTGCGGCGTCAGGATGTCCTTTTCGCGCAGGATCGGAACATGGCCATCGATCATCAACCGCGTCCGCTGGTCATGGTTGGTGATCACACAATCGCCGAGGATGATCCGTTCGCCCGGCTTCAACTCAACTTTGAGGGACATGGCTGTCTCCGATCCGCCGAGAATCCGATGCGCTGAGAATCCGG
>Ga0137375_10007127_pt1 | contig 13270 bp, 9 predicted proteins | sample SagtaG_24_FD_104936 | JGI IMG/M metagenome (GOLD analysis project Ga0137375, IMG submission 104936) | Vadose zone soil microbial communities from Sagehorn Ranch, Mendocino, California, USA - Sage1_R_113_16 metaG | ecosystem: Environmental > Terrestrial > Soil > Vadose zone | place: USA... | reverse complement strand
TACGAGCGAGGCGTGAACCCGCGCAAGGAGACCTACTTCTGGAACTCGTGGACGGAGCCCGCGTCGGAGACGCTCGACAACGACGCGGGGGCCGTCCGGCACGGCTACATCGCGGTGACTCCGCTGCGCATCGACGTCAACGATGTGGGCGCCCAGAAGGAGCTGGAGGGCTGGAACCTGAAGTGAGGCCTTGACCGAGAACGCCCCTCCGGTCACGTCCGAGCCCGCGCCGCGGCTGGCCGGCCTCGCCCTGCCCGCCTTCCTGTCCGCCTTCGCGTACCGCAACTTCCGCCTCATCTGGACGGGCGCGTTCCTCAGCAGCATCGGGACCTGGACCCAGGACGTCGCCCTGGCCTGGCTCATCCACACGCGGATGCACGATCCCTTCTACCTGGGCCTGCGCGCCTTCGCCTCGGACGCGCCGCTGCTGACGTTCATGCTCCTCGGGGGCGCCGTGGCCGATCGCGTCGACCGGCGGCGCATCCTGCTCATCTCGAACATCCTCCAGATGGCGCTGGCCGCCGCCCTCGGCCTCCTCTACGCGACGGGAAACCTGGGCATCATCCCCATCCTCGTGATCGCGGCTCTCACCGGCCTCACCCAATCGCAGTCGGCCCCGACCTATCAGGCCGTCATCACGAGCCTGGTGCCGCCCCGGCAGATCCCGAACGCGGTGGCGCTGAACTCGCTGCAGTTCAACCTCTCGCGCGCAATCGGACCGGCCATCGCCGGCCTGCTCCTGGCCCGCGCCGGAACCGGCGCCTGCTTCGCCGTGAACGCGATCAGCTTCCTCGCCGTCATCGTGGCCGTGATGCAGATCGAGCTTCCGTCCGCGCCCGCGCCCAAAGGCACCCTCGGCGAGAGCCTGCGCGCCGGCCTGCGCCACGTGGCCCACGATCCCTTGCTCTCCAGCCTCACTCTGCTCGGCGCGGCGGGCGCGCTGCTCGCATTCCCGCTGATCACGTACCTGCCCGTGATCGCGGGCGACGTCCTCAAGACGGGCGTCGAGGGCTTCAGCGCGCTCCTCTCCAGCTTCGGCGCCGGCGCGATCGCGGGGGCGGTGACGACGGCGCACCGGGGCCACGTGCCCCGCCGCGGCCGCACCATGCTGGCCGCGCTGCTCGTCTACGGCGTCACCGTGACCGCGGCCATGGCCTCGCGCGTCCAGATCCTGTCCATGGCCCTGCTCTTCGGGGCGGGGGCGAGCCTGGTGACGGCCTTCTCCACCCTGAACTCGCTGGTACAGGAGAACGCGCCCGGGGACCTCAAGGGCCGCGTCCTCAGCATCTACGGCCTGGCCTTCCGCAGCGGCACGCCGCTCGGGGCCCTGCTCGCGGGAGCCCTCGTGCGCTCCCTGGGCGCGCCACGCGTGCTCGGCGCCTTCGCGGTGGCGGTCGCGCTCCTCGCCCTCGGCAACCTGGCCTGGAACGCCCGCGTGCGGGACCTCTAGTCGTCGCGGGTGGCAGGGCCCGGGCCGAGCGCGAACAGCCGCATGCGCGGGTCGGGCAGCGGAATCCGCCGCGCGCCGGGCAGCTCCGAGACCGCGGCGACGAGCGTCCGCGTCTTCAGACGCCCACCCCACTGAAAGTCCACGCTGTCCACGTCCTCGACCAGGACGTGGGTGGGACGATCGCGGGTGAGCCGATCCCGCAGGCGGACATCGTCGAAGGGATCCTGGCCCCACGGAATGACCACGTTCGAATAGCCGTGCTCGGGCCCGAACAGGACGTAGTCGCCCGAGTTCTGGTTGCTGACGAGGAGGACGCGCGATCCGGCGGGCAGCACGGTCGCGGCGTCCGCGAACACGCCGATGCGCCCAGGGAGGTGCGTGTCTTCCTCGAGCACGCGGCGGGCGCGTTGAGCGAGGAGGCGGGCGCCGGGGAGACATCCCCATGCGAGCGCCAGGGCGAGCGCCACGCGCATCCACCGCTCCCGCGGTGGCGGGCGCAGCGCGAGGCTCGCCAGCGCGGCGCTGGGGGCGAGAAGCGGGACGAGAAACCGGTCGGGCACTCCCGCCTCCGACTGCCACCGAACGAGGAACACGATGGCGAGGAAGCAGGCTCCCACGGCCACGACCACGCAGGCCGGGGCCCAGCGCACGAGGGCGCGTCCGCGCCTCCTCTTCCTCCAGGCGCGACCGATCACCCAGGCGCCGGCGCCGGCTCCGCATAGGCCGGTGAGGGAGAACCGCTCATCCCACCGCGGCACGCGCGGCTCGAACGCGCCCGGCCATCCCGGGCGCCGCTCCCACCTGAGCGGCTCCGTCGCGCCCATCCCATCGGCCAGCCGCTCCGCCACGTCTTCCAGCACCTCGCGCGCGGACTCTGAGGGGATCGCGGGAATTCCGGCCAGGAGGAACGGCACGCGTGCGGCGTGAACCCGGACCGACCGCAGGGAGAGGTCGCTCTCATGGACCCGGCGCATCTCGGCGGGACCGAGCGGATGGCCGTACATGCGCGTGTTGCCGAAGAGCGTGAGTGCGAGGCCGGTGGCCACGCCGCCCACGGCGAGCCCGCCGGCCAGGGTCAGCGTGCGACGAACGGTGTTCGCCCCGGCGGTCCGGCGCGCGAAGAGGGCAACCGGAACGACCGCCAGAAGGGGGAGCAGGTTGAGCTTGAAGGAGACGGCGAGAGCGGCGAACCCGCCCAGCCCCGCCCAGGCCTTGTCGCCGAGGCCGCCGCCGTCATCGCGCACGACCCGGATCAGGCAATAGAGGAATCCGAGGAGACCGACCGCGCTCCACAGCTCGGCGCCGATGCCTTCCGCGGAGGCGAGCACGAGGGGCGTCGTCACGAAGGCGAGCAGCCCGGCGAGGCCGGCGCCGCCCTTCAGGCCGAGCCGGCGCTGCAGGCCGTGGAGTCCCCAGAGAACCAGTGGAAGCGCGGACAGATGCACCATGCGGGCGATCCGCTCGCTGCGCGTGAAGAGCAGCGCGATGAGGAAGGGCAGTTCCGCCGCCACCGGGACGACGTTCTGGCGGTCGTTGTGCGTCGGGTAGGGGAGGAGGCCGCGGTGCTCGAGCCAGTAGGCGGCGCGCGAGCCGTGATACATGAGGTCGTCGCCCTTGTGGAGTGGCGTCCGCCACTGGACGACGAGCGCCGCACCCATGACGAGCCCAGCGCCGGCGAGGCCGGCGACGGATATCGGGGTCCAGCGCCGCCCCCGCGTCGCGGGCGCCGGCACCCGGGATCCCTCGACGATCGCACGCCTGCGCCAGGCGATGGCGGCGGCGAGCGCGGTCACCACCGCCAGTCCGACCAGCCACCCCGGCGGCGTCAGCGCGCCGACCAGCGAGAGGACCGTGGCCAGGGTGCCCCATTGGCCGAAGGTGATGAGGACGATGCCCCAGAAGCGGTCCTGGCCACGGAGGCCCAGAGCACGGACCAGGGCCCAGGAGTCCAGGACGTGCAGGCCCATGACCACGGCGAGAAGGATCGGCGAATGGTCCATGGTGCGGCCGAGAGCATACCGGACCACAATCGGCACCGACATGGAGAAGGTACAGCCACCGGGGGATCGGCGGGGGCCGGCGCGCTTCGCGCGAGACACGCTCTGGGCCGTGTTGTATCTCGCGGCCGCCTTCGTCCGGCTGGCGCCGCTGAGCCTCCACCCGGGCACGCGCCTCGCGGACGCGGGCGACGCGTTCATGGAGACGTGGGTCGCCTGGTGGACCTCGGGCAACCTTTGGCGGGGCTGGCCCGGGATCTTCGGCGCCAATGCGTTCTTCCCGCATCCGGACGGGCTCCTCTACCAGGAGCCCCTGCTCGCACAGGCCGTGCTGGGGTGGCCGCTCTTCCATTTCCTTGGCCCCGTGCTCGCCCTGAACCTGGTGACCACGGCCACGTTCGCGCTGAGCGCGTTCGCCTTTCACCTTTATGCGCGCGAATGGGTGGAGAGCGACTCCGCGGCCGCGGTGGGCGCGATCCTATACGCCTTCAACGCGTACGCCTCGTCGAACCTGGCGCGCGTGCACATCGTGAGCCTCGGCTGGCTGCCGCTCGCGCTCCTGGCCCTGCATCGTCTCTTCACCCGCAGCGACGTTCGCTGGGCCGCGGCCTTTGCCCTCTTCTCGGTGCTCCACGGCCTGTCGTGCCTCTACTACCTGACGTTCTACTTGCTCGTGCTGGCCGTGATCGTGCCTGTCTATGTCGTGACGACCCGTGCGTGGCGCCGGCCGGCGGTGCTGGCCGCGCTCGCCACCGCCGGCGTGTTCATTGCCGCCGTCATCGGCCTGCTCGCCATTCCGTACGTGCATCTGTTCCATCACTACGGCTTCTCCGCCGTGGTGAGGCCGTTCGATCTGTTCCTGTATCTCACTCCGCCCACGGGCAGCCTCGTGTACGGCGCGCTCGGCGATCGGCTGCGGCCGGCCGGGTTCTACGTCGACTATTTCCTCGGCTATGCGGGCCTCGCCTTGGCCACGGCCGGGATCGTCGCGGTGTTCGGCCGGCGCCGCCGCCTCGAGGCGCGGCCGTTCTGGACGGCGTGGCTCGCCATCGGGCTGGCCGCCGCGGCCCTCTCCGCGGGAATCGACGTGCGCTGGCGCGGCGCGCACGTGGGCACGGGGCCGTACTCGTTCCTCAAGGATGTGCAGCCTTTCTCCAATCTCCGTGAGCCGCGGCGCCTGGCCGTCCTCGTCCTCTTCAGCGTGAGCCTGTTTGCCGCGGCCGGTGTCGCCGCGCTCGCCCGCGGCCTGGGTCGTCGTGGCCGGCCGGCGCTCGCGGCGGCGCTGGCCCTGGTCGTGGCCGCCGAGCACTGGTCGCTCGCTCGCACCGAGGGCGTGGCCGTCCCCGTGCGCGACGGCGTGCCCGAGGCCTATCGATGGCTGCGCGAGCGGCCGGGCGCGGAGGCGGTCGCCGACCTGCCCGCGCGGCCGGCCTGGCTGTATCGCTTCATGGCCGTCGACCAGTACTTCTCGACCGTGCACGCCAAGCCGATCGTGACGGGATGGCCGAGCTTCTTTCCTCCGGCGCTGGAGCGGCTCCTCTGGGACCTGCGCGACTTTCCCGGCGGCCACTCCGCCGCTCTCCTTCGCGCGATGGGAGTTCGACTCGTCGTCGTCCATCCGAAGCGATGGGCGGACGCGCGGCCGAAGCTCGAGCGAGCGCTCGTGGAGCGCGAAGACGTCTGGCCGCTCCTCGCGCGGTTCCCCGATGGCACGGGGACGGGCTGGGAACAGTACGGCCTGGGCGCCGAAGAGGTGCGCAGGGTTGCCGAGAGTGGAGAAGACCCGCCGCCGCGCGCGTGCGAGTGTCGCGAGATCGATCGGCCGCACTATCGCGTCGAGGCCAGTGGAGGGACGCGGGCCGACCTCGCCATGGACGGCGTGTTGCGGACGCGATGGACCTCGGAGGATCCACAGCACCGGGGGATGTGGTTCGACATCCGGCTGGACCGACCGTTCGACGTCGCGCGCGTGGAGATCGAGATGGCCCATCCCTACGGGGAGTTCGCGCGCGACCTCGAGATCACGGGGCGGCGCGGCCCCGAGACCTGGCCGATGGGGCCGCTGCCGGATACCGGGTACGAGATACGCCTCCTTCGGCAACTGATCGCCGATCCGGTGGGCGCGCGCTTGCGGTACGACCTGCGTCCGGCGGTGGTCGACGGCCTCCGCCTGTCCATCGCCCGGACCGAAGAGGGTGCCCCCCCCTGGAGCATTCGCGAGATCCACGTTTACGCGGTGACGGCACCCTCTCCACGGTGACGGCATCGGTGTGGCGATGCCCGCGGTGCCGCGGCGCCCTTGCTGCCGGTTCCGAGGCACGGTCGTGCGCGGAATGCCGTGCGGTGCATCCCGGCCTGTGATGCGCGCCCTTGACCCTTTCCGGCGGCGGGGCGTAAGCTGATCCCTCGTCGGGGGTGACCATGAAGCTGCCGGCTCGGGCCGCATCTCCTCGTGCCGCATCGCCCCGCGTGGCGTCGCCCGTCCGCCCTTCGGGTACGTACCTCGGTTGCGTGGCCTGCGGGCGTCTCCTGCGCATCGAATGGCGGACGCGCAGCATCGTCTGCGCGTGCGGCGCCCGCATCCCGCCGCCTCCCGCGGGCGGGAAGTAGCTGGGCGGCCGACCGCCGCGTCTTCCCGTCGACGGCGCCGTCGTCCCCGCTCTCCTCCTCCTGACCGCGAGGCATCTGGCCGCCTACGATCCGCCGCGCGTCCTCGCCTGGCGGCTCCTGCACGACGACGTGCTCGCCGCCCGCGCGGCCGCTTGGGGGCCGCTCCTTCCCCGCCCGTCGGGGGCGCTCGACCGCGATCCCCTCGCCCTCGCCCTGGCCGGGCTGGCCGCCGGGCTGGCCATCCTCTATCTCGTGGCGGCGCTGGCGGGCGCGCGTCCACGGGCGCGGATGGCGTTGCTGGCGATGGCCGCGGTGCTGCTGGTCGCGCTGCCCACGGCCGCGTTCGTCGCGATGGGGGCAGTCACCGGACGGCCCTACGGCCAGGACGGCGGCGTCGTGCAGCTCCCGCTCGCGATCGACCGCATCCGGTCCGGCCAGAGCCCGTACGGCGCGGACTATTCGGACAGCATGCTCGGCCGCCAGGCGCGCGCGTCCGACTTCTGGACCGAGCACGGCGGGAACCCGATCCTCCATCACCACGCGTACCTGCCCGGCACGCACCTCTTGATGATGCCGCTCGTCCCGCTCGCGCGCGCCACCATCGGCGTGTTCGATCCGCGCCTGGTGACGCTGCTCGCTTTCGCGGGGGCGGGAATCCTGGCCTTTCGCCTCGCCTCGTCGCCCGCCCTGGGCCTGGCCGCGGCGGCCGCGGTATGGGTCAGCCCACTCGTGTACTGGCAGCAGATCTTCGGGGCCAACGACCTCCTCGTGGCCGCGCTCCTGCTCGGGGCCGTGCACCTCGCGCGCGCGTCGCGCGTGGACATGGCGGCGGCCGTGCTCGGCCTGGCCTGCGCGACCAAACAGCTCGCCTGGCCGTTCGCGCCGTTCCTGCTCGCCCATCTCTCGGGCGCGCGCACCCTGGGCGAGCTCGGCTCCGCGCCCGCGCGGGTCCGGCTCTCCCGCGCCGCGGGGATCGCGGCCGCGGTGTTCCTCATCGTGGTGGCGCCGGTGGCCGCGCTCGATCTGCGTGCCTTCTGGGGCGACATCGTCCGCTACAACACGGGGCTGCCCGGCGGCGACAACTACCCGCTGGGCGGAACGCCGGGCCTGGGCCTCGCGAACTTCCTCGTGTACTTCGGCGCCGTCACGAATCTGCGCGACTACGTCCCGCTCGGAGGCCTGTACCTGCTGCTCGTTCCCATCGGGGTATGGCTGCTGCGCGAGCAGCTCCGGCGCGGCGGGGCCGCAGACGCTCTCGTCACGGGCAGCGCGGCCCTGGTGCTGTCCCTCTACGTGTCGCGAGTAATGCATCCGAACTACCTCATCCTGGCCGCCGTGCTCCTGCCCGCCGCTCTCGCCGGGGGAGCCGTGCTGGCCACGGATGCGTTGATCGGCGGCCTGGCCCTCCTCGCCGTCGGTATCGAGATCGCGGAGGCCGAGGTATTCGCTACGACGTGGGCGGACGCGGTGGCCGCGCACTGGCCCGGCGCGACAGGGTGGATGCACGCGTTCGCTCCACGCGCCGGCCCCGCCCTCACGCGCGATCCGCTCGGGCTCCTCTTCGGCGCGATCGCGTGTGGCCTCGGGATCGCGCTGCTCGTCGGCGGAGCCTTGCGCATGGGGCGGCGCGCGCGGGCCGCGGTATTCGCCACCGCCCTCGTCATGCTGGCGGTGGTGCCGACGTGGATCGTGATGAGGGTCGGACGGCTGAGCGGGACGCCGCGCGTCCAGGACGGCTGGGCGGCAACGGTCTGGCCCGAGAGTGACGGCGCGCGTCCGGCCCTTCGCGAAGCCTGGAGCGTGAGCTTCCGCAAGGACCCGCCGGGCCTGACGCCCCCGCTGGCGCCCATCCTCGGGGCGCGCGCGGTCGCACGTGCGTTTGGCGCGCTCGGTGGCCGTGATCCTCGTGTGCTCGCGCTCCTCGCCTTGGTGGTGGTCGCGGTGCTGATCGCACGCGCCGGACCTGGCGAGACCGCGCTCGATCGGATCGCGGCGTCCGTCGCCTTGCCCCCGGCGATCGTCGGCGTGGTGTTCGGCTCCGGAGACCTCGTGATGTTGGCGCTGGGCCTTGGCGCCGCCTTCGTCGTCGCCCGATTCGCACAACTCCCGCCGGAGTCGGCGATCGCACGCGCGGTCGTGGTGATCGTCGCCATCGGCGCGGCGGCGAGACTCGTCAGCGGTGCGTCCGCGACATCGCTGGGGCCCAGCCTCGGCCTCTCGAATCTACGCCTGTATGCCGGCGCCATTCCGGGCACACCCGACTCCAGCGGGCCTGTGCTCGTCCTCGTAATCGCTCTGGCCGCTCTCGTTGCCTCCCGGCGCGTGTCCTTCGACGCGCCCCGGCTGCTCGGCGGGGCCGCCGCGATCCTCATGATCGTCCTCTGGCTCGCCCCGAGCGCGGCGCCCGACGACGTGGTCGTTCCCATCGCCCTCCTCGCGATCGCGATGACCCACCAAGGGGGCGAGACGTTTGACACTGCCGGGAGCGCTCTCTAGAATCAAAAGTTCGTCCACCCCCGCTGCCGGAGTGGTGGAATTGGCAGACACGCACGTTTGAGGGGCGTGTGGGGAAACCCATGCGGGTTCGAGTCCCGCCTCCGGCACCAATATCGATCGTTTAAAATCAGCAACTTAGCAAAAAGGTCGCACTGGCCTGCGCCGCGTGCGTCCTGGCACTCGAGAACGCGTCCTCTCCAGCGCCGACACCGGCGGACATCCAGTGGTCGCACACGATCCTGCAATTCATGGGCTACACACCCAGGCGCTGAGTGGCGGCCTGGCCCTTGGCCGGCCTGAGGGCGGCCTGCGATCAGGGCGCGATGCGCAGGTGGGGTCTCAGCCAAGCACGCCAGCTCGCGGCCCGAGGCTGGCACTGTCGCAGAGTGGATGCTCGCCCTGCCGCCGATGGCTGCAGCAGATGCAACCCAGGACCACCCCGGCCGGCGCCCCGTGTCATCGGCGGCGCCGAGGCGGGCTACCAGTCGGATCTCGCAGGAGGTATCATGCTCGGACTCGGTGCGGATCCAGCTTCCCTCGGACCACCGGCAGCTCCCCACCGGCTCGATCCCCCGCCTCGCTTCTCCTGCGCTCCGATGATCCGCGATTCCCGGCGCCGGCCGGAGCTCGCCAACCACCTACGGCTTTCGACACCATGATCAACGGCAAACGCATCGCGGTCGTGCTTCCGGCGTACAACGCGGCGAAGACCCTGGAGGCATGCATCGGTGAGATCCCACGCGAGTTCATCGACGACGTCATCTTGGTGGACGACCAGCCACGACGACACGGTGGCGATCGCCCAGCGTTTGAGCGTGGAGCTGCGGCAACACAAGCAGAACCTTGGGTACGGTGGCAACCAGAAGACCTGCTACCAGACCGCGCTCTCTCGCGGTGCAGACGTCGTGGTCATGTTGCACCCGGACTACCAGTGCGAGCCGCGGCTCTTGGTCGCGATGGCCGCGCCGATCTGCTACGGCGTGTACGATGTCGTGCTGGGCTCGCGCATCCTCGGTGGCGGTGCACGTTCCGGTGGCATGCCGTGGCTCAAGTACGTGGTGAACCGTGCGCTGACCTTCTTTCAGAACCTCGTCTTCAGGCGCAAGCTCTCCGAATACCACACGGGCTACCGCGCCTTCGATCGCAAGATCTTACGCGGGGGGCTACCGCCCGTGGGCGGAGCTTCTGGCGCGCACGTTCGCGGTGGACGTGCTCGCCTGTCCCACCTGCCAGGGGCGGATGAAGCTGCTCGCGCTGGTCAAAAGTCCGGCGAGCATCGCTAGGTACCTCGCCACGGTGGGGCAGGCGGCCGAGGTGCCGCAACGCTCGCCCGGTCGGCGGTCCGCCGTATTGGAAAAGCCGCGTGCTACGCCGCAAGGTGCTCGGTGACGAGGACGAGGGCGCAGGGCGACGCCACGGGGCAGGCGAGGAGGTTGCGTAGCCGCGGAGCGACAGCGTGAGTGGACCACGGTGCGGTGGAATTCCAATCCTTGCCTGACCGACCCGCGCTAACTCATCTTCGGCGCCTACGCCGCCGTCGTGTTTGCCGGGGTGGCTGTGGTTGGCCCCGCGAATGGGGTGCTTTCCCGGCGCGTACAAGATCTTCAAGGATGCGCCCTCCTTCCTTGAGCCATGATCATTCTTGCAGGGCTCGGCGACACGGCGACGCAGCTCGCCATCGATCGAGCCTGATGTAGTGCGCGAGGTCCTGGAACACGCTCGCCGCTCTCGAAAAGGCTACAATGATCAGCAGGGAGTTGGCCGATGCAGATTGTCCTCAACCTTCCCCAAGACATCGCCGAGGATCTCACGAGCAAGTGGGCCGATCTGCCGCGCGCGGCCCTTGAGAGCCTGGCGCTGGAAGGCTATCGCTCAGGCGCGCTGACGCACGCGCAGCTGCGGCGATTGCTGGGTCTTGGCTCGCGTGTCGAGGGCGATGCTTTCTTGAAGCAGCATGGCGTCTATCTCGAATACACGCTGGACGATGTTGAGCGCGACACCGAGAGCAGCCGCCTCGTCAAGCCGTGATCGTCGTCGCCGATACGTCTCCCCTCAACTACCTTGTGCTCATCGGCCACGTGAAAATCCTCCATCAACTCTACGACCGCGTAGTCGTGCCCGCTGGAGTTGCCAGCGAGTTGAGGGATTCGCGGTCGCCGGAGGCGGTGCGGGCCTGGGCAAGCGCTCCTCCGGAGTGGCTCGAAGTGCGGAGCGTCCACTTACCGGCAGACGCCGGCCTGGACGCCGTCGACTCCGGCGAGGCGGAGGCCATTGTGCTCGCGGAGGGAAACCGGCCCGACGTGCTCCTGATCATCGATGACAGGGATGGCCGTCGCGAGGCCGCCCGCCGCGGGATTGCGACGACGGGCACGCTGGGCGTCCTGAACGACGCCGCCGGCCGAGACTTGATCGACCTCGCTGATGCCCTGAATCGCCTCGACAAGACGACGTTCCGGGCGTCGCCCGCGCTGCTCCGCGAGTTGCTTGAGCGTGAGCGGCGGAGGCGAAAGAAGCCGCTCGGGCCGTAGCGCTCCGTCGGCTCTCCCGTTCGCTCAGGATTCGTGAACGCTGGATCTGGGGCCCCCTTTGGCATACCGGCCCTCGGTTGTTTCGTTGTCGGGTATTCTCGGCTACGTGGTGGGAAAACTGCGGGCACCCGACGTGGGCCGCGTGTGCAATACGTGCGTCTTATATGGATTTTGGATGGTCTGGCGTTTCTGGCGTTTCTTGTTATCCGGTAACTTACCTGGGTTCAATACCGCTCAGAGACCGAGTCCCGCCTCCGGCACCAACCCTGGCCTCCTGAGCGCATCGTGCGGATCGGGCGGAGTCCCACCCGATCGATCGGGAGGCCTGCCGCATCGCCGCCTCGTCCCGACTGATTCCCCAGGGGTTGCCGGCGCGGCTCCGCGCGCACGGCCGTTGCAAGGTCGAGCCCGCGGAGGAGGTCTCATGAGCCGATGTCTCTCGTTCGTGTACCTCGACGGCCGTGAAGTCGAGGGCTCGTCGCCGCGCGGAGTGCTCGAAGCCCTGCGCGACGGGGACGCGGCGGCGGCGCCGCACGACCTCGGCCGGTTCCTCGACCTCGTCTCCAGCCGGGGCGCCCTCACGTTCTCCGTCACGCTCGAAGTCGGCGAGCCCGGCGCGGACCTCGACGGGCGTTGTCGCCAGGCCCTGACCAGTCTCATCCAACACGGGTGGCTCCGTGTCAAGAAAAGCAAGGTCAGTTGGCCGCCGCGCGCGCGCGTGGCCGTGGCGACCGTCGAGTGAAGATGGCGCGACCAGTGGCGTAGCCCGACCGGCCGGCCGGCGGCCCTGTGCTACCATCCGGGGTTCCTCCGGAGGCCGGTTGTCCGATCTCACTCCCCAACACATCGCACTGGGCCTGACCACGTACGTCGTCCTCCTCTTCAGCCTGTCCTTCCACGAATCCGCGCACGCCTGGATGGCCTGGAGGCTGGGGGACGACACCGCCAAGAACCTCGGCCGGGTCAGCCTCAACCCGATCGTGCACATCGACCCGATCGGGACGCTGCTGTTCCCCCTCATCCAGATCTTCACGAACGTGCCGCTGCTGGGCTGGGCCAAGCCGACTCCCTACAACCCGGCCAACTTCCGGCACGACGTCAGCATGCGCAAGGGACACATGCTGGTGGCCGCGGCGGGTCCGGTCTCGAACTTCCTGCTCGCCCTCCTCTTCACCGGGATCCTGCTCGTGACCATCAAGCTCGGGCTGGTGGGCAGCGAGCAGGACTTCCTGCTGCACCTCATGACCCTCGGCATCGAGCTGAACGTGCTGCTGGCCGTGTTCAACCTGATTCCGATTCCGCCCCTCGACGGATCCAAGGTGGCGTCCTTCGGGCTCCCCGGGGACCTTGGCGAGCGCTATGACCGCATCGTCGGCCCGTACGGCTTCATGATCCTGATGCTGCTGCTCATCTCCGGGGCCTTCGCCTACGTCGTCTATCCGGTCCAGCAGTTCATCGTCGGGCTGCTCTACGGTCTCCTGCGATGACGCGCCCCCGCATCCTCTCCGGGATGCGGCCCACGGGGCCGCTGCACATCGGACACCTCACGGGCGCCCTCGACAACTGGGTGCGCCTGATGGACACCTACGAGTGCTTCTTCGCCATCGTGGACTGGCACGCGCTCACCACGGACTACGCCGACCCCAAGGACGTCCGCGAGAACGTCCTCGAGGTGGCCACGGATTGGCTCGCCGCCGGCCTCGATCCGGCCCGCTCGACCCTCTTCGTCCAGAGCCTCGTGCCCGAGCACGCGGAGCTGCACCTGCTGCTCTCGATGATCGTGCCCGTGCCGTGGCTCGAGCGCGTGCCGAGCTACAAGGAGCAGCAGACCCAGCTCGCGGAGAAGGACCTCTCCACCTACGGCTTCCTCGGCTACCCGCTGCTGCAGAGCGCGGACATCATGATCTACAAGGCGGAGGCGGTCCCGGTGGGTGAGGACCAGGCTCCGCACATCGAGCTGACGCGCGAGGTGGTGCGGCGCTTCAAGCACTTCTACGGGCCGGTGTTCCCGGAGCCCAAGACCCTGCTCACCGAGGTGCCGCGCGTGCCCGGGACGGACGGCCGCAAGATGTCGAAGTCGTACGGCAACGCGGTGTTCCTCAAGGATCCGCCCGAGGTCGTGCGCCAGAAGATCAAGCCGATGGTCACCGATCCCGCGCGCAAGCGCCGCACCGATCCGGGAAACCCGG
>Ga0137375_10007126_pt1 | contig 13272 bp, 11 predicted proteins | sample SagtaG_24_FD_104936 | JGI IMG/M metagenome (GOLD analysis project Ga0137375, IMG submission 104936) | Vadose zone soil microbial communities from Sagehorn Ranch, Mendocino, California, USA - Sage1_R_113_16 metaG | ecosystem: Environmental > Terrestrial > Soil > Vadose zone | place: USA... | reverse complement strand
GGCGATCTGGAGGTTCGCCCGCACCTCCTGGCAGGCCTCGACGGCCTCGCGGTGGGTCCCGTAGAGCAGCTGCCGGGCCGGCGACCACGCCGAGAACCTGCGCGGGCGGCGCCACTGCGGGACCGTCCCGAGCAGCGGCACGCCGAGCCGGTCCCGCACCTGCGCGCCGACCTGGTTGCGTCGGCTGACCGACTGCGCCGCCAGCGCCGCGAACACGGCCGCGATCAGGCCGAGGACCAGCCCGCTCAGCAGCAGCGGGGCGGTGGCGGGCGCCACCGGCACGGTGGGGCGGACGGCCGCGTCCAGCGGCGTGACCACCAGCACGCCGGCGTCTGGCGAGGGCTTCCGCAGGCGCACGGCGACGTCGTTGGCGATCGGCGCGACCGCCTCCTGGTCGGTGCTGCCGACGACGATCCGCACGACGCCGCTCCCCGGGTTCACGACCGCGTCCACGCTGAAGTCGCTACCGCGCGCCACCGTGGTCGCCAGGGCCTGGTGCAGGCTCCGGCTCTCCACCCTGGCCTCGAGCGCGGGGATCATGAACTCCACCAGCTCGACGCCGCTGGGCGAGCGCGGCTTGACGGCCACCGCCGCGCTCGCCTCGTAGTGCTTCGGGGACAGCAGGGCGAGCGCCGCGGCGGCTGCCAGGCAGGCGCCGAGCGCGACCAGGGCCACGGCCCAGAAACGCCGCACGGCCGCGAGGACCTCACGAGGCTCCAGCGCGCTCCCCTCCCTCCATCGCCGGCACCGGCAGGGACTCCTCCGCGGCTGGCGCGGCCGCGCCGCGCAGCGCGCCGAGCGCAAGGCCGAGCAGCACCGCGATGCGGTACTTCTCGAGGATCGACTCGACCATCCCCTTGGCCAGCAACCCGGCGACGACCGCGAGCAAGCCGGCGCAGAGGGCGGCGACCACGTCGTCGGGGTGCCGCCGCACGACCACCAGCCCGTTGCGCAGCGACGACGACAGCGCGAGCAGGAACAGGGACAGGCCGATCACCCCCATGCGCAGGAGCAGGTCGAGGACCAGGTCGTGGGTGACGTCCGTCTCGATCAGCTGGTTCTCCGCGAGCTCGTAGTGCCAGTAGGTGGTCCCCAGGCCCGACCCGACCCATGGGTGCGCGGCGATCACCCTTGGCGCCACCGCCCACTGGTTGCGGCGGGACTCCCACGACTGCTGCTTGGCGGGCCTGACGAAGCTCTCCCGGAGCTGGCCGACCAGGGGTACCGCCGCCGCCGGTTCGCGCGCCAGCCGGAGCGAGACGGGCAGCAGGAGCACCGCGACCAGGCCGGTCGCCACCAGCGGGAGGGCCGCCTGCCGCGTCGCCGGCAGCCGGCGCCGGCGGCGCAGCAGCACCAGGCCACTCGCGACCGCCACGCTGATGGCCCCGCCGATCAGGGCCGCACGCTGCTCCGCGACCAGCGGGGAGGCGGCCAGCACCAGGGCGGCCACGGCGTCGAGGGGACGCCGCCGCGCCGGGGCGACCAGGAGCAGCCCTACCAGGCCGAGGGCGCCGAAGATGGTCGCCGCGTCCGCGCCCATCGCGCCGAAGCCCCGCAGCGGCAGGAGCGGCAGGTCCGCGGTCACCCGCACGCCCGCCTGGTCGAGCACCACCAGCAGGCCGGCGACCGGCGCGGCCCACCTGATCGGGCTCAGGAGGTCCGTGGCGCGTAGCCGCCCACCCGCCGCCAGCGCGAAGGAGCCGCCGACGTAGAGGAGCGCCTTGCTCTCGAACAGGACCAGGTTCGGCGGGTGCCCGGCGAGGATGCCGAGCGCGGCCGCGCCGAGCATCCACAGGAAGAACGCCGCCCACCAGAGCATGTCGGTCGACCACCTGGTGGCGGGCCGGCGGGTGGCGAGGCGGGCGGCGAGCGCCAGGCTGATGACGACCTCAGGGAGGAACACGCTGTACGGGCCGACCTGCAGCTTGAACAGGCCGGTCGGGGTGGCGAAGCTGAGCGGGTTGAGCGCCGCGTCGACCACGATCACCGCGAGCACCGCCTGCAGGGTGCGGTCGCCCCGCCCGCCGCGCTCGAACCGCACGAACAGGTTGACCAGCAGCAGGAGCGCCGCGGCGGCACAGCTCAGCTCGAGCGCCGTCATGGCGTGCCAGCCAGGTGGTCGAGCAGTGGCGACAGGGTCCTGTCCCAGGAGTAGCGGGCCGCGACCGCGGCGCCGCCCCGCCGGCCCAGTTCGGTGGCGCGCGCCGGGTCGCGCAGCAGCGTCGCGATCCGCTCGGCCATGCCGTCGGGGTCGTCGACGATCGTCAGCCCGTTGCCGGCCAGGCACTCGAGCCCTTCGGCGCCGACGGTGGTGGCGACCACCGGCCGACCCGCGTCCAGCGCTTCGAGGATCTTCAGGCGGGTCCCCCCGCCGGAGCGCAACGGCGCCAGCGCGACCCGGGCGCGGGCGAGGTAGGGCTGCACCTGCTCCACCGATCCGGTCACCTCGACCGCCGGACCGGAAAGCTGTCGCAGGGCGGGCCCGGGATCGCGCCCGACCAGCAGCAGCCGCGCGTCCGGGACGCGCCGCAGCACCCCCGGCCAGACCCGCTCGACGAGCCAGAGCGCGGCGTCCTGGTTGGGCCGCCAGCCCATCAGCGCGACGAACGCGGCGACCGGGCCGGACGCCGGCGGCAGTGGCCCTCCCGGCTCCCAGCCGTTGGGGCAGACGAGCAGCCGCCGCGGCGGGCGGGGCAGGCGGTCGCGGTCGCGCTCGCTGACGACCGAGACGACGTCGGCGACGCCGAGGGCCCGGCGCTCCAGCCGCCGCAACGCCGCCGACTCCACCCGGGCGACCGTTCCGCGCACCGGGTCCGCGTCACGGGCGTAGCTGGCGGCCAGCGACGACTCGACGTTGTGCAGGTCGAGCACCCGTAGGCGGGCAGGGCCGAGCGACAGGTACGGCGCGAGCTGCGCGTACTCGACCTGGAGCAGGTGCACCTCGCCGCCGGCCATCGCGGCCCGTACCTGCCCGGCCAGCCGGCGCTCCCAGAACCGCCCGGCGCTGAGCGTCCCGGTGCGTACGACCCCCCCGAGCTGGCGCGTGCGGGCCGACGTCCACGGGACCGACCGCACCTCGACGCCGAGCGCCCGCAAGCCCTCGTGGTCGGCGGAGCCGTCGTCGAACGCGCACAGCGTCACCTCACCCCGCGCCGCCAGCCGGCGCAGGATGGCGAGCGACCGCTGCTTCCCCCCGGAGTTGGCCGGCAGGGGGAGGAACTTGGTCACCATCACGCTCCTCACGGCCGGGGCACTCCGGGGCGCTGGTACTCCGCGATGCAGACCTGCCGCAGGCAGCGCCCGCCGACCGCGGCCAGGCCGGCGTCCTCGAGGCCCGAACGGACCACCTGCTCGCCCGCTGACGGGTCCGCCTGGTCCCGCCTGACCACCAGCCAGAGGCGGGCGGACCGCCGCGCCGAGGCGGCGACCACCGAGCGGCCGATCGGGAGGGGGCCGAGGGCCGCCAGCGCGCCGCGGACCCCGGCGGCGCGCTCCGGGTAGACCGGCTCCAGCACGGCGGCGCGGGGCGTGCGCGCCCGGTAGTAGTCGAACGGCACCCTGCTGTCGGCGGGGTAGAACAGGATCCCGTCGGAGGCACCCGCCCGGGCGGTGACCTCCGCGGCCGCCGCCCGCCAGTCCTCCCTGGGGCCGGCGCGGTACCAGCCGACGTCGAGCGCGAGGCTGAGCAGCAGCACGAGGGTCACCCCGGCGGCGGCGCGAGCTGGCTGTCGCGCGCAAGCCCCCGCGGCGTGCGCGCGCGGGCGTAGCAGCGCCGCCGCCACCAGGATGACCAGGGGCGGGAGGCAGAAGACCAGGTAGCGCGGGACCAGCAGGGGCCGGTAGGCCAGCGACAGGGCGAGCACCCCGACCGGCGGCGTGACCAGCCAACTCAGCAGCAGGACGTGCGCGGACCACGGCGACCACAGCGTCGCCGGACGGCAGCGCCGGACGACCACGGCGAGCACCGCGGCGACCGCGACGGCCAGCAGCGACAGCGACGCCGGCGCCGGGAGCAGCCGGTCGAGCCGCTGGACGAGCCGGCCCCCGGCAGCGCCGGCGATCCAGCCGACGCCGTCCGCGTTCACCTGGTGGACGCGGAGCAGCAGCGGGGCCACCAGCAGCAACGGCACGACCGCGCTCCCGGCCAGGTCACGCCGCCTGACCGGCGAGCCGGGCAGGGCCACCAGGGCGAGGAGGTTCGCGACCGGCAGGAAGACGACCAGGGAGTTGGTGGCGACGGCGCACGCGGTGACGGCGGCGTAGCCGATCCAGGCCGGGCGGGAGCGGCGCCGCAGCGCGTCGACCAGCAGCCACTCGGCGACGACGACCAGCAGCAGGCAGAGTGCGTAGCCGCGAGCGGTCTGCGCGAACGCGAGCACGATCGGGTTGAGCCCGAACAGCAGGCCGCTGAGCAGGCCCGCCGCGCGCCCGAGCAGGCGCCCGGCGAGCGCGGTGACCGCGCAGGCCGCCGCGGCGGCGCACAGGACCGAGAAGCTCCGGACCGCCACCTCGCCGGCGCCGAAGGCTCCGGTCCAGCCCTTGAGCGCCAGGTGGTACAGCGCCATGTTGGTCTCGCGCCCGACCAGCACGCGGGCGAGGTCGCGCCAGCCGAGCTGCGCCAAGGTCGCGCTCACCGACTCGTCCAGCCACAGGCTCTTGCGCCCGAGCAGCACGGAGCCGGCCACGGCACAGGCGAGCCCTGGGAGGAGCACGGGCGCGGCCTGCCCCGGGATGGCGCGCAGGCGCACCCATGGCGCCTGGTCCACGCGGCCGGCGACCGTCATCGGACGGCGCCGAAGTGGGCGCGGAAGCTGCTGGCGGCGCTGCCGAAATGGCCGGCGGTGAGCTGGTGCTCGCCGTCGCGCGCGTCGTACTCGAAGTAGATGAACCAGGCGACCCGGTTGGCCGGGTCCCGCACGAAGCGGTCCACCTGCTCGACGAAGTAGGGGTTGTCACCGCCGCCGTGGCCGTCGCTCCTGCGGGTCAGGCCCCACTCGGGGATCGCCAGGGGCTTGCCGTGGGCGCGCGCGAAGCCGCTCCAGAACTCGAGCCCGAGCTCGCCGTGGAGCATCCCCGACCAGGCGCGCCGGCGGCGTTCGAGCACCTCGTCGGGCGTGGCGCCGGCAGGGATCGGGTAGGTGCCGGGCATCCAGGACTGGTCGTAGACGTCGACCCCGATCGTGTCCACGTAGGCGTCGCCCGGGTAGGCACCGGGCGGGTCGGCCTGCAGGCGGCCGAGGGCGGGGTTCCAGACGAATTCGAACCCGCTTCCCGGTACCGCGCGCATGGTCCGCACGACCTGGCGGAAGCAGCCGGCGAAGTCGGCTTCCGCCCCCGCCGCGCGCCAGGCGTACCAGCCGCCGTTGAACTCGTGGCCAAGGCGCAGGACGCTGCCACCGAGCCGGTGCTCGACCAGGTTGCGGGCGAGGCGGGACCAGTGCGCGTCGTACGCGCCGGAGCGGCAGTCCCGGAGCGAGACGCTACCGTCGCCACGGTCGTCCCGGTCCGGTAGCAGGGGGACGGTGAGCACCAGCGTCCCTCCGACATGGCTCCAGCGGCGCAGCTGCCAGGCCGGGTTCTCGATCTCCGTCCAGGTCCCGCCCGGCAGGAAGTCCAGCCGGACGCCGACGCCGCGCCCGAGCCAGCGCTCGAAGCCGGCGACGCCAGCCAGGTTGCTGGCTCCCCGGTAGACCCCGAGGTCGGGCGCCTCCTGGCGGGAAGTCCCCTGGTTTGCGCGGTCGATCGCCACGATGCCGACGAGCGCCAGCAACAGCAGCGACGCGGCGGCGACCAGGACCATCCGGACCCTCATGCCGTTCCATCCTCCACGGGCCGGGGGCGGGGCCAGCACCAGCCAGTTTGGTATGACATGTTCAAGTGTTTTAAGTTCAAAGAGAGGCTATCGCACTTCGTCTGGATCCACGAACGTCAGAGTCAACGAACCGACCAAGGACCGATGCCGGAGCTGACGCGTACGGCCACCACCACCTCCGCGGACCTCCCGTCCGTGTCGGTGGTCGTTCCCGTCCGCAACGAGCGCCACCGGATCCCGGAGCTGCTCGCCGCCATCGAAGCCCAGACCCTGCGACCCATCGAGGTGCTGGTCGCGGACGGGTGCTCCGACGACGGGACGCTCGAGTGGCTGCGCGACGCCGCCCGGCGGCACCCCTGGCTGCGGGTGGTCGAGAACCCGGCCCGGGTGATCCCCAGCGGCCTCAACCTCGCGATCGCGCAGGCGCGAGGGGAGGTCGTGGCGCGCATGGACGCGCACGCCTACTACGCGCCCGACTACCTGCGCCAGCTCGCCACCGTGCTGGCGGGCCATCCCGAGGTGGTCGGCGCCGGCGGTGCCATGACGACCGACGGGAGGGGTGCCTGGGGTCGCGCGATCGCCGCCGTGCTGCGCCGCCGCATCGGGCTCGGTGGGGCACGCCACCGCACCGGCGGCGGCGGGGGCCCGATCGAGCACGTCTTCAGTGGTGCCTACCGCCGCCAGGCACTGATCGCGATCGGCGGGTACGACCCGACGCTCCACGCCAACGAGGACTTCGAGGTGGACCATCGGCTGCGGCAGGCCGGCGGGACGATCTGGCTCGAGCCGCGAGCGCGGGTGACCTGGTACACGCGGGAGAGCGCCACGGCCCTCGCCCGCCAGATGTGGCGCTACGGCTTCTTCAAGGCGCGCACGCTGCGCCTCCATCCGCGGTCCCTGCGGCCGCGGCAGCTTGCCCCGCCGGCGCTGGTGCTGTGCCTGACGGCGCTGACCATCGGCCGGCCACGGCTCGGCATCGTCACCTGGCTCTGCTACCTGGGCACCGCGGTCGGCCTGGGGGCCTTGGCGGGGCGGGCGGACCGGGCGTCGCCGTTGCGGGCCGGGCTGGCGACCCCCACCGTCCACCTCTGCTGGGGGCTCGGGCTCCTGGTCGGGCTGCTGCGCCACCGGGAGGCGGCGCGGCGACCCATCCTCCCGGCGCCGGGGGCTGGCTCGCTGCAGCCAACCAGCCCCGGCACCGACGAGCCGGTGGGGTGACGGCGATCACCGCGACGCGGCTGCGGCCGGGCGGCGAGGGCGGCGCACGGGACGGGCTGCCCCGGCGCATCGCACCCACCCTGCTCGCCAACTACACCGCCGAGCTCCTCAACGCCGTGGTGGCGCTGGTCGCGACCCCGATCCTCCTCGGCCGCCTGGGGACCACCGCGTTCGGCCTGTGGGCCCTCGCCGGCAGCGTGGTCGTCTACCTGGAGCTGTTCGAGTTCGGCTTCGGGGCCGCCACCACCAGGCTGGTCGCCGGGGACGCCGGCGTCGACCCCGACGCGGTCGCCCGGACGGTCAACACGACCGTCGCCGTCCTGGTCCTGCCCGGCCTGGCCGCGCTCCTGGTGGGGCTCGCGATCTCGCTTTTCGCGCCCGCCTGGTTCTCGATCCCGCGGCCGCTGGACCACCAGGCCGTGGTCGTGTTCGCCGTCCTCGCGGTCACGCTCGCGATCTCGATCCCCCTGGACACCTTCGGTGGCGCGCTCCTCGGCCACCAGCGCAGCGACCTGCTGAGCATGACCAACCTCGCGCTGAACCTGCTCACCAACCTGGCGGCGGTGACCGTCGTGCTGCTCGGCGGCGGCCTGGTGCCGCTCGCGCTGGCCGCCGCCGCGGTCTCGGTCACGATGCACCCGGTGCGCTGGCGGCTGCTCAAGCGCGTCGTGCCCTCGATCCGCCTGAGCCGCCGGCTGGTCGACCGCTCCCTGATCCGGCCGGCGGCCGGCACCTCGGGCTGGTTCCTCCTGCGCGACCTGGCGATCGTCGCGATCTACCGGCTCGACCTCCTGGTGGTCGGCGTCGCGCTCGGGGTCAGGGAGGTCGCGCTCTACGCCATCGGGCTGAAGCTCGCCCAGCTCGGCCGCAAGGCGCTCACCCCCCTGACGGCGCTCTTCTTCCCGCACGCCTCCTCGATCTCCCGCCGCGGCGGCCGCTCCGAGATCGCCGCGCTGCTGCTCGACGGCACCCGCATCGCGATGCTGGCCGGCATGCCGGTCATGCTGACCCTCGCGTGGCTGTCCGACCTCGCCGTGCGGGCCTGGGTCGGACCGGGTCACGAGCCCGCCGCAGCGGTCGTGGTCTGCCTCGCCCTCGGCAGCGGGCTGGCGTCGATCAGCGAGACGCCGCGCGAGTTGCTTGCCGGGGCGGGGCACGTCAAGGCCGTCGCGGTGCTGACCGCCGCCGAGGGGATCGCGAACCTGGGGCTCTCGGTCGCCCTGGTGCGGCCGCTCGGCGTCGCCGGCGTCGCCCTCGGCACGACCCTCGCCGTGGTGCTGGTGAGCCTGCCGACCTCCGTCCTGCTGGCCGGGCGGGTGACCGGGGTGTCGGTCAGGTCGCTCGCCACCGTGGCGCTCGGTCCGCACCTCCTGCCCGTCTGCCTCACCAGCGGCCTGCTGCTGCTCGCCCGGTTGCTGCTACCCGCCACCGCAACGGCGGTGCTGCCCGCCGCGGGCCTGGCCGTGGCGGTCTACCTCGCCACCTACGGCGCGGTGGGCGCGACCCCGTCGGAACGCGAGCGCCTGCGCGGTGGCGCGCGAACCCTGCTCCGCCTCGTCGCGCGGAAGCCCGCCTGAGGCGCCATGCCACCCCGGAAGCCAGCGACCGTGCCCGCCCCCGTGATCGCCATCTGCGTCTGCACCATGCGCCGGGAACCGGCCCTGACGGCGCTGCTGCAGGCGCTGTGCCACCTGGACCTCGAGGGGCTCGACCCTGGGCGCCTTCGGGTGGTGGTGCTCGACAACGACGCCGCCGCCTCCGCCGAGCCGGTGGTGCGCCGCTTCCGGGCGTCGCTCCCGGGCGAGCTGCGCTACCGGGTCGAACCCCGCCGGGGATACCCGTTCGCGCGCAACGCCGCGCTCCAGGAGGCGGGCCCGGTCGACTTCGTCGCGTTCATCGACGACGACGAGGTCCCCGAGCCGCGCTGGCTGGCGGAGCTGGTGCGCGCGCAGCGCTCCAGCGGCGCGGCGATCGTCACCGGCCCGGTCCTGCCGCTGCTGCCGCCGGCCGCCCCGGGCTGGGCGCGCGCGGGGGGCTTCTACGAGCGGCCACGCCACCGCAGCGGGCAGCGCCTCCACTACGCGCGCACCAGCAACGTGCTGATCGCCGCGCGGGTGTTCGAGGGCCGTGCCGAGCCGTTCAGTGCGCGCTACCGGCAAGGCGGTGAGGACACGCACTTCTTCATGCGCGCCCACCTGGAGGGCCACGCCATCGTCTGGGCGGACGACGCCCGGGTGGTGGAGTCGTTTCCCGACGACCGGGTGCGGGTGGGGTGGCTGCTGCGGCGGGCACACCGGCGCGGCTACGTCCTCAGCCAGTGCCTGCGCGAGCTCGCCTGGTCCCCGGCGCGGGTCGGAAAGCGCGTCGCGCACGCGGCGGCACGCCTGGCGTACGGCGTCGCGCTCCTGCCAGGCACGCTCCTGCGGGGCCCCGTTCCTGCCGTCAAGGGGCTGCGCGAGATCGCCTTCGGCCTCGGCCTGCTGCACGGCCTGCTCAGCCGATGAGGGCGAGCGACCGGCGCAGCCCACCGACGCGGCACCTGCGGCGAACCGCGCCGCGCGTGCTGGTCCTCAACGACTACGCGCTGCGCTCGGGCCTGCGGCGCCACCGTCGCGGCGACTACCCCGCACACCTGCTGCACGGGCTGGTCCAACTGCAGGCACGCTTCGACGTCGCCCTGCTGCGCGAGGACGGCTGGGCGGCGCGGCTGCCGCGGCGACGCCCGCTGCGCAACCTCTCCACGCAGCTTCGGGCGCTGCTGCTGGCGCGGCGCCACGACGTGCTCGTCTCCGGCAGCGGCTACGAGACCATCCTGGCCGCCGTGGCGCGCCGGCTGCTCGGGCGGCGCCGGCCTGGCCTGGTCGCGATCGTGCACCGGCCGCCTCCCCCCGGTGCCGCCGGCCGGCTGCTCCGCTTCGCCTACGCCGCGCACGACGCGCTGCTGTGCATCAGCCCGCTCGCCCACGCCGAGCTCTCGGCCGGCAGGTGCGCGGGCAACCTCCGGCGCGTCGACTGGGGCGTCGACCTCGACTTCTACCGGCCGACGCCGGTACCGGACGGCGCGCCGGTCCGCCTGCTCAGCGTCGGCAAGACCAAGCGCGACCACGACGTCCTGGTCCGTGCGATGGCCGGCCTGCCCGCGCTGCTCGAGCTGTACTGCGACGCGGCGTCGGCACCGACGGTCCCGCCGCCGCCGAACGTCACGGTGCACGTCGCGCCGCCAGGCGGCGAGTCCCTGTCCTACGCCGCGCTGCAGCGGGAGTACGCGCGCTCCCAGCTTGTCGCGGTGGCGCTGCGCCGCTCCGACGACCTCAGCGGGCTCTCCTCGGTCATCGAGGCGATGGCCTGCGGCCGTGGCGTGCTCTGCACCCGGACCCGGGGCGCCGCCGTCGACCCCGAGGCGCTCGGCTTCGGGCGCTCCGCGCCGGCCGGCGACGCCGCCGCCTGGCGCGACCTGATCGCCGAGGCGGTCCGCGACCCGGCGCTGCTCGCCGCCTGGGGCGCCCGCGCCCGCGAGGTCGCCGAGTCGCGCTACGACCTCGAGCGGTTCGTGGTCGAGCTCGCCGCGGGCATCGAGGCGGCCGCGCGGTGAGCGGCGACCGCCGCCGGGCCCGCCGCACCGTCGCACGGCGGCTGCTGCTGCTCGGCGTCGGCGCGCTGTCGTCGCACCTCGTCTACCCCGTCGCGCTCGCGGCGGCCACCCGGGGCCGCCGCACGCCGCCGCCTCCCGAGCCCCGGAAGTGGCCGGAGGTCACCGTGGTGATCGCCGCCTACCGCGAGGCCGGCGCGATCGGCCGGAAGATCCGGTCGGTGCTCGCCGACGGCTACCCCGGAGCGCTCCGCGTCCTGGTGGTCGCGGACGGCGACCCGGTCACCGCCGCGGCCGCCCGCCGCGAGGGCGCCGAGGTCCTCACCCCGCCGCGGCGGCTCGGCAAGTCCGCCGCGCTCAACCTCGCGCTGGCCGAGTGCCTGACCGAGGTGGTCGTCCTCACCGACGGCAACAACCCGCTGCGCCCGGGATCGATCGCGGCGATGGTCCGCTGGTTCGACGACCCCACCGTCGGCGCCGTCGCGGGCGCCAAGGCCGACCGGGCCGACGCCGCGGAAGGGCTGTACTACCGCTACGAGAACCACCTGAAGGTGCTCGAGTCGCGGCTCGGCTCGACCATCGGCCTGGTCGGCGAGCTGGCCGCGATCCGCACCTCCTTGTGGCGGCCGATCCCCGACCACGTCGCGAACGACGACATGTGGGTGGCGCTGTGCCTGCTCGCCCGGCACCACCGCATCCAGTACGAGGGCGGGGCGCTGAGCTACGAGGAGGATCGGCTGCCGCTGCGGTCGCTGTGGCGGCGGCGCTCCCGCATCGTGACCAGCCAGCTCCAGGTGCTGTGGGAGTGGCGCCGCCTGGCCGGGCCTGCCCGGCCCGAGATCGCCCTGCAGGTCTGGGGCCACCGGCTGTGGCGCACCACCTTCGGCCCGCTCTTCCACCTCCTGCTGCTCGGCTCGCTGATCCGCAACGCGCCGCGCAGCCGGCTCGCCGCCGCGGGGCTTGCGGCGCACGTCGTCGCGGCCGGCGCGGTGGTACGCCCGCCGCGCGGGTCGGGACCGTTCGCCGCGCTGCTCCGCCTCGCCCGCCAGCTTCTGTTGCTGCACGCGGTCTCGGTCCACGCGTGGCTGCGGGTGGCGCGGGGCGACCGCGCCACCAAGTGGCGCAAGCCAGACCGGTAGCGGTTGCCATTACAGTCCACTACGGATACAGTCCGCGCCGGACATCATCCGGCGGCCTGAGGAGGGACCTGCAGGGCACCTATGAGAAGCTGCGGGGCGAGGGCGTCGAGGTGACCGAGCCGGTCACCGAGCCCTGGGGCTCGTACGTCCAGGTGACCGACCCGGACGGGCACCAGTTCGTCATCAGCGGCGCGTAGGCATTCGCGCGAAGGAGGCGGGCGTCACCCGAGGTGAGCGGCGGGACACCTGACCAGCAGTCCCGGGCGGCGGTGACGCCCGCCGTCTTCGCGTTGCTGCTGTCGCTCGTCGACGGGGACCGGCACGGGTACGCGCTGATGCGCGACGTGGAGGAGCTGACCGGCGGCGTGGTGCGGATGGGCCCGGGCACCCTGTACCGGTCGCTGCAGCGGATGCGCGTCGACGGCCTGGTGGAGGAGCTCGCCGGCGCGATCGGCGACGGGCTGTCGGACCGGCGGGCGGAGCGCCGCCGCGTCTACCGGCTGACGGCGGCGGGCAGGCACGCCCTCGAGGACGAGGCGCGGCGGCTCGCGCGGCTGGTCGACGCGGCCGAGGCCAAGGGCGTGCTGGCCCGCGCGGTCGCGCGCGGCCGGCCTGGGCCTCCGGATCCGTCCTCGTGAGCGGGCCAGCGGGCCGCCCGTCCCGGAGGAGTTCGCCGGCCTCACGCTGCTTCCAAGACCGGTCGCCGGCGCGGCGGTGCATGATGGCAGCGATGCCCCAGCGGCGCGGTGGGAGGTGCGGGTGAAGCGGATCGTGGCCGGGCTGGCGGCCTGCCTGTTGCTCGCCGCCTGCCAGCAGCACCCTTCCAAGGCGCTGGTGCTGCGCGTCGACCGGCCGACCGCGCTGGTCGACCAGCCGCTCAGGATCACGGTGGGCGGGCTGGCCGCCGGCCAGGCGGTCACCTTGCGCGCCCGCGCCACCGACCACTCCAAGCTCGCCTGGTCCTCGTGGGCCCGCTTCACCGCGGGCGGCGACGGCAAGGTGGACCTGACCACCGCGGCTCCCAGCGGCAGCACCTATACCGGTACCGACCCGATGGGCCTGATCTGGTCGCTGCAGCCACCGCCAGGGCACGACCCGAGGGACACCGACTTCGACTGGCACACCGCAGACCCGATGCCGATCGCGCTCACCGCCGAGGCCGAGGGCGCGGGGACGGCCAGCCAGCGGCTGGTCCGCCTGAAGCTCGCCGAGGGCGTGCGGCGCCTGCCGCTGCACGTGCACGGGCTGGTCGGCGCGCTCTATACCACCACGCCGCGCCGTCCCCGCCCCGCCGTGCTGGTGCTCGGCGGCTCCGAGGGCGGGCTGGACGAGCGCTCCGCCGAGCTGCTCGCCTCGCACGGCTACGCGGCGCTTGCCCTCGCCTACTTCGGGGAGCCTGGCCTGCCACGCCGGCTCGCCGGCATCCCGCTGGAGTACTTCGCCCGGGCGATCGCCTGGCTGCGCGCCCAACCGGAGGCCGGCGGCGACCGCATCCTGGTCCAGGGCACGTCCCG
>Ga0137375_10007121_pt1 | contig 13278 bp, 16 predicted proteins | sample SagtaG_24_FD_104936 | JGI IMG/M metagenome (GOLD analysis project Ga0137375, IMG submission 104936) | Vadose zone soil microbial communities from Sagehorn Ranch, Mendocino, California, USA - Sage1_R_113_16 metaG | ecosystem: Environmental > Terrestrial > Soil > Vadose zone | place: USA... | reverse complement strand
GTCGCCCTGGAGCCAGTCGTTCACCACGTAGTGGTAGAACTGCTTGCTCCAGAGGAGGCCGGCGTAGCCCTGGCGCAGCACCAGCCGCTCCTCCGGCGTCACCTGCGCCGGCAGCCGGTTCTGGTAGAACTCGTCTGCCTCGCGGATGCGGGCCTCGAACACCCGGTCGAATCCCGGCCCGAACGCGTCTCCCTGAGCTTCGGATTGCCGCAGCCGGAGCCGGATCGTCACCTCGGCGCCGGGCTCGATCCGCAGGCGATACAGCGCCGCCGCCTTGGTGCCGGTCTCCGCCGGGTTGACCGCCTCGCGCCGCCCCGCGATCACGTACTCGTGGAAAGCGTCCTTCACGTAGGGATGCTGGTTCGGTGCGCCGAACAGGCGTGCGATGTTGGTCTCGTTCTCCGCGAACAGCCACTCGGGCCCGGTGCCCGCCGCCTCTGCGTCGAGCCGGTAGTCCCCCAGGCCACCGTGCTGCGCGAGCACGCTGTCCGAATCCAGCTTGTCGATTCTCGGCCGGGGACCGTACCCCTCGCCGGTACGGCCCCAGCTCCAGACGTTGCGGAACCAGAGCGTCGGCAGGACGGCAATGGTGGCAAGCTCGGGGCCGCGGTTCGCTATGGTGATGCGGATCAGGATGTCGTCGGTCGACGCCTTCGCGTACTCGGCGAACACGTCGAAGTAGCGCCCCTCGTCGAACACGCCGGTATCGGTCAGCTCGTACTCGGGGTCGGTCTTCGAGCGCCGACGATTCTCGGCCACCAGCTGATCGTAGGGGAAGCGGGCCTGCGGATACTTGTAGAGCGCTTTGAGGTAGGAGTGAGTCGGCGTGGAGTCGAGGTAGTAGTAACACTCCTTCACGTCCTCGCCGTGGTTGCCTTCCGGACCGGTCAACCCGAAGAGCCGCTCCTTGAGGATCGGATCCTGGCCATTCCACAAGGCAAGGCTGAAGCAGAGCCGGCACTGGCGGTCGGTGATGCCGAGCAGGCCATCCTCGCCCCAGCGATAGACCCGGCTCCGGGCGTGGTCGTGGGGGAAATACTCCCAGCAGTTGCCGTCGGCGGAGTAGTCCTCGCGCACGGTGCCCCACTGGCGCTCCGAGAGGTACGGGCCCCAGCGCTTCCAATTCTCCAGCCGCTGTGCATCACGCTCGAGGCGGCGGGTTTCGGCGTCGGACATGGGATCAGGTTCCGGTGAGTGACTGGGGATGGAATGTACCGAGGCGGGAAATGGTTCCCCGATGCGCTATCTGCTATCCGCTATCCGTCGTCCGCTCTGCCATCCGTCACGGATAGCGGCGGATAGCGGATAGCGGATAGCAGCTAGCCGCTCGCCAGGCGCTTCTGGATTCGCTCCATCAACCCTCCTGGCACCGCTATGCGGCGCACTTTCTCTCGCACCTGGTGCAGCAGCTGCTCCTCGGCCCGGAAATGGCCCGCGCAGGCCTCGCAGGTCTCGAGATGCTCACGCACCCGCCCCATCTCGGCCTCGCTCAGCTCACGATCGACATAGTCGTCGAGCCGCGCAACCGCTTCCCGGCAGGTCAGGGGATCGATCCGGTGCGATTTCACGATACCTCCGGTGCCGCCGGCCGCGGCACGAGCCCCTGATCCACCGCCACCTGCCACAGCGCCCGCTGGAGCATCTTCCGCGCACGGTGGAGGCGAGAGCGGACCGTGCCGATAGGGCAGCCGAGAACCTCGGCGATCTGCTCGTAGGAAAAGTCTTCGATGAAGTAGAGCGTCGCCACCGCACGGTACTCGCCCGGCAGCGCGGCCAGCGCTTCCGCCACCTGCTCCTCGTCCAGCTTCCCCAGCAGCGCCTGGGCCGGGTTCGCATCCGGTCCATGCATCCCGGCCTCCGCCGTCCGGCGGAAGAGGTAGAGATCCTGGGTGTCGTCCAGGGCAACGTCGCCCCGCTCCTTCTTGGTGCGGCGATAGCGCGAGATGAAGCAGTTGGTGAGGATGCGGAAGAACCAGGCCTTGAAGTTGGTGCCCGGCTGAAAGGTGTGATACGCGCGGAACGCCTGGAGCGCCGCTTCCTGGACCAGGTCCTCCGCGTCGGCGCGGTTCTGCACTAGGCGGAAGGCCGCTCCGTAGGCCGAAGAGAGCAGCGGGGTAAACAGCGATTCGAACGGCTGCCGCTCGACGCCCGGCGCCGAATCGACCACACTCATTGAAATCAATCCGGGGAAGTCAGGAGCCCTAACGCTGCCAGATCAGGATTGGTTCCCTGCTCAGCTGGCGGCGGCGTCCGGCAGCCCGCCAAACCGGCGCTCCCGGCCGTGGAAGTCATGGACCGCTTCGCGCAGCTGGTCCGGGCCGAAGTCGGGCCACATGATGGGGGTGAAGCAGAGCTCGGCGTAGGCCGATTCCCACAGCAGAAAGTCGCTCAGGCGCCGCTCGCCGCCAGTGCGGATGAGGAGGTCGACCGGCGGGGCCTGCGATCCGCCGTGGTCCACGATCGCGAGCAGCCGGCCGAACAGCTCCCGCGACGGCACCGTGCCCGGGCTCAGGCATTGGGCCGCCCGGAGGATCGCATCGCGGGCAGAATAGTCGATGGCGAGCCGGAGCAGGAGCCGGGTGCCCGCCCCGGTGGTGGACTCGACGTAGTGGATGGCGCTCAACAGTGACGACGACAGGCGGTCGCGCCGGCCCAGCACGGTGAGCCGAACCCCTCGGGCCACGCAGCGGGGCGCCTCGGCCCGGAGGTACTCGCCGAACAGCCGCATCAGCAGCTTCACCTCCCGCGCCGGGCGCTGCCAGTTGTCGGCCGAGAAGGCAAACAGCGTCAGGGTACCGATCCCGAGGTCCGGCGCGACCTCGACGATGCGTTGTACCACGGCCGCCCCTTCCCGGTGCCCGGCGGACCGCGATTTGCCCTGCCGGGTGGCCCACCGCCCGTTGCCATCCATGATGATCCCCACATGCAGTCCGGAAGGCGGCATCGGGGGTGGCGAGCTTGACTTCATCGGTCGTGGGCTCCGAGGACCGCTCAGCGGTCCCGCATGGTCCGAATGAGTGCTTCCATGTGATCGAGGTACCGCTCCAGCGCCTGCCGCCCGGCCGGGCTCAGCCGGTATTCCGTGCGCGGAAGGCGCCCGTCGAAGGACTTCGTGCAAGTGATGTACCGGGCCTCTTCCAGCTTCCGGGCATGTACGCTCAGGTTGCCGTCGGTGGTATCCAGCAGCCGCTTGAGCTCGTTAAAGGTGAGCGACTGGTTGACGGCCAGAGCGCTCACGATCGCGAGCCGCATCCGCTCGTGAATCAGGCGGTCGAGCTCGAGCGCCTCCTGGCGGACCACCCGCCCGATCGACGCCCTCGGATCCGGTTGGGCGGCGCGTGGCTCAGCCACCGTGCCTCCTCGCGATCACCAGACCGAAGCCGATGTGGAGCCCGCCGAAACCGAGCGCCATGAGGCCGTCGCCCCAGCCGGCCGGCGCGAACAAGGCGACCGCGCCCAGCGCCATGAAGCAGAGCCCCATGAGTGGCACGGCGCGAACCGAGTAGGCCCCTCCGGTCACCACGCCGGTGCCGTAGAGCAGGAGCCAGGTGCCGGGGAGCGCGGACTCGAGCCCGGCGCGGACCAGCACGATGGTGAGGAGGATGCCAACCAGGAACGGTGGGATGTAGCTCAGGACGAACCGGCGGCCCGAATAACAGAAGACGGAGGTGCCGGCTCGGCGGGCTTTGGCGGTCATGGCTCCGCCCCCGATCGCGAGGGCGACCACCCCCGTCGCGAGCCAGCTGGCGAGCCAGACCGGCGTCCCCCGGTGCTGGTCGGCGAAGGCGGCGGCGAGCAACGCCGTGATGCCCATAGCCACCCCGCCCCAACCCGGCACGGCGGTAAACGAGGTCGCCCGTTCCATGGTCTGCCGGATGAACGACAGATTGTCCATCGCGCGGGCATGCAGCGCGGGAGACTCGGGCTCGGGCTGTCGGAGGGGACGAACGCTGGCCATATGCAAGAAGGATAGCGCAGCCGCTCACGACCAGCAAGTACTTTGCGCCACAGAGCCGGCCGGCGTCGCGCCTATCCCATCCGCCCCCACCCCGAACTGCACACCGCAGAGGCGCGGAGGACACAGAGAACAAAAAGCCAAGCTGTCCTCTGCGCTCTCTGCGTCTCTGCGGTTCAAAAACGACAAGACGCGTCCGGCCTTAAGGATACGACCGGCTCTGCTCCCTCAGGACGGCCAGGCTCTTCGAGCCCAGGGTGAAGAGAGCCTGGAACAGTCCCTTCACCCCGACCCTCGCCCCCGTGCGGGGCGGATCGCCCACCTCGCTGATCACCGTAAGCGTGCCGGTCCGGTCGTTCACCTGGTAGGCCCCCTTGCCCAGAGCGCCGGCCGAGCCCTTTACCTCGCCCTCGATGCGCACGGTCTTGTTGTTGTACTTGGAGGCGTTGTCGAGCAGCTCGCCGATGGGCGTCACCGAAGCGCAGCCCGCGAGCAGGAGCAGCGCGCCGGCAAGGGCGCTGCGAATGGCAAGCGACATGGTTGGCCTCATACCTGGGAGGTGCAGTTGGGGCAACGCTTCGCCTGAATCGGAATGGCCAGGGTGCAGGCCGGGCATGGCTTGGTCGTGGGGGTCACCGCGGCTTCCGGCCGCTGGAGCCGAGCCGCCGCGCGGACCACCATGAACACGGCAAAACCCACGATCAGGAAGCTGATGATCGAGTTGATGAACAGCCCGTAGTTGATCGTGACGGCGCCGGCGGCCCTGGCCTCGGCGACGGAGGCGTAGGGCGGCGCGGCTTTGATCCCCGGCTCGAGCAAGAGGTACAGGTTCGAGAAATCGACTTTGCCGAGCGCGAGACCGATCGGCGGCATGATGACGTCGTTGACCAGCGAGCTCACGATGGTGCCGAACGCCCCGCCGATGATGATGCCGACCGCCAGGTCGAGTACGTTCCCACGCATCAGGAACGCCTTGAAGTCCTGGAGCATCCTAGGCGACCCGCCGGCCCCCCCCTGGCACGGTCGACTCGTGCTCCCACTTCGTGAGCGCCACGTCGCTAAGCTCGTCGATGGAGTGCGCGATCTCCTCGATGGCCTGGAACACGTCAGCGCTGTCGTTGGTGACGACGGCGATGACCTGGAGCTTGTTGCGCACCCGATCCTGCAGCATGTGCTTGATGCGGTCGAGCAGGAGCGCGTGCTCTGCCTGTTCCTTGCGCAACATCATCCACAACAAGGTTCCCTGCGCCATCAGCAGGCCGGCAATGGCTACTTGGCTGAGACCCGAGCCGAAGTCGAGCAGCACGGGGGCGAGCTCGCAGATGACTAGAGCGAGGACCGTGGGGACCAACACCCGGTACCGCCACCACCGGCGGCCGCGAAAAAACGCCGCCCCGCCAAGCACGCTCACGAGCACCGCCTCGACAACTATCAGGAAGTGCCACATATAGGCAGGCATCCTTTGGGATCTGAAAGACAGGGTGCTACGGGGGGTCGGCTTCGATTATACCGAAATTAGACGTTCGGCTCCCGGCAGCAAGGGCTGAACCGCGTCACGGAGGGGCGCTTTTGCGACATTCCAGCCTGGATCAGGCCACGACTGCCATCTCCCCATCTCCCGCCCACTGCGTCTCCCGCCCAGCCGGGGCCGGCGCGGGCAGCGACCGCTCCAGATCGGTCAGCACGTTCATAGTCGCCACGAACGCGGCGTAGGGCGAGTCGTACGGGTTGAAGTACTTGTGCACGTCGCCGTCGGCGAACCACTTGGTGCACATGTAGTAGTAGTGGTCGCTGGTGGTGAGCTTACGCCACGCGGCCAGCTTGACGGCGTCGCCGGCGGCGGCCACCTGGCGCCAGATGCGGTACACCCGCTCGTGCGCCGCCCGCTGCATCCGGTTGCCCAGCCAGGCGCTGGTGTCCCGCTCGATGTCGGCCCATGAGGTAGCCACCGGGAAGCTGAGTGGCGCCACCGGTGTCGCTCGGCCAGCTCCGACGGAAGCACGCACCGCATCCCCCGCCCTGCCAGCTCACCCGGTCGGCCGCCTGCAAGCCTTCGATCTCGCGCCGCACGATCTCGAGGTTGCCAGGGTCGCCCACCCGGTCGAACTCGGTCGCGTGGATGTGGGCCACCAACGGCCGGCCGGACACTTCCCGCGCGCGGATCCCGGCCGCGAACGTGATCCAGTCGTGGGTGTCGATCAGGTCGTGCGGCTCGAGCTTCGCGATCTCGGCCGCGGCGGCGGCATAGCGCTCTACCTCCTCGAACAGGTTCCGCCCGTACGGGCTTCCGGGTCCCTGCGCGCTCTGTCTCGACTGCTCCGAGAGCACCTGATACTCCGCTTCGCCGGCGTAGGGGGCGAGCGGACTCGGGATGCGATGGACTTTGAGCGTGACGGGGACGTCGGCGGCGCTGACCAGCCGGAGGTTGGGAAGGGCCGACCGCTCGACCGGAAACGGGACCACCAGGGTGACTTCGAGGCCCTGGCTCAAAAGCCCTTTGACCAGGCCGAGTGTCGCGGACGCCAGTCCGCCGGCCTGAAACGGCGGGAACTCCCAGCCGAACATGAGGACTCGAAGTGTCGGACTGGGGTTCGGCACGCGACCATCCTGTGGAGAAGTCCGCCGTCCAGGCGATTCCGACGACACGTCGGGAGTGGTGATGTGGCGGTTAACGCATGCAGGAATCGGCAGGTTCCAGGAGGACCGGACGAGGGGTAGGTGGCGAGGTTCTTGCCCCTCCCGGGTAAGTGCGCGTACCTCGCCGGGACCGCTGCCGGGCGGAATTCCCGAACGGGGTGCAGAGCGCAAAACGCTGTATCCACTCTGGTCGGGGAGCACCGTGCAATTTTCTGCCGTTCTCGAGTCGCGTGCGGCTCGGCTGGCGATTCTCGGGGTTGCAGTCGCTGGTCTGGTCTCCTTCCTCCGGGAGCCGGCTGCTGCCGGCGATGTGCCGGTGGCGGCGGATCCGGGGCCGGGGCACGTGCCATCGAGCCCCGCGGCGATCGACCCGAGGCTGGTAGCCGATCCCGGTTCGCCCGTTGGCACGTCGGGAAATGGCGCAGCGCCAGCGCGGCCGGCGCCGGATGCGGGTATGGCTCCGGTCGCAACACCGGCAACAAAGCTCTCCCGCGGCCATACGCCGGCCAGTTGGCCGGTGGGTCCGGCGCTGCTGCCGGGCTCCATTTTGCCGGCGCACCGGATCGTCGCGTTCTACGGAAATCCCTACTCCAAGCGGATGGGCATTCTGGGCGAGATAGCGCCGGACTCGATGATGGCCCAGCTCCGCGCAACCGCGGCACAATGGGCGGCGGCTGATTCCACGATGGGAGTCAAGCCGGCGCTCCATCTCATCGTCACAGTGGCGCAGGGCCAGGGCGGGCGCGACGGCATGCACCGGCTTCGCATGCCGAACGAGCTGATCGACCGGGTGGCGGGCTGGGCCGAATCGAATCAGTGGCTGCTGTTTCTGGACGTGCAGGTGGGGCACAGCACGGTGCAGAAGGAGCTGCCTCGGCTGCTGCCATACCTGGGCCGGCCCTACGTGCACCTGGCGCTCGACCCCGAGTTCTCGATGAAGGATGGCACCGTGCCTGGGCGGCGGATCGGCACCATGGACGCGGCCGACGTCAACTTCGCCACCCGAACGCTCGCGGGCCTGGTGGACAGTCTCGGGCTTCCGCCCAAGGTGCTGATCGTGCACCGGTTCACCCAGCGCATGCTCACCAACTACCGCGACATCGGTGTCGACCCGCGAGTCCAGCTGGTGATCGACATGGACGGCTTCGGCGACCGCCCGCTCAAGCGGAGCGTTTACCGCGATTTCATCGTGAAGGAGCCGGTGCAGTTCACCGGGTTCAAGCTGTTCTACAAGAACGACCGGCCGATGATGACGCCGGACGAGGTGCTCACACTCTCTCCCCAGCCGGTGTACATCCAGTATCAGTAGGTGCGATCGTCCTCAGCGCTGGGCCTCCCAGGTCCCAGCAACGTTCGCGGAGCTCGACCGACAAGACACGGTTCCGCTCACCCCGGTCGGTGGGTTGCCGCTCCACGTCCCCGTGTAGTGGCAGGTTGGGGCTCCCGGCTCGTCGAAGCTAATCGTCGTCGGTACCGACCTGATGCACCGTTGTCCCGACACGTCGAAGCCAGGCCGGGGAGCAGGCCCGACACCGCCATCGCCGCCACACCCGCCAGCCAACGCCACCAGACCTGCGGTCATTGCTCCAGCAATCGTGGTGCGCATGCCAACCTCCTCTCGGGTGGACCGCCCCGGGCGGATCCGCCCGGAGCGCGCGGTCGACGACCGCGCCGAGAGGGTGGGTCAGGCAGGTCAAGCGTCGGTCAAGAGCACTCGGAGGTGGACGCGAGCCGCGTCGTCAGGTCCCGCACCCGCGCCGCCAGGCGCGGATCCCCAATCCTCGCAGCCGTCGGCGCGAAGGACGGAGTCGCCCCGCTCCACCGTAGCTGCTCGACATCGCCGAACAGCGGGGCGTCGATTCGTAGGATCGCGAGCTGCTTGAACAGCAGCGCGCGCTCGCGGCTCCCCTCGAGAACGTCCACCGGAAACCCTTCGATGGGGCCGTACCGGTTGATGAGTGTCGCCGCAGTCTTGGGTCCGCAGCCCAGAATGCCAGGGTAGCCATCCGCAGCGTCACCAACCAGGGCGAGATAGTCCGGGATGTATGCGGGCGCAACGCCGTACTTGGCTCGGACGCCCTCCTCATCCCGAATCCGGCCGCTCTTGCGATCCACTTGCACCACGCGCTCTCCCACTACGCACTGCGCGAGGTCCTTGTCCGGCGTCCAGATGCACACCTTCTCCACCCGTTCATCCCGGGCGGCGAGGTGAGCCGCGGACGCGAGCGCATCGTCCGCCTCGAGCTCGACCATCGGCCAGGTGGCCACACCCATCGCGACCAGGGCCTCTTCCAGCGGATGGAATTGGGCGCGCAAGGCCGGCTCGATGCCGTCGCCGGTCTTGTAGTCCGGCCACAGATCGTTGCGGAACGACTCGATCACGTGGTCGGTGGCGACGCCGAGGTGGGTCGCGCCGCCTTCCAACATCTGGGCAACCGTATGGAGCACGCCGGTCACCGCCCCGAAGGGGGGATCGCCCTTTTTCGCGCGCCGGATGCCGTAGAAGTGCCGGAACAGCTCGTAGGTGCCATCGATCAGGTGAACGATCATTGGACTGCTGCGGACCTCGCGAGAAAGGGTAGGTTAGTTAGCATGATTCTGAGCCGCCGCGCCCTGATGAACGCCATGGCCGCGAGTGCCGCCGCGGCCCTGTTCCGCCCCTTCTCCGCCCTGGCACAATCCGCCCCGATCACCAAACCGATTCCCTCCAGCGGCGAACGCCTGCCCGTCGTCGGGCTCGGCAGCTGGATCACCTTCAATGTGGGGGACGACCCCGAGCTGCGCGACGAATGTACCGCCGTCATGAAGGCCTTCTTCGAGGCCGGGGGCCGCATGATCGACTCCTCGCCGATGTACGGCTCCTCCCAAGCCGTCATCGGCCACGGCCTCGCGCAGCTCGGCCGGCCCTCCAGTCTGTTCTCGGCCGACAAGGTCTGGACCTCGTCCGGATCGGAAGGGCCGGAACAGATCGAGCAATCCCGGGCCCGTTGGGGCGTTCGCCGATTCGATCTGCTGCAGGTGCACAATATCCTGGGGTGGGAGGCGCACTTGGAGACACTGTTCGGCATGAAGGCGGCCGGCCAGGTCCGCTACGTGGGCATCACGACCTCGGAAGGGCGACGCCATCGGGAGATCGAGCAGATCATGGGAAGCCGACCGATCGACTTCGTGCAGGTGATCTATAATCTCGTCGACCGGGAGGTCGAAGAACGCATTCTCCCGCTGGCCCAGGAGCGCGGCATTGCCGTCATCATCAATCGGCCGTTTCGAGAAGGGGCGCTCATTCGCTCGGTCCAGCGGCATCCCCTGCCCTCCTGGGCCGGCGAGATCGGCGCGGCTAATTGGGCCCAATTCCTCCTCAAGTTCATCGTCTCACACCCTGCAGTCACGTGCGCCATTCCGGCAACCAGCCAGGTTGCGCACGTGCGCGAAAACCTGGGAGCCGCAACCGGCCCCTTGCCTGACCCGGCCCTGCGCCGGCGCATGGTCTCCCACGTCGAGGCACTCTGATGCCCGAGTGGTGGACGTACACCCTCTCGGATTTCCTGATGTTCTCGCCCCGGACCTACTACCGGATGCTGGAGCGTCACAACGCGGCGGTCTGGCCCGCTCAGGTCCTGGCGCTGGGGCTCGGTCTCGTCATCCTCGCGCTCTTGCGATGGCCGTCAGCGCGGCAGGGACGCATTCTCTCCGGCATCGTCGCCCTGCTCTGGGCATGGGTGGCTTGGGCCTTTCTCTGGAACCGTTACGCGGCCATCAACTGGCCGGCGACCTACTTTGCCTGGGGGTTCGCGATCCAGGGGCTGCTCTTCGTCTGGATTGGCGTGGTCCGGGGGCGGTTGGGCTTCTCTCTGAATCGCGACCCGGCAGGTCTCCTCGGTATCGCGCTGTTCATCGTGGCCCTCGTAGTCTACCCCCTGCTCGCCCCCCTCTTTGGGCGAACCTGGCAGCAGGCGGAAGGGTTCGGCATCATGCCGGATCCGACAGTGATCGCCACGCTGGGGCTCTTGCTGCTGGCAGGCAGCCGACCCCACTGGGGACTCCTGGCGGTACCGATGCTCTGGTGCGTGGTCAGCGGCGCAACGCTCCTGGCCATGGGCTCGCCGGATGCATGGGTCCCGCCGTTGGCCGGGCTCCTTGCCTTTGCCGCATCGGCCTGGTCACAGATCCAGCGACGCCGGGCCTCGAGCTAGTGGCGCAGCAGCGCGGAGACCGAGTCGGCCAGGCGCCGACTTCCCCTGCTCCGCCTCGGCTTCGGCCGGTTGCTTCAGGAGGCGCGCGAGCTCCTCGCCGAGCAACTCATGCGACGGCCCGGAGTAGCGGAAGGCGCGATCAGGCCGCCCGGGCCGCCATTTCTCGCGTGCCCCGCGCAAAGCCTGCCCCGCCGAGGCCGAGTATTCCGGGGAGGTTCAGCTCTCCCGCCTCGATTTGCGAGAAGCCGGCGTCCTTCATCAGCGCAGGCTGGCCGTCGATGTCGATCGTTCCGGCGCCCATCCGCGTCTCTCGAGCCGCGTGCTTCTCCGACCGCTTGAAGTCGACAATCACCAAGCGCCCGCCCGGTTTGAGCACGCGCGCAATCTCGGAGAGCCCCCGGCGTTTGAGGTCATCCGGCAGGTGGTGCATCATCAACGTGCTCAGCGCGACGTCGAAGGACTGGTCTGGGAGCGGAAGCCTCTCGATCACGCCGACTCGGAAATCGATAGGGGAACCGCGTCGAGCCGCCTTGGCGCGGGCCCGTGCGATCTGCCGCGGGCCAGGGTCGATGCCGAATACGTGACCGGTGTCGCCTACGCGCTCCTTGGCGATCAACGCCAGCGTTCCGGTGCCGCATCCCACATCCAGCACCGTTTCTCCCGGTTGAAGCCGGGCCAAGTCGGCCGCTCGATGTCGAAGTTCTCTCAGCCTGCCGCGGAACATGAGGGCGTCGAACGACCAAACCAGCAGGTCATAAGGCCAACCCCAGTTCATGACCAAGCCCTGCGTGGGTGCGGACGTCTCGCCCGAGCCACTACGATGGTGAAGCGCGAACGAATGCATGGATCTTGCTCCTCGGTTGAATTCTTCTCTCACCGCACTGCCCTACCGAGCCAGGCGAGGGCTGCGCGGGTCGGATCTCTCTTGACCGACGGCCGCACCACGAACGCATAGAGACCCAGGCCCCACAGGGTGGCGAGCACGGCAGCCGCCTGCACAGCCGCATCCCGACCGCCGAGAGCCTGGGCCAGAGCAGCCTCGAGCCGCTCTATCCCGCGAAGCAGAATGGCCCGCACCGTTGGGTCCCGATCGGCCTCTACGATCACCCCGACGAACATCCGCATATGCCCGATCTCGGCGACCGCCTCGGCCAGGTGGGCGAGCATCGGTCCGGTTGGACGTGCGGCCTGGCCGTCCACCGCACGGCCGATGCCCGCCGCGAGCGAGTCCACGAACCGCTCGGCGGACGCCTCAAGCAGATCGTCTCGCGTGGGGAAGTAGTAGGTGAGGTGCGACTGTCGCACCCCGGCCCGCGCAGCCACTTCCGGCTGGGTGAGCCGGCGAATGCCTCCCTCCCGCAAGGCCAGGAGCGCGGCATCAAGGATTCGGTCCCGCACGTCACCGCCCTCCGGTGCGTCGGCGAGTGCGTGGGTCTTCTTGCGTGGCATGGCCTCGACTTCCGTGCATCGCCCAACTTGGTACTGCTACCAAGAACATTGGTATATCTACCAAATCCGGACGCGGAACGCAACTCCCGGTGTGGCACGATGGGTGGGGGCAGGTGGGTGATGGAGCGAGGATTCAGCGGCTCGCGGCCGCAACCGGCTCCGGCAGTCCGATCCGCCGCAGGACGGCCTGGAACCGAGGCTCACCCGCGAGCCGGTGAAGCTCGGTCCAGCGACCGATGTAGGTGGTGAACGGTGCACGCTGCTCCACCGCCCGCTCCAGGAGCGTGAGCGCGCGGTCCGACTCACCGAGCAAGGCATAGAACCGTGCGATGACTACGATCGGGAACCTGCCGGCCGCGGCCCACTGGTCCACGACGCGCACGGCCGCAGGCCGCGTCGCCGGCCGCTCGACTCCGCTCAGGAAGGTGAGGAATTGCGCCGGGGGCTCGCCGAGGACCTGCGCCCCTTGTCGCATCAGATCGCGAGCCTCCGCGTAGCGGTCCGCCGCGAGGGCCACCATCGCGCCTTCCATATAGGGCTGGGCGAAACGGGGACTCAGCTCCGTGGCGCGGCGAAAGGCAGCCGCGGCCGAATCGAGCTGACCTGCCCTGTGATAGTACTGCCCTGCATCCAGCCGCATGACCGGTGATGCCGGATCGAGCGCCAGCGCTTTGCCCAGCTCGACCCTGGCTTCCGCCAGCCGCCCCTGGTCGGTCAACAGCTCGTTCAGCCACTGGTGTGCGGTGGCCAGGTTGGGGTCGAGCGCGATGGCCGTCCGATACTCCCGTTCCGCCGCGGACCAGTTCCAGTCGTACGACTTGAGCAGGTACGCGTAGGCGAGATGCGCCGGCGCGAGCGTGCTGTCGAGCGTCAGCGCCCGGGTCACCGCCGCTCGCCCAGCCGGCACGAGCTCGGGGCCCGGCACGTCCGCGTACTCCGTGAGCAGCACCTTGGCGCTCCCGAGACCCGCGAGTGCCCGCGCATATCCCGAGTCCCGGGCCACAGCCTTGGCGAAGTAGTCCGCCGCGATCTCCAGATCCTGGG
>Ga0137375_10007102_pt1 | contig 13289 bp, 9 predicted proteins | sample SagtaG_24_FD_104936 | JGI IMG/M metagenome (GOLD analysis project Ga0137375, IMG submission 104936) | Vadose zone soil microbial communities from Sagehorn Ranch, Mendocino, California, USA - Sage1_R_113_16 metaG | ecosystem: Environmental > Terrestrial > Soil > Vadose zone | place: USA... | reverse complement strand
CGCCTCGTCGCGGCTCATGTCTTCGATGACGTAGTTCATCCAACGTTTCGTGTAGCTCACGCCCACACGACCGTCCTTGATGACCTCGTATTCGCCGCCGAACACGATCTCGTCCGACGACTGCGGCTTGATGTCGGGGTCGACAGGTGTCGCGCCGGCGCCGGTGGTGGTCCACTTCGCGTTGGGATCGACCGGATCGTTGACCGCGAGCTGATGCGCTGGGTCGAGGCACGGTCCCTGCGTCGTCGCCGGAAGCCCGGCAACAGGGCAGGGGTTGGCGGCCGTGCCCTTGGCGTGGACCGACTGGATGCTGTTCTCGGACGAGAGCGAGCGGTCGGCGATGTCGAGCGGCACGTTTTCGTAAAAGCGAGCGTAGTTGCCGAAGATCTTCGAGCGGCCCGCCTGCGTCGGGTCGTAGATGACGCCGGCCCGCGGCGACCACTCGTTCGGGAGGCTGAGCCCACGGTTTCCATCGGCCGCGTAGAGGAATTGCGCGTCGTAACGCAGGCCGAGATTGAGGGTGACCATATCGAGGACGCTCCAGCTGTCCTGCACGAACCCTCCGGCTATGACCGACTTGGTCACCGTGTGGAGCTTGTCGAGGACGACGGCGTCGTCAGGTCCCTGCAGAAACCCGTACTGCCGGTTGTCGGCGAAGTTGCCTCCGCCCGTCGCCTCGCGATAGCGAACCCGACCCGAGTACGCCTTGGTATTGTCGTAGCGCTGGTACTCCACATCGATGCCCGCCTTGAAAACGTGGTGGCCGGCGCCCTGAAGCAGGTACGTGAGGACGCTGCGCGCCTGGTAGCGATCAAGCGAGCTATCCTGAAGGAAGTCAGGGCCGCCCGAGCTGTAGGTCTGGACCGGGCAGGGCGAAACCGAGTGCGGCATGCCCATGGCGTCGTTCACCATGACCGCTCCGCAGGGGGCGCCGAGAGCCGGGTTGCCGTCGAAGTCCCTGATGGAGTGAAAGTCCGGGGCTCTGTTCTGGCGCCAGATAATGCGCGGCACCCCGGAAAGACCTTGCTGCGACCCGACCGCGGTGCCGTCCGATGGCAAGACCGAATAGTTCTCGTGGTGCCAGCCGAGCGTCGTGTCGAGAAGGACCCGCTTGTTGTCGAAGGCGGACGACCATTTGAGGCTCGTATCGAACGAACCGGCGAGACGCTTGTGGGCGAGGGCTTCGTACGTGCCCGCCAAACCGTTCGGTGCCGTGCGCACGTCGAGCTCGAACTGTCCATTCTGGGGATTGAGCGAGAACTTTCCGCCGCCGCCCGACCAGCTCGGCGTGGTGAACACGGCGAGCGCGATCGTGTTGTCGGGATTGATCAAGTACGTCAACTTGCCCATGGCCTGAAGCTGGTCGGACTGGGCGACGTAACTCGTCGTCGTGCCGCCGATCGGATCGGTCTGTCGGAAGCCGGTGTCCCGATCGACGATGTAGCCCCTCGAAGTGGCATCCCAGGTCGAATTGACTCGAAAGCTGTTGTAGCTCTTGCCGACGTTGAGCCGCGTGCGAGCGAGATCGAGGCCTACGAAGAACCAAAGCTTGTCCTTCATGATGGGGCCGCCGACTGCCGCGCCGAAGTCGCCCTGGTACGCGAGCTCCTGCGTCGTCAGAACCGTCTGGCCGTCCCGAAGAACCGTCTTTCGCTTTCCCTCGAGCGCGCCCGGCGAGTAGAAGACCCAAGCGCCGCCGTGAAACTCGTTTCCGCCCGACTGCGTCACGACGTTCAGCATGGCTCCCGTGGTGCGACCATACTCGGGCATGTACCCGCCGCTGAGGACGTTGACCTCTTTGACGAATTCGATGGTGAGCGGCGTGCCGATGACGCCGTATGCCGGGTTGTTGACGGACATGCCGTCGAGCACGTACTGATTCTCCGGCGACGTCGTGCCATTGACCGAGGTGCCGTAGCGGTCTGCATTGGCGCCCGGCGCGGCTTCGGCGACCGATTCAAACGAGCGGGACGCCGATCCCTTGTTGCCCGGTCTCGAAACCGGAATTCGCCGCGTGAATTCCTGGGAGATGCTCATGCCCGTCGAGCTCGACCCGACGTCCACCGTCGGCGCTCGCGCGATGACCGTCACTTCCTCCGCTTTGATCGTCTCTGGCAGGAGGTCCGCGTTGACGCGCAGCGTTGTGTCCGCGCGCAGCCCGATACCCCCGCGCGAGAAGGGACGGTACTGCTCCTTCTCCAAGCGAACGGTGTACTCGCCGGGCGGTAGATCCGGAACGCGGTACGTACCGGTGGAGTCGGTGACGACGGTCTGCTCACCCTGCAGGGCCGGGGACGTTACCGTCACCACGACGTCCGGCACGGGCGCCTTGGTCGACGCGTCGGTCACCGTTCCGACGAGAACACCGGCACCTTGCTGCGCAAAAGCAGCCTTGGGTCCCAGCCAACACGCCAGCAAGATCACGCAGGCGACCCAATGCAAGAACTTCTTCTTGAACATTGTCACGAATTCCTCTCCACGCGAGGTGGCCTCCATTAAGGAGGGTGGAGCCAAGCCGCACTCGGCGGGAGACCTGCCTCACGCCTTGATGAGCCAGACTACGTGACGGAAACTACGACGAAACGAACACGTCAAACGAGTGGAGCCACACTTGCCCGACCACGCACGCTACGATCGACCAACCGGAGTCTCAAAGTCGTACAGCAACCCGCCTACAAGGCGGCGGGGACGATGCGATGACTCGCACCGAGTACCCCGGTTGCTTTCACATTGTCAATAGGGTTCTTCAATTGGAGGCGAGTCGTCCGGACACGAAAGCGCGTCATGACATCCAGCTTAATGGACGAAGATCCACCTTCTTGGAGTGGCCGAATCGCGGTCGAATCATTGAGAAAAATGTGCCACGAACGCACGAACTTGAACCCAGTTCGATAAGCCCGTGGTCTGGCCAGTCGAGTAAGGAAGCTTGCCCGCGTACATCATCGAAGGCACGCTGCGCTTGCTTTGCCGTCCCCTTCGTCCAGACGCGGCCACTTCGTTCTGTTCGCCGGGCTCGTCGCGGTTTCGACCAGTGGACCTTTTTTCATAATGGCGCATGTGAACGCCTACGCTGCAGTTTTCTGGCGTACGTTGTTGGCTGGCCTACTCGGGCTCGCCATCGCGCTCACGCGCGGCAAGCTCTCGCTGCCCGAGCTCCGCGCGCATGCGCGCGGCATCGTGCTGGGCGGCGCGCTGCTCGGCGCGCATTTCGTGCTGTGGGTCAAAGCATTCGAACTGACCGACTACGCGTCCAATCTCCTCCTGCTCGTCGCGCAGCCGCTCATCGCCGCGGTTTTGGGGACACGGTTGGGCGAGTCGTTGCCGCGGCATGCAACTGTTGCACTGGCGCTGGCCGGGGCAGGTATGTTGCTCATCGGGGGCGGCGACTACGCGATGGGCCCGCGGGCTCTCTTGGGCGACGCGATGTGCATCTTGGCCGGGGGCTTCATCACCCTTTTCTACGTCGCCGCCCGCGACGCGCGAAACGCTCTCCCTCTCGATGCGTTCATGGGCTCCACCATGATGGCCGCATCGCTCGTCGCTCTGCCGTCCGCGCTGGTAGCCGGTGTTCCGCTGTCGGGGTTCTCTCTCGCGAGCTGGGCCTGGATCGCAGCGATCGTCCTTCTCACGACGCTCGCGGGGCACGGTCTTTTGAACTTGGCGGCCAGGTTCGTATCGCTCTTCACGGTCAACCTGGTGATCGTGCTCGAGCCGGTGATCGCGATTGCGATGGGCGCCCTCCTCTTCGGTGCCCGCATTACCCTGCTGCAGTGCGTCGGTGGAACGTTGCTCGGCGGAGCCGTGCTCGTCGGGATGCGCCAACCATCCTCCGGCAACACTGGCCCTCCGATCGCGGTGGCGAGCGGGTAACCAGGGTGGAGCGGTGCATGGACTCCGAAAGTCTTCGTCGTATACTTCCATGAGGATGCTAGCGGAACACCTCGACGAGCACGACGACACTCCGGTGGGCGACAAGATCGTCGTTCTTCATGGCGCGACCTGGGCCGACTATCAGCGGCTGCTCGAGATGCGGGGGGAGTCCTCCTCGCCGCGCATTGCCTACTTAGAAGGGGCGCTCGAAATCATGACTCCCTCGCGACCGCACGAAACGCTCAAATCGATCATAGGTTGCCTGGTAGAGGTTTATTGCCTGGAAAATGAGATCGAGTTCACGCCCGTCGGATCATGGACGCTCGAAAACAAGGAAGAGGCTCGCGGCGTCGAGCCGGATGAATGCTACGTGTTCGGGACCGATACCGACCCCGATAAGCCCGATCTCGCCATCGAAGTCGTTTGGACGTCGGGGGGACTCGACAAGCTCGATATTTACCGCAAGCTCCGGGTGAGGGAAGTCTGGTTTTGGCGGCGTGGCCGTCTGACCGTCCACGTGCTCCGCGGCGAAACGTACGAAGAGAGGCCGGCGAGCGAAGTCCTTGCTGGTATCGATCTGGCCGAGCTCGTGCAGTATCTCGATCGTCCAACGGCGAGCCAAGCGATCCGCGAGTATCGGTCCGGCTTGCGAAAGCGTCACGGTTGATCGAAGCTGACGGAGGACGCTACCTCACGATCGCCACGTCCGTTTTGCAGCCGTAGACGATGTCGACGCTTCCCCCTTTGCCGAGCTCGGCGCAAGCCGCCGGGCACATGATCACCCGACTCGGATCGGTCGGACTGTCGTAATACCAGTTCGATTCGTTCGGTTGGCAACTCGCCGAATCGGGCACCTGGGTGAAGCGAATCGGGTCGGAGCCCGGCACCGTATGCTGAACGTTGATCCGGGTGGGGTCGAGCTTGCCGCTGCTGACGGTTGGGATGGCATAATCGCAAGGCAGGGCGAGGTTTCGAATCGACAACAACGTCGCGAGGAACTGCTGCTCGGCTGTCGCGTTGATCTGGACGAGGAACGCGCGGGTCTGTCCGGTTCCGCCGGCGGATGCCCAGGCGTCCAGATTGCCGACATCGGGTCCGATGCCCACGACGTAGGTCTTGATGGAAGGCGTGCTCGACGCCGCTCCGGCGATCGCCGCGGTCACTGAATCCGGATCGTTGGCACTTCCGTAATGACCTGGGCCGCAGATGAGAGGCTGCCCGTCGGTCGCCAGAAGGAGGGCGACCGCGTGATCGGGATTTTGCCGCTGATGCTGATCCAGATAGCGATAGACGCCTGTGAGCGCCTGCGTGGTCGGAGTTCCATAGTGTTCCACCGTATCTGCTTGGGCCGCGGTGAAATGATGAGCGTCGAGGGAATCGGTGAGCGCTTTCGCATGGCCGGGAAGGAGACCGATCGGGACTGCCGGAGTTTGGTAGGTAGCGGGATCGCACTTGATCGTCTCGTCCGTGATGTCGCTCGTCATCTGGCCGAGTGCCTGCGGAAAATAGTTGAGCCCGATGCCAACGCCATCGAGGCGCCCGCCATTGATGAAGCTCTTCAGGGCGGCGACCGTCGGCTCCCAACGATTCGGCGAAAATTTGGTCATCGACCCCGATTGATCGAGCAAGATGTAAAGGTCGAGCGCACGCTGCTCGGCCCGTCTGGTGTCGGTGGCGCAGTTCGCGTTCGCATCGGCGGCGCTGGCGCCATCGACAAGGATCCCGGTGCCCGAACCGCCTGCATCCGTCGAAATTTCCCCGCCCGACCCAGAAGGTGAGCTCGCGTCGGTCAGCCTCGGTGAGGCGCGATCGCCCCCGCACGCCATGACGATGACGCCGAAAATGGCCATGAAGCTGATGGCGGTCGTAGGCATGCAGGGCTCCCGCGCTGCTGACAGATGGTAGGTACCGCCGATCGCGTCGAATCAGACTCGTCAGCGCCGCTCTGGTTCGCTGCTCGGCTTGAACACCAGGTGCCACATCGGAAAGCTGTAACCGAGCCAGACCAGGTTCGTCGTGATCAAGCGCACGAGAACGTAGTGCTGGACAGCCGCCGCGCTTGCGCGCATCGCCAGCTCGTACAAGAGCGCAGTCAATACGAGCCCGCCGATCTGCACGAGTACGAAGAGAATGGCCTCGCGTCCGACGCGGCCCGCGCGAGCGCGAAACGCCCAAAGTTTCTGGCCGTAAAACATGACCACGCAGCCGAGCACAAGCGCGGGCACACTCGCGGCGCGCGGCGACAAGCCAGCGAGCGATACGAGGGCCGTGAGCGACGCGAGATCGGCGCCGGAAGCGAGCGCCCCCGCTCCCGCCGAACGAACGAGGCGGGCAAGAAGCGGCCCGACGCGACGTTGCACACTCACCGCCTCTCGACCGCTCATTGTCCTACGAGGCATCGACGGGGGCCGGGTTGCAACGCTTCGCGAAAGAAATAGTGAGCCGGCAAGGGGGGAGATTGCCACTACTACGGGCTGGCCGTGTACTGCCCGGAGGGGTCATGTTGACAAAACGAACGCTTTCGCTTGCTTGCGGTTGGCTCCCGCTCTTGATGGGGGCCTGCTCGGACCCGGGGAGCGCGACCGCCTCGACCGCGACAACGTCGTCGACATCGTCGGGAAGCAGCGGGGGCACGGGTGCTAGCGCGACGGGCGCGACGACTGGAACCGGTGGTTCCACCGGCGGGGGCGGCAGCGGCACGGCGGGCTCGGCAGGGGCCCCGATCACCGATGCAGGCGGCACCGGTGGAGGCACGCCGGACAGTGGCCAGATCGGCTTCAGCCGACCGCAGGGCAAGCTACCGAACAAATCCAATCCCGCCAGCATGTTGAACCTTCCGGAAGCCGACTGGCAGAAAGGGCTCGTTTCGCCGTCGCTCGAGGTAAATCATCACATCAACCAGCCGATCGCGATGAACGGTTACCTGCAGCTTTCAGGTAACGCCGAGTTCACCTGGTACGACATCGAAGACCCCACCAAGCCGAAACGGCTGTCCCAGATCGTGAGCCCTGGATTCAACCCGATCGCCGGCGGCAAAGCGGAAGGGGAAGCAGAATCGCACCAGGTCTCGATCGCCAAGTACGGCGATCGGTTCTACGAGGTCACCACCGCGGGCACCGGCGTGGATATCTGGAACATGACCGACCAGACGAGGCCCTTGCACGTGAAGGGCATCAAGCTCGAGGGGATCAACTACGGCGATTTCACCGCCGCCGTATGGGGCATGGCCTGGCAAGGCGACACCATCTACGTCGGAGGCACCGATACCGGTCTGCACATTCTCGACGCCAGGGATCCCAACAACGTGACGTTCGTGAAGCGCATTCCGACGTCCGCTTTCGGCGGTGTGAGCGCCGGCCCGGTGTACGCAATCGGCAACATCCTGGTGATCACCACCCCCAAGGAAAACGGCGGCATCGCCACGATGGACATCAGCGATCCACTGAACCCCGTCGTCCTCGACTCGATCTTGCCGGTGAAGAGTTACATCGGGGCCTTCTACCGCCACTACGTCTATTTGCTGAGTCCGCTGCGCGTATGGGACGTGCTCACCGACCCGACCAACATCGGAACCGCGACCACACCGATCTCTGCGCTCACCACAGAGTCGAGCGAATATATGAGCTTCGCCGATGGGTACATGTTCCTCGGTCACTTGCGGCCACATCCCGGCGCGTCCAAGATCGATGTGACCGATCCCAAGAACATGGTGATCAAGAGCCGCATTTGGGGCCGTCACGTTGGGGTCGACGGCGGCACGGTCATCTACGACGATCAGTTCACGATCGCGATCGGCAGCCTCCTCGTCATGGCCGACGACGAGAAGCCGTATCTCGGGGCGGTCATCGGCGCGCAGTCGGCCGATCCCGACACGAAGCCCCCGTTGGTCGACACCGTCATTCCCCGAGACAAGGCGACGGGACAGTCGGTCAAGTCCCGCATCGGCATCTCCTTCACCGACAACATCGAGCTCGCTACGGTGAATCCTGCCAGCGTCATCGTCCGACCACTCGGTGGGCAACCGCTCGCCGGCAAGTGGGGTCTTTACATGGGCGTGCTCAATTTCGATCCCGACGCCGACCTCGCGCCGCGCACCACCTACGAGGTGATCCTGCCCCAAGGCGGGCTCACCGATCTCGTCGGCAACGCGCTGGCTCAGCCATTCAAATCGACTTTCACGACACAGTAGATCGAGTGCGAACCCTTCGATTTCCGTTCCTCGTCACCTTGCTGGTCGCCGGCTGGGCTCTGCCCGTGCAGGCATTGACCGCCGAAGTTTCGACGCGCAGTCCGTCGCTCATGGGCAGCGCCTTCACTTTCCGCGCGGTCGTGGCGGACGCGGTGGGCGCCGCCGAGTACCGGTGGAACTTGGGGGATGGCACGCGAACCGACTTCGAGGTGGGGCGTTCGGAGATCGAACATACCTATAGCCAACCGGGTCATTACGCGATCCAGGTCACCGTCCGCGATCAGGCCGGGTTCACGAGCGTCGCCTTCTTCCACACGGTTCACTTTCCGCTCACGCCCCGAAAGCCGAGCGGCTCGGCGCCCATCGTCTACGACGAAGCCCGCAAGCGGGTTTACAACGTCAATCAGGACAACGACAGCATCAGCGCGATCGATCCCGAGGCGCTCGTGAAAGTGGGGGAGCTCCCCGTCTACCAGAGGCCCGAGGCATTGGCACTCGCGCCGGATGGCAAGCTCTGGGTCATGCATCGCGACGACTACGCCGTGGCCATCGTCGATCCCGAGCGATTCGTGATTGAAAGGGGATTTCGGCTCCCCTACGCCTCACAACCCATGGGCCTGGCCATGAGCCCGATGGGGGACGCCGCCTACGTCACGTTGATGGCCACCGGCAAGCTGCTCAAGCTGAGTGCGGTGACCGGTGAAATCCTCGGAGAACTCGACGTCGGCTTTCGACCACGCGGCGTCTCGGTGTCGCACGATGGGAAAGACGTCTACGTCACGCGGTTCATTTCGGCAGACACCCACGGCGAAATCACACAGGTAGACGGCCCTACGCTGAAGATCGTCAGGCGCATCGAGCTCGCGGCAGACACGACGACGCTGGATACCGATCAGCAGGGAAGGGGGCTTCCGAACTTCGTCTTTTCGATCGGCATCTCCCCTGACGGCCGGCAGGGGTGGGCTCCCGCCAAGAAAGACGACGTTTTCCGCGGAACCTTTCGCGACGCGCAGCCGCTCACCCAGGACAACATCGTGCGGCCGATGGCGGCGATCATCGATCTCTTGCAAGGCGCCGAAGAGCTCGGCAAGCGCATCGACTTCGACGACCGCAATCTTCCGTCGCACGTCGAGTTCAGCCCGCTCGGCGACTACGCATTCGTGACCTTCACCGGAATCAACAGGGTCGAGGTTCGCGACGCCTACACGCGAGCGCTGGTGACTGCCTTGCAAGATGCCGGGCTCGGACCGCGGGCCAGCGTGCTCGGTCCGAGAAACCGCATGTTCGTGCAGGGCTCGCTGACCAGAAACGTCGTGGTGTATGACGTGGCAACGATCCTCGATTCGTCCGATCCGAGGTCGATCAAGTTGACCGACATTCGAACGGTCGACCAAGAAAAGCTCGCACCCGATGTCTTGCGCGGCAAGCAGGTCTTCTACGATTCGGAAGACAAGCGGATGAGCGTGCAGGGATACATCAGCTGCGCCTCCTGCCACTTCGAAGGTTTCGAGGACGGACGGGTGTGGGACCTCACCGATCAAGGCGAGGGACTCCGCAACACCACGTCGCTCTTGGGGCGCCGCGGCATGGGACAGGGCCGCGTGCACTGGAGCGGCAACTTCGACGAGATCCAAGATTTCGAAAACCCGATCCGTGCGCTCTTCAACGGGCTTGGTTTCTTGGCAGACGACGTCTTTGCGAAGGTGAGCGACCCGTTGGGCGCGCCGAAAAAAGGGCTCAACTCCGATCTCGATGCTCTCGCGGCTTTCGTGACCACGCTGGATCACGTCAATCCGAGTCCCTACAGGAATGCCGATGGGACGATGACGGCCGAGGCCGAAGCGGGCAAGGCGCTTTTCGGGCAGCTCGGGTGCAACGTGTGCCATGTCGGGGCGGACTTCACCGACAGCGCGCGGGACATGCTGCACGACGTCGGTACGATCAAGCCGAGCTCGGGCAGCCGGGCCCATGCGCCGCTCTTGGGCATCGACACGCCTACGTTGCTCGGCGTATGGGAAACGCCACCCTACCTTCACGATGGGTCCGCGGCGACGCTGCGCGATGTTCTCACGACGGCCAATCCGCGGGACGAGCACGGCTTCGTCAGTTCGCTGACGCCCGATCGAGTGAACGAGTTGGTGGCCTATCTGCTCCAGGTGGACAACGAGCTTCCACCGCGCAGGTTGCCGTTCGAGTCGACGGGCCCGGTCGACGGCGCCGCCAATGCCGCAGGCCCGCTGCAGCCGGCGGCCGGCGGCTGCGCCTGCGCGACCCGCGAAAGCCGCAAACCTCCGAAGCTCGGGGGCCTTTTTGGACTGGCCGCGCTCATTCTTCTTTGGTGCGGCCGTCGAGCAGGCACGCCACGTTCATATCGCCCATGACGTTGATCATCGTGCGGCAGCGATCCAGAAACCAGTCGACCGTCAGCAAGAGCGGAATGTACTCGGTCGGAAGCTTCACGGCCGTGAAAACCAGGGTCATCGTTACCAGGCCGGCCTCCGGGATCCCCGCTGCGCCGATCGACGCGATGACCGAAGTGAGCACGACCATGAGCTGCTGGCCGAGCGTCAGCTCGATGCCGAGCATCTGCGCCACGAACAGCGCCGCCATCGCCTCGTAGAGCGCCGTGCCATCGTTGTTGAAGTTCGAGCCGACCAGGGCCCCGAGGCTGGCCGAGCGCTCGCGCAGCCCTACTCGCTTGAGAAGGCGGTCGTAGGTGACCGGCATGGTCGCGGTCGAGCTCGCGGTCGAGAAGGCCATGACCAGCGCGTCACGCGTAGCGGAGAGAAGCGCCCGGGGCCGAACCCAGGAGCCGAACCGGATCCGCGTCAAGTAATAGGTCGCTTGAAGTCCAAGCGCGATCAAGACAGCGACGACGAACTTACCGAGCGCGGCAAACGGCGCGAACCCGCTCGTGCCCACGATGCTCGCCACTTTGCCGAAGACGGCGAGCGGAACCAGCGCAATCACCCAATGGAGCAGGACCAGAATCGTCGTGAACCCGAGCGACGTGAGCTCTTCGGCCGTGCGGCGCTGCGAACCGCTGAAACCACGAATCGCGATTCCGAGCGCGACGGCGATCATGACGACGCCGATCACTTTGTTGTCCACGAACGGTCGCACCAGACTGTCCGGCACGTTGTCGAGCACCTGGTTCAGGACATCGCCCTTCACCTCGAACGAAGTTTCGGGGCGTTGCAGGTTGGCACTCCGCCCAGGCGCAAAGACGTTGGCCACGAGCAGCCCCAACACGATGGCCACCAACGTGTTCAGGACCAAGAGCCCGGCCATCCGCAGCGCCGTCCGTCCGTGGATTTCGGCGGTCATGATCGCGTGCACCACCGCGACCAGGATCAGCGGGGGTGCGAGCGCGCCGAGCAGCCGGAGGATCAGGCGCGCGGGTTGATCGAGCGACTTGGCGTTCGGGCCAAGCGCGAGTCCGGCGGCAATTCCCAAGAATAACCCGAGCAGGATGCGAAGGTAGAGCGGCAAGCCCGTCCACCACGCCAAGGGCCCGCGTCGCTTTTTGTCGTCGGTGGACGAAGCTTCTTTTTCCATGGCATCTCTTCGAGCGTCGGCCAAGCCTACTCATTCCAGGAGCAAAGGTCAGGATGGATTGCGTTTCGCGGATAACTTCCGCCGGTCCGCACTTGAGTGGAGAAGCGATCTGGCAGCGAGGATCGACGCAATCATGCTGGTGACGCGGAGACGCCGCACGACCCCACAATCACTTAACATCTTGCCGGACACCGCCGGACTCGTCTAGAGTGGTTCGCCGAAGTGAAGAATTTGGGCACGAAGCCAGTCTGCTTGGCCCACGTCAAGAATCGTGTTCGAATCGGCCACCGGCGCCATCGTCGAAACGCTCGACGGTTACGCTGCAGCCGATCCCCACAAAGCGGGAAGTTCGCTCAGCACGGCCTGCATCCCGCCTGGCAAGTCGGGTGTCGTCTGGACCAACGACCTGCCGTCCACGGCACTTGCGCTCAACTCGATCAAAATCGCCAAAGTCACGATCGACGCCAACAGCATCTTCGATGGCGCAATCGCGCATCCCTTGGCTCCAACGATCTCGGGAGCGGCGGTCACCGAACACTCGAAGCTCGGAGCCGGCTCGTGGTCGGTGAGCGGGCAGGCCACCGCGACCGGCACAATCTACAACGTGAAAGAGGATGTGTACCTCATCGATGCAGCGGGTTTCGCGATCGACAATCTGGCCGCATTCCACTCGGATACTTTCTTCCAAGGAGAGATGTGGACCTTCGAAACGATCGCCGGCTATCGAGGTACGAAGCCGCCGAACTTTCGGCTGTTTACGACGTTCATCGAAGGAGAGCGCCCCCAGCTCGTATCCGGAGCAGGCGCGTCGTTCGACTCCATGGCCGACGGGGAGCTCGCTCGCTGGCGGGCGCTCGACGAGGTCCGCGCCCGACGCGATCGGGCCCAGTTTGCCCGTTCGAGCATCCGCCCTTGAACGTTGCAAGCGGCTCGTGGGTGAGAAGCCCATGGGCCGCGCACCCCTTGGCCGTGATTTCCCCCTCGAAGCGGTTCAGAAACCGATGCCGGTGTGCAAGACGACGTTGAATTCACCTCGCGCATGGTGGCCGGTTGCCGGCAGGTTGTCGGGCTCGCTCTGAATGAATGTCGGGAACGCGGCTTCGATGAACCAGGTCGCACCGTTGAGATCGGCGAGTCCGAAATTGATGAGCGGAATCAGGCCGACGTTGGTATTCGCATTGGTCCGGAACGCGAGACGCAAGCCGGTCGCGAAGGCTCCCCAGTTGTAAACGATGCCCGGGTCGATCACGAGCCCAGTCGTGCCGGGCGGGCTGATCGGGTTCGCGACCACCACTTCGAAATCGACGACCAACTTGCCCCCGGGTTTCACGGTGACGCCGATCGGCGTTAGCAGCGTGAATTGATCAGCGATCGTCGTCGTTTTCGTGGACACGGTCACCAATGGAGTGGCAACGCCCACGTGCCCCCCCACATCGGCGGCCGGCGCCCGCGTTGATAGCGAAAGAGTAGCAACTCCGATCGCCAGGCTGCACATCGACGAGACCATCTTCTTGTGGCTGCGAACTGCATGAGCTGCTGGCATGGTTTCTTCTCCTTGGGTCTAGGGGTAAGCTGCTTCGAGCTTCGCTGTGTGGATAGGACGGTGTTGAGATTGCAGCCGCAATCTCCGCTCGGCCGACCGATGCCCGAACATGGCCTCGTGATACTCCTT
>Ga0137375_10007101_pt1 | contig 13291 bp, 5 predicted proteins | sample SagtaG_24_FD_104936 | JGI IMG/M metagenome (GOLD analysis project Ga0137375, IMG submission 104936) | Vadose zone soil microbial communities from Sagehorn Ranch, Mendocino, California, USA - Sage1_R_113_16 metaG | ecosystem: Environmental > Terrestrial > Soil > Vadose zone | place: USA... | reverse complement strand
GCCGTCGTGCTGCAGGAGCCGGTTCTCTTCTCCGTGAGCATCGCCGAGAACATCGAGTATGCCGCGCCGGGGGCGAGCCGGGAGCACATCGTCGCCGCGGCGCAGGCGGCGAACGCCCACGAGTTCATCGAACGGCTGCCGCAAGGCTACGACACGCCGGTGGGAGAGCGCGGGGCCAAGCTCTCCGGCGGGCAACGCCAGCGCGTCGCGTTGGCGCGCGCCTTCCTGAAGGACGCTCCGGTGCTGATCCTCGACGAGCCCACCAGCGCGGTCGATCTGAAGACCGAGGCCGCCATCCTCGGCGCGATGGACCGGCTCATGCGCGGCCGCACGGCGTTCCTCATCACCCATCGCGCGAGCGCGCTCACGGCATGCGATCGGCGGCTACAGCTCGAGCGGGGACGTCTCGTGGAGGCGACTCCGTCACTCGCATGGCAGGAACGATGAGGCCGGGAGCGACCGCGGCACGGGCAACAACCGTCGACGGTGACGACACTCGACTGATGATCGATACGCTCGAGGAGGGGCTCTCCCACCTGCAGGGCCAGCCCGTCCGGATCCGTGCGATCCGCCGCGAGCTCCTGCCCTCCCTCTCGAGCTTCCGGCGGGAGCGGCTGCGGCTGACGCTCGAGAACGGGGGCACGCTGCGGATGTTCTTAAAGGACCTGAACCCCGACCACCAGACGGAGAAGGCGCGGGCGGTCCGCACGCCCGATCTCGCGCCGAGCTCGCGAGAGCTCAGCATGTACCAGTCGATCCTCTCTCCGGAGCACTTCGGCACGCTCCGCCTGTATGCGCATCGCTGGGACCCCGCCCGCCGTCTGTTTTGGATCTTTCTCGAAGACGGCGGCCGGATCCTGCTGCACAATTTCGTCGACATGGAACGCTGGACCGCTGCCGGGCGCTGGGCCGCGCGGTTTCATGCCGCGGGCCGGACGCTGGGGCCCTCGCAAGTGGCGTTCCTCCCGCGCTACGACCACGCGCACTACCGCGGGTGCGCGGACCGGGTGGGGGCGATTCTGCCCAACCTCCAGATCCCCGAGCGTGTGCTCGTCGAACGGGGACTGCAGCGCTACGCCGGGTACGTCGACCGACTGGCTGCGCTGCCGCCCACCGTGATCCACGGTCAGTTGTTCGGGCGGAACGTGATGCTGCGACGAGCAACGGCCGAGCGGCGGATCGTGGTGATCGACTGGGAGACCGCAGCGCTCGGACCCGGAACCTTCGATCTCGTCAGCCTGACATCGGGCAAGTGGACCGATGACGAGCGGCAGGCGATGCGCCTCGCGTACTTCGACGAGCTGCAAGCGCAGACAGGGCAGCCGCTCGATTGGGAAGGGTTCCGCCGCGAGTTGGCGGTGGTCGCGCTGTATCAGGCGCTCGAATGGCTCGCCTGGTGGGGGCGCCACCGCGCCCTGTCGCGCGGGTTTGCGACGTTCAGGAACGAACTGGCCCGGGTGCTGGACGACCCGTTCGCCCAAGATCGATGACGGAAAAACTGGCATGGAGGCATCGATGACGCCCGATGTCGCTCGGGGGGACATGGCCGACGCCATCGCCCCGTTCGCAGCCGTAATCGCACGGGACGAGTTCCGCGAAGCACTGGAGCGAGTCTGCCTCGCGCGGTGGCGGTGTCGCCCAGTGAGTGAGCCACGGGTCACGCCGCTCCGAGCGCACCGCCGCCGCTGCACGTTCGAAATCGAGCTGCCCACCGAGCGCTGCGGGCAGCACGTGATCGCCAAAGCCTACGCGCACGACCGCTCGGACGTCTTCCGGTACATGCAGGTCCTCGCGCACGACGGCTTCGGACCGGACACGGAATGCTCGATCCCCCAGCCTTTCGAGCATCTGTCCTCGCTGCGCGTGCGGTTGGAAGAGCGCGTACCCGGCCCGTCGATGAAGGACATCATCACCACGGGCTCCCCCGACGACTGGACCGCGGCTGCGGAGCGCTGTGGCCACTGGCTCGGACGATTCCACAGCGAGGCGCCACGGCCGGGGAACCCGGCCGATGTCCCGGGCGAGCTGTCTCGCGCGCGGCAGGCCGGCGCCCGAATGAGCGATACCGGAGAACAGTTGGCGAGGAAGGCCAGAGCACTCCTCGGAGCCCTCGAAGCGGCCGCGCCGGCCGCGGGTGCCGGCGTCCCCTGCGCCGGACACGGCAGCTTCATGCCCGACCACGTGATCGTGCGCGGTCGGCGCACCGCGGTCATCGACCTGGACGAGTACGACGTGGCCGACCCTGCCAGAGACGTCGCCTGGTTCCTCGTGTCCCTGCGGCGCCGGGCGATCCAGCTCCTCGGCGCCCGTTATGCCCTCGATGGCGCGGCCGTGGCATTCGTCCAGGCCTACGTCGCCGCCTGCCCGAAAGACGCGCTGAACCACCTGCCGTTTTTCCAGGCCCTCGAGTGCATGCATCGCGCGCGCCGCGACCTGTACAAGCAGAGCACCCCGCGCCCCGAGTGGGCGGAGTTCATGCTGGACGAAGGTCTGCGGGCGCTGCCGTGACGTTGCGTGGCCGGCGTTCTCACCTGCTCGTAGCCGTGCTTGCGGCCCTGGCGTCGCGCCCGGCCTCCACTCAGGTCGGTGCGACGACCGACATCATCACCGGCGCCGTCGCAGGCCCTGACAGCCAGCCTGTCGCGGGAGCCATCGTGCAGGCGACTTCAGTCGAGACGCGGGTGTCGCGCCAGCGGACCACCGACGCGCACGGGCGCTTCACGATCGTGTTCCCCGACGGGGGCGGGCGCTACGAGCTGACCGCGCGTTTCATCGGCATGGCGCCGGTGCAGATCAGCGTCGTCCGTCAGGCGGACGAAGACCGGATTGTGGCGAACATCCGGATGGGGCTCCTCGCCGTGCCGCTCGAGCCGGTCACCGTGAGGGCGCCGTCCGGCGCCCGCAACGACCGCACGGGGCCGGGCTCCACGGGAAGCGATCTCAACCCGGAACGCGTGTTGCGCCTGGCGATCGACGCCTCCGACCTGAACAACGTCGCGACGCTCGCCCCCGGTGTCCTCGCAATCGGGGGCAACGACTCCACGGCGCCGGCGATTTCCGTTGCGGGGCAACGGCCTACCGCCAACAACGTCACACTAGACGGGATGTCGTTCGGCTCGGGAAGCGTGCCGCAGGATGCCATCCGCTCGATCCGCGTCGTCACGAACACCTACGACGTAGCCCGCGGTCAGTTCTCGGGAGGCCTCATCACCTCGAGCACGCGCAGCGGCACGAACGTTCCGCAAGGCTCCGTCACCTACGCGCTGCGCGACCGCTCCCTCGCGTGGGGGCACGTCACGTCGTCGCCATTCGGGCAGGGCTCCACCCAGAACCAGCTGGGCGGCGCGATCGGCGGCCCCCTCGTCCGCGACAGGCTCTTCGTCTTCGCCGCCTTGCAAGGACGGTGGCGCGAGCAGGCCCTCCCGTCCCTCGCCACCGCCGATCCGAGCACGCTGGTGCGGCTCGGCGTGAGTCCCGACTCGGTCGCGCGCTTCGTCGCCCTCGCCGGCGCGACCGGAGCCCCGGTGGCGATCCCCGACCGCTACGCCGACCGCGCCACCAGCGACGCCGTCGGTCTGCTCCGCGTCGATTGGCAGCTCTCGGACCTCCACACCGTCACGGTCCGTCTCGACGGCCGTTGGGAATCCCAGGAGCCCTCGCGGGTGAGCCCCCTCGCCCTTCCGCTGACGGGCGGGACGCGCACGGAGCGCGGCGGCGGCGTGATGGCGTCGCTCACATCGTACCTCGGTGAGAGTTTCATCAACGAGCTCCGCGGCTACATCGCGCGGCAGCGCCGCGAGGCCAGCGCGTTCCTCGCGCTGCCCGCGGCGCGCGTCGAGGTCGCCTCCGCATTGCCGGACGGCGGCCAGAGCATCGCGGCGCTCGCCTTCGGAGGCAACAGCGGGCTCCCCCAACGGCGTGCCAACCGAAGCGTCGAGCTTGCCGACGAGCTCTCCTGGGTGTCCGGCGGCGCGTCCCACCGACTCAAGCTCGGCGCCTACGTGTACGGGACCCGGGTGGTCGAAAACGAGACGCCCAACCAGTTCGGGACATTCGTGTTTCCGTCGCTCGCCGCCCTGGCGGCAGACAGTCCGGCGACGTTCACGCGTACCCTCGCGCCCCTCGAGCAGGCGGGCACGGCGTGGACGAACGCGTTCTACCTGGGTGACACGTGGCGTGCGGCCGGGGGGCTACAGCTCACCTACGGCGTGCGCATGGAAGCCGGCCGCTTCAGCGGCGCCCCGCCCTACAACCGCGCCGTGGATTCCCTGTTCGCGGTGCGGACGGACCGGATTCCAAGCGACGTGCACGCCTCGCCGCGGGTCGGATTCACGTGGGAGTTCGGCGGCGGGCAGGACGCCGCGTCCTCCACATACCTGCGCGGCGGGGTCGGAGATTTCCGCAGTCCCACGCCCACGTCGCTCTACAGTGCCGCGCTCGCCGCGTCCGGCCTGTCGGGTGCCGAGCGCGATCTGATGTGCGTCGGCACCGGGGTGCCGACGCCCGATTGGTCACGCTATGGCGCGGACCCATCCGCGATCCCGTTCCAGTGCGCGGATACCGTCGCGGCCGTGAGCGTCACGCCCCGTCCAAGCGTGACCGTCTTCGCGCCCGCCTTCACGGCGCCCCACGCCTGGCGCGCGTCGCTCGGCGTGGTGCAGCGATTCCAGGGCAATTACTGGGTGACACTGGAGGGGACCTACGCGCGCGGGATGGGCCAGTACGGCTTCCGCGACCTCAATCTGGTGGCCACCCCGCGCTTCCTGCTGCCCGACGAAGCCGATCGCCCCGTGTACGTACCCGCCGACTCGATCGTCCCGGCGACGGGTGCGCTGAGCTCCGCGGGCTCTCGCATTCATCCCGCGTTCGGGAACGTACTGTTGATGCGCTCCGATCTTCAATCCGACACGCGGCAGGTCAGGGTTTCCGTCGCTGGCGCCACGGCACGGGGCGCGTCGTTCCGGATGTCATACACGCTGACGCGCTCTCGAGACCAGTCCTCCTTCGCGTGCTGCGCGGCGGCGTCGGGGTTCGCGACGCCGACAACCGCGGGCGATCCCAACACGCTCGAGTGGGCGACGAGCGATTACGAGCGCCGCCATTCGCTCCTCGGCACCGTCTCCTACCCCGTCACCTCCGCACTCGAGATCACCGCCATCGGGCGCATCACGTCCGGGATGCCATTCACTCCCCTGGTCGGGTCGGACATCAACGGCGACGGCGCCAGGAACGACCGCGCGTTCATCTTCGACCCCGCGACCACGACGGACACCGCCGTCGCAGCCGGTATGCGCGCCCTCACGGCCGCCGCGCCGGCCCCGGTGCGCGCGTGCCTGGCACGCCAGCTCGATCGGAGCGCCCGGCGCAACTCGTGTACGGGGCCGTGGCAGCCTTCGCTCGACTTCCAGGTCAATTGGCGACCGGCCGGGCTCGGCCTCAACCGACGGCTCACGATGTCTCTGTTCACCGTGAATCTGTTGGGTGGGCTCGATCAATGGGTGCACGGCGCGGCGCACCTGCGCGGTTGGGGGTACGCCGCCGGACCCGACCCGGTGCTCCTGTACGTGCGCACCTTCGACCCGGCGACGCGGCGGTTCCGCTATGCCGTGAACGGCCGGTTCGGCGCCACGGCCAGCGCCACGGGCGGCGTCACCGTCCCGTTCCAGATCGCACTCCAGGCGCGGCTGGCCATCGGCCTCGGCAGGACTGGCGAGCGGCGGCGCGGCGCAGCGAGACAGGCGCCGGTGGCGGAACCGCCGGTCGTGCCGCGGAATCCCGTCACCGCAATCCTCGAGCTGCGCGACGCGCTGGGCTGCACCCCCGAACAGGCCGCGCACCTGCGCGCCATCTCCGACTCGCTCGACGCGCTGAATCGGGTGCTGTCGGATTCGATGGATGCCGCCGTGCAGCAGGCGGGTGACCGGTCCGATCCCGGCGCGCTGTTCACCCGGCTCGGGCCGATGTTGGCGGCCGCACGAGACAACCTCCAGCGAGCCCTCGAGCGCGCGCGGGGGGTGCTCACGCTCGAGCAGTGGAGCATGCTCCCGGACGCCCTCAAGGCTGACCAACCCGCGACCAACGACTAGGGCGCCGTCGCTTTACAACACGGCGAGCCCGCTCACGTCCTCCGGCCGCCTCAGATGAACGTGGGCCACCCTGCGCCCTCGAGCCAGCAGCGCTCGAATGTCGCCCCGCGCCTGCGCCCGCTTCAACCGACCGAACGAGATCCCCATCTCCGGGATTTCGGCATCCTCCGCGTCGTCCGCGGTCACGACCAGAAATAACCCCGTCTTCGGCCCGCCCTTGTGCAGCTGACCGGTAGAGTGGAGGTAGCGCGGGCCGAACCCGAGCGTGGTCGCGCAGCCGAGGGCGTGGGCCCAGGCCGCGCGCACGGCCTGCACCCGGGCCGCGATATCCGGCGTGGGCGGGAGGTACGCGAGGATAGCGAGATAGTCCCCCGGCCGGAACGTGCGCCGCAACGCCTCGGGGTTCATGGTCGGCAGCGGCACGCCAGGCTGCGCCCCTGCGGGCTCGGCGCGCCCCCCCCCCCCGGCCAGCTCCGCGCGCGCCAGAGCTTTCGCCTCCTCCACGTCGGGCTGGTCGAATGCGTTCACACCCAGACGGGTGCACAGCTCCTCGGTGGTGTACTCCCATGCCAGGAACTCCGCGCCGAGCGCGAGCCGATCACCCGAAAAGTCGCTCACGACCTGACTGTCGGGACGCGGAGCCGCGATCGGGTCGTCGACTACGGGAACGACGCCGCGTCCGTCTTTCCCAGTGCTCTCCGCCACGAGCTGCTCGATCCAGTCGGCGAGCCGCGCCACCGGCGCCGGCGGCCGGAGCACCAGCTTGTCCCGCCCCCCCCCGAGCGCGCCTGCGGCGAGCCGCGCACCGCGCGCCCCCGCGGCCTCCGGGTCGACGGCGAGCGCCCGCTCGAGGAGATCCCGGCCGTTCACGCCGAGCAGCGCGGCGGGCAGCATCCCGACCACGGTGAGGGCGGCGTACCGCCCGCCCACGTCCGGCGGATGGGGGAACACCGCCCGGAACCCGCGGTCGCGCGCCAGGGCCTCGAGCGGGCTCCCCGGATCGGTGATCGCCACGAAGCGCGCCGCGTCGACGCGCGTGGCCAGGTAGTGATAGAACGCAAGCGTCTCGACGGTAGTACCCGATTTGCTGCAGACGACGAACAGCGTGCGGTCGAAATCGGCCGCCCGCGCCACGGCGAGCACGGCGCTCGGGTCGGTGCTGTCGAGCACGGACAAGGACCTATTCGCGAAGCTCGACGCGAGGACCGCCGGCGCGAGGCTCGACCCACCCATCCCACATACGATCGTGCGATTCAGGCCGTCGCGCCGCGCCGCGCCCGCGAAGCGCACGAGCTCGTCCCATTGCGCGAGCGAGACGCGCGGCGCGGTCCTCCATGCCAGACGGTCCATACGGCCGCGAAACTTAATGCCCTCGCGGCTGGTGGCGCACGCCGTTAGGTTAGCGCCAAGGTCGCTCGTGCCTCCCCTCAACCGGCAGACTCGCGCGCTGGTGGCGATCGCCGCCGGATCCTTCCTCGCGATCGTGCTGGCCTACCTGCTCGCCCCCGCAGCTCGCAGGGCGTTCGTGGCCGGCGTGTCCTGGACGTGGGCGATGGTCTACGCCATCGCGTGTAGCGCCGTCGCGGCACGCCGCCACCCGTCATCCGATCAGCGGCGCGCCTGGCTGTGGATCGGCGCGGGCTGCGTCCTGTTCCTGGGGGGCCAGCTCGTCTGGAGCTACTACGAGCTGATCCGCCGCGTGACACCGCCGTACCCATCGCTCGCGGACGTGGGCTACCTGGGCGTGTACGTCTGCTTCCTCGTGGCCGTGACGAAGCTGGTCGGGGCCGAGCCGCGCCGCCGATTCGACCACGAGCTGCTGATCGACACGGTGCTCGTCACGCTCACGGCTGGCGCGCTCGCATACGAGTTCCTGCTGAAGCCGCTGTTCGACGCCGGAGGCAGCGTTCCGTCCCTCCTCACGAGTATCGCCTGGGCGATCGGCGGTATCGGCGTGCTGTGGCTGATCCTGGTGGAGCTGCTGCGCCACACCCGCGTTCCCTTGGCCGCGGCGGGTGTCGTGATCGCCTTAGGCGTCCTGTGCGTCACGAACGTCGTGTACGCCGCGGCCGCCTTGCGGGGGACCTTTCACCCGGGCGGCGTGCTCGATCTCGGCTGGGACGCAGGTTTGCTGCTGCTCGCCGCAGCGGCGGCCGTCGCGCCCGGCGCCCCGCAGACCGCCGGCGCCGGTGCACGGGCCATCTCGGGCCACGCCGCGCGCATCGCGGCCCTCGTGATCGGGCTCGGCGGCATCGGCGCGGTAGCAATCAGAAGCGCGTTGTCGTCCGAGCCCGACACGGGGAGCGCCGTGCTCATCGCGCTGGCCGCCGTGATCATCGGCGCGCGATTGATCCGCTCCACGCGCGCCGACCGGCGCTACGCGGCGCTGCTCGAGAACGAGGTCGCGAACCAAACCCGGTCGCTGATGGACTCGCTCGCGGCGACGGCCGCCGCGGAGCGCAATCTGCGGCTGCTCATGAACGCCGTGCCCGATGCGATCGTGGTCGTGGACGGCGAAGGGCGGATCCTCGAATCGAACGGGCCGACCCGCGTCATGGGCGCGCTCGTCGGGCCGGCGGACGGCCGCAACATCTTCGAGTTCGTGGCCGCCGAGGCCGCGGCAGCGGTCCGGGAGAAGCTGGCGGCCTCGTTCCGTGGTGAGATCCAACGCTTCGAGATTCCGTTCTCGCGCGATGACAAAACCCACGGGGTCGCAGCGGTGCTGTACGCCCCGATCCGCGAAGGCAGCGGGAGCGGGATCGCCAGAGTACTGATCCTGGCGCGCGACATCACCGAGCAGAAGCGCAACGAGTCCCAGTCCCAGCAGGCCGAGAAGCTCGCCGCCATGGGGCACCTCGTGAGCGGGGTGGCTCACGAAATCAACAACCCGGCGGCGATCATCTCCGGGTTCGCGCAGACGCTGCTGCTGGACGACTTGACGCCCGAGCACCGCGAGATGCTGCAAATGATGTACGACGAAGCGACGCGCATCGGACGCATCACCTCGAATCTGCTGGCGTTCGCACGCGCCGGCAGCAAACAGCGCGCCCTCGTGGACATGAACGACATCGCGCGCCGCACGTTTGCCCTGCGCTCCTACCACCTCTCGACGCTCAACATCACGATCTCGCTCGACCTCGACCCGAGCGAGCCGAAGATCTGGGCCGACGCCTCGGAGCTGCAGCAGATGATCCTCAATCTGCTGATCAACGCGGAGCAGGCCCTCGTAACGGTGGAGGGGCCGCGCACCATCGTCGTTGCCACGCGTGCCGACGACGCCGAGGCTCGACTCGAGATCGCCGATTCCGGCCCCGGCATTCCGGCCGAGATCCAGGGCAAGATCTTCGACCCGTTCTTCACCACCAAGCCCGAGGGCGTCGGTACGGGCCTCGGGCTCTCCATCTGCTACGGGATTGCCCGCGAGCACGGCGGCCGCATCTGGGTGGAGTCGGAGCCCGGGCATGGGGCGCGTTTCGGGGTCGGGCTGCCCCGCGATCCGCGCGACGAAACCCCGCCCGTACCCAAGGCGCCGGCGCGCACCGCTCCGGCCGGCGGCGAGCTCACCGTGCTCGTGGTGGACGACGAGACCGCACTGCGCAACGCCCTGCTCCGTTTCCTCGGCCGCCGCGGGATCCGCGGTGAGGGTGTCTCGGACGGTGCCGCAGCGCTGCGCGTGCTGCAACAGCGCAGCTTCGACGTGATCATCTCCGACGTGCGCATGCCCGGCATGAGCGGGCGGGAGTTTCTCGAGCGGCTGCAACGGGATCGGCCGGATCTCGTCCCGCGCGTGGTGTTCAGCACGGGCGACACGTTCGCGCCGGAGACCGCGGCACTCCTCAAGGAGTCCGGGGTGCCGACGGTGACCAAACCGTTCGATTTCGCGGTGCTCGAGCGGGTGATCCGCGACGTCGTCACCCGGGCCTCGGCGGGGCGGCCCTAAGGCTTCGGCGTAAGCCCGCGCTCGAGTCCGGAGCCTAGAACCGCGGCCGCCAGAACTCTGCGGCAGTCGGGAACAACTTCTCCGTCAGCGCCGCCGACAGCGTGACGAACAGCCCGTGCCCGCCGCGCACGGAGAAGTCCGGGTCGTTCAGGTTCCCGAAGCGGTAGCCCGTCGTGACTTCCAACCCGTTTACCGGGCGCAGCGCCAGGGCCGGCGACCAATCCCACGTCCGCGCGCCGCTGGTCCGTTCCACGAGGACCCGGCCATCGCCGCGCAGGCTCAGCCACGGCTTCACGGCGACGCTCACGCGGCCGCCGACGTAGTCGGCCCACGCCGTCAGCGTCTGGGGCGTACTATCGGCGTACATCCGGTCCGCCCGGGTGCGCCGTATGGCGTAGCGGGTGCCGAGCTCGAGCGACGGCACGGGCGTCCAAATGAGCTCCGCGGCGCCGATCATCCGGCGCTCCGCACCCTGTGACACGAGCACGCCGCCGCCGATCGGGTTGCGGTCGTCGGTCCAGTGCAGCTGCGCCAGCAGGTTCAGCCGATCGGTGTGGGCCGGCCGGAACGCCAGGCCCCACAGGCTCGAGAGCCGGCGGGAGAGCGGGGCGCCGGGGCGCGCGTTCTGCACGAGCTCCTGCCGCGACAGAAGCGCGAGCGACGCGTCGAAGGCGACGTCGCCCGCCAGCGTGGCGAGGCGGCTCGACTGCAGCGTGCCGTCCTTGTACTCACCGCGCGCGCTCAACCGGTAGGGCGCGTGCTGCGGCAGCAGCTCGACGCCCGCGCCCGCCGACCAGTAGTCGCCCTCGGTTTGCAGGAACGGGAGCGCGCGGACCGGGTCGCCCGCTGCCGCGCCGCTCACGCCGATGCGGCGCTCGAACAGCACGTTCACCGCGAGCGCCGGCGACAGCTGCAGCTTGTTGCGGAGTCCGACCACCGCCGCGTTGCCCGCGCCGCTCACGCCGCCGCTCAACTGATAGCTGCCCCACGCCTGCGTCCCGTGCCCGGCGTCCGCGCGCACGCCGATACTCGAGACCGAGTAGTCGCCCTGGCTGTCTGGGCGTGACAGGTAGCGCTGGCTCGCTTCGAGCGCCAAGGCCGGCGTGACTTTGTACGCACCCCCGAAGCCCCACACCTCGGGCGACAGGTCCGGGCCGTACTGGCTCAGATGGTGCCGTGCCTCGGTCCAGAACTGCAGCTTGGGCGACGGACCCCACTTGGTCTTCAGTTCGGCCGCGGTGATCTCGCTTGGCGTCGACCCGCCGTCCAACCGGTCGTTGACCACGCCCACCTCCACCTGTAAACGGGGGCGCAGCGACTGGACCAGGCCGAGACGGCTGTGCTCGCGGTCCACCCCCTGCAACTCGAACCGCTGGCGTGAATGCTCCGCCAAGAGCTCGGTGCCGCCCACCTTGACGCCGCCCTTCAGATTCAGCTCGGTCAACCCGGGCCGCAGCGCGACGTTGGACGGGTTGGTGAACTCGCGCCCAACGCGCATGAACCCCGCGCCCAACGTCAGGGCGCCGTTGAGCGCGCGGTAGCTGGCCTTGGCCGCGGCGGCGATACCAGCCGAGTCGCCTTGCTCGGCGTACGCCAGCTCGGCGCCGAGGTCGAGCCCGCCGAACCGCATAGCGCGCACGTCGCCGCCCACCAGGCGATAGGGGTGGACCGCCTGGTCGGCGTTCACCGCAGTCAGGCCGACGCGCAGGGAGTCGAGACGCACGCCCAAGAGCTGCCGCACGTCGAGCGCCGCCCGTCCGCCCGCCACGAGCCGCTGCGGGCCGCCCGCCGCCGCTTCGAACGTGGCCACGATGAACACGGGGTTGCCGTTCACGTCGGTCGCCGGGATCGGCTGCTTGAAGAGGATCTCACCGGTCGTGTAGTCGATCTGGTAGTCGACGAACCGGGTGAGGCCCTGCGTGGCCACGGCGCGCTCGGGGTTGTCGAGCGCCCGCGTCTCGATGCGCAGAAACTCGCTCCCGGGCACCATGGCGGTCGCCAGATCGTACGGGCCGGACACTCCCGCGCCGCGGATCTGGAGCTGCCGCAGCGCCTGCGACGTGAGGCTCCCGAAGCCGCTCCACGTCACCGCGCCGGTCGTCACGTGCGCCGCGAGGCCCGTCACTGCCCGCCGGTACTGCGCCAGACTCAGGCCGCTCGCGAAATCGGTGGTCGACAGATCGCCGAAGGCGGCCCAGTCGTAGCCGCGCTCGAGCCGGGCCGACAGCCAAGTCTGCGATGCGGTGCGCGCTTCCATGAGGCTGGCGTCGCCGAGGATCGGGTACTGCGACTCCTCGAGCGGATTCGCGACGCGACCGAGCCCGTTGCGCCCGTCGTTCAAGCGGCGCGAGTCGAGCCCCAGCGTCAGGGACGTCTGGTCGTCCAGCCGGCCGCGCGCCGTGATGGCCCCGTACGCGTCCGGGCTCGCCCCGACGCCGACCAGGCCGGACCCCGCGACCGTGAGCCCCCGCACTTCGGGGAGCAGCTTGAGCGGCACCGTGGCCGTCGCGTCACCCGACTTGAGCTGCAGCGTGCCTGGCCCCACGTTCCGGCCCGGGCGCAGCTCGACCGCGAGGCGGCCGGTCGCCGTGGAAAGCAGCTGCAGCCCCACCGACGAGGGATCGGCATCCGCCCCCACCGCGTCGGCACCCTTCGCACTCACCGTCACGTAGGCGGGCTGCGCCACCGGCACGCCCCACCGGTCGAGCACGCGCACATCCACCACCGTGCGCGAGCGCCCATCGGCCACGAGCGCGGGCGGCTTCACGGGCACCTGGAAGTGTGCGGGCACGCCGGTCACGTGAACCGCGATCGAGTCCCAGCGCTCCTGGCCCCAGGAATTCCGTAGGGCCACGCGCAGGCGGTGGGGCCCGCGCTCAAGGCGCACGGCGATGAAGTCGTACACGCCGTCGATTCGCGTGCGCACCGTGTCCAGCGCTTTGGCGCCGTCGTACAGCATGACGGTGGCGTTGGGCTCGCCCTTCACGCCGATGTACACCCGGTCCCCCGCCAGCACCGCGCCGTCGGCGGGGGCAAAGATGTCGACCCCGGGCCCGCGCAGGAACGCCGCCGCATGCTCCGCGTCGCGCTGCGCCGCGGTGCGTGCCGCCGGCACCGTGAGGCGCGCCGTGTCGACCGGGGCGCCGCCGGTGCTCACGTGCAGGGTGATCGGCGCCCATGCGACTCCCGCGAACCGCCAGCGCAGCCAACGCCGCCCTGCCGCGTCGCTCGCGATTTTGTGTTTAGCGGCCCGGCGGCCACCGAG
>Ga0137375_10007100_pt1 | contig 13292 bp, 17 predicted proteins | sample SagtaG_24_FD_104936 | JGI IMG/M metagenome (GOLD analysis project Ga0137375, IMG submission 104936) | Vadose zone soil microbial communities from Sagehorn Ranch, Mendocino, California, USA - Sage1_R_113_16 metaG | ecosystem: Environmental > Terrestrial > Soil > Vadose zone | place: USA... | reverse complement strand
TCCGCCCTCCCGGCATCGCACCTCCACCGCGGGAAGCGACCTCACTGCTGGCGTCGGCCCTGCCTGGCAGCAAGTCGTGGAACGCAATCGAGTGGCGATCGGCGACCGAAAGTAGCGACCTCGCCGGACACGAGGTTGTCAGGTACCGGAAGATTCCTGCCAGCCGGTAGCCAAGATGGGCGCTCGCCCTGACGACATGCGACCTGGTCAGTCGCCATGGTTACCCCACATAAAGGTCCTCGGACACAGCAGGTAGAAGTCCACCGCGGCACGAGAATGTGGGCGTTCCGGCATAGGGAGACGCAGTCATGGCGGTCGAGGCGTATCCGGTTGGGGGCCCGGCGACCGAGCACACCGCGCGGCTCGTGGCGGGCCGTTATCGACTCCGGTCGCTGCTGGGTCTGGTCTGCGTGCGCTCAGCGAGGCACGAGCCGCCGCGCGGGTCGACCACATCGGAGCTGTCGGGATCTACGACGTGGTCGAGGAAGACGGGCATCCCTGGATCGTCATGGAACGGTTGTCGGGACGAACCCTGGAGGAGGTCCTGGACACCGAAGGGCCACTGCCGATCGACCGGGTGACCAGCATCGGCCTGTGCCTTCTCGACGTGCTGCAGGCGAGCCACCGGGCGGGCATCGTGCACCGCGACGTCAAGCCGGGCAACGTGCACCTGTGCGACGGGGGGCGGGTGGTCCTCACCGACTTCGGCATAGCCTCGACCATGGGTCACGGCTGCAGCTCCCAGACCGGCGAGATATTCGGCAGCCCGGCCTACATTTCGCCAGAGCGGGTCCAGGGCGGCGAGTTCGGGCCGGCGTCCGACCTGTTCTCGCTCGGCGCGACGCTGTTCGCGGCGGTGGAGGGCAGGCCGCCCTTCGACAAGGGCTCCCTGTTCGCCACGCTCATCGCCGTTGTCGAGGATGCGCCAACGCCGTTCCTGCGCGCTGGTCCGCTGCGGCCGGTCATCGAGGGCCTGCTCGCCAAGAATCCCGAACGGCGGCTGAGCGCTGCCCGCGCCCGCGACGCCCTCCGGCGATCCAGCGCGGAGGCATGGCTGTCTTCAGCCGGTCGGCACGATTGGCCACCACAGCTGCACGGCCGCATCGGCCCGGGCAACCCGAACATGGATAACGAGCAGCACCACGACTGACGAGCACCTATTGCCTGTGCACTCTCCTGGACAGCACTATCAGGCCGGCCGCCGACAGCAGCCCTATCCCGAAGGGGTCCAATGGGCGGCAGCCGGGCGGGTCATGCACCGGCGCTCGGCTGCCGCTGACGGATGTGGGCTGCGCCCCGGCGCTTGGACGCAGCCCACCATTGCTATCGGCGATCGTTGTCGTCGGGCTGGTGGCTGCCCGACTTGGCCAGCCCCCGGGCCACCATGTAGCCGATGGTCAGCAGGGTGATGTACCACCACGCCTTGTCAGCCCGGAAATAGTCGGGCCGCAGGCCGTCCTGGCCGGTCTTGACCAGGAACGAGGCCAGCAGGATGCCGGCGAGCACCATCAGGTAGACGACGAACTCGGTGGTCTTGTAGCTGGCCTTGGTCTCGGTGCCGAGCCGGCGGGCGACGCCACGCCGACCGGTGCTGGCTGAGCCGGTCGTCCGGCCAAGCTCTGCGTCCATGCTCGATCCTTCCAATACCTGGCCCGGGCCGCACGACCCGAGCAGCACTGCATACCCGCGCGGGCGGGTTTCTCTTCGGACAGACGCTGGCTTTCTTCGGCCAGCAACTCGCAGCGCGGGATCATGGCGCTGTACGGGCAAATGGGAACCGGGCGCAACGACCTGTAAAGACCGGTCACGGCCTCCCAGGGATCCGACGGTCGGCCCGGGAGCACTGGCTAACCAGGCTGACCGACGTCAAACCTCCAGGCCGCAGGTTCCGCCGGGATCGGCGTCCCGCGCCGCATCGCGGGCAGTGCCAGTTGGGGGGTCCCGTTGTACTGGCCGGATCACCACGGCGCGTTGACAATTTGGGAATCAACTCATTTGCACACGTCGCAGCCAGATGGTGTCCACGGTGAAGAAGTCGTCGGCACACCACCGCAGCGGCGGCTGGCTAGGGTTGGCCGACGATGTTGATGACGGCCCAGACGAACCCGGGGACAGCCACCAGACCAGCCACGGCCAGCGCTACCCGCCCGGCAGTCACCAGTCGGCGGGCGTGCCAGGTGGCCGCCGCGGAGATCCGGGTCACGAGCACGACCACCACACCGACGAGGACCACGACCACGGCGACCGGCCCGGCTGGGAGGAGCAGCAGCAGCGGGGCATGGACGGCGATGGCGCCAGGTCGCAGCGCGAGCAGCGGCACCGCCCGGCTGACCCTTCCGGCCAGGGCGGCGACCAGCATGCCATGGACCACCACCAGTGCGGCAAAGGCGGCCACGGCGACCCACCCCGGGCCTACCAGGTTGAAGTCGGGGTTGTTTGCACCAGGGGATCAAGGCGGGCACCAGCCACGACGAGGAGGAGCGCCCCATAGGCGAGGCCACCCGCCCTGCCAGCGGGCAGCAAGCGGCGCAGCAGCATGTAGGCGGCACCGGAGGCCAGCCCGGCGAACAGGGCGGTGAAGACGACGAATCCCAGGGTGCCGCTGACGGTGATGCGGCCCACGATCTCGTCGGCTTCGGTGAGCCGGCCCTGCGCGTCGGCCCCGGCCGTGACCGCAAGAAGTCGCATCACTAAGCGCCCGCCGGCCCCGGCGGCCAGCACGCCGGCGGCGACGCCCGAGCCCATCGCCACAGTGAGATACCACAGGTAGCGGCGTACGACGAGGCCAACAGGCGGCCGGTCGGTCGGGTCAGCCACGTCCGCCGCTGGCGCGGGTGGCGGCTCGACCGCCATGCCGCCCCAGCGAACCACCGCAGCCAGCCCAGCGAGCACCAGCACGACGCAGACGACGATCACCGCCATGGCAGCAGTATGCGCCTGTCCCCCCGCACCGACTTGCTTTTCGTCAATTGACCTTGAGATACAGGCCATTAGGCGGGCGGGATGTTCTGGTTTATGCCGAAGAAATCGTCCGCCTCTGCGACGAGTGCGACCGGGCGCTCCGATCGTGCTGTGGCGCCTTCGCATGGCCGCCGCCGGACCAGCGGCGATAACGGAGGGCTGAACGCAGCCGCAAGCAATGCCGGCTTCGACCCGCCATGCCGATGGCCGGAGCTGTGCGGGGACGGGTTGTGGTCCTGCCGCTGGTCTCAGGTAATACTATACAAGTTGACAATCAACATGTATTGTATCTGCCATGCCGACACCAACCGACATCCCCCCGCCCTCGATCGGGTACCTGGTCTGGCACCTGACACTGCGGTGGCGCGCCGAGCTGGACCGGGCGCTCGCCTCGCTGGGGCTGACCTCCGCGCAGTACGCGGTGCTGGCCTCCCTGTACGGGCTCTCGCAGGGCGGGGTGCGGCCCAGCCAGCGCGAGCTGGCCGACTTCGCCGGGCTGGAGCCCATGCACGTGTCCAAGCTCATCCGCGCGTTGGAGCGCGCCGGGCTGGTGGAGCGCGCCGGCAACCCGGCCGACACCCGCGCGGTCCAGCTCCATGTCACCGACCGCGGCGTCCAGGTCGTCACCGCCGGACGGGCGACGGTGCTCCAGCTGGAGGAGCAGCGCCTGGTCCCCCTCGGCGGGCGCCAGAGCCAGCGAAGCGCCGAACTGCGGGAGGCGCTGCTGGTGCTGCTTCGACACACCGAGGCGACAAGCAGCGCCAGCGAGGGCTCGGCGGCGGCGCAACCGGCGCCCACAGTACCTGGAAGCCGATAGGAGGAGGAACGCCATGCACCCCAAACCCTCTATCCAGCGGACGCTTGCGGCCGGTCTCGCCGGCGGGGTCGCGTTCGTGCTGGGGACCTTCGTCACCTTCGCGCAGCTCGGCGGCGCCCGGCGCGGTGAAGAAGGGCTCCTGTTCGACCCCGACACCCAGCACGCGAAGGTCATCGCGGTCTGGAAGCAGATCGAGCCCCTTCCGCGGGTGATCGAGACCCCGGCGGTCATCCTCGTCGGCATGGTCGCCTTCGGGATCGCCTATGCCTTGTTGTACCGGTCGGTCGCCTCGGCGTGGCCGGCGGGGATCCACCGCCGGGCGTGGCGGCTCGCGCTGGTGGTGTGGCTTGCGACCGTCTTCTCCGAATTTCATGGGCCCGTTCAACGTGCTACACCAGCCGCTGTCGCTCAGCGCCGTGGCGTGGGGGTTTTGGGCTGTGAGCGCCGTCGCCGAGGCGTACACCCTGGTCTATGTCCTCGACCGAGGCCTGTCCGAACGCACCGGCAAGGGAGGTTCTCTGCTCGCCGGGCGACAAGAGCTGCGATGAGGGGCACGGTCTTTGGCGCAACCGGCCGCACACGGAAGGGACGCTCTACCCCACCGGATTCAGCTGCGGCACGGGCGCGTCGCTCTCCGGTAGCGGCGACGACCGCGTCCGCAGCACGCGCGCGAGCGACGCGGGGAGCCACCAGTTCCAGCGCCCCATCAGCCGCATGATCGCGGGGACGAGGAGGGCGCGGATGACGGTCGCGTCGAAGATGATCCCGGCCGCGAGCCCGATCCCGAACTGCTTGGTGTCGGTGCCGGGGCTCGTCGACAGGACGAAGAACGCGAACATCAGCACGAGCGCCGCGCTCGTGACGAGCTTGCCCGTGCGCGCGAGCCCGAGCGAGACGGCGGCGACGGTGTCGCGCGTCTCGTCGTACGCCTCGCGCATGCGCGTGAGCATGAAGACCTCCTTCAGCGGCAGCAGCACCGACCGGAACGCGCGCATCAGGAGCAGGTACGTGATGACCACGACGAACAGGAGGACGTACGGGAACGTGCCGTACATCGCGCGCACGAACTCGCGATCCTCGGGCGGGTACCCGGCGAGCGTGACACGCGTCCCGGCGCCGAGGTCGCCACGGAGCGCGGGAAGCGTCTCCTCCTTCAGTCGCTCGATCGTCCTCCGCGTCTCCTTGGCGGACCCGTCGGCGCTTGAGAACGCCTCGACGAGCGCGAGCCTGCTCGTCCGGTAGCTCTCGGGCGCGGCGGCGCCGGAGACGCCTGCCGTCTCCTCGACGCGGCGCTCGACCGCGCGCAGGTCGGCCGGCGTGTACTCGCCCTCGACGACGATCTGGAACGGCTTCAGGACGCCGGCGGTGACACCGGCGTCGCGGAGCACCGCGAAGCCGTCGTGGGCGTCACCCGCGCCCGGGAAGTCCTTCGCCTGCGCGTCGCTCGGGTTCATCTGCACGCCGAAGAAGACGAGCACGGCGACGATCAGCGTTCCCGCGGCGGCGACCGGCACCGGACGGCGCATGACAAGCCGCGCCCAGCGGTTCCAGAGGCCGCGCTCCGGGTCGTCGCTCCCTTCCACGATCCGCCGCGGCATCACGCGCAGGCTGTTGATGCGCCGCCCGAGGATGTACAGGAGCGCCGGCAGCAGCGTGATCGACGTCAGTACCGACACCGCCGGGATCAGCATCCCGCCGATGCCGGTCGACCGCAGGACGGGCAGCGGCAGCGCGATCAGGCTCAGCAGCCCGACCGCGACCGTCGAGCCGGAGACGATCACCGAGCGCCCGGCGTGCCGCATCGTCTCCACCAGCGCGCTCTCGCGGTCGGCGCCGTGGCGTAGCTCCTCGCGGAACCGGAAGATCATCAGGAGCGCGTAGTCGATTGCGACGCCGAGCCCGACGAGCGCGACCAGGAACTGCACGATGATCGACACGTCGGTGACGTACGTCAGGAGCCAGATCAGCGTGAACGTGTTGAGGATCGACGCGGCCGCGACTGCGAGCGGCATCGCGATCGCCGGCAGCGCGCCGAAGGTGAAGAGCAGGATCACGAGCGCGCCGAGGCGGCCGATGATCGTCTCGACCAGCACGCTCGGCCCCTCCTGCTCGCCGCCGGCCGCCTCCGCGTAGAGGCCGTCGATCCCGGTCACGTACGTTGCGACTCCGGCAGGCGCGGCGGCGTTCAGCGCGTTCCGCGTCGGCTCGAGGTTCACGCCCTCGAAGCTGGGCTGTCCCGGCGGGAAGATCTCGGCGAACGCGACGCGGCGGTCCTGCGAAAGGGACGCCTCGTCGCCCGTCGAGAAGTACGAGCTCATGCGGGCGCCGGGCGTGGCGTCGGCGGCGCGCTCGAACGCCTCGCCGACGCCGTCGATCTTCGTGATGTCGCCCTCCGCCCGCTGCACGGCGACGAACGGCCCGACCCGCCCGTTTCCGAGCGCCTGGACCGACCGCTGGTTTGCCTCGTACGCGGGGTACCCCGGGACCGAGAACTCCTGGTACCAGCGGTCGGCGAGCTGGCCGGCGGAGAACGCGCCGAAGGCCGTCATCGCGATCCAGAGCGCGATGACCAGCCGGCGGCGCCGGATGATCGTGTGGGCAAGGCGGGTCATGGACTCCCCCGCTCATTCGACTGTCCGCAGGATCTGTTCGATCGATGCCGTCCGCGACCGCAGCTCGGACACGTCGGCGGCCACCCGCTGCTGGGCGTCCAGGGTGTTCTCGGCGAGCTGCTCGTACCGGCGCACGAGCTGCCGCAGGTCGTCCTCCTGACCGGCCACCATATTCGTCTTGCGGAGCTGCACGAAGGCCGCCATCGCGCCGCCGATCAGGACCGTGACCGCGATCAGGATGCCGAGTATGGCCGCCGCGTCGGGCCAGTTGAATGCCGCTACCGTGCCGAGATCCATCAAGAATCCTCCTTGGGTACGGGACCCTTCTCCGGGCCCGCTTTGGTCAGGGTCTCGGCCGCTTCGGCCAGCGCCGACGCGGTCAGGTGCAGGTCGAAATTGGCCACCTCGTAGAACTTCATGGCCTTGCCGTCCTCGGAGAGCTCGAGGTTCCCGACGATCAGACCGGCAGCCTCGAGTCGTTGCAGGTGCATGTGGAGCAGGGGACGGCTGACCCCGATCTCGCGGGCCAGGTGGCTCACGTAGTCACGGCCGCCCGCCAGCTTCGCGACGATCCGCAGACGAATCGGGTTGGCGAGCGCCGCCAGCATCTCGACCAGGTCGTCGCCAGTCGGCGGAGCAGCCGTCATTAGTCTCCTTTCACGTGTAAGGAAAATCTTACATGTGAAACCGTAGCATGTCACTGGCGTGGAGGCAAATGGTCACGCGCAGGCACGTCCACACAACGTCCACCGGGTTGCCGACCAAGACCAAGCGGTCCGACTTGCTCTGGTGTTGTACGGCGGCAACGGCAAGGCGCCGATCCCGGTGACGGCGACCACATCGCGGACTGCTTCTATGCGGTGATCGACCGCACGCCTGTGGTGGTGCTTCCGACGGGTACCTGCATCGCGCTCACCGGCTGCGCCCGCAACGCCGGATCCAGCAGGTCCCGCCGGCAGCACTCTAGCCTGCGCCGCCGGATCCAGGCGGCGACACCGGCCGGCGAGAGGTCGAGGCCATCATCGAGGCAGACTAGCTGGCCATCTCGGCCCATGTGAGATCCGGGTCGGCGGCGGCGAGGATCGCGGCGGCATCGTCCAGGGGAGGGTAGATGCGCCGCTGGTTGATGGTGCGTTTGCGATCCTTGGCCGTCTTGCCGGTCAACCGGACGGTGCGCTCCCAGCCGGTGGTGAACACGGCCCCGGCGGCGCCAAGGTCCAGGCAGGTGACGTACGGCTCGGGACTGAACGCCGCGGTCGGCAGGCCGAGCAGGTCGGCAGCGGCATTGTGGCCGGCGTACCTGCCCAGGGGGATCGCGTATTGGCAGCTCTGCAAGGTAACCTGCCCGGCTCCCACGTCGGCGCACGCGGTGTCGCCGGCGGCGAAGATCTCCGGCGTTTCGGGCACCCGCAGATGCCGGTCGACCAGCAGCCGGCCGAGCCGGTCGTGGCGCCCGGGGACCTGTCGGGTGAGCTGGCTGGCGGTCATGCCGGCGGTCCAGATCGCGGTGTGCGCACAGATCCTGGTGCGCCGTCCCTCATGCTGGGAGCGCTCGGCGCCTACCCCGGGAGGCAGCTATCGACCGCTCGCGTCAAGGTTGCGTCGATGCGGGGACGAGGCGGATCAGCGGAAGAAGCCGATCGGTCTTGTCCTGATATTTCGCGTAGCGAGGTTGAGCCTGGACGATCCGCTTCCAGCGCTCCTCCCGGCGCGCGCCCTCGAGCTGCTCTGGCAGCACCTGCAGCCTGCGCCGGGGAAGCTCGATCCAGACCTGGTCGGGATGCGCCGCGATGTTGTGGTACCAGGCCGGGTTGTGCGCCGATCCACCGGCCGAGGCGACGATCAGCCAGGCGTTGTCACCGTCGGGGAACCAGGCGACCGGGGTCTCGCGCCGCTGGTCCGTCCTCCTGCCGATCGTGGTGAGGAACAGGACGTCCATCCCCATGAACGTGTATCCCTTGCGGCGATGCTGGGTGCTCATCCACCGCCCCACCCATCTCGACACCCGACCCGGCGACCCCGGCACTCGCGCTCCCCGGGTACCCGCAGGCGTATCGAAGCTCACGCGCCGCCTCCTTCCAACGACGTTCCTCTTGGAGCCAAGAGGGCCCCATCAGGGCTCTGGGACCATGATGCTCGTTGATACAACAGTTTTTGACTCAAGTATTAAAGGGTCAAGTCTTGAGTTGTCAAGTCCCCGTGTATCATCTGGGGTATGGCGGACCGGCCTCCTGTGATCCTGACCTGGCGAAACCTGCACCTCGCCGATGCCGTCGTGTGCGACAAGCTCAATGCACGACTGGCCGGAGGGGCCGGTTGCTCGCTGGTCGAGCACGACCTGCTGGCCTGGCTCGCCGCAGCCCCCGGCAAGCGGCTCCGGATGCTGGATCTCGCGACCCGCCTGCGGGTCACCGCTGGTGGACTCACCCGCATCATCGACCGCCTCGTCGAGCGAGGCTGGATCGAGCGGGACCGCCCGGTGGAGAACCGCCGCGAGGTCTACGCCACGCTCACCAAGGCAGGGACCGCGGCGCACCGCACCGCCCGGGTCGTCTACTCCCAGGTCATCGAGGAGACCTTCGCCCGTCACCTCGATGAGCACGACCTCGTGACCCTCGCCGGCATAGCCCAGAAGCTGCTCGATCGGCTGGGCTCCGGCAGGGATGTTCGTCCCCGCCACCGTCAGGCTGACTCCGAACCTGACCCCTGAGGCTTACGGCCCCAACCCAATCCTCCGCGCCCAGCAGGCATCGGTGCCCGTGATGCATCGGCGGCCACGGCCTGGAGTATCAGTAGCTCAGCTGCTCATCCCAGTCAGTTCCGCGCCCCGCGGGGGTCAGGTCGTACAGGTTCCAAAGCGGTTCAATGGTGCCGACATGGCGGGGATCCTGACCAGGGTCGGTTGGTGCGTAGAACAGCTCCGAGCCCCAGAAGTGGCGGATCGTCTCGCCGTTACGGTGGAACACGTTCAGCATCGGCCGCTGGTGGCCTTCGGCGGTCTCGCCGAAGTAATCACGGTTGTAGGTGCTGCTGGCCGACGACAGCAGGCGCAGCCGCCGCCAGCCACGCTCCTCGGCGAAGGTGAGGATGCGCGGCAGCGGCGCCTTGCCGACGGCCGCGAGGTTGACGCGCTGGGAGACGTGCTCCGCCGCACCGTCGAGCTGATCGAGCAGCGCGGTGCACGACGGGCACGGGCCCTCCACAAGGGGCAGCAGCGCCGTCCGACCGCCTCGAGGGCCCGGCCGCTCGTCGCCGGGGTCACGGGGAAACATCATGCTGTAGATCACCAGCGAGTCCTTGCCGGGTGCGAACAGCTCAGACAGCCGCACGTCGGTCGGGCCGCCGTCTGGCCCTCGCGTCTGAAAGACGTAGTCCTCCGGCACGACCCCGCCGGGCGGCAACCGTCGCCTCGCAACCGCCACCGCCTCCATGGCACGGCGCAGCTCAATCTCCTGCTCGAGCAGCCGATCCCGTGCCGCCCGGTACTCGGCTGACTCCCCAGGAAACGTGATGCCCATGGCTCTCCCCTCTCACAGACTCGAGTACAGCTGCCCCGACTGCAAGCCGCACCACCAGCTCGCGCCGCTGCGCGGTGAAGGGGCGGACGGCGACGATGGTGGGGTGGGTCCAGGTTCTGCACCGGCGGCTCTACGGGTCGGGGACATTGTCCCACCCAGCGTGTCGAGATCAGCTCCTCAGCTTCTACATCCCTTACGACAGGCGCCCGCAGGGGTGCTCCTCTCGAGGAGGTAACGATGCGCAAGCTCGTCGCAGGGTTGGTCATATCGCTGGACGGCGTGGTGGAGTCGCCCGACAAGTGGGGCTTCCAATACTTCACCGACGAAATGTATGAAGTGATCGGCACCGCGACAGCGCAGGCCGACGCCGACGAGACCACCGATCACGTGCGTCTCAAGCTCGTGGAGTCCAGGACGTACAGCACGGGCGTGGTGGGCGTGGGGTATCAGCCCGCGCGGGCGTAGCTGACGATCAGGCCGGGCGCTCGGGCAACGGGACCACCGCGGACGGCACGCCGAGCACGTAGGTGTTGCCGCTGGTGGTCGCAAAGGTGCTGCAGCAGCCGCAGTTGCGCCAAGGCCGGGCTGCCCTCGAGCAGCCGCGCCGCGTTGGCCAGGCTGCGCAGCGCCGCGGTCTCCCCGCGAGCCTTCTCCAGCGCAGCGAGCCCCTCCTGCTTGGCCTCGACCACCTTGGCGAACATGCGCTTCAGGTCACCGGGCAGGATCAGGTCCTTGACGTCCACGGCCTCCAGCTCCAGCCCCAGCGCGCGTGCCGGCTCGGCGCACGCCGCGAGCAGCGCCGACCCGAGCTCGGCACGCCGAGCGAGCACACCCTCGATCGGGGACGCGCCGACGACCCGCCGGACCTCCAGCTGCAGCAGCAGGTAGAGCGATTCATGGTAGCTGGCCACACTGTTATGGGCGGTGGCCGGGTCGGCGACGTGGAACGAGGACGCCAGGGTCAGCCGCAGCGGCACGCCATCAGCGGTGAGGACCTCCTGGCCAGCGACGGCGACCACCCGCCGGCGCACGTCGACCTTGACTACCATCGTCCGGCGGAGCCAGCGGCGGTACGCGCCCGGCTCCAGGACCCGGGTGAAGCGCCCGTCGCGGTACTCCAGGCCGCGCTCGTACTCGAACACCACCACGCGGCGCCAGGACCCCAGCACCACGCCGACGGCGACTATGGCGAGCACGACTGCGATGGCAACCATGTAGGCCATGCCCGTATGCCTCTTTCCACTAACGACCGTGTGCCACCCCGCCTCCGGGAGGCCACGCACCGGACGGCGGAGGCCCGAAGCCTGCAGGGCCGCCGGCGCGCCGCGTCACCGCCGGCCCCCCGAAGACGAGGCGTGGGAGTCGAACCCACTGGTTTACCGCCAGACGGGAAGGCCGACACGCAGGACCGGGCTGGTGACACCCGCCCGGCTGCTTGCACTTCCCACCGCGGGAGCTTAACCCGGTCCGCTGTCGCGGCCCAGCGGGTTTACTCCAGCAACCCCGCCGCGGTCCATGAGCCGTCCGGATTCTGCGCCAAGCGAAAGCGATGCCCGTTCTCCAAGCGGACCTGGAACATCCGGCGGCGCGCGGCGCCGCTGGACCCGACCGGCTCCTCGACCCAGGCACGCTCGACGCGGACCGTCACCTCGCGCCCGCCGAGCAAGAGCGCCCGCGGGGTCTCGTCACCGCGGCCGCCGGCGTAGCAGCGCACCTCCACCCGATCGGGCATGCGGCTACCTCCCTCAGTTTCGTCCAACCAGCATGCACGGCGAGCCGTCCCTACGATCTTCCAGCCCGTAGCCTTGCACCAACCGCGGAAGATGGGTTACCGGCAACCGGCTTGCCGCGCCCGTGGTGAAACCTGTCCGATATATCTGCTTCGACCCGAGCACCCGCGGCAACCTGCCCGTGCGCGCGGCAAGGGTCAGGCAGCGCAAGCCCCGGCCTGGTACCGGGGCTTGCTGGTGGCGATCGTCAGCCGGGGAGCCCGTCCAGGAACGGGTCGACAGTGGCGTCGTTCTCCGCCATCCCCCAGACCTCTGCCGTCTTCCCGTCCCTGATGTGGAAGACCTGCACGTAGTTCCACTCGGCGCTCGAACCGTCCGGCCCCCTGGCCGAGGCCGTCCCCAGCGCGACGACGTGGTCGTCGTTCCCCACGATGTCGTGGATGTCCGCCGACGGTGGCCCGCCCATCGCTCGCAGCTGGCGGGCGAAGAGATCGAGGACCTTCGCCTTGCCCTGGTAGGTCCCGCTCCACTTGCTGTTGCCGCCGACGTGCCAGACCACGTCGTCAGCCAGGTGCTGATCCATCCAATCCGTGCCGCCCTTCTGGACGGCCTCGAAGCCCTCTCGGACGAGCGCGACGTTCGGGTGCTCCTCATACGTCATGACGACCTTCCCCCCTTCGGGCGCCCCCTGACCTGGTCAGCGGGGCGGTATCCGTGGTCTGCCTGGCCGGGGGTGAGTCTCCGTGATCGCCGTTCCGGAAACGTTACGAGCCGAGAAATGCGCCTTCACGATGACGGCGTGCACGCCGACAGTGCGGTTGACCACCTGGGACACCACGAAGTCGGCCGCGGCGCACGGCGACCGGCTCCAGCGCCTGGCGGATCGCGATCACCTCGATCGCGTCCTTGCGGCAGTTGATCCTGTGGGCCCCAGCGTTCATCCCTGGGCCTTGGCGCCCAGCTTGGGTGCGCGGCAAGCGCCGAGTCGGGTCAGCCGAGCTGCTGGATCGCTTCGCCCTGTTTAGGCGCGCAGCTCTGTGACCGGACAGGATATGGACTGGCAGGCTGCCTGGTTGCAGGATGAGCGCATGGAGTCCATCCCGCGGCAGGTGCCCCCGGGCAGCCTGGACCCGACAGCCCCGGGTGCGCTTGACGTCCGGCGGTGGGGACGGCGGCGGCGTCCCACCGGCCAGGTCCCGCCGCTGCCGCGCAGTATCCGGCCCACCGGCGTCTGGTGGGCGGCCGCCGCCGTCGTCCTCATTACGCTTGCCAGGATCACCTTCGGTCCGGCCAGGCGGAGCCTGGGCGTGGCGATTACCGTCTGGGACGACGCGGTGGTGCGGTGGCTGGCCGGGCTGCGCCTGCCCGGCATGACCGGCCTCATGGAGGCGATTGTTGCCTCCACCGGGTCGGTCGGTATGGTCGGGGCTCTGCGCTGGGCAACCGTGGTCGCGTTGCTGGCGTTGCGGCGCATCCGCCACCTGGTCGTGTTCATGGGCTCCTTCTTGGCGGTCCTGCTAGCGGTCCGCTTGGCGACGGTGGACCGCCCGCGGCCGTTCGGGGTGGACCTCCGCGGCAGTTGGGCCGGCTGGGCGATGCCGTCCCGGCCGGTCGCCATCCTCGCCGCGACCCTGGTCGGGGTGCTCTACACGCT